>RCUJ01000539.1_pt1 | contig 21750 bp, 19 predicted proteins | sample 2166321 | NCBI WGS metagenome assembly RCUJ01 (sample SAMN09932808, study PRJNA488358) | compost metagenome | feature: garden; material: soil; isolation source: compost soil in an enriched community after 118 h of incubation | place: Germany: Experimental Botanical Garden Goettingen | collected... | reverse complement strand
TGGCCGACAACGTGCAGGTGCTGCTGGACAGCACGCTGCCGCCGCAGGATCTGGATCGCGCGCGCTGGGCGATCTTCTATTCCATCTCGAATACCCAGCCCGGCCTGAAGGGCATCAGCTTCGGCAACTTCCTGCTCAAGCGTGTGGTCGAGCAACTGCTGGAAGAACTGCCCAAGCTGAAGAACTTTGCCACGCTATCGCCGATCCCCGGTTTTTCGGACTGGCTGGGCAAGCTGGACGCCGACGCCGTGGAGGCCATCGTGCGCGAAGACAAATCGCGCGCCAAGGACCGCAAGCGCGAAGGCGTGCCGGACGGGCAGCGCTGGGTCTCGCGCCTGGCCAAGGCCGCGCAGGGTCCGGCGTCCGACGTGGTCAAGCGCGCCGGCTTCCGCCTGGCCGCAACCTATCTGCAATCCATGAAAAACGGCCTGCCGCTGGATCCCGTGGCCCGCTTTCACCTGGGCAACGGCGCCCGCATTGAACGCTTGAACTGGGCGGCCGATACGTCGACCAAGGGGCTCAAGCAATCCTGCGCGCTGATGGTCAATTATCTGTACGACCTTGATGAACTCGATACCAACCTGGCGCGCCTGGGCGAAGGCAAGCCCCAGGTCAGCCGAGGCGTGGGGCGCGTGGCCTGATTGCCATTGCCCGGCGACGACGGCAAGACATATCAATAAAAAAGGGTAGGGGACATGACGCAAGACGTGACCGGCCGCGTGCGGCTGGAACGCGAAGGGGCCTTGGCCTGGGTGACGCTATCGCACCCAGGGCGCCTGAACGCGATAACGGTGGGCATGTGGGGCGAACTGCGCGACGTGTTCACGCGCGTGTCCGCCGACGACGCCTTGCGCTGCGTGATCGTGCGCGGCGAAGGCGGCAATTTCGCGGCAGGCGCGGACATCCGCGAATTCCCCGCCCAGCGCGCCGACATGGCGGGCGTGCAACGCTATCACCGCGACATTCTGGCGCCGGCCCTGCAAGCGGTGGCCAGTTGCCCGCATCCGGTGGTGGCGCAGATTGAAGGCGTGTGCGTGGGGGGCGGGCTGGAAATCGCCAGCCAGTGCGACCTGCGCATTGCCGGCGCGTCGGCCCGTTTCGGCGTGCCGATCAACCGCCTGGGCTTTCCCATGGCCCCCGATGAAATGCGCGGCCTGCTGGCGCTGGTCGGGCGCGCGGCCACGCTGGCCATCCTGCTGGAAGGCCGCGTGTTCGGCGCCGACGAAGCCCATGGCCTGGGTCTGCTGACCCGCATTGTGCCGGATGAGCAAGTCGCCGACGCCGCGCGCCGCAGCGCCGAACGCATCGCCCAGGGCGCGCCGTTGGCCGCCCGCATCAATAAACGTCTGTCGGCCAGGCTTGCCCAAGGCGGCGCCTTGACCGAAGACGAGTATCAAGATTATTTCTCCTATGCCGAAAGCCGGGACCACCAGGAAGGCGTGCGCGCATTCCTGGCCGGCGTAGATCCATCCTTTTCCGGAGACTGACCAAGGTGAGCAACGCCAATCTATATGCTGTCCTGCAAGGCGGCTTTCCCAAAGACCGCAGCAAAGTCGCGCTGGAAACGCCCGACCTTGAATACACCTGGGATGACATCGACCGCGCCACCGCGTGCCTGGCCAACCTGCTGACGTCGCTGGACCTGCCCGATGGGTCGCGCGTGGCGGTGCAAGTGGAGAAGTCGCCGGAAGCGCTGCTGCTGTACCTGGCCACCCTGCGCGCCGGCCTGGTGTACCTGCCGCTGAACACGGCCTACCGCGAAGCCGAGATCGAATACTTCCTGGGCAACGCCGAGCCGGCCGTCGTGGTCTGCGCCAGCAAGAACCAAGACTGGGTGCAGCGCGCCGCCGACAAGGCCGGCTGCGCGCACGTCTACACGCTGGACGAAGACCGCACGGGCACGCTGCTGGACGCTGCGGGCAGCCTGCCGCAAACGTTCAAGACCGTGGAGCGCAAACCGGAAGACCTGGCCGCCATCCTGTATACGTCGGGCACCACCGGCCGCAGCAAGGGCGCGATGCTGTCGCACGGCAATCTGGCCGCCAACGCGCAGGTGCTGCACAAATACTGGGGCTGGCGCGAAGACGACGTGCTGCTGCACATGCTGCCCATCTTCCACGTGCACGGCTTGTTCGTGGCCTCGCACGGGGCCTTGCTGGCGGGCGCGAAAATGATCTGGCTGCCCAAGCTGGACGCCGACCAGGCACTGCGCTATCTGCCGCAAAGCACGGTGATGATGGGCGTGCCCACCTACTACGTACGCCTGTTGGCTGACCCGCGCTTTGATCGCGCCGTGTGCGCCAACATGCGCTTGTTCATCTCGGGATCGGCGCCGCTGTTGGCCGAAACGTTCTCGGACTTCAAGACGCGCAGCGGCCACGCCATCCTGGAACGCTACGGCATGAGCGAGACCGTCATGCTGACGTCCAACCCATACGACGCGACGCTGGGCGAGCGCCTGGCCGGCACCGTCGGCCGCGCGCTGCCTGGCGTGCAGGTGCGGGTGGTGGACGACGCGGGCGTTGCGCTCGCGCCGGGCGAGATCGGCAACGTGCAGGTGCGCGGGCCCAACGTCTTTTCGGGCTACTGGCGCATGCCGGAAAAAACCCGCGAGGAATTCACCGAAGACGGCTGGTTCAAGACCGGCGACGTCGGCCGCTGGGGCGGCGAATCCGCCGGACGCGAAGCGCCGGCCGATTACCTGTCCATCGTGGGCCGCAGCAAGGACCTGATCATCTCGGGCGGCTTCAACGTCTATCCCAAGGAAATCGAAACGCTGATCGACGACATGCCCGGCGTGGCCGAATCGGCCGTCATCGGCGTGCCGCATCCGGACTTCGGCGAAGCCGTCGTCGCGGTGGTGGTGCCCAAGGATGGCGTGTCGCTGGACGCGGATGCGATGCAGCGCGAACTGAAGTCGCGCATTGCAAACTTCAAGGTGCCCAAGCGCGTGCACATCATCGACCAACTGCCGCGCAACACCATGGGCAAGGTGCAAAAGAACGTGCTGCGCGAAACCTATCAGGCGCTTTGACGCCGAACACCGGTGCCGGCCTTCAGGGGCCGGCATTTTTTTCTTCAAAGGAGGCGATGCCGACCCGATCCCCGCTACGCAGTCCTGGCAGCTTCATTCAATAAAAATTCAAGAGACGAGACGCAGACAACCGCGCCGTCCCCGTGATGCAGCAAGAGGAGACATTATGAAAGTTCGCAAGATCGCCACGGCCGTATTCGCCGTGGCAGCCCTGGGTTTCGGCGGCTCGGCCGCCGCGCAATGGCCAGAGCGCGCCATTACCTTGATTGTTCCGTTCCCCGCTGGCGGCGGCACGGACACCTTCGCCCGTCCGCTAGCGCAGCAACTGACCATGCAACTGGGTCAGACGGTCGTTATCGACAACAAGGGCGGCGCGGGCGGCACGGTGGGCGCCGGCGTGGCGGCCAAGGCCCGGCCCGACGGCTACACCTTCTTCATGGGCGGCGCGCACCATGCGCTGGCTCCCTCGCTCTACAAAAACCTCAGCTACAACATCCAGAAGGACTTCGTGCCCGTGGCGCTGGTGGCGCAGCCGCCGCAAGTGGTGGTGATCAATCCCGGCAAGCTGCCGGTCAAGACGCTGCAGGAATTCATCGACTATGCCAAGAAGCATCCCGGCGAAATCAACTACGGCACGGCCGGCAAGGGCAGCACGCACCATCTGGCGGGTGAGCTGTTCGCCATGCAGACAGGCATCAAGTTAGTCGACGTGCCCTATCAAGGGGCGGGCCCTATGTTGTCGGCGCTGATCGGTGGGCAGGTGGACCTGGCGTTCGACGGTTTGGGTTCGTCGTCCGGACATATCCGCGCGGGGGCGATCAAGCCCTTGGCCGTGGCCGCCACCGAGCGGTCGGCCTCCTTGCCAGACGTGCCCACCGCCGCCGAGGCGGGCGTGCCCAATTACGTGGTGTCCACGTGGTATGCCATCTGGGCGCCGGCCGGCACGCCGAAAGAGGCGGTCGACAAGATGGCGTCTGAAATCACCAAGGCGCTGAACACGCCGAAGCTCAAGGAAACCTGGGCCGGGAACGGGTCGGCGGTGCCCAACATGACGGGCCCCGCTTTCGGCAAGTTCGTCGACAGCGAGGTCGACCGCTGGGCGAAAGTGGTGAAGGATTCCGGCGTGACGCTGGATTGATGCGTTTGCCGGACCGGATTCATATTACTATTGATAATCGTTATCATTGGTAAATCTGCTTTCCGGTCCGTCGAACGTCATGAATCAAAGCGGTACGCCTGCCCCCATCGAAGGGCTCTACATTCAGCATCAATCCTGGCTGCGCGACTGGCTGCGCAGGAAGACGGGCTGCCCATTCGATGCAGCCGACCTGACCCACGACACCTACCTGAAAGTGCTGGTCCGCGAGGACGACACGCGCGTCCTGCGCGAGCCGCGCGCCTATCTGACGACCATTGCTCACGGCCTGATGGTGAACCTGTTTCGCCGCCGCGATATCGAACGTGCCTATCTGGACAGCCTGGCGCTGGTGGAGGACGCGCACGCGCCTTCGCCCGAACGCCGCGCCCTGGCACTGGAAGCGTTGCTGGAAATCGACCGCCTGCTTGACGGGCTGCCCGCCAAGGTGCGCAAGGCGTTTCTGCTGTCGCAGTTGGAAGGGCTGCGGCACGGCGAGATCGCGGAACGCATGGCGGTGTCGGTGAGCTCGGTGCGCCAGTATTTGGCGCGCGCCATGCAGCATTGCCTGGCGGCGTGGTGAGCGCGCGCGCCACGGGGCGGGTGGAATTGCCGCCCGCCGTCATCCGCGAAGCCAGCAACTGGTTTGTGCGCCTGGGCGCCGAAGAGGCCACGCCGACCGACGGCGCGGCCTGTCGACGCTGGATCGACGCCGACCCCTTACATCGCCTGGCGTGGGAACGCGTGGAAATGTTGGGACGCCAATTCGGTCAGGTTGACCCCCAAGCCGGTTTGGCGGCGCTGGACCGCGTTCCATCCCGTGGCCGGCGTCAGGCGCTGAAGGCTCTGTCGCTGGTGCTGGGGGCGGGCGGGTTGGCGGCGGCGGGCTTGCCGTGGCGCGCCTGGAGCGCCGACTTCACCACATCGGTGGGGGAACGGCGCGTCGCCACGCTGGCCGACGGCACCGTGCTGAGCCTGAACACGGACAGCGCGGCGGACGTGCGCTTTGACGGCTTGCTCCGCCAGATCGTGTTGCGCCGGGGGGAGCTGCACATTGCGTCGCATGCTGATCCGCACGCGCCTGCGCGGCCCTTGGTAGTGGCCACGCCCCTGGGCCGCATCACCGCGCTAGGCACGCGCTTCGTCGTGCGCTTGTTGGACGACGAAGCCTGGGTGGCGGTGACCGACGGCGCCGTCAGAATCGAACCGATTTCAGGCGGCGCGGGCGCGGCGCGCCTGGTGGACGCCGGCGCCGGCACGCATTTTGATGCGCGCGCGGTGCAAGCCGCCCGCCCCGCGCCGCATGCCGACGACTGGGTGCAAGGCGCGCTGTACGCCGATGCCATGCGGCTGGATGCCTTCGTTGATGCGCTCAGCCGGCATCGCAAGGGCAGACTTGTGTGCGACCCGGCCGTGGCGGGCTTGCGTATCTCGGGCTCGTACCCGCTGGGCGACACCGACCGCATCCTGGCTGCGGTGGAACGCGCGCTGCCCGTGCGCGTCGATCGGTTCACACGCTACTGGGTAACGATCCGCCCGCGCGCGTGAACCAAAGAATTTTCTGCGCGGCCCTGTCACTTTTGCATTCTCGATTGGCATCCGGGTGAAGCCTCGATTTTCTTCGCCTGGAACCCAACGAAATGTCTCTGCCGTTTTTCCCCTCTCATTCTGCCGCGCCCGCGGGTCTGCGCATGAAGGCGTTTGCCGCGCTGGTGCTGGCCGCGATGGCGGGCGCCGCGCTGTCACCCACGACCGTGCAGGCGCAACCCCGCGCCGCCAATACGATCCGCCATTCCGTGACCATTCCGGCCGGCGCACTCGGCGCCGCGTTATCCAGCTTTGCCCAGCAGACGCAGGTGCTGCTGTCTTTCGACCCGGCGCTGACCTCAGGCATGGAGTCGGCAGGGCTGCAGGGCGGTTACGACATTGACCAGGGCTTTGCGGCCTTGTTGGCGGGGACGGGCCTGGAAGCCGTGCGCCGCTCCGATGGGGCCTACCAGTTGCAGCGCGCGGGCGGCCCGCAGGCCACGCAGTTGGCGCCTGTGGTGGTGCTGGGCGCAGGCGCCACCACCGAAGGCACCGGCGATTACACCGCTGACTGGATGCGGTCGGCCAACGGCCTGGTGCTATCCCAACGCGAAACGCCGCAATCCACCAGCGTGCTGACCCGCCAGCAAATGGACGACCGTTCCATCACGTCCGTGCGCGACGTCATGGAAAACGCCACCGGCATGAACGTGCAGCAGGCGGAGTCCGAGCGCCTGACCTATTACTCGCGCGGCTTTTCCATGGACACGTTCCAGTTCGACGGCGTGGTCAAGCCGCTGAACGGCATCTACCAGTTCGGCGATGGCAACCTGGATCCGGTCATCTACGACCACGTGGAGATCATCCGCGGCGCGACCGGCCTGATGAGCGGCACGGGCAACCCGGGCGGCTCGGTGAACTTCATCCGCAAGCGTCCCACCCGCGAGTTCCAGGGCGACATCAAGTTGTCGGCCGGCACCGAAGACACCTATCGCGGCGAAGTCGACTTGTCCACGCCGTTCAATGAGTCGGGCTCGGTGCGCGGACGCATCGTCGGCGCCAAGGAACGTCGCGGCGACACGATGGACCTCTACAAGAAAAAGCGCGACGTGCTGTACGGCATTGTCGAGGCCGACATCGCCGACGCCACCACGGTAAGCCTGGGCGCATCGGTGCAACGCACTCGGCCCAGCGGCATCAGTTGGGGCGGGCTGCCCGCACTCGACGCCGATGGCAAACCGATCGATTGGCCCAAGGGCCAGGCCATGGGCGCGAAGTGGTCGCGCTGGGACACCGATTCGCACGAGTATTTCGCGCAGTTGGACCACGGCTTCGCCAACGGTTGGAACGCGCGTTTGTCGTTCACGCGCCTGGAAAACAAGTTCGACGCGCCGCTGCTGTTCACATCAGACGTGCCCGTCACCATCGACGGCTTTTCCACGCCGCCATTGCTGCGTAAATTCGTGGGCGGCAGCGACCAGAACGTGGTGGGCGGCTCGATGGACGGGGGCTTCGATGCGTTCGGCCGGCAGCATCAGTTCAACCTCGGCTTCTCGCATTCCGATATCAAGGCCTGGAACCAAAGCTGGGACACGACGGATCAGGACACCTACCCCATTCCCGACGTCCACCACTGGACGGGCGACTGGCCCGCGCCCAACTGGGACATCCTGGCGCTGTCGCAAACCAACCGCAACAAGCAGACGGGCATCTACGGCACGCTGCGCCTGGGCCTGACCGAGCGCCTGCATCTGCTGACCGGCGCGCGTTGGACTCGTTGGGAATCCACCGAAACCAGCGGGGGCGTGACGGGCTATTCGCACACGTACTCCGAGGTCACGCCGTATGTGGGCGTGACCTATGACCTGAACGACACCTACACGGCCTACGCCAGCTACACCAACATCTTCCAGCCGCAGATGGTGAAGACGCAGACGTGGGACATGGCCGGCCCGGCCTATGGCCACAACTACGAGATGGGCCTGAAGGCGGCGTATCTGGATGGCCGGGTGAACGCATCCGTTGCCGTGTTTCAGACCGATCAGAAGGACGTGGCCGAATACGGCGGCTACGATTACGCGCACGACGACGGCTGGTACTACATCCTGGACGGCACGCGCACGCGCGGCTTCGAAGCCGAAGTGGCGGGCGAAGTGATGCCGGGCTGGAACGTATTCCTGGGCTATACGTATCGCCAGTCCAAGGACAACAACGGCAAGAAGGTGCAGACGACCCAGCCCGAACAGCTGCTGAAGCTGAGCACGGCGTACCGTCTGCCCGGCGCGCTGAGCAAGGTGACGGTGGGCGGCGGCGTGCGCTGGCAGAGCCAGACCAGCGCACAGACGTACTACGGTCTGAAGTCCGGTTCGATCGTGCAGAAACCCTACGCATTGTTTGATCTGATGGCGCAGATCAACTTCACGGACAAGACGCAGTTGCAGCTGAATGTGCGCAACCTGGCCGATAAGAAGTACTACCGCTCGATGGGTTTTTACAACTCGGTCTTCTATGGCGAAGGGCGAACCGCGCTGCTCACGCTGACGCAGCGCTTCTAGTCAGCAGGGGGCGCTTTTCAGCGCCACTCGCTGGCCTGGCTCAGCTTGGCCAACTGGTCATGCGTCAGCGTCAGGCTGGCGGCCTTGACCAGTTCGTCAAGCTGCGCCAAGGACGTTGCGCTGACGATGGGGGAGGTGATGCCGGGCTGCGCGATCTGCCAGGCGAGTGCCGCCTGCGCAGGCGTGCAGCCGGCGTCTTCCGAAACTTCGTCCAGCGCCTTCAGGATGCGCATGCCGCGCTCGTTCAGATACGTGTCCACAATCTTCTGGCCACGCGCGCTTTTGCCCACATCCGCCGCGCTGCGGTACTTGCCGCTAAGAAAGCCGCTGGCCAGCGCGTAGTAGTTGATCGTGCCCATCTGCTGCGTCTTCACCAGGCTTTGCAGGCCGGATTCGAAGGGGGCGCGGTTGTACAGGTTGTATTCGGGCTGGATGCTTTCGTAGCGCGGCAGGTCGTGGCGTTCGGCCGCGATCAGCGCTTCGGACAGGCGCACCGCCGTGTAGTTCGACGCGCCGATGGCGCGCACCTTGCCTGATTCAATGTGCTTGGCGAATTCGGCCAGCGTGTCGGTGAGCGGCGTGTCCGGGTCGTCCTTGTGCGACTGGTACAAATCCACGTAGTCGGTCTGCAACCGGGCCAGCGAGGCCTCCAGCGCACGCCGGATGTACGCGGGCGACAAGCCCACCGCGTCAGGGCCCATTTCCATGCCGACCTTGGTCGCGATCAGCACGCGGTCGCGCTTGCCCGAGCGCTTGAGCCATTTGCCGATCAAGGTTTCTGATTCGCCACCCTGGTTGCCGGGCGCCCAGCGCGAATACACGTCGGCCGTGTCGATGAAATTCAGGCCTGCGTCCACCATGGCGTCAAGCAGGGAATAGGCGCCGGCTTCGTCGACGGTCCAGCCGAAGACGTTGCCGCCGAAGGTAAGCGGGGGAACTTGCAGGCCGGAACGGCCCAGAGCGCGTTTGATCATGGTGAGGCCTTTGGGATGCGATTTAGTATATTGGCGCCGCGCGCCCCGGCTTGGGGCATGCCTGATTGGCGTGCACCATTTCAGGGATTCCCCGCAAATTCTTTTGTCTGGCGGCAAGTTAGACTATACGGCTTTACGGCTGACCGACCGGCGGGAAGCCGCCGGCGCAGTTGTAGTAATGAACAAAAACCAAGGGTTCAAGGAGCTTAGTATGCTGATCGGAAAAAAACATTTTCTGACGGTTGGCGCCATGGCGCTGGCAATGGCTATCGCCGCGCCGGTGTACGCGCAGCAAAAATCGGTGGCGGTGACCGCCATCGTCGAGCATCCGGCGCTGGATGCCGTGCGTGACGGGGTGCAAGACGCCCTCAAGCAAGCCGGTTTTGAATCCGGCAAGAACCTGAAGTGGCAGTACCAAAGCGCGCAGGGCAACAACGGCACCGCCGCGCAGATCGCCCGCAAGTTCGTGGGTGACCGCCCGGACGCCATCGTCGCCATCGCCACGCCCTCGGCCCAGGCCGTCGTGGCCGCCACCAAGGACGTGCCGGTGGTGTATTCCGCCGTGACCGACCCCGTGGCCGCCCAACTGGTCAAGAGCATGGACGCCACCGGCACCAACGTGACCGGCGTGTCGGACATGCTGGCGCTGGAAAAGCAGGTTGAACTGATCAAGAAAATCGTGCCCAACGCCAAGCGCGTGGGCATCGTCTACAACCCGGGCGAAGCCAACTCGGTCGTGGTGGTGAAGAAGCTTCAGGAAATCCTGCCGAAATCGGGCATGAGCCTGGTGGAAGCCGCCGCCCCGCGTTCGGTGGACGTGGCCTCGGCCGCGCGCAGCCTGATCGGCAAGGTCGACGTCATCTACACCAACACCGACAACAACGTCGTGTCGGCGTATGAATCGCTGGTCAAGGTGGGCAACGACGCCAAGATCCCGCTGATCGCCTCCGACACCGACAGCGTCAAGCGCGGCGGTATCGCGGCGCTGGGCATCAATTACCACGACCTGGGTGTGCAGACCGGCAAGGTGGTCGTGCGTATCCTCAAGGGCGAAAAGCCCGGCGCCATTCCGTCGGAAGTCATCTCCAAGCTTGAGCTCTACGTGAACCCGGGCGCCGCCGCCAAGCAGGGCGTGACCCTGTCTGACGAGGTCATCAAGTCGGCCGCGGTGGTCGTGAAGTAAAGCGATTCCGGCCAGACCCCGCCACGCTCAAGGGCGTGCGCGGGGTTTTTGTTATGTTTTTTTTGGGCGCGCGGCGGCCCCGTCCCCGACGAACCGAGAAACGTTTGTTGCGAAAGCTCGGGTAAAACTGATGCCGGAACGCAAGAAATCCGACGTTTCAAGTCTTTAATATGCACCATCCTTACCCTGATTGGATTTAACCCATGTCATTGTTCTCGTTGTTAGGCGCGTTGGAGATCGGGCTGATCTTCAGCCTGGTGGCCTTGGGCGTGTTTATCTCCTTTCGCCTGTTGCGCTTCCCCGACCTGACCGTTGACGGCAGCTTTCCGCTGGGCGGCGCCGTCTGTGCCACGCTGATCGCGTCGGGCACCGACCCGTTTACCGCCACGGTCATCGCCACCTTCGCCGGCGCGGCGGCGGGGCTGGTGACGGGCTGGTTGAACGTGAAGCTGAAGATCATGGACCTGCTGGCCAGCATCCTGATGATGATCGCGCTGTACTCGATCAACCTGCGCATCATGGGCAAGCCCAACGTACCGCTGATCACCGAACCCACCGTGTTCACCATCTTGCAGCCGGGCTGGATTTCCGACTACGTCGCCCGTCCGCTGATCCTGATGGTGATCGTGATCCTGGTGAAGCTGGCGCTGGACTGGTTCTTCGCCACGCAAAGCGGCCTGGCGCTGCGCGCCACCGGCTCCAACGGCCGCATGGCCCGCGCGCAGGGTGTCAACACCGGCCGCATGATCCTGGGCGGCATGGCGCTGTCCAACGCGCTGGTGGCGCTGGCAGGCGCATTGTTTGCGCAGACCCAAGGCGGCTCGGATATTTCGATGGGCATCGGCACCATCGTGATCGGCCTGGCCGCGGTGATCGTCGGCGAAAGCATCCTGCCGTCGCGCAAGCTGGTGCTGGCGACGCTGGCCGTGATCATCGGCGCCATCGTCTACCGCTTCTTCATCGCGCTGGCGCTGAATAGCGATTTCATCGGCCTGAAGGCGCAAGACCTGAACCTCGTCACGGCGGTGCTGGTCACGATTGCCCTGGTCATCCCCATGCTCAAGCGCCGTCTCGTCGGCAAGAAGGGGCGCTGATATGTTGTCCGCCAAAGATCTGAAAATTACCTTCAACGCGGGTACGCCCATCGAAACCCGCGCCTTGCGCGGCCTGTCGCTGGACATTCCTTCGGGCCAGTTCGTGACCGTCATCGGGTCCAACGGCGCCGGCAAGTCGACGTTCCTGAACGCGGTGTCGGGCGATCTGCCGATTGATTCGGGCACGATCGACATCAACGGCGTGGACGTGACGCGCCAGCCCGTCTGGGCACGCGCCGGCCGGGTGGCCCGCGTGTTCCAGGACCCCATGGCGGGCACCTGCGAAGACCTGACCATTGAAGAAAACATGGCGCTGGCGCAGATGCGCGGCGTGCGCCGTGGCTATAGCCGTGCGGTCAAGGCGTCGATGAAAGACGGTTTTCGCGAACGCCTGGCTACGTTGGGCTTGGGGCTGGAGAACCGGCTGACCGACCGCATCGGGTTGCTGTCCGGCGGTCAGCGTCAGGCGGTCAGCCTGCTGATGGCGGCCTTGCAGCCGTCACGCATTCTGCTGCTGGACGAGCACACCGCCGCGCTGGACCCGCGCACCGCTGATTTCGTGCTGCAACTGACGGCGCGCATCGTGGCCGAAAACCAGTTGACGACCATGATGGTGACCCACAGCATGCGCCAGGCGCTGGACGTGGGTGACCGCACGGTGATGCTGCATCAGGGACAGGTGGTGTTGGACGTATCCGGCGACGAGCGCCGCGGCATGGACGTGCCGGATCTGCTGGCGATGTTCGAGCGCGTGCGCGGGGAAAAGCTGTCGGATGATGCGTTGTTGTTGGGGTAGGACGGCGGCGTGAGATGGATGGCGCGTTGGCGTGCGGATCGTGCACGTTGGGGCGGCGTGTGATGGGTTGCGCGCGTTGGGGCGGTAAATGATGGGTTGCGCGCGTTGGGGCGGCGGGGATACGTTGCCGTTCATCGCGCGCTTCACCCATCCTACGAAGGACACCGGCTTTCCTTTATGGCGATCGCTAATTGCCCATTACCCGATCGTCAACCGACCCATCGTAGGATGGGTGAAGCGCGCGATTTCCGCCGCAAGAACCCCATCCTCGATCGCGCGCAACCCATCAATCACCCTTCATCGCCCACACCACACCCATCAATCACCCTTCATCGCCCACACCACACCCATCAATCACCGCCGCCCGCGACACCCCCTAAATCAACGGCCGGGCTCTTAACAACCCCCCCCTAAATAAACCGCCCCGGCCTAAACGCATGGTGGCGCGACGCATCCCCTTCGTCGAACATCAACTCACCCAATATCTTCGCCGTACCCGGCGCGGTGCTGAAACCAATATGCTGATGGCCCAGCGCCAGCCACAGCCCCGGGTGCTTCGGCGCCTGCCCGATCATCGGCCGGCTGTCGGGCAGGGTGGGGCGACGGCCCAGCCACGCACTCGGATCCAACCGCTCACCCAACGGAAACGCTTCACGCGCCCGCGCTTCCGCCATGTCCAACTGCGTGTTGCGTGGCGCGGCGTCGCAGGCGTCCAACTCCACTCCCGTTGACAATCGCAGGCCGCGCGCCATGGGCGACAACACATAACCGCCGCCCGTGTCGTACACCGGCCGCGTGACGCTTGCCCCGTCTTCACCTCGGTAATGCATGTGATAGCCGCGTTCGAACGCCATGGGAAGCTCAATGCCCGTGGTCTTCAACATCCCCTTCGACCACGGCCCCAACGCCACCACCAATTGGTCCGCCGACACCGATTCCGATGCCTGCTCGCCTTGCACCGTCCATCCCTGGCCATCACGGCGAATGCGGGCGGCCTGCAAGCGCTGGAACGTGCCGCCCTTTGCGCGGAACAGGTCGGCGTAGGCCGCGACCACCGCATGCGGGTCGTCAACCGAATACGAACCCTGGATCCACAGCGCCCGGTGAAAGATCGGCGACAACGCCGGTTCCAGCTCGGCCAATTCGGTGGCATTCAAGGTTTGCGTGGGCACCTGATACTGGGCAAAGGTGTTGCGCGCCAACGCGCTGCCGTTCCACGCCGCCTCGCTTCGGTACAAAAACACCCAGCCTGTGTCTCGCAAGCGATGGCGCGCGCCGGCATCAAGCAACAGTTTCAAATGCTCGGGGGCGGACAGCCGGATCAAACCGTCCAGCGCCTTCACGGTTTCCTTGAATACCGACGGCCGCGCGTTCAACAAAAAGCGCGTCGCCCAGCCCAGGTTCCTGGCCAGATACGACGCGCGATAGCGGAACTGCACGCTGTCGTTCTTCATCAGCCGGGGCAGTTGCCGCCACAAACCAGGGTGATTGAACGGCATCAGTGAACTGCGCGCCAGCACGCCCGCGTTGCCCAATGACGTTTCCATGCCGGGCGCCTGGCGGTCGACGAGCGTCACGCGCACACCCCGGCGCAATAGCTCCAGCGCGCAACATACGCCCACAATGCCCGCGCCCAAGACGATGACGTGCTTACCCATGTGTTCCTCTACGTAGCGCTTGTTGTCCCAGTATCCGGCCGGCCGCCACCACGCCCCACCACGACGCTTCCTCAAAGACGGAATAGCCCGACAAGTCCGCATGCGCGAACAGTATCGGGCCGTCGACGTCACGCAAGGCGGCAAGCCCGGCGTTGGATAAATACCCGCATAGCGGCGAGGCCATGGCGTGGCCGCGCACGGTGATGTCGAGCCGGCGAGCGTTGCGCCAGAACTCGCGGCCGTAGGCGGCAAGCAGGTCGGCGGCGGCTTCGTCGCGCAGGTCTTGCGGGCTGGCGGTGGCCAGCCATTGCCGCGCGGCGCTGGGCGATTGCCCGCTTAGCGCGTGGTAGGCCGTGAACGCGGTGCGCGGCGATCGCGTCACGCGCAGCAGTTGGTGCGTGGACACCACATAGCCCAGCGCCCGGCCCTGGTAGACGACGTTGTCCCAGGACAGCGGCTCGCCGGGAGCCTCGATCGGATAGCCGTCCAGCACGAAGTTGGACACCAGCCAGGGCGCATGCGACGAGGCATGCACGGCCGGGTCATACCCATAGGCGCGGATGTCGGGCAGGATGCGTTGGGCCACGAACAGCGGCATGGCGCACACGGTGCGCTGGCTTTGCAGCGTATAGGCGCGCGGGTCGGCGTCCCCGGTCAGGCAAGTCGTCAAGGGGCCGGCGGGCGTCTCGGCCACGCGCACCGCCGTGCCGGCCATCAGCCAGCGGGTGTGCCCCAGCTTTTCATCGATGGATTGGCGCATGCGGTCGGCCAGCACCGACAGGCCGCCCGGCCAGGTCAGCACCGCGCCTTCGCCGGCATTGGCGGCATGGCCGTCGCGGCTGGCGAAATAGTGCAGCCCGGCCCAGGCCGAGACCACGTCGTAGTTCGCGCCGTAGTCGTCGCGGCAGCAGTAGTTCAGATACCAGTGCAAGGCGGGCGACGTGTAGCCTTCGCGGTCCAGCCATTGCTTGAAGGTGATGGTGTCCAGCGCTCGCCACGCGGGGTCTTCCGACGACAGCACAAGCGGAATGCAAAAGACCTTGCGGCCGTCGTTGCCCACCTGGGTATGCAGGCGGTCGATCAGCGCCAGGAAGCGATGGTGTTGCGCCACGTCCGCATCGGGCAAGCCCGTCATGGGCAGCAGGCTGTCTTCCCAATGGCCGTTGCGCAGCAGGCGTTCTTGCGGCGAATGCACCAGGATGGATTCGTCGTAGTACGGGCGGATGTCGCCCGCGCCACGTTCGATGATGCCGAAGTCGGCCAGTATTTCCCGCACGTGGGTGGAGGCCATCGACGGCAGCGGCAGGTAATGCGCGCCCAGCGGATAGTGCAGTTCGTCGCGCTGCCCGCCCGCCGCGTTGCCGGCGAATTCCGGCCCTTGCACCACGACGAAATCGGTGAACCCTTCGCGCGCCAGCTTCCAGGCGCAGGACAGGCCCGCCACCCCCGCGCCCAGGATAACGACCTGATGCCGATAGCTGGCCGTGGGCGCGGGCAGCGCGGCGCCGTCGCGCAGCGCATGCCCGGCCTGCATGCCGGGATAGGACACGTCAGCCGGGGTCTCGACGATGCGCGACCGGGCGTAGCCCGCCGCGCCCGCCACCGCCGCCGTGGCCGCGCCCAGAAGAAAGCTGCGGCGGCGCATCAGCGGATGACCTTGCGCCAGTCCTCGTCGAAATAGCGCACGAGCGACTGCTCATTCAAGCGGTTGGGCGGCATCGCCAGCGCCGGCATGTCGGCGGGAAAGTGGAAGAGTTCGCGCGTGGTGGCGGCATCCAGATAGCGCGTGGGCACGGTGATCTTGTCGGGCGGCGTGTAGTCGCGCCGCTTGCTGGCCAGGATGAAGCCCCAGTCGCCGAACGACGGCACATAGGTGTGGTACGGCCAGGTGTTCAGCCCGGCTTCCTTCAGCGTGGCGTCCACGCTCCAGAACGAACGCGGCGCGAAGTAGGGCGACGTGGACTGGATCACCATGTAGCCGTTTTCCGCCAGGTGGCGCGCCATCAGGTGATAGACGGGCACCGAGTACAGGCGGCCCAGGCCGAAATTGGATGGGTCGGGGAAATCCACCACGATGAAGTCGTAGACCTCGGCATGCGTTTCCAGCCAGCGGCCGGCGTCGTCGTTGATGACGGTGACGCGCGGGTCCTTGAGCGAGCCCTGGTTCAGTTCTACGAGCGGCTCGGAACGCGAAAACAGCCCCGTCATGGCGGGGTCCAGATCCACCAGCGTGATGTGCTCGATGTTCTTGTATTTGAGGATTTCGCGCACCGCCAGCCCGTCGCCGCCGCCCAGCACCAGCACGTTGCGCGCCCAGGGCAGCGTCTGCAAGCCCGGATGCACCAACGATTCGTGGTACCGATGTTCGTCGCGCGACGAAAATTGCAGGTTGTTGTTGATGTACAGGCGCAGGTCGTCGTGCCAGCGCGTTACCACCAGGCGCTGGTAGGGCGTGGTTTCGGCATGCACTACGTCGTCGCCATATAGGCCTTTTTCGGCCCAGGTCGTCATGGCGGTGGAATAGAAGAAGCCCAGCCCCAGGAAGCCGATCACCACGCAGGCGCGCAGCGCCTTTTCACCAGGGCGGCGAATTTCGGTGCGAAACAGCCAGGTGGTCCACAAGGCCACGCTGGCGTTCAGGATGCCAAACAGGAAACTGGTGCGCAGCAGCCCCAGCTTGGGCGCGAGCAGCAGCGGAAAGACTAGCGACACCGCCAGTGCGCCCAGATAGTCAAAGGTCAGCACGCGGCTGACGATTTCGCGGAATTCGGCCTTGCGCTGGTTGAACACCCGCATCACCAGCGGGATCTCCATGCCCACCATCAAGCCGATGACGAAAACGCCCACGTACAGCGCCGCGCGAAAGGGCGCGGACAGCCAGGCGAACACCAGGAACAGCACCGCCGCCGAGACCCCGCCCAACAAGGCCACCAGCAGCTCGACGTCGATAAACCGATTCAAAACGTCTTCGTCTTTTACATATTTTGACAACCACGAGCCGATGCCCATGGCGAACAAATAGCAGCCGATGACGGAGGAGAACTGAAGGATGGAATCGCCCAGTAAATAGCTGGCCAGCGCGCTGCTGATGAGCTCATAGCCCAAACCGCAGGAAGCAACGATCAATACCGATAGGATGAGAACGCGGTCGCGCATGAGGTGTCCGGGGCGAAAAATGCGTTCGCAGTATATCGAACGCCGCGTATATACTGCGCGCAATTAGGAGGGTGGCAATGGGAGAAGCGATGCATCCGGCGGTGACCTATCTGATCTATATCGTCTCGGCGCTTGTCATGCTGGGCGTCTTCACCGCGGTCTATACCGCCGTGACCCGCTACAAGGAATTCGACCTGATCCGCGAAGGCAACATCGCCGCCGTGCTCTCTTATGGCGGCGCGCTGGTGGGGTTCAGCTTCACCCTGTGCTCAAGCATTGCCGTGCATGCCAGCTTCGTGATGTTCCTGGTGTGGGGCCTGGCCGCCATGCTGGTGCAGATCGTTGTGTATGTGGTGGTCAACAAGGCCGTCCAGGGCATGAACGAGGCCATCGAACAAAACAACATCGCCATGGGCGGCCTGATCGGTTCGATCTCGCTGGCCGCCGGCATCGTGAATGCGGCCTGCCTGACCTGAAGGCGGGCGCTGTTGAATCCGATCTGACACGGGAGAGCTTTTCATGAGTCTCGGTTCCTTTATTCGCAAGCAGTTCATCGACATCCTGCAATGGAACGAGGATCGCGACGGCGTGCTCGCCTGGCGCCATCCGATGCAGGATTTCGAAATCCAGTACGGCGCCAGCCTGACCGTGCGGGAATCGCAGATGGCGGTGTTCGTCAACGAAGGCAAGGTGGCCGACGTGTTCGGCCCCGGCATGTACAAGCTGACCACGCAGACGCTGCCGATCCTGACCTACCTGAAGAACTGGGACAAGCTGTTCGAGTCGCCCTTCAAGTCGGACGTGATCTTCTTCAGCACGCGCCTGCAACTGGGCCGGCGCTGGGGCACGGCACAACCCGTGACCTTGCGCGACAGCGAATTCGGCATGGTGCGGCTGCGCGCGTTCGGCGTGTATTCGTACCAGATTGCCGACCCGGCCAAGTTCTATCGCGAAATCAGCGGCACGCGCGACGAATACACGGTGGACGACCTGGAAGCGCAATTGCGCAACATGGTGGTGGCCGCCATGACCACGGCGCTGGGCGGGTCCAAGGTGCCGTTCCTGGACATCGCGGGCAACCAGGGGCTGATGTCGCAAAGCATCAGCGAACAACTGGCGCCCGTGTTCGACCGCTATGGCGTCAAGCTGGACAACTTCACGGTTGAAAACGTGTCCTTGCCCGAAGAGCTGCAAAAGGCGCTGGACACGCGGATTTCGATGGGCATGGCGGGCGACCTGGGCAAGTTCACGCAGTACCAGACGGCCACGGCAATTCCGCTGGCCGCGCAGAACGAAGGCGGTATCGCCGGCGTGGGCGCGGGCCTGGCGGCGGGCGCGGCGTTGGGGCAGACCATGGCGGCCGGCTTGGGCGTGGGACAAGCTCAACCCCAACAACCCGCGCAACCCCAGCAACCCGCGGCGCCGGCGCAACCCGACCCGGTCGCGCGCTTGCAGCAGTTGAAAGACCTGCTGGATAAAGGCCTGATCACCGCCGCCGATTACGACACGGCCAAGGCGGAAGTGCTGAAGAAACTCACCAGCTAAGGCCCCATGCAGCAGGTTCTGTGTCCGCAGTGCGGCGCCCCGGTCAAGTTCACCTCCACCGCCTCGGTCATGGCGGTCTGCGGCGCATGCCGCAGCACCTTGTTGAAAGATGCCGAGTCGGTCAAGCGCATCGGCGAAATGGCCGACGTGCTGGAAGACTATTCGCCGCTGTGCCTGGGCGCGGCGGGCAATGTCGACGGCAAGCGCTTCGACGTGATCGGCCGCATCCAGCTGCGCTATGACGACGGTTTTTGGAACGAGTGGTACGTCTGGTTTGAAGACGGCGCCGACGGCTGGCTGTCGGACGCCTCGGGCCAGTACGCGGTCACGCGGCGGCGCAAGGTCAAGGCCACGCAAGGCCTGCCGGCCTTTGCCGACATCGCGCCGGGCGACGAGCTCAAGCTGGACGGGCAGCGCTTCGTGGCGTCGGACGTGCGTCGCGCGCAGGCCGGCGGCGCGCAAGGCGAACTGCCCTTTGTGCTTGGGGATGGCTGGGAAGCCAAGGTGGCGGATTTCCGCAGTGTGGACGCCTTTCTCACGCTGGATTTTTCCGACGGCCCCGAACCCGAGCTCTACATCGGCAAGGCCTTCGACCTGTCCGCCATGCAGGCGGCATCGTTGCGCAGCAACGAGCAGGTGGAAGAGACGGCCGGCCGTTTTCGCGGCCAGATCAAGGCGCTGGACTGCCCCAACTGCGGCGCGCCGATCAGCTTCGTGGCGGCCATGGCCACCCATGTGGTGTGCCCGTCCTGCGCGGCCGCGGTCGATTGTTCCGGCCCCACCGCCGAAGTCATCGCGAAGGCGCGCAAGGTCAAGGCAATTTCCACCACTTTGTCGCTGGGCGCGGTGGCCAAGATCAGCGGCGTCAGCTATACGCTGATCGGCCTGATGAAATGCGCCGATCCCGACCCCGAAGAACCGTCCGACTGGATCGAATACCTGCTGTTCAACCCGGCCAAGGGCTTTATCTGGCTGGTGGAAACCGATGAAGGCTGGGAGCGCGTGCAAGTCTGCGACACCTGGCCCAGCCAGAACAACGCCACCAGCGTGCGCTGGCGTTCAAAGCTGTACCAAAAGCTGTACGACTACACCTCGCGGGTAGAGATGCCGCTGGGCGCGTTCAACTGGCGCGTCAAGGCGGGCGACACCACGAAGATCACCGACTACAAGGCCGGCACGCTGAAGCTGACGCGCGAACTGAGCGAGTCCGAGCTGGGCTGGTCGGCATCCGCGCCGGTGGCGCCGGCGCAACTGGCGGAATGGTTCGGCAACCCCGAGCTGGCCAAACAGAAGTCCCTGCCGCTGGGCGGCAAGCCGGGCGGATACAGCAAATGGGCCTGGATCGCGACGATCGGCATGGTGTTTCTGAATTTCGGCAACATCCTGAACGGCCGCTTCGTTCCGGTCCTGATCGGGCTGGCGTTCCTGTGGTTCCCCGCCAAGCTGGCGGACAAGCTTTCCGGAAAGGACGAGTAGAACGATGGGCAAGTTCCTGTATGGCATCTATGCCTTGGTAGTGGTGATGGCGGCCACGGGCGCCAGCTCGCCGGGCGTCAGCATGAGCGGCGGCAGCGGCAGCCGCAGCAGTAGCAGCAGCAGTTGGGGCAGTTCGTCGAGTGGCTCGGGCTGGTCGTCGGGCGGGTCGCACAAGTGACGGTGCACGCCACGCCCGGCCGCCATGTGCTGGCGGATTTTCGCGGCGTACAGGCCGACCTGCTGCGCGACGCCAAGGTGCTTGAAGCGCAACTGATCGCGGCGGCGCGGGCCGCGGGCGCCAATGTGCTGAGCGCGCATTTCCATCACTTCGGCGAGGGCGCCGGGGTGACCGGCGTGGTCATGCTGAGCGAATCCCATATCAGCATCCATTCCTGGCCCGAGCATCGCTTCGCGGCCTTGGACATCTTCATGTGCGGGGCGGCCCAGCCGGAGTTGGCGCTGGCCAGCCTGCAGGCGGCGCTGGCGCCGGAAACGCTGCGCGTCACGACCGTCGAACGCGGCTGAACCCGCTTTTTCCTTAAGCCTTGATCAAACGCAGGCCGCGCCTGCGCGCCAAATTGACGGTCGTTATATACCGCTATATATTTCGCTACCGAACTCGCAATTTCCAAGGAAAACCATGTCTTGCAAACGTGCGCTGCCCGCGCTGGCCCTGGCGCTTTCCGCCTTCTGGATGCCTGGCGCGCAGGCCGCCGACCTGGTCGTATCCGCCGCGGCCAGCCTGACCAACGCCTTCAAGGACGTGGCGCAGGCCTACGAAAAGGAACACCCGGACACCAAGGTCGTGCTGAACTTCGGCGCGTCCGACGTCTTGCTGCAGCAGATCTTGAAGGGCGCACCGGCTGATGTGTTTGCCTCGGCCGACCAGAAGGCGATGGACAAGGCGATTGAAGAGAAGGCGGTGAAGCGGGCCTCGCGCGTGGACTTCGCGGCGAACCAGGTCGTGTTGATCGTGCCGGCCGACAGCAAGGCCAATATCACGTCGCTGAAAGACCTGACCCGCGATGACATCAAGCGCGTGGCCTACGGCAACCCGGCGTCGGTGCCGGTGGGGCGCTACACGCAGGGCGCGCTGGAAGCGGCGGGCTTGTGGAACGCCGTGCAAGCCAAGGGCGTGCTGGCGCAAAACGTGCGCCAAAGCCTTGCCTACGTATCGCGCGGCGAGGTCGACGCCGGTTTCGTGTTTGCCACCGACGCCGCCATCATGCCCGACCAGGTCAAGGTGGCGGTGCGCGTGCCCTCGCAAACGCCCGTGACGTATCCGATTGCCGTCACGGCGCGCGAGGCGGCGGCCCCGGAAGCCGAACGTTTCGTGGCCTATGTGCTGTCGCCCGCGGGCCAGGCGATCCTGGCGCGATATGGCTTCCAGCAACCGTGATTGCTGTTTGATAGGCGGGTATCAATGACGGATCCGGTCTGGGTGCCGCTGCTGCTGTCACTGAAAGTGGCGGGCTGGGCAACGCTGTTGGCCGCCGTGGCCGGCACTGCCGCGGCCTATGGCTTGTCGCGCTGGCGCTGGCCGGGCCGTGATCTGCTGGACGCCATCCTGACGCTGCCGCTGGTGCTGCCGCCTACTGTGCTGGGCTACTACCTGCT
>RCUJ01000538.1_pt1 | contig 21790 bp, 22 predicted proteins | sample 2166321 | NCBI WGS metagenome assembly RCUJ01 (sample SAMN09932808, study PRJNA488358) | compost metagenome | feature: garden; material: soil; isolation source: compost soil in an enriched community after 118 h of incubation | place: Germany: Experimental Botanical Garden Goettingen | collected... | reverse complement strand
TGCCGTTGCGCCACCTATGTGCGCATTCGCGCCGCCATCCACGAAGCGGCCAAGTCGCTGGCCTGAAGCCAAGGGGATACCTATGAGCCGTTCCATCGAGAATCAAAGCCGCCGCCGCTTCCTGCAGGGCACTGCTGCCGGCCTGACCCTGGCCCTGTATTTTCCCTGGGCCCTGACCAAGAGCAGCGCCGTTGCCGGCCAGACGCAGGCCTTCGAACCCAACGCCTTCCTGCGCATCGGAGAAGACAATAGCGTCACCGTGATCGCCAAACACCTGGAAATGGGCCAGGGAACCTATACCGGCCTGGCGACTATCGTCGCCGAAGAGTTGGACGCGGCCTGGTCGCAGGTGCGTGTGGAAAGCGCGCCCGCCGATGTCAGCCGCTACAACAACCTGCGTTGGGGGCCGGTGCAGGGCACTGGCGGCAGCAGCGCCATCGCCAACTCCTGGGAGCAATTGCGCAACGCCGGGGCCGCCGCCCGCGCCATGCTGGTGGCCGCGGCGGCCCAGCGCTGGCGGGTATCGGCGCAAGAGATCGCGGTGGCCGACGGCGTACTCAGGCATGCGGCCTCCGGCAAGCAGGCGAGCTTCGGCGAGTTGGCCAACGCCGCCGCCGAGCAGTCGCTGCCCGAGCAGGTCAGGCTCAAGGACCCCAAAGACTTCAAGCTGATCGGCCAACCGCTGCCGCGCAAGGACTCGGCCGCCAAGGTCAACGGCACGGCGCAGTACACCCAGGATATCCACCTGCCCGATATGCTCACCGCCGTCGTCGCCCACCCGCCGCGCTTCGGCGCGGTGGTGGCCTCCTTCGACGCCAAGGAAGCCCTGAAAGTCCAAGGCGTAGTCGAGGTGGTGCAGATTCCCAGCGGCATTGCCGTGCTCGCTCGCGACACCTGGAGTGCCAAGCGCGGACGCGATGCCTTGAAGGTTCAGTGGGATGAACGCGCTACGTTCAAGTTGAGCTCTGACCAATTATTCGCGCAATTCAAAAAGCTGGCCGAGTCACCTGGCGCTGTTGCGCATCAGGCAGGCAGTGCGGATAGCGCGCTGGCGGGGGCCAAGCAGGTGCTCGAGGCCGAGTACGACTTCCCCTACCTCGCCCACGCGGCCATGGAGCCGATGAATTGTGTGATCAGGCTGACGCAGGGCCGTTGCGAGGCGTGGTTCGGCGCGCAGATGCAAACCTACAACCAGGCGGTGCTGGCCGAACTGTTCGGCCTGACGCCCGCGCAAGTGCAGATTCATACGCTGTATGCCGGCGGTAGCTTCGGCCGTCGGGCGAGCAAGGATGCCGACTACATCCTCGAAACCGCGCACATCGTCAAGGCCATCGATGGTCGGGCACCGGTGAAGCTGGTGTGGCTGCGCGAAGACGACATGCAGGCGGGCAACTACCGCCCGATGTACCATCACCGCTTGCGCGCCGGCCTGGATGCGCAGGGCACATTGGTCGCCTGGCAGCATCGGCTGGTGGGGCAGTCCGTGGTTGCCGGTTCGCCTTTCGCTGGCATGATCAAAGACGGCATCGATCCCACCTCCGTGGAAGGCGCCGCCAATCTGCCCTATGCCATCCCCAATATGCTGGTGGATCTGCATACACCTAGCGACATCGGCGTGCCGGTGCAGTGGTGGCGGGCGGTGGGCTCCACCCATACCGCGTTTTCGACCGAGTGTTTTATCGACGAACTGGCCCAGGCGGCTGGCCAGGACCCCGTGGCCTGGCGCCTGGCCATGTTGCAGGGACAGCCGCGCCATGCCGGGGTACTCGAGCTGGTGGCGCAGAAGGCCGATTGGGATGCGCCACTGGCGCCGGGCAAGGATGGCGAGCGTCGCGGGCGCGGTGTAGCGGTGCATGAGGCCTTCGGTTCTTATGTCGCCCAGGTGGCCGAGGTCACGGTGCAGGGCGATGGGCGCTTCCGGGTGGACCGCGTGGTGTGCGCGGTGGATTGCGGTATCGCGGTCAACCCCGACGTGATCCGTGCCCAGGTCGAAGGCTCCGTGGGCTTTGCCCTGTCCGCGGCGATGAGCGAGGCCATTACCTTTACCGACGGCAAGGTGGATCAATCCAACTTCCATAACTACACGCCGTTGCGCATCGCCGATATGCCCAAAGTCGAGGTGCATATCCTGCCCTCGGCGACCGCCCCCAGCGGGATTGGCGAGCCGCCGGTGCCGCCGCTCGCGCCGGCAGTGGTGAATGCCTTGGCTGCGGCCACCGGCAAGCGCATCCGGCGCTTGCCCATTGGTAACCAGTTGGCCGGCTGATCATGCAGCATCTGGATCTGCAGGTTATCGAGCAGGCACTGGCCTGGGCGCGCGCGGGCGAGACGGTCTGGCTGTGTACGGTGCTCGCCACCTTCGGCTCATCGCCCCGCGAGCCCGGCTCCTTGCTGGCGGCGCGGGGTGACGGCCGGCATATCGGCTCGCTGTCGGGCGGCTGCGTCGAGGAGGACTTTCTCGAACGGCTGCAGGGCGGGGAGTTCGATCGTGCTGTGACGACCCTGCGCTATGGCGATCCGGCGGGGCCTCGGGGATCGAGGATTGCATTGCCCTGCGGCGGCATTCTGCAGGTGCTGATCGAGCGCTTGCCAGCCAATACGGCGACGCTGACCCAACTCGAAATCCTGCGTTCCACCCTGCTGGGGCAACGTCATCTGCTTCGCTGTGTCGATCTGCGAAGCGGTGAGGCGCATTTTCTCGAAGACGATGGTTTGGGGCCTCGGGTGGTCGAACAGGCCGAGCGGAAGACCGTAGAAGTACGCGTGGGGCCAGCGGCTCGCCTGATCATTGCCGGTATTTCGCCGGTCTCGGTGGTCTGCGCGGAGTTCGCCCGCACCCTGGGCTTCGAGGTCATCGTCTGCGACCCGCGCGAGGAGGCCCAGGCGGGTTTCAACGTACCCGGCATAGAGGTGCAGCCGGTGCTTCCCTCGATGTTTATCGCCGCCGGTGGTTGCCACGCGGCCACCGCTGTCGTGGCCTTGACCCATGATCCGCGGATCGACGATCTGGCCATGATCGAGGCGGTACGCACGCCGGCCTTTTACATCGGGGTCATGGGCTCAAGGCAAACGTCCAGGGTGCGCGCCGAGCGCCTGCGCCGCTGCGGTGGCTTGAGCGAGGATGAGGTCGCCCGCTTGCATATGCCGATCGGTCTGGCCCTGGGCAGCAAGACCCCCGCCGAGATCGCCCTGGCGGTGATGGCCGATATCGTGCGTGTCCTTCGCGGCCGGTCGCGCGCTGCCCTCTGACTGCGTGCCTTGGGTGGTTTTGCAGCGGCTATATACCCATTGCGTGTTGTGTGCGCGATCTCTTGTAGGAGGCGCGCCCCCGCGGCGAACGCAGCCCGCAGGGCTGCCTGCTCATCGCTTGCCGGAACAGCGAAAAGCTCGCCCCGAGGTCGGGCCTCCTACGGACCGCAGGCAATTCGCGCCTGGCGATACAACACCTAACGGGTACATAGCCTTTTCAACGGCCTGTTACAGGCTCATGCGCAGACGCCTGATATCCCGCTGTGGCGGGTCACCGAACAGCCGGCTGTACTCGCGGCTGAACTGCGAGACGCTTTCATAGCCCACCCGAATCCCGGCGACGCTGGCCTCGAGTTTCTCGTTGAGCATCAATTGCCGCGCTGCTTGGAGACGAAGCTGCTTTTGGTACTGCAGCGGACTCATGCCGGCAATATCGCGAAAATGCTGGCGAAACGTCGAGGGACTCATATGTGCGCTGGCGGCCAGCTCGTCCATGGACAGCGTTCGGTGAAAGTTGAGCTTGAGCCAGGTCATGACCTTGGCGATCTGCTGGCTCGGCGAACCGGCCGCGACCAGGTGCCTGAGGTGCAGGCCATGGGGGCCGGCGAGTAAGCGAATGGTGATTTCCCGACGGATCAGCGGTGCCAGGGTGGCGATCAGGTCCGGTTCCGCGGCGAGTCGCAGCAGCCGGGTCAAGGCATCGGCCAGGCCGCTATCGATCGGCTCCAGCGAAATAGGCAGGTAGGCAGACTGCCTGGGTGGCTTTGGCAGGCCCATCTCTTGCGCCGCTTCGAAGATGGCTTGCGCGTCGAGGGCCATGCCCATACCGAGAAACGGCTCGGCGGGGCTCGCCTTGGATACGTGGGAGGTCACCGGCAAGTCGACGGTCGTCAGCAACGTATAGCCCGGGGCAAAGTGGAAGACTTCATCACCCAGCAGGACCTGCTTTCTGCCTTGCACCGCCAACCCCAGTCCCAGGCCGTAAAAGCAGGGCAGGGGCGAGGTGAGGAAACTTCTGCGGTACAGGTTGAGTCCGGGGATGTGCGTAGGGTGGTCGCCGTCACTTTGAGCAAGTTCAGCCACCGCCGCAATCAGCCTGTCAGAGTGCGACGCTGGCGCGCTATCTAGGTCTTTCATTCAGTCGATCCAATGCGTAATCGAGTTGTGGGGACGATACTACTTAGCTTGGATGTACCGGAAGATTTCGCCGGATTCCGTTGGATCAGGCAAGCAATGGCGCGAATCAGGCAATCCGGCGAGGGGGCGCTACCGCATACTTTGCGTCGTAGCCACCCAGCACCCAGACACGTCCAGGCCGGAGCATGCAATCACCGTGATAGTCGATCAGCCGGGCCGACGCTTGCACAATCTGCGCGTCAGCCTCACCAGTGTCTGCAACTATGCGTGCGTCTACTGTGTGGCCGACGGTAAACGTATGCAGGCGAAGATAATCGGGAGCTGAGCGGTGCCGGGAAAAGAGCCAACCAAGAACCAAGCGGTCGTCGGGCTGGTGCTCGCGGCCGGCTTTTCGCGCCGCTTCGGCGCCGACAAACGCCGGGCTCGGCTGAACAGCGGCCAGACGCTGCTGGCCGCGAGTCTGACCTTGCCCTGCGCGCAGCTGGAAGAGGTCTGGGTGGTCTTGCGCCCCGAGGACGAGGCCGAGGCGTTGGCTGTGCCGGCGCGCGTGCACATCGTGCGTAGCGAGTCGGCCGCGCAGGGCATAGGCCACAGTCTGGCAAGTGGCATCCAGGCGATCGAGCAGCAGACGCAAGCGGATGCGGCAGCGGTGTTTCTGGGCGATATGCCCTGGATCAACGGAGACAGCCTGGGTTATCTGCTCGCCCTGGCGTCGTCTGGGCATATCGTTGTGCCGACCTTCCAGGGGCAGCCCGGGCACCCCGTGATCTTCGGGCGCAGGTTCTGGCCAGAGTTGCAGCAGCTGACTGGCGACAGCGGCGCTAAAGCGCTGCTACGGCAGCATGCGCCGCGAGTTCGGCGCTTGGAGTTGAATGACCCGGGAATACTGTGCGATATCGATACACCGCAATACGCCAGCTCTACGGCTCACTGACCGGCGCCACCGGCAATGACGCCAGTATCCGAGTGCGGCAAACCTCGAGTATTTCATCAGCCAGAGCAGAGTCATCCGGGCAGGCGCGCGACAACATGAGCGCACCTATTGCATGGGCCAGCGTGTCGATCATCTTTGCCCGTACTTCTTCCTGCGCCGCGTCTTGCCCCGTCTCGTAGTTTTTTCCCAGCGCCGCCAGTGTGCTTTCTACCCCGCGGGCGAAAGTGGCCTTTAACTCGGCTGATTGACGCGCCGCGTCGCCACACAGGGCCGCCAGGGTGCAGCCGCTGCCCCGCGCATCACGGTGATCTCTCGATACATAGAGATTGATGAACCCAGAAACGTCGAGCTCTGCACTGTTGGTCAGCGATTGCGCAAGGCTGTTCGCCGCCGCTTCAGCCATCAGATCGGCCTTCGAGCCGAAATGTTTGTAAAAGCCCCCATGAGTGAAGCCCGCAGCCGCCATGAGATCCGCCACTCCCACGCCGTCAAAGCCTCGCTCGCGAAACAAGACCGAGGCCGTCTCGACTATGTGCTCCCGATTTGCCTGTGCTTGGGCCTTGCTCACCCTCATTTTCACTACCTCGTGGTCGCTCGGAAATCCTGCTCACATGATACATAGATGTCGACCGTAATCAAATTTGTTGACAGTTTAGATTTCGATCATCATCCTAATGAAAGGCAAATATGGGCTCAGCCGATGACCGGCACACTATTGGCAACCCGGATCTGGTGGAGCGACTTAGAACCGGCGCCCCCTTGTCCGCATTCAATCCCGCCACCTTGTATGGCGGCGGTGCGGCGGGTTACGTCGACTACCCAACCTTTGCTGAATCCAGTGCCCGCCAGGGCTGAAAAACCACGATCGAGCGCGGCCCAATCAGCGCGCATGAATCGCTAATCGATACCTTTGAAGAAGAGAGTGCCCCATGAATACCCATAAGACTGTCCTCATCACCGGCGCCTCCACTGGTATAGGCGCTGTCTACGCCGAGCGCTTCGCGCAACGCGGTCATGACCTCGTTCTGGTTGCCCGCGACAAGGCGCGGCTGGAGGCACTGGCAGCCCGGTTGCGTGAGGAGCACAGCGTTGCAGTCGATGTTCTCCAGGCCGACCTGACCCAAATCGGCGATCTGACGACAGTCGAGGCCCGCCTGCGCGATGACGCCAGTATCGGCATCCTGGTCAACAATGCAGGCGCCGCACAGTCCGGCAGCTTTATCGAACAGACGCCAGACAGCGTCGCTCACCTCGTCTCGCTTAACACCACCGCGCTGGTACGACTCGCCAGCGCCATCGCCCCACGCCTGGCACAAGCCGGTGACGGCGCGATCATCAATATCGGCTCGGTTGTTGGGCTGGCGCCAGAGTTCGGCATGTCGGTGTACGGTGCGACCAAGGCGTTCGTGCTGTTTCTCTCGCAGGGCATGAGCCTGGAACTCGCCCCCAAGGGCGTCTACGTGCAAGCCGTTCTGCCTGCGGCCACCCGCACGGAGATCTGGCAGCGCGCGGGCGTCGACATCAATACCCTGAGCGACATCATGGAAGTGGACGATCTGGTCGACGCAGCCTTGGTCGGCTTCGATCGCCGCGAGCCGGTGACCATCCCGCCATTGCATGAAGCGGCGCGCTGGGATGCCCTGCAGGCAGCCCGTCAAGGTCTGCTCTCGCAGATCAGGCAGTCCCAGGTTGCCGAGCGCTATCAAGGCAACGCGTGAGCAGAACTCGATGTGCGATACATCGAGTGCAACGTTGCGATCCGCTACCAAGACGCGGGGCACGGCGGGATTTTCCAGCATCACGCCGACTTAGGGGCAAGAGCCCGGGCGTTCCTCAATGCCTGACGACGCGGTCGGCCCGTTGTCCCCAGCCCGCCATCGTTCCAATCTGCAACCAGGAGAGCCCAATCATCATGAAGGCGTACGTTATCGACCGCTACGGCAAGAACAATGGACGTATTGGCCAAGTACCCGACCCCGAAGTGGGAGCCCACGACGTCCTGGTTCGAGTGCATGCCACAAGCGTCAACCCACTGGATTCGAAGATCAGCACAGGCGAATTCAAACTGATTCTGCCGTATGCATTGCCCCTGGTATTGGGCAATGACCTGGCTGGCGTCGTGGTTGGCGTGGGCTCAGCTGTGCGGCATTTTAAACCGGGTGATGAGGTTTACGCGCGCCCTCCTCAGGAGCGCATAGGCACCTTCGCCGAGCTTATTGCGTTGAACGAAGACTCGCTCGCATTGAAACCCCAAAACATCAGCATGGAAGAAGCCGCTTCCATCCCCCTGGCCGCGCTGACGGCCTGGCAGGTCCTGGTTGAAACCGCCAAGTTGAAAAAGGGCCAGAAGGTGCTTATCCACGCCGGTTCAGGCGGCGTCGGCACCCTCGCCATCCAGCTTGCCAAGCACCTGGGAGCCTTCGTTGCGACCACCACCGGCACAGACAATGTTGAGTGGGTGAAGGCACTGGGGGCAGACGTCGTCATCGACTATAAGAAGCAAAACTTCGAAGACCTGTTGCAGGGCTATGACGTCGTATTGAACAGCCTGGGCGCCGACGTACTGGATAAATCGCTCAGGATTCTGAAGCCCGGTGGCCAGCTCATTTCCATCTCGGGGCCGCCGACCCCGCAGTTCGCCGAAGAACAAGGATTGTCCTGGGTACTGAGCCTGGTCATGTGCCTGTTAAGCAGCGCTATCCGCAGAAAAGCGCGCAAAAACGATGTCAGTTACGCGTTCGTTTTTATGCGTGCAAGTGGCGCTCAACTGCGTGAAATTACGACGCTCATCGAATCTGGCATGATCAAACCGGTGATCGACCGCACCTTCCCCTTCGAGTCAACAGCCGATGCCCTGAGCTATGTCGAACAGGGGCGAGCCAAAGGCAAGGTCGTCATTAAGGTCAAATGACGGCAGCCATCGCCCGGTAATTGGATTTCCCCGGAATTCTGCGGGGTATCGATACGCCGCAGTGCATGGGTGAATCGCCCCTGGTTTTGTAGAGCCATCCGGGTGGGATAGTCCAGTACGCGCCCTGCATAGTTGGAGGCTTTCTGAGGTGTCCGGATTTCCGAAAGATTACCGCGACATAGCCCAGAGAGCTGGTGAAAAGACTCTCGCCTACTGCGACCGCCTCCAAACGCCCGCTGCGGAGTTGCGCTACGTGAAAAGCAGGGTCATTTAGCTCAGTGGCAGTTGTCCCCTGGTGAGGTAGCGGATCAGGGCGCTGGCATGGTTGCTGGAGGCCGTTGAGGTCTTCTGCTTTGCGCCTTGTCGCGCGGCCTAACTTGCATTTAAACGAATTGTTCGCCGCTAAAGACGGATCTTGCCCGCGTCTTCGCGTTTCATTCTGGCCATCAGCACTTGCCAGTGAGGCAACAGCTCGGTGTTGCCGGCTACCTGCAAGCTGGTCCGCTCGAACCGGTACAGGTGCGTGGGGCCAAAGGCGAACTGCACCTGCAGATCGAGGCGTTCGGTGATGGGCAGGATCTGCGTGTGCAGATTGTCCAGCAGCAGGGGCGCTACGCCATTATCGGGCCAGAAGCCCAGAACCATATGAGCCTGCTTGGCAGGGGCCAGAGTCGTGTAGACGAGGCGCAGGCTTTGCTCGGAGATTCCGAGCAGGCGCAGGGTGAAGTACTTGGCCAGGGCGAAGTCTTCACAGTCGCCGGCACCCAGTTCGAGGGTTTCCAGCGGCGAGGCCCAGTAGTCGATCTGCCCCCACAGATCCTGATCTTCGCCATAGCGAATTTGTGTATTGAAGAACGCGTTGACTGCCTTCAGCTTCTCGGCATCGCTCAGTTGCATCGACTGGGCGATCAGTGACTGCCAGTCCTGTAACCGCTGCGCTACCTGCTCATTGCGATGCTCTTTCGGCGGCTGCGGCATCGCCTTGGCCGTTCCCATGAGCAGTCCGCCACCCAGCAGCAGGCCGGCCAGAATCTGCCGCCGGCGACCGAACAAAATCAATAAAAGGCAGTGGACTCCGCGCAAACGGCGCTCCTTCAAAGGCGACAAGACAGCTGACAAGCGATTGCCTGCCGGATGAGGTTGACAGGCATTGACACCATAAAGCCAGGGCCTGGCCCCGGACAAGGCACGTTGGTCGGATGCGCCGAGCCCTCCCGACGGTTTGCCTTGTAACAAAGCGCCTCGTCAATAATCTGAATAATGTGTAACGGATTTATGGAGGATGACACCATGAAAACGCTAGCAGGTATGACTGTATTGGCTGCTCTGCTTATGGCGGGCAGCGTGACCTCGGTTCAGGCTGGAGAAACGATGGCTGTACGGCTCCAACAGGCGCCTCAGCTTCTCCTGGCTGAGGGGGGGAGTGAGCGGCTTCTACGCCAGCAGCAACAGATGGAGGCACTGGCTAGCCAGCGTGTTGACTCGGCCGACGGTGAGCGCTTTGTCCAGCTGATTAAAGAGCAGCCAACCGCTGCCGGGGGGACAGCAGTTGAACGACCGTACGAGCGCCAGCCTGATGCCAGCTTCATGTCGCCTATCCATAGGGACAGAGCGCTCTTCGGTAGCCCCCACTGAGGGCATGTACTTTGCCGCCTGAAACAGGAGGAGGGTGCCAACAAAGCCGGCATTACCCACCCTTCGGCACAGGGACGTGCCGTCGCGGGACGCAGAAGCATAGAAAGAACGTCCTGCCATCTTGCCGCGTCCTTCTGTCCTGGCACTGCAGGCTCGCCCGATGCGGTTGCCGACCTCCTGTTATTCGATCTCTGCTAGCGCGCAGCGCAAGCCAACCCGCGTAAGCAAAGTGAAGCACAGTACTGCAGTGCAAAGTCAGGACTATGCGCCCCCGTCAGCCGCGCTTTGCAGTCGCCACTGCGCCGGGGTTTGCCCGGTCCAGCGCTTGAACGCGCGCCAGAAGGTGCTGGGTTCGGCAAAGCCCAGACTCTGGCCGATCTCGGACAGCGCCCGCTGCGTATTGGCCACGGCGTGCAGGGCTGCGTCACGGCGCGCCTGATCGACCAGGCTGGAGAAATCCAGTTGCTGCGCCTGCATGCGCCGCGCCAGGGTGCGCGGACTCAGCCCCAGTGCCTGGGCGGCACGATCTCTGCCGGGCACCTGGCCGTGCAGTTGGCTGTCGATCCAGCGCCGCAGGTCCTGCACCAGGGTCTCGGGCGGGGACAGCGCCGCCAACCGCGTCGCTGCGTACTGCTGGTGCACCTGCGCCAGTTGCACGTCGGCCTGCGGCAGGGGCGCGTCGAGCAGCGCGTTGTTCAGCAGCATGCCGCTGAACCCCTGATCGAACTCGACCGGGCACTGGAACACCGCGTGGTAGCCACCCGGCGGGCCGACCGGAGGCTGGCTGAACTGTACTTTCAGCGGTTGCTGGGCGCTGCCCGACACCCACTGGATAAAGGTCACCATGGCCGCCAGCACCGCCTCGATCTGCTGCGGGCTGAAAGGCAGCGTCCCTTGGCGCGGGTGATACACCAGCCAGCTCGACTGCGCGCCCGCGATCATCTGCAAACGTCCGCCGTCGCTGATCAGGCGCTGGTACTTTTGCACCACCGCGATCGACGCGCGCAGCGTCGGTGCCGATTGCAGCAGGTAGCTGACCACATTGAAGCTGGCCGGTCCGACCCGTGCGCCGGCCTTGAGGCCGAAACCCGGGTCGCCAGTCAGCTGCGTGGCCGCCCGCCACAGCCGAGTGATGTGGTCGATGGGCCAGCGCTCGTCCTGCAGTTCCGTGGCGGCTATCCCGGCTGCAGCGAGCAGCGCATCGCGCGCCACCCCCAGACGCTGCGCGGCGACAAGGACGGTGTTGACCCAGCTCATGGATACGCTGGCCTGTGAGGTCAATTTCCTGGCCTGTGAAGTCAAGTGTGTGCGGATGATATGCGGCTATCGTTGCATTCGACAATGACTGCGCAGCGCGCATACAAGGAAACCCATGGTGACAACGATGACAGTGCAATCCGATGTGCTGGTTGCGGGCGGCGGGCTGGCCGGCATCGTCACCGCGCTCGAAGCCCTGCGCGCGGGCAAGCGCGTGACCCTGGTCGACCGCGACAGCCCCGAGCGATTTGGCGGGCTGGCCTTGTGGGCCTTTGGCGGCATGGCCCTGGTGGGTACGCCGCTGCAGGCCCGGATGAAGATTCCGGACACCCCGGAAGTGGCCCTGCGCGACTGGCTGCGTTTCGGGGAACTGGCGCCGGATGACCAGTACCCGCAGCAGTGGGCGCGTTACTACGTCGAGCACTCGCGCACCGAGGTCTATGACTGGCTGCTGGGCGAGGGCATTAAGTTCATGCCAGCGGTGAACTGGGTCGAGCGTGGCATGCAGGGCGAGGGCAACAGCCTGCCGCGTTACCACGTCGTCTGGGGCACTTCGCGCGAATTGACGCGCCGCTTGATCGCCGCCCTGCGCGCCGCCGGCACGGGTGGCCGGCTGACGCTGCTGCACCGTCACCGCATCAGCGCGCTGGATCATCAGGCCGGGCAGCTCAACGGCGCCGTGGCCGTCTGCGAAGCGAGCGGCGCCGAGGTGCGCCTGCAAGCGCCGGTAGTGGTGCTGGCCATGGGCGGCATCAATGGCAGCCATGCGCAGACGCGTGCCAACTGGCCGAAACACCGGCCGATCCCGGCGACCATGCTCAATGGTGCGCATCCCTTCGCCGACGGCAAGCTGCATCACCTTGTGGCGGATGAGTTGGGCGGGCAGATCACCCATGCCGGCGAGATGTGGAATTACGCGGCCGGCTTCCCCCATCCCTATCCGCATTTCGAGGGGCATGGTCTGTCGACCATTCCCTGCAAGTCGGCGCTGTGGCTCGACCACCGCGGCCGCCGCATCGGCCCCGAGCCGCTGGTCACCGGCTTCGACACCCACTGGCTGTGCCAGCGCGTGGCCGAGCAGGAAAAACCCTGGACCTGGCACCTGCTCAACTGGCGCATCGCGGTCAAGGAATTCGCCATCTCCGGCGCCGAGCACAACCAGCGTATCCGCGACAAGCAGTTCCCGGCCTTCCTCAAGGAAACCCTGCTTGGCAACCATCGCCTGATCCGGCAGATGCAGCGCGAAAGCACGCACTTTCTGGTGGACGACACGTTGGTCGGGCTGGCGGCGAAGATGAACGCGCTGACCTGCTCGCTGGACATCGAGTATGCAGCGTTACAGGCCACCGCCGATGCCTTCGACGCCAATTTTGCCGGCGGTTCCCGACTGCACAACGACGACCAGATCCGCCGCATCCTGCACGCCCGGCAGTGGGCGCCGGACCGCCTGCGTACCTGCAAACCGGCTCCACTACAGATGCCCGGTGCCGGGCCGTACATCGCCATCCATATGCGGCTGATCACGCGCAAGAGCCTCGGCGGCTTGCGGACCGACCTGCACAGCCGCGTGCTCGACGCCGCCGGCCAGCCCATCAGCGGGCTCTACAGCGTTGGTGAGGCCGCCGGTTTCGGTGGCGGTGGCGCCAGCGGCAAACGTTCGCTGGAAGGCACCTTCCTGCCCGGCTGCATCCTTACCGCCCGGGCAGCGGCCCGCAGCATCCACCATGGCGGTTGAACGCCGGGAGCCCAGCATGAGCAGATATGCCTATCCCGCCAGCGCGGATGATTACCACTGGCCATGACTTTCGCCAGCGTCGCTCAAGTAGCGGATATCGACCCCTCCCATCCCGACCGCGTAGCTGCAGTCGCTACGCTCTGATCTATCCACCCAAGGAGAACTCCATGCCCAATGGCGCCCAAGCTCTGATGAAAACGCTGGTCGATGCCGGAGTCGAAGTTTGCTTCTCCAATCCCGGCACCAGTGAAATGCACTTTGTCGCCGCCCTCGACAGCGAGCCGCGCATGCGCGCCGTACTCGCCCTGTTCGAAGGGGTGGCCACGGGTGCCGCCGATGGCTATGCACGCATGGCCGACAAGCCAGCCGCCACCTTGCTGCACCTGGGCTGCGGCCTGGGCAACGGCCTGGCCAACCTGCACAACGCACGCAAGGGCAAGGTACCGGTGGTGAATATCGTCGGCGATCACGCCACTTACCACACCCAGTACGATGCCCAGTTGCAGTCGGACATCGAGACCGTGGCGCGAAATGTCTCGCCGGGCTTCGTGCGTACCTCGACCAGCACCGCCGAACTGTGCCGCGACGCGGTCGATGCCATCGCTGCCGCCCGCGGTTATCCCGGCCAGGTGGCGACGCTGATCCTGCCGGCCGATGTGTCCTGGGGCGAGGGCGCAGTAGCCTGCACAGCGCTGCCCGCACCGAACCCGGCCGTCGCCGATGATGCCGCCGTCGCCGCGGCTGTTGCTGCCGTGCGTTCGGGGCGCAAGGTCGCGCTGCTGCTGGGTGGCCGTGCCCTGCGCGAGGCCGACTTGCTGGCCGCCGCGCGCATCGCCGCACACAGTGGCGTCAAGCTGCTGGCCGACGTATTCCCTACCCGCATGCAGCGCGGCGCTGGCTTGCCGGCGGTCGAGCGCATCGCCTACATGGCCGAGATGGCCGGCGTGCAACTGGCGGAAATCGAAGAGCTGATTCTGGTCGACTCCAAGGCGCCGGTGTCGTTCTTCGCCTACCCGGGCAAGCAGAGCTATCTGGTACCCGATGGCTGCAACGTACTGACCCTTGCCACCCCGGCACAGGACACTACCGCCAGCCTGGAAAAACTGGTCGCCGCCCTCGGTGCCGGTCAGGCCCAGCCGCAGTTGCAGAGCGCGCAGCGCCCGGGCCGGCCCCGTGGCAAGCTGACCGCCGCCAAGGTGTGCAAGGCCGTCGGCCACCTGCTGCCGGACAACGCCATCCTGGTCGATGAGGCCATCACCTCCGGACTGATGCTAGCGGCCATGACAGCCGGTGCGCCACGCCACGACCTCATCACCCTGACCGGCGGCGCCATCGGCCAAGGCCTGCCCAACGCCATCGGCGCGGCCATCGCCTGTCCGGATCGGCCGGTGCTGGCGCTGATCGGCGACGGCACTGCGATGTACACCATCCAGTCACTGTGGACCATGGCGCGCGAGCAGCTCAACGTCACTTCGATCATCTTCAACAACGCGTCCTACTCGGTGCTCAATGTGGAGCTGGAGCGGGTAGGCGCGCAGGAGGCCGGGCCCAAGGCCAAGTCGCAACTCGATCTGCGCGGCCCAGTGCTGAATTTCGCCCAACTGGCCCAGGGCATGGGCGTGCATTCGGTGCGCGTGAGCAGCGCCGAAGACCTGGTGACGGCAATGCAATACGCCCTGGCCCACCCCGGCCCGCACCTGATCGAAGCGGTGGTGCCCGAATCGCTCGGCGGCGCCAAGCGCAAGATCCTGCCCTGGCTGCTGCGCGCCATGCCCAACCTGCCGCAGTCGGTGGCCAGCGCACTCAAGCGCAAGCTGGCGCCCTGAGGCCGCCGCAGGGTTCGCCAGGGTTCCGGGTATTGGCTGTTTAATGCGTGTTTAATTGGGTTCGGAGTCTGAGCGCTTGCGAAAAACTCTTGCCGACTGCGACCGCCTCCAAACGCCCGCTGCGGCGTTGTTCATTGTCTTTGCTCAATATATGCATTAGTTGCAGACTGTTGTGGTTTTAAACCGAGAACAAGGAGTAGGCAATGCACCCCTTTGACGCCGAAAAGCCGCCGCAGTTGGCCAATTTGCTCGGTTATGCCGGGTTGCTGCCCTTTGTCGGTGGGGCGCTGGGAATCTGGGTGATTCCATTGGGCTGGCGGCCCTTCGTGCTAGAGGCGTTACTGGATTTTGCGGCCTTGATCCTGGCGTTTATGGGGGCGATCCATTGGGGACTGGCGATGCGAGCCGAGGCGAACGATGAGCAGGCACAGATTCAGTTGGGCTTGTCGGTGATTCCGCCATTGCTCGGCTGGCTGGCTATTTCTGCCGGGTTGCCGATGGGGTTGGCTTTGCCGACACTTCTGGTCGCGTTCGTAGGCCTCCACTTTGCGGATGTACATGCGGTCAACTTGGGGCTGGCTCCGCGTTGGTATTCGAGCCTGCGTCTGCCGCTAACGGTGGTTGTCTCGCTGAGTCTGTTATTGGCCTGGGCCAGTGTGTTGGTCGCTTGAGTGCATTCGGTGACCCGGATATCCCGCTGTGATATGCGTTGCCTGGCGCTCAATGAGTCCTAGCAGGTGTCCGCGCAATTGGTGCTAGCACGCCAGGCTATCGGCCTGGCGATAGAGCATCAGCAGTTTGCGGGTGATGGTCTGCTGAATGTCGTCGCGCTCGAATGTGGACAACCGGGTGAGGCGGTTTACTTGCAGGCGGTGCAGGTGGATATAAGGCATCTGCTGGTCGAACTCGCGCAGATCGCCTTTCATCATGATCGGCAGAAAGACGTCGCCGGCTTTCTTCTGATTGCTGATGATCTGCGCCAGTGCCCGTTTGAACGGCATGGTTTTCGGTGCGGGGCCACCATCCTTTATCTGCGTGCTCAACAGCAGGCCTGGTTTCCCCAGCACCACGCCCGGCAGTACGCAGAGTCCGGTTTTACGCACGGCATGCGCCTCGATGCCGTGCAGCGTGTCATGGAAGGCATAGGGGTTGGGTAGCACCACCATCTTGCGTCCCAGGTCATGGGGGAAGTGCAGGTTGTAATTGGTGTAGAGCTGGCGCACCGAGTCGGAATAGACGCACAGCCGGTTCTCGAACAGCTTGATGAAGCGCTCAGCCAACTCGCGACGGGCCATGCTGTCCAGATCCCAGATCAGATCCTGGTTCTGTGGCCGGTCGAGGTCGACTTCCTGATGTTCCATGCCGCTCATTCATGCCTCATACGCGAAACTGGCCCAGTAATCGATTGAGTTGCTCAGCCAGTTGGCCAAGGCGTTGGCTGGCCTCGCTGGACTGTTCGGCTGCCAGCGCATTGCTGTGCGCTAAACCGGCCGCCTGGGTGACATTCTGGTTGATATCTTCGACCACCTGCGACTGTTGCAGTGTGGCACTGGCGATCGAGGTATTCAAACCGGTCAGGTTGCGCAGCGATTGGGCGATTTGGCCCAGGCTCTCACCGGCCTGACTGGCTTGCTCGACGGTGAGTTGCGACGCGCGGCTACTGTCGTTGATGACCTTCACTGCGGCTTCGGAGTTGCCTTGCAAGCGCTCGATCATACCCTGGATTTCAGCGGTGGATTGTTGAGTGCGCTGAGCCAACAAGCGTACTTCGTCGGCGACCACGGCAAACCCGCGTCCTTGTTCACCCGCGCGCGCGGCTTCAATTGCCGCATTGAGGGCGAGCAGGTTGGTCTGTTCGGCGATCGAGCGAATCACCTCCAAAACACTGCCTATCTGCGTGCTTTCCAGGGCCAGCTTTTGAATCACCTCCACCGCCTGCTCGATAGTGCCAGACAGTTGGCCGATCTGCTGCAGGCTGGCATCGATGTTCTGCTGACCTTGGCTCGCCTGGGCTTCGGCGGCATGTACTTCGCTCGATGCATGTTCGGCATTTTTCGCGACATCTTGTACGCCATAGGTTACCTGGTTGATCGCGGTAGCCACGAGTTCCATCTGCTGGGATTGCTGCTGACCGTGCTGCTGGGCCTCGCGAGCGATGTCGCCGAGCGAGCGTGCGGCTTGATCGAGTGCGCCGGCAGAGTCGAGCGACTGGCGGATCACATGGCGCAATTTTTCGGTAAAGACATTGAAGTGTCCTGCGAGGGCGGTCAGTTCATCATTGCCTTTGGTATCCAGGGTCTTGGTAAGGTCGCCTTCGCCGCTGGCGATGTTGGCCATGGCATCGACGGCCTCCTGTAGCGGCCGGGTAATGCTGCGCGAGATCAGGGTTACCAGCAGGGTCATCAGCAGGGCGATTGCGCTGCCTATACCGAGTGCACGCAGGACTTGTGCCTGGAACTCCTCCTGAACGTCATCGACGTATACGCCAGAGCCGATGATCCAGCCCCAGGGCTGGAACAGACTGACGTAGGAAACCTTGGCTACCGGGTCGCTCGAACCCGGCTTGGGCCAGCGATAATTAATCAGACCGGCGCCTTTGGTTTTGCTGATCTGCACCATTTCATTGAACAGTTCCTTGCCGTCCGCATCCTTGAGCCCGGAAAGATTCTGCCCCTCGAGCTTGGGGTTGGTTGGGTGCATGACCATGGTTGGGGTCTGGTCATTGATCCAGAAATACTCCTGGCCGTCGTAGCGCAGGCCGCGGATCAGCTCAATGGCCTGCTTCTGCGCCTCGTCGCGGCTGAGCGTAGTGGCTGTCTCGAGACTGTGGTAATGGGCGAGGATGCCTGCCGCGCTCTGTACCACATGCTGGGTCTTCTCTTCTTTGGCGGCATACAGGTCGCGATGGCTCTGTTGCAGCATCAATGCGCCGAGGATGAACAGCATGAGGATGGCGACAACGAGAATGAGCCACAAGCGACGGCTGATGGGCAGGCTGCGTAGGCTGTTCATAGAAAGGCTCTCTCGGTTCTTGTTCTGGGATTCAGGGCGTGTCCCTTGTACACGGAATGCGCCACCTGTTGCTCTAGACCATTCGCCAATTGGGTTGAGGCGGGCTGGTTGACGTCGAGATTCACGCGAATACGCATGAGTTGGCTCTAATACAGCAATTGAACCTGCGTCTCTGATAGCATTTCGGCCCCCGGGGAGAAAACCTGAGGTTTTCCCGCTTTTTTCTGCTTATTGGAACCTCTGTCTAGAGCTTGAGTCCGACAGGCGCTGAAGTGTTGTTGGTTGTTCACACATTTATGTTGTTCGTGCGGTACATGCCGCGCGCTTAAGGAGCGTTAATGGATCTTTGGATCGCCATGCAGTCGTTGATCTTGGGTATTGTCGAGGGTATTACCGAGTTTTTGCCGATTTCCAGTACGGGTCATCAAATCATAGTCGCCGATCTCATCGATTTTTCCGGTGAGCGGGCCATGGCTTTCAACATCATTATCCAGTTGGGCGCGATCCTGGCGGTGGTTTGGGAGTTCAGGCGCAAGATCATCGAGGTGGTGGTCGGCTTGCCACGGGTAGCCGAAGCGCAGCGTTTCACCAGTAATCTGCTCATCGCCTTCCTGCCTGCGGTGATTCTCGGCGTGAGCTTTGCCGACCTGATACATCAATACCTGTTCAACCCGATTACCGTTGCCGCTGCGCTGATAGTGGGGGGCGTGATCATGCTCTGGGCCGAGCGGCGCGAGCATGTCATTCATGCCGAAAGCGTTGACGATATGACCTGGAAGGATGCGCTGAAAGTCGGCTGTGCCCAGTGCCTGGCGATGGTTCCAGGCACCTCGCGCTCGGGAGCGACCATTATCGGCGGCCTGCTGTTCGGCTTGTCACGCAAGGCCGCGACCGAGTTTTCCTTCTTTCTGGCGATGCCGACCATGGTTGGTGCCGCGGTCTACTCCGGCTACAAGTATCGCGAGTTGTTCCTGCCGGCGGATCTGCCGGTATTCGCCATCGGTTTCGTGACTTCGTTCATCTTCGCCATGATCGCCGTGCGCGCCCTGCTCAAGTTCATCGGCAACCACAGTTATGCACTGTTCGCCTGGTATCGCATCGGGTTTGGGTTGCTGATTCTGGCGACCTGGCAACTGCATCTGATCGACTGGAGTACCGCCCAGGGCTGAGAGGCTGTATCCGGCGGACGGATAGAAGGCGCGCTGCTTAGCGCGCCTTTGTCATAGTGATGCCCGTTCATGGGTTAGGTCATCAAGGGGCGAGCAGCAGGCCCACTTGCAGACGTTTGGGCAGCCGGTGCACCACCAGTTGGTGGGAGCGGGTCAGCAGTCGCCAGAGTTCGTCGTCGCCGATGGGCGGATGGGCGCAACTCATGCTGATCCAGTGCGCCCGCGCCAGATAGGGCGCCGGGCGGATGCCGGGGCGGTCGACGTAACCGAGGAACAGATCGCTGTCGATCTTGAAGGCCAGCTCGTGGCCGAGAAAGTTGAGGATGGCGAACATCTTGTTGCCCGCCACGGAAAACACCTGGTTGTTGCCCCACTTGAAATCCTCACGGGCGCCGGGCAGTTGCAGGCAAAAAGCGGCTATTTCCTGTTGTTTCATGGGCGTCGGGCCTTGCTGCGGGTTCTCCAGCTAAGCTAGCAGACTGCGGGCACAACTTTCAGTCTTGATGGGGATTTCCTTATGTCACTGTCCATGTATGACGTCTCGCTTCCTCTTTTCATTCGCATGCTCGGCAACCTGTCGGCCATCCTGCATAAGGTCGAGGCTTACACCGCCGAGCGCAAGATCGAGCCCGGCACGCTGCTCAATGCGCGCCTGGCGCCGGATATGTATCCGCTGGTACGCCAGGTGCAGATCGCCAGCGACACGGTCAAGGGCTGTGCCGCACGCTTGGCCGGCATCGACATTCCCAGCTATGCCGACAGCGAATGCAGTTTTGCCGAGTTGCAGGAACGTATCGCCAAGACCCAGGCATTTCTCCACAACATCGCCGCCGAGCAGCTCGATGGCAGCGAAGGCAAGTCGATCAGCCTGAACTTTCCGGGTATGGAGTTGAAGTTCACGGGGCAGGAGTACTTGCTGCATTTCGTCCTGCCGAACTTCTATTTCCACCTGACCACGGCCTACGCGATCTTGCGTCACAACGGTCTGGACATCGGCAAGATGGATTTCCTCGGTCGGCCTTGAGCAGCGCAAGATCGCCTAAACCGGCTGCTCCCAGGTGCGAAACGCCTGGCTCAGGTGTTCGATCCAGGCGCGCACTGCCGGCAGCATGCCGCGCCTGTGGGTGTAGACCGCCTGCAGGTGGCCGCCAGGTAGCGTCCAGTCGGGCAACAGGCGGATCAGCCGGCCATCGGCCAGCTCCTCATGACAGAAAGGCTGGGGCAGCATGGTCAGGCCCAAGCCGGCCAGCACGGCACGCTTGCGCACGGTGAAGTCCTCGATCGCCAGGCGCGCCTCCAGACTGATGTCCTGTACGCTCCCGCTGGCATGCTGGAAGCGCAGGTGAATCTTGCGATCCGCCTCCAGTGCGCCGAGCGCCGGCAGTTTGGCCAGGTCGGCCGGTGCGTCGATGCTGACGCCTTGGAGCAGTTCGGGGGCCGCCACCATATATGCCTGGGCCGGTTGCAGGCGGCGGCTGATCAGCGCCGGGTCTTCATCTTCGGCACTGCGCACGCGCAGCGCCACGTCCACGCCCTCGTTGAGCAGGTCCACGCGGCGGTTGGTCTGCAGCACTTCCAGTTGCACCTTGGGATAGGCCGCGAGGAAACTGACGACCAGCTCCGGCAACAGGGCAATGCCGCCGGGGGTGGAGACGCGCAAGCGACCGCGTGGTTCGCTGGTCAGGCTGGCGACGGCTTCCTCGGCCTGCTCGGCCTCCAGCAGCATCGCCTGGCAATGGCGCAAGTAGCGTTCACCGAGGTCGGTCAGTACCAGCTTGCGCGTGGTGCGTTGCAGCAGACGCGCGCCCAGACGGTTTTCCAGCTCGGCGATGCGTCGCGACAGGCGAGACTTGGGGATACCCAGGGCACGGCCGGCGGCGGCGAAACCGCCGGCTTCCACCACCTTGGCGAAGTAGAACAGATCGTTGAGGTCATGCATGGCTTAATCGTCCTATGTGTAGGACGAACTATCGCATTTATGCCGGCTTATCGACTATTGCTTTCATGGGTAGCATCTCCAGCATCTTGATCGCCACGGGGCGATCCCACTTTGGAGACCGTCATGAAACTACTGCACCTCGATTCCAGCATTCTCGGCGACTCGTCTGCTTCCCGCCAGCTCAGCAGCGCCGTGGTCGCGGCCTGGCAGGCCGCCGAGCCGAGTGTCCAGGTGATTTACCGCAACCTGGCCGGCGACGCCTTGAGCCACTTTTCTGCGCTCAGTCTGGTTGCCGCTGGCACGCCTGATGAGCTGCGCAATGCTGCACAGCGCTACGAGGCCGAGCTGTCGGAAAGCATCCTGGAAGAGTTTCTCGATGCCGATGCCATCGTGATCGGCGCGCCCATGTACAACTTTGCCCTGCCGAGCCAGCTGAAAGCCTGGATCGACCGGATCACCGTGGCCGGCAAGACCTTCAGCTACGGCGAAAATGGTCCGCAGGGCCTGGCCGCTGGCAAGCGGGTCGTTATTGTCTCCACCGCAGGTGGCATCCACTCCGGCCAGCCGAGTGCGGCTGCCCATGAGGACTACTTGAAGTTCGTCCTCGGCTTTGTCGGCATCAGCGACATTCATGTGGTGCGTGCCGAAGGTCTGGCCTACGGTGAAGAGCCGCGTGCCATTGCCATGCAAGCGGCCGAGCAGCAGGTCGTTGAGTTGTTTGCCGTTGCCTGAACAGCGGTTGGAACGAAAAAGCCCGCTCACTTGAGCGGGCTTTTGCATGATGACTTAGCGCTGGATCAGACGATTACGCCCTGGCTGCGCAGGTAGTCGTCGTAGCTGCCGCTGAAATCGGTCACGCCGCTGGCGGAGAGTTCGATGATGCGCGTGGCCAGGGAGCCGACGAACTCGCGGTCGTGGCTGACGAAGATCAGCGTGCCCGGGTAGTTCTCCAGCGCCAGGTTGAGCGCCTCGATCGATTCCATGTC
>RCUJ01000537.1_pt1 | contig 21793 bp, 17 predicted proteins | sample 2166321 | NCBI WGS metagenome assembly RCUJ01 (sample SAMN09932808, study PRJNA488358) | compost metagenome | feature: garden; material: soil; isolation source: compost soil in an enriched community after 118 h of incubation | place: Germany: Experimental Botanical Garden Goettingen | collected... | reverse complement strand
CTCTTTTATTTCCAAATTCAAAAACTTTAGTTGCTAATCCGTCAAGGAAATCACGGTCGTGAGAAACCAAGATTAATGTTCCGTCAAAATCACGCAATGCATCTTTAATAATATCCTTGGTTTTCATGTCCAAGTGATTCGAAGGCTCATCCAGAATTAATAAGTTAACAGGTTCCAACAATAATTTAATCATTGCCAAACGTGTTTTTTCTCCTCCAGAAAGCACTTTTACTTTTTTAGTAATATCATCTCCTTGAAACATGAAAGCTCCTAAAATATTTTTAATCTGCGTTCTGATATCTCCAACAGCAATACTATCAATAGTTTCAAAAATGGTAGCATTTTCATCTAATAAAGCGGCTTGATTTTGAGCAAAATATCCGATTTGAGCATTATGACCAATTTCTACACTTCCAGAATCAACGCCGATTTCTTTCATGATCGCTTTAATCATTGTCGATTTTCCTTCACCATTTTTACCAACAAAAGCTACTTTTTGCCCACGCTCAATTACAATGTTTGCATCTTTAAATACTACATGATCTCCATAAGCTTTAGACATTTCTTTTACAATAACAGGATATTGTCCAGAACGTGCTGCTGGCGGGAATTTTAATCTTAAAGCTGACGTATCAACTTCATCAACCTCTACTATTTCAAGCTTCTCAAGCATTTTGACACGAGATTGAACAGCATCTGTTTTAGAAAATGTTCCTCTGAAACGCTCAATAAAAGCACGATTTTCAGCAATCATTTTCTGTTGTTCATCATACGCTTTCTGCTGATGGATACGGCGGTCTTTTCTTAATTCTAAGTAATGAGAATATTTTGCTTTGTAATCGTAAATTCTTCCCATTGTTACCTCGATTGTACGATTTGTAATATTATCTACAAACGCTCTATCGTGAGAAATTACCACAACTGCTTTTGCTTGAGTCAATAAGAAATCTTCTAACCATTGAATACTCTCGATATCCATGTGATTGGTTGGCTCATCCAGCAATATCAAATCTGGTTTTCTCAATAAAATCTTAGCTAACTCAATACGCATTCTCCATCCACCTGAAAATTCAGAAGTTTGTCGTCCAAAATCTTCGCGTTCAAAACCTAAACCAACTAAAATTTTCTCAACTTCAGCTTCGTAGTTAACTTCTTCTATTGCATAAAATTTTTCGCTTAAGTCAGAAACTCTTTCGATCAATTTCATGTATTCGTCACTTTCATAATCGGTACGAACTGTCAATTGCTCATTAATATTATCGATTTCTGCTTTCATTGTAAAAATCTCACTGAAAGCTTTTGATGCTTCTTCCATAACCGTTGCACCATCTTCAGTAAGTAAATGCTGTGGCAAGTAAGCGATTACGGCTTCTTTTGGAGCAGAAATACTTCCTGTAGAAGGTTTACTTGCTCCTGCAATTATCTTTAGAAGTGTAGATTTTCCCGCACCATTTTTACCCATTAGGGCAATTTTATCATTTTCATTAATAGCAAAAGAAACATCGCTAAAAAGTGTAGTTCCGCCAAATTGAACCGAAATATCGTTAACTGTAATCATTTGTGTTTGTGAATTTTGTTTAATCGGTTAATCGTTTGTCTGACTACCCATTTTTTTCGTGCTGCAAAGATAGATTTAATTAGATAATGTGCCAATTTGATAATTAGATAATTTTGGAAATGTGCCTATTAGATATTTTTTTTTGCCACAGATTAAAGAATTTTCACTGATTATTATTTTTTAGAGAATGCATATTCTAAAAAAATCTTTTTTCATCTTTTAATCTGTGGCAAAAAAAAGCTTAATTGATTTTTAAAGCTACTCAAATTTTCCAATTTCAAAATTTTAGCCTTAACTTGTTCTATAATTTTAAAAATCAGCAAAATATGAGAACGAAATTAAAACTGACCGTCTACTTAATTGCAGGATTACTATTTGGACTTACTGCAAACGCTCAAAAAACTGTCATTAAAAAAGAAGCTTTACCAGGAAATGCAAAAACCTTCTTGAAAACACATTTTGGGTCTAAAAAGCCCAGCTATATACTGGAAGACAAAGAAATTCTTTCTACAGAATATAAAGTTCAGTTTGACAACAAAATTGAAATTGAATTTGACAAAAAAGGAAACTGGAAAGAAGTGGACGCCAAAACTGGAAAAGTTCCAAAATCTATTATCCCTAAAAAAATTGCTTCTTATATAAAAGCAAATTTCCCTAAAGAAGATGTAACCAAAATAGAACTTGGAAGTTCTGGTTATGAAACAAAACTAACCAATGGCTTAGAATTAAAATTCAACTTAAAAGGAGATTTTACTAAGATTGACAAATAAGTTAAATTTAAAAATGTGTCAATTTGATAATTAGATAATTTTGAAAATGTGCCAATTAGATAATACCTAAAGCTCAAAATATTTTTTTACATTCTATTCTTAAGCTGGATTGAAGCCCATCTCTACAATATAGCTCGAACTAAAAGTCCTCTTATTGCTCCGCTGAAAACTATTATGTTTTAGGATTGGACTTCAGTCCAGTTTAAATACGCACAAAAAACAAAACCCGACAGGTTTTAAAAATCTGTCGGGTTTGCTATAATTATCTAATTTTCAAATTGACTAATTCTCTAATTAATCTTTTCTCCATTTTTTAGTTTCTTCAAAAATATGCTCCATAATTGCAGCTTCCGTTGCGTCGAATTCTATATTTCTTCTGCTCATCACTAACCTTGCCGTTTCAAAGGCTTTTTTAGTTACGTAAGTTGTAAATCCTGCCGCACCACCCCAAGAAAAACTTGGAACAAAATTGCGAGGAAATCCGCTTCCGAAAATATTAGCGCTTACACCAACCACAGTTCCAGTATTAAACATGGTATTGATTCCGCATTTACTGTGATCTCCCATCATTAAACCACAAAACTGAAGTCCTGTTTTAGCAAAACCCTCTGTTTCGTAGCTCCATAATTTTACTTCTTCGTAATTATTTTTTAGGTTCGAGTTATTAGAATCTGCTCCAATATTGCACCATTCCCCTAAAACAGAATCTCCTAAAAATCCCTCATGCCCTTTATTAGAATTGGCAAAAAGAACCGAGTTTTTAACCTCTCCTCCTATTCTCGATCCTGGTCCAACAGTTGTTGCCCCATAAACCTTCGCCGACATTTTTACCATTGCATTTTCGCATAAAGCAAAAGGTCCGCGAATAACCGTGCCTTCCATAATTTCGGTATTCTTACCTATATATATCGGACCTGTTGAAGCATTTAGAGTTACAAACTCTAATTTTGCTCCTTCTTCGATAAAAATATTCTCTGGAGCAATTACATTAACGCTTTTAGGAATTGGTTGCGATGTACGGTCTTCTGTCAGATATTTAAAATCCTGACGAATAGCAGCATCATTTTTAGAGAAAATATCCCAAGTATGCTCTATCGTAATACAATCTTCGTTGTATTGAATAATTTCGTAAGAATCAAAATCGACTTCTTCCTGATTTTCACTTGCAAAAAATGCAATTACATCTTCACCTTTAAAGATTGCCTGATTTTCGGTCAAATTAGAAACCATCTCCGCAAGAGTATCATTTGGCAAATACGCTGCGTTGATCATTACATTTTCTTCCATTTCAACCATTGGGAATTTCTCCGATAAATATTCCTCTGTTATAGTCGTAATTGTCGAACCAAGATATTTTTCCCATTTCTGGCGAATGGTCATGATTCCTACCAAAATATCAGCTACTGGTCGTGTAAAAGTAAAGGGCAATAAAGCATTCCGAACGGGACCGTCGAAAAGAATGTAGTTCATAAATAATTGAGTGTTTGTTAAAATTTGATTTGGTTACCTGGCTTCAAAGTTACAAATATTTTACCGGTTTAGTAAAAAACCATTTTAACGAAAAGTAATATTTAACGCATAAAAAAAAGCCTTCCAGAATTGGAAGGCTTTTGTATAATTTAAAACAGCTATTATTTTTTAGCGTGTTTAGCGTATTTAGTTTTGAATTTATCAATACGTCCTGCAGTATCGATAAGTTTAGATTTACCAGTATAAAAAGGGTGAGATGTTCTAGAAATCTCCATTTTTACAACTGGATACTCAACTCCGTCAACTTCAATTGTTTCTTTTGTATCTGCAGTAGATTTAGTGATAAAAACGTCATCATTAGACATGTCTTTAAATGCAACTAATCTGTAATTTTCTGGGTGAACTCCTTTTTTCATCTTGTCTTTTTATTTATTGTTAATAGAGCATCTTCATTTTGAAGCTTTTTCATGGTTAGAAAAAGGTATAAACAAACAATACTCTTTTTTGTTTAAAATTTTAATTATTTTTGAGTGTGCAAATTTACAATTCTTTTTTAATAAACAAACAGTTAGCCTACTTTTTTTTAGTTTATTTCGAAAAGCTTTTTTTATATCCGATTATAGTGGGAATTACTATATTTGTGGATTAATTTTAAACATATCAAAATATGATTAATGAAGTTATAAAAAAGAACGGAGTTGCGTATGGTGTAATGATCGGAATTGCATCGGCTTTGGTTACTGCTACAATCTATACTATTGATTTAAATCTATTTACCGCTTGGTGGATGGGAATACTAGGAATCGTAATAAGCCTTACAATTAGTATCATTTTACTTTCTAAAACCAAAAGAGAATTAAACGGCGTTTTTCCTTTTAAAGATGCTTTTACCACTTATTTTATAGCTGCAGTAATCGGTATTTTAATATCAACAACTTTCAACATTGTATTATTTAATGTAATTGATCCAGGCGCAAAAGACACTTTGAGCGAAATCATGATTAAATACACTGTTGGTATGATGCAGAAATTTGGCACACCAGCATCAGCAATTAACGAAACTATTGCTAAAATGAAAGAAAGCAATCCGTATTCTACTTTTGAATTATTAAAAGGGTCTGTTTTTGCTATGGTTGTAAGCGCAATTTTCGGATTAATTTTCGCAGCATTTTTTAAAAGCAAATCTATACAAGAATAAAAATATAAATGAATTTATCTATACTTATACCGCTTCTAAACGAGGAGGAATCACTTAAAGAACTCTACACATGGATCATTAAAGTGATGCAGTCTAACAATTACTCTTATGAAATCATTTTTGTAGATGATGGTAGTACAGATAATTCTTGGCAGATTATTGAAGGTTTCTCTAACGAAAATCCAAATGTAAAAGGAATTCGTTTCATGAAAAACTTTGGAAAATCTCAAGCTTTACATGCTGGTTTTGCAAAAGCAAAAGGTGATGTTATTATTACCATGGATGCCGACTTGCAAGACAGTCCAGACGAAATCCCTGAATTGTACGAAATGATTACAGCTCAGAAATTCGATTTGGTATCTGGATGGAAAAAGAAACGTTATGACTCTGTTGTAGCAAAAAATCTTCCTTCAAAATTATTTAACTGGGCTGCTAGAAAAACTTCTGGCGTTGAGTTAAACGATTTTAACTGCGGATTGAAAGCTTACAAAAATGTAGTGGTAAAAAACATCGAGGTTTCTGGCGAAATGCACCGCTATATTCCAGTTTTGGCTAAAAATGCCGGATTTGGAAAAATTGGCGAAAAAGTGGTCATTCACCAAGCTAGAAAATATGGTGAAACAAAATTTGGAATGGAGCGTTTTATAAATGGCTTTCTAGATTTAATTACCATTTGGTTTTTATCAAGATTCGGAAAAAGACCAATGCACTTATTTGGCGCTATGGGTTCTTTAATGTTTATCATCGGATTTTTAGCAGCTGGATACATTGGAGTTTCCAAACTATACCATATGTATACTGGAATGAAATACAGCTTGGTTACTAACAACCCATGGTTTTATATTGCTTTAACCACTATGATTCTTGGCACTCAATTATTTTTAGCAGGTTTCTTAGGAGAAATTATTCTAAGAACAAAAAGCAATGAAGCACGTTACAAAGTAGCCCGAGAGGTTAATTTTTAACGAAAAGCCCTAGCCCTGATGGGAACGGCATCCTTTTGTGGTGGGGTTCACCACAAAAGATATAGTGGACAGCAGGATTAGCTCCTGAAAAAAATTATTTCTATTTAAAACATTAAAAAGACATTTACATGAATATAGCACCAAATATATTAAATGCTGTAAACGAATGGTTAACACCAACATTTGATCAAGAAACGCAAGCCGCTGTTAAGGAATTAATGACAACTTCTCCAAAAGAACTTGAAGAGAGTTTTTACAAAAACTTAGAGTTCGGAACTGGAGGAATGCGCGGTGTTATGGGTGTTGGCGATAATAGAATCAACAAATACACCCTTGGAAAAAATACTCAGGGATTATCTGATTACCTTCATAAAGTTTTTCCAAACGAACCTTTAAAAGTGGTTATTGCTTATGATTGTCGTCATAACAGTAACACTTTAGCAAAAGTGGTCGCTGATGTTTTCTCAGCAAACGGAATTCAGGTTTATTTGTTTTCTGATTTGAGACCAACTCCAGAGTTGTCTTTTGCCCTTAAATATTTAAAATGTCAATGCGGAATTGTTCTAACAGCTTCTCACAATCCACCAGAATATAACGGCTACAAAGTATACTGGCAAGATGGAGGACAAATTGTTCCTCCGCAGGACAAAGAAATTGTAAATGTGATTGAAAGTCTTGGTTATGACAAAATCAAATTCAATGCAAACGAGAGCTTGATTCAGTACATTGACACAGAACTTGACAAAGCATTTATAAAATCATCTATCGAAAACGCAAGTTTTAATACTCCGGCTGAAGCCAAAGACAATCTACACATTGTGTTTACTTCATTGCACGGAACTTCTATAAAATCAATTCCAGACGTTTTATCGCAAGCGGGATATAAAAATGTGCATATTGTTCCTGAACAGGCTGTTCCAGACGGAGACTTCCCTACTGTTAAATCTCCAAATCCGGAAGAACCAGAAGCTTTAACAATGGCACTGGCCTTGGCAGACAAAACAAATTCTGATATCGTAGTAGGAACAGATCCTGACTGCGACCGTTTAGGAGTTGCTGTTCGTAACAATGACGGCAAAATGATTTTATTGAACGGAAACCAAACTATGGTTTTAATGACTTCTTTCTTATTGAAGCAATGGAAAAAAGCAGGCAAACTTAACGGAAAACAATTTGTTGGTTCAACAATCGTTTCAACTCCAATGATGATGGAATTAGCTTCAAGCTATGGTGTTGAATGCAAAGTTGGATTGACAGGATTTAAATGGATCGCAAAAATGATCAAAGATTTTCCTGAACTAGAATTTATCGGAGGTGGTGAGGAAAGTTTCGGATTTATGGTTGGCGATGCTGTTAGAGATAAAGATGCTGTTGCGGCAACCTTATTAATATGCGAAGTTGCAGCTCAAGCAAAAGCAGCAGGAAGCTCTGTTTACAAAGAACTTTTACAGCTTTATGTTGAAAATGGCTTCTACAAAGAATTCTTAGTTTCTTTAACTAAAAAAGGAATGGAAGGTTTACAGGAAATCAACCAGATGATGATTGATTTACGCGAAAATCCGCTGAAAGAAATTAACGGACAAAGAGTTATTATGGTTGAGGATTATCAATCGTCTATTGCTTTAAATTTATTAGACGGTTCAGAATCGACAATGGATATTCCGAAATCGAATGTATTGATTTATTATACAGAAGATGGCTCTAAAATTTGTGCAAGACCAAGCGGAACTGAACCTAAGATTAAATTTTACATTAGCGTAAATGCCGAAATTGAATCGGTTTCTGATTTTAATGAAGCAGAAAGTTTCTTAGATCAGAAAATACAAAATATCATTGCAGACATGAAGTTGAAATAACCTTCATTTTTCAATTAACAAATTCAATATCTTTAAACTCTGATTTACAATCTTAAAAAGTAAATCAGAGTTTTTTTTATAAAAAAAACTAAAAAGAAATTGAAAACACCTCAATTGGATTAATTTTGTGCATTGAAAATTGCTGCTCAAATAATTCCAAAAAAAAAGAGCTACCATAAAAAGAAAACAATATCAAAACAAATAAATGAGTAATTTCAAAAAAATAGTCCCTTTTATATACCCATATAAAAGATACGCATTCTTAAATATCTTTTTCAATATTTTATATGCGCTTTTCAGTACACTTTCATTCATTGCCTTAATTCCAATGCTTCAAGTTTTATTTGACAAAACCAAAGAAAACTATGAAAAACCTTTATACACAGGAATTTTAGACATTAAAGAATATGGAGAAAATTACTTAAGCTACTATATTACAACTTCAAAAGGAACTCACGAATCTGGATATGTGCTATCTATAATGGTTGCCATAATCATCTCCATCTTTTTATTAAAAAACTTAGCCGATTATTTAGCAATGTTTTTCATCAATTTCTTGAGAAACGGTGTTTTAAAAGACATGAGAAATGCATTGTACAAAAAAACACTAGAACTTCCTTTGGCATTTTATTCTGAAAAAAGAAAGGGAGACGTAATTTCTAGAATTTCAGCTGACGTAAATGAGGTTCAAAACTCCTTTCTAGCAATTTTAGAGCTTATCGTAAAAGAACCTTTAACGATTATTTTTACGATCATTGCTATGCTTGTCATTAGTGCTAAATTGACTTTATTTGTTTTCATTTTTATTCCTGTTTCTGGATATATCATTTCACTGATTGGAAAACAGCTTAAAAAGCAATCTACCAAAGCTCAAGAAGAACAAGGAAAATTTCTTTCTACTATCGAAGAAACAATTGGCGGATTAAAAGTGGTGAAAGGATACAATTCTGAAAACTACTTTAATAAAGTTTTTCAAAGTTCTACAGAACGCTTCTTTACTTTATCAAATAGCATTGGTAACCGTCAGAACTTAGCTTCTCCTGCAAGTGAATTTATGGGAATCACCGTAATCGCAATTTTACTTTGGTATGGAGGTCAAATGGTTTTGATCGATAAAACTCTAGAAGGTGCTGCTTTTATCGCTTATATGGGATTGGCGTATAACATACTAACTCCCGCAAAAGCTATTTCTAAAGCTTCATACGGAGTAAAAAGAGGAAATGCGGCTGCAGAACGTGTTCTTGAAATTCTTGAACAAGAAAATACTATTGTTTCTAAAGAAAATGCAATTGAAAAAATTTCTTTTGACAACGAAATAAATATTCAAAACGTCAACTTTAAATATGAAGAAACAACGGTTCTAAAAGACTTTTCTCTTCAAATTAAAAAAGGACAAACTGTTGCTTTAGTAGGGCAATCTGGAAGTGGAAAAAGTACAATTGCCAATTTACTGACTCGTTTTTACGATGTAAACGAAGGAACAATTTCTATTGATGGAATTAACATCAAAGATATGACTTTGCATTCTTTAAGAGATTTAATGGGTCTTGTTACACAAGAAATCACTTTATTTAATGACACCATAAAAGCCAACGTTTCGTTAGGAAAATTAGACGCAACTGACGATGAAATTATTGAAGCGTTAAAAATTGCAAATGCTTACGAGTTTGTAAAAGATTTGCCGAAAGGAATTTATACTAATATTGGAGATAGTGGAAGCAAAATTTCGGGAGGACAAAAACAACGTTTATCTATCGCGCGTGCTGTATTGAAAAATCCGCCGATTATGATTCTGGATGAAGCAACATCGGCATTGGACACAGAAAGCGAAAAATTTGTTCAGGTTGCGCTTGAAAACATGATGCAGAACAGAACTTCGATTGTAATTGCACACCGTCTTTCTACAATTCAAAAAGCAGATGTAATTGTAGTAATGCAAAAAGGAAAAATCGTTGAACAAGGAACTCATGAAGAGCTGATTGCACACAACGGAACTTACAATAAACTGGTAACGATGCAATCTTTCGAATCATAAGAAAAACATCAAACCCAATTTAATTTACACAGATTAAGGAAACATTAAAACTCAATTTAAGTTCTTTAATCTGTGTTTATTTTTATAACTTTAGGTTAGTTAAGAATAATCTATAACTCTTCCTGAAATGTATCTCAAAAACCCCAACATAAAACTTCCTGACGATCCCGATACTATTGTTTGGAAATATCTAGATCTATCCAAATTTCTTGATTTATTGCTTTCGAAAAAACTTTTTATGTCACGTTCAGACAAGTTTGAAGATCAATATGAAGGAACTTTCAGCGAACCTACTTATGAAGAGATTAAAAAACTTGCTGCAGATAATCCTGAGTTTTTAAATTACTACAAAACACACCGCGAAAAAGTAGCGATTAGCAGCTGGCACATTAACGAATATGAATCGTTTGCCATGTGGCAGATTTTCACCAAAAACAACGAAGGATTAGCGATTCAATCTACAATTGGAAGACTTCAGAAAGCAGTGAAGCCAGAAAATAATTTTGACCAGTTTATTGGCGAAGTAAATTATATCGATTATAAAAAAGAATACATTCCGTTTGATGATTTATTCTTTCCGTTTTTATTTAAAAGAAAAAGTTTTCAATACGAAAGAGAAGTCCGTATTCTGAGTGACACTTCAAAAAGTGGTATCAAATTAAACGACGGATTAAAAATTAATGTCGACATCAACCAATTAATCAAAAAAATATACATTCATCCAAAATCTGAAAACTGGTACAAAAAACTGGTAATTGAATTGGTGGAACGTCTAGGTTTTGGATTTGAAATCGAAAAATCGGATCTAGAAAGTGATATATTGATTTAAAGATGCTAAGGCGCTGAGATGCTAAGATTCTAAGTTTTTTTTACCACAGATTAAAGGATTAGAAATATTTTTTCCCGTTTCTGATTTGATTATGTTCCGTAGGAACATAATCAGATACTGAAAACGTATTTTTCATAAAAAAAGAAAGGCTGTCTCGATAAATCAAGACAACCTCTTTATTATAAAAATTCTTTTTATCTGTTTAGTCCGTGACAAAACCTCAGATTCTTAGCATCTCAGAACCTTAGTATCTTAGATAGGCTTATAACTCTTCACTTCCCATTTTTTAGAAGCTAAATCTATATAGTTATAATGTAAAACATCATTTTTATCAAACTGTCCATTTTGATTGGTATCTTCAATGGTTCTAAAATACAGACGATTTTTAGATTCAATTAAACTCCAGTCTACCAATTCTTGAAGGTCTGCAGAGACTTTCGTAAAATTTTCTCCGCTGATGTCACTTAAATATAAAGTTTTAATATCGCTGGTATCAATTTTTCCGTCTTTATTGGTATCTGAATCTGTTAATGTATAAACCATCACATTATTATGCGTTTTATCTGCAACGGTTTTCAGAAAAGTAGCCGTTAAAATCAGAACTGGCTTATCTGACAAAGGACGAATAGAATCAGAATCTACTTTTTGGAATTTTAAATTCTGCAGATAACCTGTAATTTCATATTCGCCTAAATTAGAAATTGTAAAACTTACATCATTTACGCTTGAAGAACCAAATCTAGCTTTAGATCCTCTTTCAAAAACCCTTAAATCTCCAACTGGATGAATTAAATAATTAGTTCCTTCCATTTGAATTGGCAAATCGGCGATTTCAATCTGAGTTGTATCGGCTTTTGTAACACTTACTTTGTTTGAAGCGCCGTAACTTACTTTTGGTTTCTGAACTTCTTCTCGACAGCTGATTACTGTTCCGACAAGTATTAAGGCGATATATTTAAAATACTTTTTCATCTACAATGATTATATACGATTATCAAATATACTATTTTTGATTGTATTTTTTGTTTTTATTGAATTTTACTAGTACAAAGATGTTGAGAAGAACAAGTCCAAAATAACTTAAAAAAAGAATCCAATTTTTTCTATATAAAGACAAAACATATTTCCTTTCAGCTTCTTGCTTCTCTTTTAGCCAATTATATGCAGTAACATCAGTGCTTCCGCAAACAAAAAATTTAACCTTCTTCAAAGATTTATCTGTCCTTGGTTTTGGCATCATTAAAACAAAAAAATCATCATTATATTGCAAATAATTTGGCATTTGTTCAATTGAAAGAATATCTAAAATCCTAACATAAACTTCATAATCCATGTTATTTCCTAAATGAATTTTAATGCCGTTTATTGTGTCGTTTTCACGTTTCATTTTTCGAAGCCCTAATTGAAGATTACTCAAATCAGCACTTTCAGAAATTTCAGAACTATTAAAACTATAAACTTTATATTTTCTTTCAACCGACAAAAATTGCTTTATCATTAAAGAATCTGAAGGAAAGGAAACATCTATACAGCCTTTTTCAACAAAAGCATCTGTAGTACAAAAATAAACCATGCATATCAACGGAATCAAAACCAAAGAAATCATTCCCGGAACGTAAAAAATCTTTTTTCTCTTTTTACGTTTTTCTATCACAACCTCGCATTTATCTTAACGTTAAAAACCCTCGAAGTCATATAATTTGGAATCGCATATTGATTTTTTGAATACACATCTCGAACCCAAGTATTGGTAATAGCATTTTGATTATTGAAAAGATTAAAAATTTCTAATCCGACTGCTAATTCTTTAAAGTTTTTCAGCCAGCCTTTTTTTGTATTTTGTGTACTCGCGTCTACAAAAACCTTTGCAAAACCAATATCAGCTCTTCTATAATCATTTAATCTGTTTTGATATAAATACGGATCGGAATATGCTGGCGCGCCTCCAGGTAAACCTGTATTGTAAACCAAATTCAAATAGACTTTCACACTTGGAATATTCGGCATATAATCCTGAAACAGCATCGCAAATTTCAAACGCTGGTCTGTCGGACGAGCAATATAACCTCGGTTTTCGTAATTCTCTTCCGTTTTCAAATATCCAAAACTTATCCAAGATTCTGTTCCTGGCACAAACTCTCCATTTAATCTAAAATCAAGACCTTGCGCATAGGCTTTTGCATTATTATTGGCCACGTAGCGAATTCGAACATTATCTATCGAATATACATTTACATCAGAAAGTGATTTATAATACAGCTCTGTTACCCATTTAAAAGGACGGTTCCACATTTTAAAATTATAATCGTTACCCAAAACAATATGAACAGATTCTTGAGCTTTGACATTAGGATTTACAACTCCTTCTAAATCTCGTAATTCTCGATAAAATGGTGGCTGATGATACAATCCGCCCGAAATCCTGAAAACCATATCGCGATCCCAATCTGGTTTTATGGCAAATTGCGCACGTGGACTTACCACAAACTGCGTTTTTCCTTCTTCTAATGCTCCCGCAACATTCCAACCTTGAAAACGCGCTCCCAAATGATACCAGATCTGACTTGAACCAATTTCTGACTGTTTATTCCATTGCGCATAACCCGAAAACCTATTTATAGTATTAAAATTGGTCGCTCGGATATTTTGATATGGCAAAAGCGGTCCTGTATAAGGCGTATATGGCTGATTATTTTTTGGAAGAATAGCCAAAGGCGGGTTAATAGAAAACCCTGCTGAATCAATAACTTCCCACTCCACTACTCGATCTCGAATAGATTCTCTGGTATATTTTAAACCAAATTCTAATTGGCTTTCTTTCCAGTCTTTAATTCCTTTCAATTCGATATTTGCAATTAAAGCATCGAGATCATTTCGAGCATGATTTAGTTGAGAACCAATTCCGCGAGTAAAATCAACTGCAGATGTATTTTCTGGATCTTCAGCATTTACATTTCCTAAGCGATATTGTGCCAAAATATCAAAATGTTCTTTTTCTGTAGTATGAAATAAAGAACCTGTTAATTTCAGAGTAAGTGTAGGCGATGCTTTATAGGTAGTTTTTAAAGCTCCAAAATAAGTATCATATTGATCTTTTTCCTGTCCGTCGTAATAAACCGCAAGCGCCATCGGCTGATCTGCTGTTCCAAAATTCGTTTGACGAACCAAAGGTTCATACGAATATTTGTTCTGAGAAATATTTCCTAAAAAGCTCATTTGCCATTTTTCAGAAATATCATAATTTATATTGGTCTGAATATCTGCAAAAGTCGGTTTATAGTTCGTTTCTGTATCTTGACTATTTACCAAAAGGCTATTATTTCGATAACGAACCCCTGTTACGGCAGACCATTTTTTATTTTTGGAAACCAAATCAACAGCTGCGCTTCCTCCTAAAAAACTGGCTTCAAAAGCAGCTCCGAACTGAGTTGGCTTGCGATACGTAATATCTAAAACAGAAGACAATTTGTCTCCGAACTTCGCCTGAAATCCACCAGCAGAAAATTCAACGTTCTGCACTAAATCTGTATTGGTAAAACTAAGGCCTTCCTGCTGTCCTGAACGAATTAAAAAAGGACGATATACTTCTACTTCGTTTACATAAACTAGATTTTCGTCGTAATTTCCACCTCTCACCATATATTGCGTGCTTAATTCGTTATTTGAATTAACGCCGGGAAGTGTTTTCAGAATATTTTCGATTCCTGCATTGGCACCTGGAATCTTTTTTATGGTTTCGGTATCAACCGATGTAATTCCCTGAACCCGTTTTCTATTTCCAGAAGAAACAAAAACTTCCCCCATCTGTTCTTCAGAATTACTCATAATCGGATTAAAAACAAAAATTTCATTTGTTTTTAAACTAAGAGTCAAACTCATCGTTTTTAAAGAAACGTGAGTAAAAATCAAGGAAACCTTTTTGTTTGATGGAATTACAATTTCGTAAAAACCATTTGCATCAGATTGCACAGAGGTTTCCTGCGATGAAATATTTACGCTTGCAACAGGATGTTTTTCTGCATCTAAAACAAGCCCTTTCACACGAGCATTTTGAGATAAAGCAATACAGCTGAAAAATAAAAAAAGAAAAGCGAATGTAAACCTGTTGTAACTCAAAGATTTTGGGTTTTATTTTTGACTTCTAAAAAAATGAGTTTCAAAGATAGTAGTATTTCCTACATTATCAACCACTTCAATTTTTAAAAAGTTTTCGCCTTCAGCTAAATATTGATCATCAAAAGTATGCGTAATTCTTCTGGCTTTATTTTCGTATTCAAACAAAACCCAACTTCCGTTCAAATATCCGTTATAAGATTTTATTCCAGACAAAGAATCGCTTATCGTAAAATCAATTTTCTTTTGATCGCTAATCCACTTTCCTTCAATTGGTTTTGCAATTTTAACAACTGGAGCAATCGTATCGAGAACTAAACCGTATGTGCCTAGTATTTTTGCTTTCGCAGTAAAAACATCACCTTTTCTAATGGTTCCGTTATAACTCGTTCCTTTTCCAATATAAAGTTTATCTCTTAATGATTCTGGGTAAGAGGAATCTTTTATGGTAATCGTAAAATTAGAATGCGCAGGAACGGTATCATCATGAATATAAATCTTGTTATTTTTCACATCAAAATTCATATTAAAATCATCATAAAAAGTTCCAGCAGGAAAGAAAACTGACATGTTATCTTTCTCAAAATTGGCATCTCTATTATATTTTATAAAATATTTGCCGTTAACCGATTCTGACTCTACTAGAGGTGCTGTAGTATCGTATTCAATTGGAACAGTGATCGAATTCATATTTCCAAAATAATCTGAAACCTCGATTTTATAATTTGAAGTTAAATTAGGTTCTGCTTTTACAATACCGCGAAGTGAATCTGTTTTGATAATGCTTAAAGCAAAAGGCGTTTTCATAAAAAGTTTCTGCACACGCTGTCCTGCTTTTTTATATCGAGAATAATCAATCAGCGCATTAATGTATCGCATTTCATCAAAAGAATAAGTATTGAACTGATAGTTATAATTCTGATTTCCGTTTAAAAAAGTCGAAACATTAAAAACTCCATTTTTATTATGCGAGACATCATCGGTATCAATAGCATTAATTCCGAAACCAATTTTTCCGTTTGCTTTAACTTTTGAAGCCAAATAAGTTCCGTCTTTTTGAAGCGCCATATTTACCAACAATGGCTGTTTAGACTGATTAACCGTAGCATTATCCAAAGGATAAACATACAGACTAGACAAAGTTGGCTTTTTGGTATCTTTTAAATTTTGGTCAAAGCCAAAGAAAATCGGATTGATAACAAATTCTGTTTTGCTATCTCGAATTTCAAAATGAAGATGTGGTCCTTCTGACGAACCTGTGTTGCCTGAAAGTCCAATTATATCACCTTTTTTTACTGGAAGCTCCTCTGGCTTTGGAAACATTTCAATTTCGTATGCCTTTTCTTTATAATGCGTTTTTTTTACGTAATCTAAAATTGCACCAGTTGGCGTTTGCAAATGTCCATAGACAGAAGTATATCCATTTGGATGTGTGATATAAATACATTTTCCGTTTCCAAAAGTCGAAATTTTAATTCGTGAAACATATCCATCTGCGATCGCATGCACAGTCAACCCTTCTCTTTGGTTGGTTTTTAAATCAAAACCAGCATGAAAGTGATTGGGTCTTAACTCCCCAAAATTGCCAGAAAGCTGCATTGGAATATCAAGTGGGGGACGAAAATAATTTTTAGGATATTGTGCTTGAGCAAACACAGAATTACAAATTAAAAGGGCAAGTACATACAATCTCATAAACAACATTTTTGCTAAGATAAGCAAAAATAAGCCAATAAAAGCAAGAAAAAAGCTTCAAAAATTACAATTAATTGAATTACACATATTTATCTAAATTAATGCAAAAAAATCGATAAAAAATTGCATTAATAAAAAGGAATATTAACTTTGTAGGATTAAGTAATGAATAGGATGTATAATGAGTGTAATTGCAGAAATAATTGATACTCTTGAATATAAAGTCGAAAAGCTTTTTGAAAAATCAAAAGGTTTGGAACAAAACAATCAAGTATTACGATTAGAACTAGCCAAAGCTGCGCAAATTATCCAGAAACAATCTGAGGAAATGGAAGCTTTGAAGAAGCAAAATGAAACACTTAAGATAGCCAATTCGTTGCTTGGCAGCGACAATAACAAGAGAGAGACAAAGCTTAAAATAAATTCATTAATTCGCGAAATTGATTACTGTATAGCACAACTATCAGATTAATAATATGGACGGAAAGCTTAGAATTAAAATATCAATTGCCGACCGCGTTTACCCACTTACGGTTGAACCCGCTCAGGAAGAAGGACTTAGAAGTGCTTCTAAAAAAATTGATGCTATGATTAAGCAATTCGAAGAAAGTTACGCGGTTCGTGACAAACAAGATGTATTGGCTATGTGTGCATTGCAATTTGCATCACAGGTTGAACAAAAACAAATTGATAACGCAATCGATGGCGAAGAAACCATCGAAAGAATTAAAAGATTAAATTCGCTATTAGATCAATATCTCGAAAATTAAACGTTCTTTACAGAAACTAAGATACTGCCTACATTAGTTCACAATTGGTAAACTCAACACTAACAATTTAGAATGAGCAAATCGTCGCTACTATAGTATGCCCTCCATTTGGCTGGGAAACTTGAACAGTGAGTTAGCTCAAAACTTGTCTTTACGAGTTTATACAAGCAATTAATGTAGGCTTTTTTTATATATAAACCCTAACAAACATGGACATCATAACGATCATTATTGGTATTGTAGGTATTGCAGCAGGATTTGCAATAGCTAAAATTATCGAGAAAAGCAATATTTCAAACCTAATCAAAAACGCTAAAAAAGAAGCAGCTTCTATCTTAAAAGACGCTAATTTAGAGGCAGAAAATATCAAAAAAGATAAAATTCTTCAAGCAAAAGAGCGTTTTATCGAACTTAAATCAGAGCACGAACAAGTTATTTTGGCACGCGATAAAAAAGTTGCTGAAGTAGAGAAACGAGTGCGTGATAAAGAATCTCAAGTTTCTAACGAACTTTCTAAAGCTAAAAAAGTAAACGAAGATTACGAAGCTAAAACAGCTGAATACAACAACAAAATTGAAGTTTTAGACAAAAAACAAGCTGAAGTTGATAAACTTCACAAAAGCCAATTACAGCAATTAGAAGTAATTTCTGGTCTTTCTGCTGAAGAAGCAAAAGAACAATTGGTAGAAGGCTTAAAAGCTGAAGCCAAAACAAAAGCAATGTCTCATATTCAAGAAACTATTGAAGAGGCAAAATTGACTGCACAGCAAGAGGCTAAAAAAATCATCATCAACACTATTCAAAGAGTTGGAACTGAAGAAGCGGTTGAAAACTGCGTATCTGTTTTCAATATCGAATCTGATGATGTAAAAGGTAGAATTATCGGTCGTGAAGGACGTAACATTAGAGCGCTTGAAGCTGCAACTGGAGTGGAAATCATTGTTGACGATACACCAGAAGCGATTATCCTTTCTTGTTTTGATCCTGTTCGTAGAGAAATTGCTCGTTTGTCTCTACACAAATTAGTAACTGACGGACGTATTCACCCAGCACGTATTGAAGAAGTTGTAGCTAAAACTGCAAAACAAATTGACGACGAAATTATCGAAGTTGGTAAACGTACGGTAATCGATTTAGGAATTCACGGTTTACACCCAGAATTAATTAAAGTTGTAGGTAGAATGAAATACCGTTCTTCTTACGGACAAAACTTATTACAGCACTCAAGAGAAGTTTCTAAACTTTGCGGTATAATGGCTGCAGAATTAGGACTGAACGTAAAACTAGCAAAAAGAGCTGGTTTATTACACGATATCGGAAAAGTGCCTGATACAGAAAGCGATTTGCCACACGCACTTTTAGGTATGCAGTGGGCTGAGAAATACGGCGAGAAAGAAGAAGTATGCAACGCGATTGGAGCTCACCACGATGAGATTGAAATGAAATCTTTATTGTCTCCAATTATTCAGGTTTGTGATGCTATTTCTGGAGCTAGACCAGGTGCAAGACGTCAAGTTCTTGATTCTTACATCCAACGTTTGAAAGATCTTGAAGATGTAGCTTACGGATTCAGTGGAGTTAAAAATGCTTATGCGATCCAAGCGGGTAGAGAACTTCGTGTAATTGTAGAAAGCGAAAAGGTTTCTGATGACAATGCTGCAAACTTATCTTTCGAGATTTCGCAAAAAATCCAAACAGAAATGACTTATCCTGGACAGGTAAAAGTTACAGTTATTAGAGAAACTAGAGCTGTAAACATTGCTAAATAATCTTTTAGGAACATAAATAAAAAAAAATAAAGGCTGTCAATTGACAGCCTTTATTTTTTTATTATCTATTTACATATCATTAAAAATGATTTTAAAACTTGTCCCTACTCCTACTTCACTTTCCACTTCAACAGTTCCTTTCATCGCTTCAATTTGATTTCTAGTAATATACAATCCAATACCTCGAGCTTCTTCATGCTTATGAAAGGTTTTATACATTCCGAATAATAATTCGCCATAAACTTTCAAATCGATTCCTAAACCATTATCTGTAATTTTGAGCGATTTATAACCTTCAGGCTCAATTGCAAAATCAAAAGTAATAATGGGGTCTCGATCAGGATGTGCATATTTAATTGCGTTTGTTGTAAAATTCAACAAAACACTTTCCATATAAGCTGGATTAAAATTAATCGTTAGATACTTTGGAACATTATTTACAATGGTGACTTTACGCTGTTTATCATAACCTTTAATTGTCGAAATAGTTTTCTCAATATACTCGCAAAGCTTTAACGGAACTACCGCGATATTAATATTGCTTTGCGTTTTTACAATTTGGGTAAGATTTGAAATAGTCTCATTTAGATCGTTAGAAACGGCGCGCAAGTATTCCAGCATTTCTGCTACAGTCTGTTTACTAACATCGGCATCAATAAGATCTAAAATAGATTTTATATTCCCAGCCTGCGTATTTAAATTATGAGAAACAATATGTGAAAAGTTTAATAAACGACTATTTTGATCGCTATACAATTTCATTGTTTTCATTAGCTCCAACTCTTTTTCTTTCTGCGCTGAAACATCAGTATGCGTTCCAATTACACGTAAGGGCTTTCCGTTTTCATCGCGCTTAATTACTTTTCCACGGTCTAAAATCCATTTATAGTTACCGCTCGAAGTCATTACACGATGGTAGTTTTCGTAAAACGGAATTTTATTATCAAAATGCTCATGAATATCTGAATAATATTTGGGAAGATCATCAGGATGCACAATTTTATCCCACCGTTCTGGATCATCAAAAATATCAGAAGAGTCTAGTTCTAAGATTTTAAGAGACAAGGACGAATAAAAAACCCTGTTGGTAACCATGTCCCAATCCCAGATTCCAGCAGTAGAAGCATCAAGAGCAAACTGAAAACGTTCTTCAGAAATTCGAAGTTTTTCTTCTTTATCTTTTAATTCGGTAATATCCGAAACATGTCCGTAAAAAATTACATTACCATCTGCAGAAGATTCAGTTTTTGAAGAAACTCTAAACCAGCGAATTCCTTTTTTAGGAAGAGTCGCCCTAAATTCTATTTCCCAAGGCTTTATTTCTTTTCTAGCTTTAACTAAAGACTTAAAAAAAAGCTCACGATCTTGCAATAAAATTCGATCGTAAACTATAAACTTAATATCATTATTAAAATCTGCTGCTGAAAGTTCAAATATTTCATCTGCTGATTTGCTTACAAGTGGAAATCTGTAATTATTATCAGGATCAATACTAAACTGAAAAAGTAGGTCGGGCATTTCGACCAACAATTTTTTGTAAAAATTATTTACCTCTAAGCAATCATCATTCCCATATAAATCAAAAATCATATACTACTTTTTTATATAAATAAGAAATTCAGGACTTGTTCAGAAAAACAAAAAACAACATTTCAATGCTTTTTATTCAAATTAAAACAAAATTTTAACACAATATAAAACTTTTATGAGTAAAAAAACATACAATATAGTAAAAAATTATTTCCTAGGATGAAAACTGTGCATTACTTCTTTTAGAAAACGGCGATCTAAATGCACATAAATTTCTGTTGTTGTAATAGATTCATGCCCAAGCATTAACTGAATTGATCTCAAGTCTGCGCCATTTTCAAGCAAATGTGTTGCAAAAGAATGTCGTAATGTATGCGGGCTTATACTCTTTTTAAGTCCCATTTTTTGCGCAAGATCTTTAATGATAGTAAAAACCATCGCACGCGTTAACTGATTCCCTCTACGATTTAAGAATAAAGTATCTTCAGCCTCTTTTTTGATATTAAGATTTGAACGAACAGAACCTCTGTAAATACCGATATATTTTTGTGTTAACGATCCTATCGGAACAAATCTTTCCTTGTTTCCTTTTCCAGTGATTTTAATAAAACCTTCGTCAAAAAAAAGATCTGAAATTTTAAGCGAAATCAATTCAGAAACGCGCAAACCACAACCATATAGAGTTTCAAGCATTGCTCGATTTCTTTCGCCTTCATTGGTGCTTAAATCGATTGTTTCAATCAAGCGATCAATTTCTTCAAGCGATAAAGTATCGGGTAATTTACGGCCTGTTTTTGGCGCTTCAATTAATTCTAAAGGATTATCATTTCTATAATCTTCAAAAACCAGATAATTAAAGAAACTTTTAAGCCCCGAAATGATCCTCGCCTGCGATCTTGGATTTACTTCTTTAGCCACAGTATAGATAAACTGCTGCAATGTTTCATCGGAAATTTTTATTGGAGAAACATCAATTTGATTGGTTTCCAAAAAAAGACATAAACGCTCGATATCGAAGCCGTAGTTTTCTATTGTATTTTTTGACAAACCTCTCTCAATCCTCAAGTAAGACTGATAATCTTTTATATATCTGTTCCAATTCATATTTACAAAGTAAACATTTTTAAAAATAAAAATGTCTCATACAACGACATAAAAAAAACCTTCTTAAGGAGAAAGTTTTTTTTTCAATATTAAAATATTGAATTTATAATTTATATCCCACAGCCAAAGAA
>RCUJ01000534.1_pt1 | contig 21813 bp, 21 predicted proteins | sample 2166321 | NCBI WGS metagenome assembly RCUJ01 (sample SAMN09932808, study PRJNA488358) | compost metagenome | feature: garden; material: soil; isolation source: compost soil in an enriched community after 118 h of incubation | place: Germany: Experimental Botanical Garden Goettingen | collected... | reverse complement strand
TATTCGGACTAGTTCCAACCGGAGTAGAATTGATTATAATTTGGTAATTATCAAAAGTTGTGGCATTGATTCTTCCGTAATCGATTGCATTTTCTTTAGTTTCTCGGGATACAAAAGTGTACAGAATACCTAACTCATCCAGCGCAAATGCAACCCCTTTAGAAGCACCTCCAGTACCTAGAATTAAGGCCTTTTTATGGTGTGGTTTTAGTAGTGGCTTCAGTGATTTTTTAAAGCCGTAATAGTCCGTATTGTATCCTTTTAATTTTCCTTTTTTTGTAAATTTTATGGTATTGACAGCACCGATTTCGGCTGCTTTTTTGGATAATTTATCTAAAAAAGGAATGACAGCTTCTTTGTACGGAATTGTTACATTCAATCCTTTTAAATCAGGATTGTTTTTTACCAATTCTGTAAAAAAGTTTATTTCAGGGATATCAAAATTTTCGTAACTGCAACCTTCAAAGTTTTCATTATTGAATTTATCTGTGAAATATCCTTTTGAAAAAGAATAATTAATATTGCGTCCTAATAATCCAAAGCGTTTTCTTACTATTTCAGTCATTACAATTTTTTATGTTTTGTAATATAATTTTGTACCATTTTTTTTGCCCATACTACTGGGAATAAATCTTCTATAAGAATATAATTATCGAAATTCAATCGCATGGCATTACTTAGATGAAATTTAGCTTTCGTGTTTTCCTGTAACATAAAATACAATCCGGCCAAACGATATTCGACTTCGTTTTCTTCCGGGAAATATTCAGCTGCCTGTAGCAAAGTTTGAATGGCACTTTCAAATTCCCCTAAAAACTGAAGGATGTCTACCCAGAATAACCAGGTGTCTAATTGGTAATCTCCAAACTCTACTGCTTTTCTGTATCCGAATTCTGCTTCTTCAAAAAAGTTCATCTGTTTGTTGATGGTAGCGTAGCGTTTCCAATACAAGCGATTTTGATTGTCAATAGCTAATGCTTTATTGACAAAAAATAAGGCTTTTTGAAAGTTTTTTTGACGTACGTAGAAATCAGTGATAGCAATCCATCCTTTGTCTAAAAGTGGATCTTCATGAACCGTTTTGTTGAAATATTTTAAAGCCAAAGCTTTGTTGCCTAATTTCTCATAACATTTACCTATTCGAAGTAAAGCATAAGAAGTAGCATCATCCAGCTCGATTGTTCTGTTGTAACTTTCGATGGCTTCTTCGTATTTTTTTAATCGTTCAAAAGCTTTGGCTCTTTCCATAAAAGCGCCCAAAAATTCATCATCGATTAGGGTAGCATAATCAAAGGCACGAATCGCATTTTCATAGTCTTTAACACCATAATACAATCGTCCCATTTGATGCCAGGCAATTTCGCTGTATGGATTTTTATCAATGTATTTGTTTAGATACGCGATTGCCTCTAGATTTTGATCCAAAAATTCGAAACAATAGACTACATTGTACAAAGCCGATTGATCTTCAAGATCTTCTTCTAAACATTTGATAAAGCTTTCTTTTGCCAATTCCAGATTATCCATAAAAAGATATTCCATGCCTATTAAATTATAGACATCAGCATAATCATCGGTATATTGTAAAGCTATTTTTAGCAATTCAACCGCTTTTTCGTGCTGGTCTCTTTTAGAATAAATATTAGCTTTTTGAATGTAAATTTCTTCGTTTGTAGGTTCGATGGCATACAATTCGTTTAATAACTTTTCAGCTATTTCCAGTTTGTCATCGTAAACAAGCATTTCTACTTGAACTAATTTTAAGCCAGTAGATTTTGGATGTTGTTCCAATGCCAGTTTTAGAGCTTTTTTTGCCAAAGCGGCCTTACCCATGTCGAGATAATGAAGAATAATTTCTTCAAATTCTTCGGAATCAAAAAAGAGCACTTTGTTAGTTTTTAACATCGACTCAAATTTTGAAAGAGATAAGTTATAATCTTCTTCTTCGTTGCTTAATTGCATACTTTGTTTTTTTTGAATTTGGCCTAAATAAAGTTAGGCAACCTTAGTGTTGTTGAGAGGAGAAGTTTAGAATTGTTGTGAACAATTTAATTAACAAAAATTAGTTTGGTTTAGTACAGATACTTTGCCTCTGAGTAGTGAAAATCCTTTTCTTTAAAAGGGAAAAATTACTTCGTATTACTCTTCTTTATATTTGGAGTTTGGTGAATTTCATTTGCAGCGAATAGCTGGAAATTGCTCCAAAAATTTTATTTGTTCAAATAAATTGAATGTGTGATTTGATGTTTCTGCAATCAAAAACCGTTTTTCATCATTTAGAAATCATTATTTCATCCATCACTTCAAGGATTATGGAACAGCCTTCACGGATTTCCTCTTCGGAAATGGTTAGTGGGGGTGTAATTCGGATGGCGCAACCTTCAAATAGTAACCAGAATAAAATCAATCCTTTGTCTTGACATTTGAGTATCACTTCATTTGTGATATCGGCACTTTTGGTCATTGCGGCAAGCATTAATCCTTTTCCTCTAATTTCTTCTATCAAAGGATGTACCAAAAGACTTCTAAACAGCTTTTCTTTTTCAATTGCTTCAGACATTAAATTGGTCTCAGTAATTTCTCTCAAAGTCGCTAAGCAGGCTGACGCAATGACAGGATGACCACCAAAAGTGGTAATATGCCCCAGTTTAGGATTGTGACTTAACAAGTCCATCATAGCAGATGAAGCCGTGAAAGCACCAACAGGCATACCGCCTCCCATTCCTTTTCCCATAACCACAATATCAGGAACGACATCATAGTTCTGAAAGCCAAAGAGTTTTCCTGTTCTTCCAAAACCGGGCTGGATTTCATCGAGAATCATTATCGCGCCTACTTCAGTACAGCGTTGGCGTACTTTTTTAAGGAAATCGTTATGAGGTTGTATGAATCCGGCACCACCCTGAATAGTTTCTAAGATGATTCCTGCGGTTTTAGTGGTTATTTTTTGTAAATCTTCTTCGTTATTGAAAGTGATAAAATCAACATCTGGAATAAGCGGGCGAAATATTTGTTTGCGTTCTTCAAATCCCATCACACTCATGGAGCCCATAGTATTGCCGTGATAGGCATTGTGACACGAAATCAACTGACTTCTTCCGGTGGTTCTTCTGGCCAGTTTCAAGGCTCCTTCAATAGCTTCTGTTCCTGAATTAACCAAATAGGTTTTGTCTAAAGGAGCGGGCAGGAGTGAAGCCATTAGTTTGCAATATTGTACAGCCGGGCTTTGAGAATATTCCCCATAGACCATGACGTGTGAATATTTATCTAACTGATCTTTGATGGCTTGATTGACTCTTGGGTGTTGGTGTCCAAGGGCACAAGCGGAAACTCCGGCTACAAAATCTAAATATTTTTTATTATTGGCATCGTAGATATAGGAACCAATAGCATGTGAAACTTCCATGCCCAGCGGGTAAGGAGAGGTTTGTGCCTGGTATTTTATGAAATCGGGATTCATGTTGTTGTAATTTAATCGCTATGTCCACAATCTCGGAACTACGGGATTTGCGAAGTGCGCGGGTATTTAAATTGACTTATTTACAGCATAGTTTTAGACTGACTACTGACACTGAATACTAAAAAACTACTTTTTAGTTTTCGGTTTGGCTTTTTTCTTGTCATAATTCAAGGTTTCTTTTCGAACCTTCATCGGAACATCTTTTTTAGCGTCTTCAGCTTTGCTTTGTTTGGCTATTTTTTCGTTATCTATATTTTCTTCAGCGGGGAAAATATCATCTTTAGATTTTATTCTTTCGTCTCCTCGCCAAACCAGTCCGCGAAGTTTCCTGGCGTTTTCAGGTAAATCTTTTTCAGGATAAATATCGCCATCGACCTGCTGAAAAAAAGTGATGGTTTCTACTTCATTTTTTTCTATGATAAGATTGATTTTACTGCTCACATTTTTGTTGATACCAATGAGTTCTTTCGCATCGTTTCGCATGTAATAAATGACTTCTGTGTTTTTTATAATATCGACATCATGAAGCTTACCCTCTAAAAATTTACCATAGAGATTTAGACCTTTCACCTGATTATACCCGGTTCCCAAAGTATCTTTCGAGACCAGAAAAGTATTGTTGAGGACTTTGAGAGAATCTAATTTTTGGGTTTTGTTATCTCCAATAAGATGCATAACATCGCCTGTGATTTGGTTTTCACCATTCCAAAGAATAGGATTGCCAATCAGTTTTGTTAAAGATGTTTTAGAGCTGGAATGTATGGAATCACATTTACCGCTCATATCTGTTTTGAAAAACCGAACATTATTAAAAGCACGAATAATTCGGTTTCCTTCTTTTCCGGTTACCATTAATTTTTTACCATGAATGTAAACGGAGTCATTTTCTACAAAATTCACTGCTACCGCTCTTTTAGTTACGAATACAGAATCTTTTTTCTTGTACAGTTCAGCATAATGTCCTTTTATAATTCCTCTGTTGATAGAATCTGTTATTTTTACATTTCGGCTGGCGGATGCAAATTCCCGATTTCGGTCATAATACAAACTGTCTCCCTTTATGATTCTATCGTCATATTTTATGTAGGATTTGTTGAGAAAATGAGCCAGATTTTTTTTGGTGTCATAAAATCCTTTTTCGGTATAAATATAGTTGGCTTTACTGGTTATTGTGGAAGGTCCCAGAAGATAGGAATGCCCTGAATTACTGTAATAATCCAAATGATTTGATTTTATCACGTAAGTAGGATTGGTAATCGTAACGGCTGTCAGAAATTGAAATTTCTTTTGCGCAACATAATATCTTCCGGATTTGCTGCGTAAGGTATTTTCTTTATTGATAATGGTTCCTTGCGTATTATAAAACACTTCTTGCGTGTTTCTGTCAAAATTAATAGTGTCGGTAGACAAAGTGGCGTCCGGGGAGCTCATCACGGCATCTCCTGTGGCAAAGGCTTTTTTTACATTACCACTGTATTCGGCATATTTACTGTTTAGATATAAAGTGTCTCCTTGTACCAATTGCACATTTCCAAACGCTTTAATGTAATTTTCTTTTTGAAAATAGTAAGCCTTATTGCACGTCATAATAACTCCATCGTGGTTGACACGAACATTTCCAATAAGCAACAAAGCATCAGGAATTTCTACTTGATTGACATCTGCGAAATCAGAATTTTCGACAATGATTTTTTTTGGAGCTTGCGCCAAAACTAAATTTAGGCTTAGTAATAGGAAACAACAATGAATGAAAAATGAGGACTTCTTCAATGGATTTAATTTTTTGTCAAATTTATGAAAAAGGATACAATCCTAATCCATATTAGGATTTATTTATAATTGTAAAAAAAGGATGTAAAAATCATTTTGTTTAGGAATTAAGTTGTCAACAAAAACGAGAACTGTTTCGTTGTAGTTGCGGTTTTGAAAGGTCTTTTTGGGTTAATTCCAGATAAGTACTAAAAAAAATATTAAATTTATAGATTGATGTTCAAAAAAGGGGATATCGATAAAAGAATTCAAATTACCCTAAATAATTTTTTGTATGATAAAAAAAATAACTATTGTTGTAGGAATAAGTATGGTGCTTTTGGCGACAGCCTGTAAAACAAAAGATTTAAAAATGAATGCAGATAAGAAAGAAATAACCTCTGAAAAGAAAGTTGTAGTATACCAAGTTTTCACCCGGTTATTCGGAAATACAAACACTACTAATAAACCTTGGGGAACCATTGAAGAAAATGGAGTTGGGAAGTTTAATGATTTTACGGATAAAGCATTACATGAAATAAAAGATTTAGGAGTTTCCCATATTTGGTATACCGGTGTTCCTCATCACGCTTTGATTAGAGATTATACTGCAATAGGAATTTCAAATGATGATCCGGAAGTAGTAAAAGGAAGGGCAGGTTCTCCTTATGCAGTTAAAGATTATTACAACGTAAATCCAGATTTGGCAGTAAATCCTGCAAACCGTTTGCAGGAATTTGAAGCTTTAATTGCCAGAACTCATAAAGCAGGATTAAAATTGATTATTGATATTGTTCCTAATCATGTGGCACGTAAATATGAGGGAAAAAATAATCCTGAAGGGGTTAGAGATTTTGGAGCCGATGATGATGTGACCGTAGATTATAAAAGGGATAATAATTTTTACTATATACCTAACACGCATTTTGAAGTTCCGGATACAGACAAACCATTAAACGGAGAAAGTAATCCTCTTATTGATGGTAAATTTGATGAATATCCCGCAAAATGGACAGGGAATGGTTCTCGCATGGCAAAACCAGACCGTAATGATTGGTACGAAACCGTAAAAGTAAATTACGGAATTCGTCCTGATGGGTCGAAAGATTTTCCTGAACTTCCATCTGGTTTTGATACAAAATCATACCAAGAGCATTTTGATTTTTGGAAAGATAAAGATGTACCGAGTTCTTGGGTGAAATTTAGGGATATTGCTTTGTATTGGACAGCCAAAGGAGTAGACGGTTTCCGTTATGATATGGCCGAAATGGTTCCATATGAATTTTGGAGCTATATGAATTCAGCAATTAAAGTTAAAAATCCTGATGCTTTTTTATTAGCGGAAGTATATAATCCTAATGAATATAGGAATTATATCCGATTAGGAAAAATGGATTATCTGTATGATAAAGTGGAGACCTATGATAAGTTGAAAGACGTCATTCAAGGAAGAGCATTGCCTGATGATTTGTCTGATATCAAGAAAAGGATGAGTGATATTGAACATCACATGTTACACTTTCTAGACAATCATGATGAACAGCGTTTAGCTAGTCCGGAATTTGCAGGAACTCCGCAAAAAGGGAAACCATTAATGGTTGTTTCAGCTACAATAAGTACTTCACCAACTATGATTTATTTTGGACAGGAAGTAGGTGAAGCTGGGAATGAAAATGGAGGTTTCGGAACGCATTCCAGAACTTCAATTTTTGATTATGTGGGGGTTCCTAATCATCAGCGTTGGATGAATGGAGGAAAATTTGACGGAGGTCAATTGACACAGGAAGAAAAAGACTTACGTGATTTTTATAAGAGATTGTTGAATTTCTCTTTGAACAGTTCTGCATTAATGGGGAAATTTCAAGAAATACAGACACTAAACCGTCAGACAACTCAAGGCTATGATTCTGGAATCTATGCTTATGTACGTTGGTCAGATACTCAAAAATTGATTGTTGTCACTAATTTTTCATGGATAACCACAAGTAATTTCGAATTGAAAATACCTTCTGAAATCATTCAAAAATGGAATTTGAAAGATGGTAATTATACAATTAAGGACCAATTGTATCAAAAAAGCAGTATACAATTGCAGGTGATAAACGGGGAAGGAAAAGCTCAAATAACCATTGCTCCATCAGAATCGTTTATTTATGAGTTGTAAATTAGATAAATAATTAAAAAAACGGGGAGAATGAATTAACATTTTCCCCGTTTTTTTATTACTGTACTTTGCAATTTTTATTTCTTAAAAGTAGCTTGGTAATTTTCTCCGACTTTTTTCCAATTGATGACATTAAAGAAGGCGTCAATATATTTTTTTCTCTTGTATTGATAATCGAGATAATAGGCGTGTTCCCAAACATCTAAAGCTAAGATTGGAGTTCCATAGGATCCCACGATTGGTGCATTTGGCATTAATGGATTGTCTTGATTTTGAGTGCTCGAAATTTGTAATTTCCCTGACTTATCTACCACTAACCAAATCCAGCCAGAACCGAATTGTTTTGTGGCCTCATTCTTAAATTGAGTACTGAAGTTTTCGTAAGATCCGAAATCTTTGATGATCGCTCCTGCTAAAGTGTCTGTTGGCTGCTCTACGGATTTAGCTCCCATACATTTCCAATATAAACCATGATTATAATAACCTCCGGCATTGTTTCTTATTGCAGCATCATTTAGGTTTAATTTAGATAAAACCTCTTCAATGGTAAGGTTTTCTAATGGAGTTCCTGCAATGGCCTTGTTTAGATTATTAGTATAGGTTAAATAATGTTTTGAATAATGCATTTCTAGGGTCAAGCTAGAAATATGTGGTGCTAATGCATCATATGTATAAGGTAATTTTTCCATTTGGAAAGCACCATCATCAGCCTTAACATCATCAGGATTTCCAATGGTTACTTTTTCTTGTGCTGTAGGTAGAGGAACTTCTACAACTTCAGTTAATTTTTTTTCGTTACAAGAAATTAGTATACTAAACAAAAGACAATTTGATAGCAAAAAATTGATTTTCTTCATGATTTCTATTTTTTCAATAGTGAATTTATGATTTCAATATATTGTTCTTTGGCTTCATCGATTGTGAAATGGCTTATTTGGAGCCATGCATTGCTTTTGAATGCATTTCTTAAGTCAAAATTTTCTGATTGGCTATATTTAGCAGTGCCAAAAGTTGCCTGTTTGTAAAAGGCATAAAGTCGTAACTGGACATCTTGAGGCAGAGATGCCTGTGTCATCTTTGAAGCTTCTTCAACAGCTTCTGTAAATCTTGTATCTAAATCTTTTTCAATCATTATGCTTTTGTAGCAATAATCGTTTTTCCACCAATGGCTTTTTGATTTAATATTACGTTCACTGGTGTGCCTAATGGCAAAAATATATCTACTCTTGATCCAAATTTTATAAAACCAGCATCTGCTCCTTGTATCACTTGCATACCTTCCTCAGCGTAGTTAACGATGCGTCTTGCCAAAGCTCCGGCTATTTGTCTGTACAAGATAGCTCCGAATGTTTCATTTTCTACAACTATGGTTGTTCTCTCGTTTTCCTCACTTGCTTTTGGATGCCAGGCAACCAAAAATTTACCAGGATGGTATTTGCTAAACTTTATTAAACCACTAATAGGATAACGAGTTACATGCACATTTATTGGAGACATGAAGATAGAAATCTGTAGACGGTTGTCTTTAAAATATTCTCCTTCATACACTTCTTCAATTACTACCACTTTACCATCTACTGGCGCAAGGACATGATTTTTATTGAGTTCGACAGTTCGTTTAGGATTTCTGAAAAATTGTAAAATGATAATCAAAAATAATAAAGTTATTATTTGGATTGTCATTTTGATCCAATTTGTATCAATAAAATTGTCAGTTAATAATAATACTATGGCAGTAAACATTGTGCCTAAGAAAATACTCTGGGATCCTTCTTTATGAAACATATGGTAAAAGTTGATAAAATAAATATACAATTGGTGCTACAAATATAACACTATCTAGTCGATCTAGAATGCCTCCGTGACCAGGCATGATTTTTCCGCTGTCTTTTATACCGGCAATGCGTTTAAATTTAGATTCAACTAAATCGCCTATCGTGCCAAATATTCCAACAATTAAAGCTATTGAGGTCCAGATTAGTATCGATTTTTCGCTAAAATTAGGACTTGCCTTAATGTATAATTTTGAAATTAAATAGCCTGTAAAAATAGCAAAAACTACTCCACCAATAAAGCCTTCGATGGTTTTTTTTGGAGAGATTCGCTCTAATAATTTATGTTTCCCAATTGATTTTCCAACCAAATATGCAAAGGTGTCATTAGTCCAAATTAAAATGAATAATCCGATAATGATTTTAGGGTTATAGTCTTTAATTCCAAATGAGATTTTAACAATAAAAATGAAGGGTAACAAAATGTAGCCTAATAAATAGATGTATTTTGACGAAGTACTTATCGATTGAACTGCATTATCAAACAAAAAGATAATACATTTTATAGATACTATTAATGTAACTATAAGCAAAGTTATATTAAGCTGCTCTATGTCTATAGTCAACGTAATATTCTTGTTCTGGACAGAATTAATATAATTTTCGGTTTCAACTTTATAAAAACTGATCAAGGAAATAGTTGTATAAAGGAGAGAAGCAAAAAAAATGGGAAAAATTTTATTCAGCTGAACTAAATTACAAAACTCGTAAGTTGCTATAAGTAGAAAAATTCCGAATAGAATGATAAAACTTTCAGTAGAAAATAGGATAGCAGATAATAATAATGCGATGTAAATGGCACCAGAAATCCCTCTTTTAAGCGTTTCATTCATCTTAAAGATCTTCTAAAAGCAATAAATAAAGATTTTTTGCTGAGCTGCCATACTGAGTAAAATCTTCTTCTTTTGCTTTTTCGAAATATTTTATAGTAGTAATGTTGGTTGGATAGTCCCTTTCGTATTTCTTTTTGATAGCGCTAAGGCCATCACTTTTTGCGGCAAGAATTTGACTTGTACTGGCTAGAACAATAATGTTTGTAGGTAATTCGTTGGGTTTGTTTTGTTTAATTTGTTTTGAAGAAAATAATATGGATCCTTCTTCTGCGATTAAATTTTCACAGCTTGCCAGAAAAAATTTTGGATTCACCGGTTTATCAAATGTAAGTTTATTCTCTTCCAGCAATGGGAAAAGTTTTGTGTCATAACATAGGACTTCGCTTTCAAACCAGTCATTTTCTTCTAAGATGTTTTCAAATTGTTCTTTTACTTCAGCTAAATTTTCACAGTATAAAAATTTCCCCCCGTTTTTCTTGAAATTATAGATAAATTGCTCATCTATAGACATGTTTGTGTCAGGAAAGGATTTGTTGTATTCATTTTCTTTTTCCTCCTCTGACCCGGGATTATTTGAACCGAAAAATTTTCTGAAAAGACTCATATTTTGATAAACTACTTTATATGTTATTTGAAAACGTTCAAAGATAAAAAAATCTTAATTCAAAAGACTCTTTTGAATTAAGATTTTAAAATATTTAAATAATTATGTTTTTAAGAGACTACTTCTTCCAAATTTTTATCAAAAGATCTTTTTCCAAAAATAGCTTCTAAATCATCTTTGAAAATAACTTCTTTTTCAATTAATATATCGGCAAGTTGATTTAATTTATCTTTATTTTCTTCTAATATTTCAATTGCTCTTTGGTATTGGCTTTCAATCAATGTTGAAATTTCCTCATCAATAACTTTTGCAGTTTCTTCAGAATAGGGTTTTGAAAAGCTGTATTCACCTTGACCGCTTGAATCATAATAGGTAACGTTACCAATCTTTTCATTTAATCCATAAATCGTAACCATAGCTCGTGCCTGTTTAGTCACTTTTTCTAAATCACTTAAAGCACCTGTTGAGATTCGGTTAAAAGTTACTTTCTCAGCTGCTCTTCCTCCCATAGTGGCACACATTTCATCAAGCATTTGATCAGGACGAACGATTAAACGTTCTTCCGGTAAATACCAGGCTGCTCCTAAACTTTGACCTCTAGGTACAATGGTTACTTTTATTAAAGGGGCTGCATGCTCTAACATCCAACTTACAGTAGCGTGACCAGCTTCATGGATGGCTATCGCTTTCTTTTCTTCTGGAGTAACAATTTTGTTTTTCTTTTCAAGACCACCAACAATTCTGTCAACAGCATCTAGAAAATCTTGCTTGTCCACAGCAGTTTTGTTGTTTCTGGCTGCAATCAAAGCGGCTTCATTACACACATTGGCAATATCTGCTCCAGAAAAGCCTGGAGTTTGTTTGGCTAAGAAGTCAGTGTCTAAGCCTTCGATTTTTTTCAGAGGTGCAAGGTGTACTTTGAAAATTTCGGCACGTTCACGAATATCCGGTAAGTCAACAAATATTTGTCTGTCAAAACGTCCTGCACGCATTAAAGCTTTGTCAAGAACATCCGCTCTGTTTGTGGCAGCCAAAACGATTACATTAGAATTAGTACCAAAACCATCCATTTCTGTCAGTAATTGGTTTAATGTGTTTTCGCGCTCATCGTTTCCTCCAGACATGTTGCTTTTTCCTCTGGCTCTACCTACAGCATCAATCTCATCAATAAAAATAATGGACGGAGATTTTTCTTTGGCTTGTTTGAACAGGTCACGTACACGTGAAGCTCCTACACCAACAAACATTTCCACAAAGTCAGAACCTGATAAAGAGAAGAATGGTACTTGTGCTTCACCTGCTACGGCTTTTGCCAATAAGGTTTTACCTGTTCCCGGAGGTCCTACTAATAAGGCTCCTTTAGGGATTTTTCCTCCAAGATTAGTGTATTTTTCAGGGTTTTTAAGGAATTCAACAATTTCTTGAATTTCTTCTTTAGCTCCTTCTAAACCGGCTACGTCTTTAAAAGTAGTTTTGATATCAGTTTTTTCGTCAAAAAGTTTCGCTTTTGATTTTCCAATATTGAAAATTTGTCCGCCACCGCCACCGGCTCCACCAGACATTTTTCTCATGATAAATATCCAAACGGCAATGATTATAATGATTGGCAACAGACTGATTAAAATATCTGTCCAGTTGTTTTTTTGTAAGAAGTTAAAATCTTTTAATTTTCCTTCATTAACCGCTTTCTCTAATTTGGTTTGGAATATTTGGTCGTTACCAATTTCTAAAGTGTAATGAGGCCCTTTATTAGGTCTGTCAAAAACATCTTTAGCTACTTTTGAATGGATTTTATCTTTTAATGCTGCAGCGCTTAAATATACTTCTGCTTCATTCTTGTTGTATACAATTACTTTTTCAATTTGACCTTTTTCTAAATAGGTGTTAAATTTAGAAGAGGTTAATTGAGCTGGTTCTTGAAGACTGCTTCCACCGGTTGCAAAACTGATGAATAAAAAAATCAACAGTATTGCCGTATAAATTAACCAAGGACTTACTTTAAATTTATTCGAATTTGGATTATTATCTTTAGCCATTAGAAGTATGTTTCTTTAGTATTTATTTTCTATTGTAGTAATTTTTGCGTCACCCCAAAGACTTTCAATGTTGTAATATTCTCGAATGTGTTTTTGGAATACGTGAACTACTATGTTTACATAATCCATAAGCACCCATTCTGCATTGTCTGTACCTTCTACATGCCAAGGCTTATCTTTCAATTCTTTTGAAACTGTTTTTTGTATGGAGTTGACAATGGCATTAACTTGTGTATTGGAGTTTCCGTTGCAGATGATGAAATAGTCGCAAACCGCTGTATCTATTTCTCTTAAATCAAGAATTGTAATATCATTTCCTTTTACTTCCTCGATTCCTTTGATGATGTTCGCTAAGAGTACATCATTATTTATAGTCTTTTTCGCCATGAATAATTTTTATATAAGTTTGTAAAGTTACCATTTTTTGTGATTATTTTTGAACCTTAACATAATATTAAATTCTGTTTCACAAAAAAACGTGTATGAAACTAATCAAACTCGATGCCATAGATTCTACAAATGAATTCCTTAAAGGTTTATCAAACAAAGAAGAATTGGAAAACTTTACGGTTGTTACGACCGAGAATCAAACCAAAGGCAAAGGGCAAATGGGTTCAGTATGGAATTCGGAGGTAGGTAAAAATCTAATAATGAGTGTTTTGGTTAAAGATTATTTATTTGATATTAATCAGATTTTTAATCTCAATATTGCCGTTTCCCTAGCGGTAATCGATACTTTGGAAACAATGAATATTCCTGATTTAAGTATCAAATGGCCTAACGACATTATGTCATACAATAAGAAAATTGGTGGCATTTTGATTGAAAATAGTATTAAGAGTGAAGAGACTATTGTATCAATTGTGGGTCTGGGGTTGAATGTCAATCAAACGAATTTTGAAAACTTACCTAAAGCTTCTTCATTAGCGCTGCTGTGCAATACTTATTTTAATAAAGAGGAATTGCTCTTAATGATTATTGAAAACTTAAAGAAGAAATTGGCGTTATGGAAGCAGTTTTCGGACCAATTTTGGAGGGAGTATACCGATAAATTATTCAGAAAAGGAGTTCCAATGGCTTTTTCAAATCAAAATAATCAAAATTTTATGGGCATTATTCAGGGAGTGTCATCTATTGGGAAACTTCAAATTCTTTTAGAAGACGATAGTGTTGCTGAATTTGATGTAAAGGAAATAGCAATGTTGTATTAAAAAAAAATGTTTAAGATTGAAATTTCATTCAAACCTTAAACATTTTAGTTTTCTGTAAATTAGTATTTTATAATTTGGTCATATTTGTGGCCAATGTTTCGATAAATTTACCAATAGGACCTTTAATCATCATTGCCATCATTGGATTGAAATCTCCTTCAAAATCGAGTTTTACATCACTGGAGCTATCAGAAACAGCATCAATATTTGCTACTAATGTAAAAGGAAGTTTATCGCTTGCAGCTCCCAAAACAACTTTGTTCGGTGCAACTTTTTCCTTCATTTTTAATTTTATTTCAGGCATTCCTTTTAGTCCAAAAATGAAGGCATCGTCACCAATAACTTCAAATTTAGCAATGTTTTCAGGCATTAATTTTTCAAAATTTTTGACATCGCTCAATAAATCAAATAATTCTTGCGCAGATTTCGGAACAGTAACTTTTGGACTTTCTAAGTTCATGGTTTTAGTGTCTTGTTTTTTTATTTTTTATACTTGAACTCCCCAAGTTGATGGTTTTACACTCCATTCTCTTAAAGTTTGCTCTTCGTCTTCAGTAATGTATTTTTTGGCTACAGCCAAATTCAATAAATTCTGATAATTACTTAAGGTAAACAAATCGATGTGGGCGTTTTTAAAGTTCTCTTCTGCTACGTCAAAACCATAGGTAAATATGGCTGCCATACCTTTTAAGTTGGCTCCGGCTTCACGCAATGCTTCAACGGCAAGTAAGCTACTGTTTCCTGTACTTATCAAATCTTCTACAACGACCACATTTTGGCCTTTTTGTAGAAAACCTTCCACTTGGTTTTGTCTTCCGTGTTTTTTCGGTTCCGGACGCACATATACAAACGGGAGTCCTAAACTCTCCGCAACGAGTATTCCGATTCCTATTGCACCAGTTGCGACACCAGCTATAACATCGGGTTTGCCAAATTGTTTTTCAATATTTTTAGCAAACTCATCCCGAACGTAATTTCTTATCGCTGGAAATGAAAGGATTAGACGATTATCGCAATATATTGGCGATTTCCATCCAGAAGCCCATGTAAAAGGATTTCTTGGATTCAATTTAATTGCATTTATTTGCAAAAGCAATTCGGCTGTTTTTTCGGCTGTATCTTTATTAAAAATCATAATACAAATGTATAAAGTTTTTGTTAACGACAAACCACTTTTTTTGACAAATCAAATCTCTAAGGAGACAGATTTCCAACTTTTCTTATTGGAGAGTATTGATATAGAGCAAATTATAGTAAAAATATTCCAAAATAAAATTCAAAAAGCATATCTCTATCATCCCGATGAGAAGGAGATTATGAAGACTTTGAAGGCGAAAATTCCTGTTTGTAAAGCCGGAGGCGGATTTGTTTACAATAAAAAAGGGGAAGTTTTATTTATTTTCAGAAATGGAAAATGGGATTTACCGAAAGGCGGAATTGAAAAAGGGGAAGAAATTGAAGCTACGGCTATGCGTGAAGTGGAAGAGGAGACTGGAGTTAACAAGCTTAAGGTCATAAAAAAACTACAGAAAACCTATCATATTTTTAAGCGTAATGGGAAATACAAATTAAAAATTACGCATTGGTTCGAAATGCAATCCAATTTTGAAGGAACTCCGCAAGGTCAGTTGGAAGAAGGAATCGAAAAAGTGGCCTGGCTAAATCCAGAGCAAATTAAAGAGGCATTAAAAAATTCCTACGAAAACATAAAATTATTATTTGAAGAAGAAAAGCTCCTGAAATAGGAGCTTTTCTTTTATTTTAAAATACGGTAAACGGGATATTGCAAATGGGCTTTTTCATAATAAACAGAATGTTTATAAATCCAGTCTAATTGTGCTTCTGGATTATTATTAAAAGCACTATCGTTTTGTTTTTTATATTCCAGTTCTTCTTTCAGCTTTGGATTTTCTTTTAAAATCTGAGTGGCGGTGTCCTCAAAAACATATTCAGAATAGCCTTCTTTTTGCTGTAGCATGGTGTCGAAAAAATTCCAGTTAAAGAACGAGTCAATCGCTTCCGGTTCCAATGTTTCCAATAAGTATTTTACTCCTTTTTGTTGTGTGGAAACGACATAGTCCCCTTTGGCGAAAGCCACTTTTTCGATTTTAGAAGTAACCAGAGTATTTCGGTGTAAATAATGGCCCTCATAAGCAGAATTTGTCGTTTTGAAATCTGCAATTTTATAACTTTCTACTTCAATGATTGTATCTTTTTCGAGCTGACGGTATGATATGTTATTGTTCTTTAATAAATCAATGACTGGCCAAAATCCCTTTGGAATAATATAAGCTTCCGGAATAATTATTTCTTTTACTGGTTTGAATTCCTTTATAAACGGAACATTTTTTTTGTATGGTTTTGTCCTGTCGTAAAACAAACGATTTCCTGAAGTAACATCACTTTTTTTATAACCGCCCTCAAAGCCTAAAAAGGAAAAAGTGGTTGCTTTTGTACTGTCTATTTCCCATTTAATTGTGTAGGCCTTTTTAGGTTGAAATTGTTCTTCGTTTTTTAATCGTAATTCTTTAATTTTTTGGTAATTCGTATCGGTATAATCAATTGCAGATCTCATGTATTCATAAGTCACTTTTACGCGATCAGCATATTTTTTTAACATGTGCGTTTCAACAACGAATCCAATTGTATTGAATAGGGATGTGTAACCGGTTGCAAATCTTGGGCTTTCAAAAAATTGACCGAATCCTTTATCAGGAGTGTCTTGAAAAGCATTTACATAAGGCGTTGTTTCGATCTTCTTTTTTTGTAAATCCTTGACTAGAGCAGGCATCATTTCGGTATTTAAAAAATCTCCTAAAACAGTACCTAATTTGTTATGCTGTGTCATGATGTAGGTAAGCTTGTATTGGTAATCGGCACCATTACTAACATGGTTATCAATAAAAACATCTGCATTTGTTTTATGAAAAATGGCTGCAAAACTTTTTGTGTTTCGAGTGTCAGACTTAATGAAATCACGATTTAAATCATAGTTTCTGGCATTGCCACGAAAGCCATAAATTTCAGGACCATCCTGATTGGCTCTTGAAGTGGAGTTTCGGTTTAACGCGCCGCCAATATTGTAAACAGGTATTGTTACGATAACCGTATTTTTTGGGGTTTTTATTCTGCCTAAAGCCAAATCTCTAAACAATTGCATTGTGGCGTCAATTCCGTCCGGTTCGCCTGCGTGAATGCCGTTATTGATTAAAAGAACAGCTTTGTTTTTTTGAATTTCTGAAAAATTAAATTCTTTTTCTGCATTAAAAGTGACCATATGCAAGGGTTCTCCGCTATCTGTTGCCCCCATTTCCTGAATTTCAATGGTGGGAAAATCAGTAGCCAAAAGTTTGTAGTAAGCAATGGTTTCAGAATAAGATGCCGATTGATTTCCGTTTCCTTTTTCGAAAAAAGTATCGTATTTATTATTTTTTTGGGCAAAAATTGAAACTGTGAGCAGTAGGAAACAAAAGCGTAATAATTGCATAAGGTTAATTTTGAATGTGGGTTTCAAATGTAATTAATTTATAATTATTTTTTGTCTCAAATCTGGCTGAAGGTTTTAGTAGGAATTAAGATGATTGTAATTTGTTTTTTTGTGACAAAACGCAAATTGCTTATTTTTTGACAGCTTGTTTATAATTGGGTGATAATTAATGAATTTATTGAGAGGTGAAAATCGTTTTTAAATTTGTTTATGCTTATTTTTGATAGTTTAATTTTTACAATTACCCCTTTTTTTGTATCCAAAAGTTAATTTCAGATGAAAAGAAGCTTCTTACTTTCTGCATTATTATTATGTACTTTTTATGTTTTTTCATTTTCTAAAAATGGAAAGCGATTATCGTATAAAAATGAAGTACTGTCGACAATGTTGATGGGCAATTTGGATACCGTTAAAAAAGCGGATACCGTCAAAAAGAAAGAAAAGAAATTTGCCTTTATGCCGATGCCAACTTTGACGTATGACCGTTCACAGGGACTTGGGGCCGGGCTAATTGCGATGGGTTTTTTCAAGGCTGATAATTCAAAGAAAGTACCTCTTTCCAGATTAATGGCGGTGGGGAATTATGCGACAAATGACTCTTATTACATTATATTTGGGACACGTCTTTATCTTAGGGAAGATTACTGGAGAATACTTGCAGCAGTAGGATATATAAACTATAATTTTCAGGCCTATCAAACTTTTGAAGATATCGATGGGGGAAGCCAGACAAGTGTCTATGAAACCCCGTATGCAACAAAGGGAAGTTTATTTGCATTTGCAATACAGAGAAGGATTTTTGAAAATTTTTATTTGGGGATTGGTGGATCTGTGATACGGACGGACGTGATTGTCACTCTTCCGGACAAATCCGAAGTGGTGGATCCTAATAATACCAATTCGCTGGCCATACCCTTTAGTTATGATACCCGAAACAGTATTTACAATCCGAGTTCAGGGATTTTTATAGACGGTAGAATTGCAAGTATTCCCTCTTGGCTCGATAACGACAATGATTTCGTTAAAACAATGTTATATGTGAATCACTATAAAAAAATGGGTGATCACAAAATTTTAGCCAGTCGCTTTGCAATGAAAGCTAATTTTGGCGATGTCCCTTTTGCTGCACAAGATTATATTGGTCAAACAGATTTGAGGGGTTATACCCAAGGTGAATATAGAGGGAATCAAACGTATACTGTTCAATCTGAATTCCGAAATAATTTTTATAAAAAATGGGGATATGTTGGATTTGCTGGACTTGGAACTGCTTATAGAAAGTCTGAAACTGGGGCTGCTGCTGGAGATTGGTATAATTCTGGAGCTTCTTGGAGCAAGCTATTGCCAAGCGTAGGTGCCGGCATACGTTATCAGGTGATTGAAAAGGACAATCAAAAAATAAACGCAGGAATAGATGGTGCTATAGGCCGCGGGGATTGGGGTATTTATTTTAGAATTACTGAAGCTTTTTAAAAATTGCATCGGGTTGGACTCTTCACTTGATATTGTATAAAAGTTATTGAAATGTTATGTCATAAAAGGAGTGATTTGAGTATTGAAAAACAGAGTGCAATTTTTGATTACCTTTGCAAAATGAATAAGAAACACCATTCCAACAATATACTTTTGAATTTAGGCATCGAAAGTCTAAATGAAATGCAGGAAGTTGCACAAGATACCATCCTGAACGATAACAATATATTATTACTTTCACCAACAGGTTCCGGAAAAACATTGGCTTTTTTACTGCCTGTTTTAGAAATGTTGCAGCCTGAAATCCAATCAGTTCAATGTTTAATTCTGGTTCCATCGCGTGAATTAGGATTGCAAATTGAGCAGGTTTGGAAAAAAATGGGAACCGATTACAAAGTAAATGTTTGTTACGGCGGACATTCCATTGACACAGAAATCAAGAATTTAAGCAATCCTCCAGCCGTTTTGATAGGAACTCCAGGGAGAATAGCAGATCATATCGACAGAGGTAGTTTTCGTCTGGACAAAATTCAAACTTTGATTCTCGATGAATTTGATAAATCATTGCAATTAGGTTTTCATGAGCAAATGTCTTTTATCATTGGGAAATTAACCAAACTCAACAAACGCATTTTAGTTTCGGCTACTTCTGATATTGAGATTCCAAAATACACTCGTGTGGTGAATCCAACCATATTGGATTTTATCCCGGAAAATGAAGAAGAATCGAATCTTTCCATGAAAATGGTTGTTTCTAAAGAAAAAGATAAAATAGGTGCTTTATTTAATTTGATTTGTTCTTTAAAATCACAATCGGCAATTATTTTTTGCAATCACCGTGATGCTGCAGAACGAATTAGCGATACATTAAATGAAAAAGGAATTTATTCGACCTACTATCATGGTGGGATGGATCAGGATGAAAGAGAGCGCGCTTTAATTCAGTTCAGAAACGGAAGTGTAAGTTATTTGGTTACCACTGATTTAGCTGCCCGTGGATTGGATATTCCTGAAATGAAGCATGTGATTCATTATCATTTACCATTGAAAGAAGACGAATTCACGCATAGAAATGGTCGTACAGCACGTATGTTGGCTTCAGGAACGGCTTATATCATTGTCCATGAAAGCGAAAAAAAACTGGATTACATTGATTATGGAATGGAAGTCTTGAAAGTAGACAACGCAACCACATTGCCAAAACCACCAGAATATCAAACCATTTATATTAGTGGTGGCAAGAAAAACAAACTGAATAAAATTGATATCGTGGGATTCTTTTCTCAAAAAGGAAAATTAGAAAAAGGCGATTTGGGATTAATTGAAGTGAAAGATTTTATTTCTTTTGCGGCAGTAAAATTCAATAAAGTAAAGGATTTGCTTAACAATATCAGAGAAGAGAAAATGAAAGGAAAGAAATTCAAAATTGAAGTAGCCAGAAAGGTTATCAAGAAGGAAGAGGAGTAGGTTTCAGTCATAGTCTTATGGCTTCAGATAAAAAACGTTAGCGGTATAAATTATTCTGCTAACGTTTTTTTTTATATAATTGAATCAACTGAAAACTCCCACTGCGGTTGAAAACTATAATTTATAATCGGCAATTTGTCTCATTATTGTGTGTTGTTGGTTTAGTTTACAAACAAAATATGTGATTTAATGTTAATAAATAATCAATTCAAAAAAGGAGTTGTTTTTTATAATTATTATGTTTGCCAACAAATACTTACCTACAAAGTATATCATTAAACCCCAAATTAATTATGAAAAAAATTATTGCGATTGCGATTTTGTTTACGAGTTCTATTGGCTTTAGCCAAATTAAAGTTGTTGAAACTGTGCCTGTTGAAAGATTGGGTAGAGTAAATAGTAATTTTTATGTTCAAAAAATAGGAGAGGAATATACCTTTTTTTACACAACAGTTAAGAGTGATGAAGAAGAGGCAACCTTAAAGAATTTTACATTTAAAAACATTGATAATGCGTATCAAAGTCTTTATGGTATTATAACAAGCGGATTTGCAGCCAGTCCTTTGAATGATGTAAAATTAGAATTACCTAATAATTTTGTTTGGTTGCATTATATTGCCAACTCAGATAAAACAACCGTACAGTTTATGGTTTCAAACAAGGCTGCCAATGCGACCTATGTTTCTGAACCATTATCAAGAGAGCAGATTGAAAAGTTGTTTCAAAGAAGCTAAATCGAGTACTTCGTATTCAGTCACAGTTTTCAGGTATAAAAAAAACGTTAGCAGTAGATATTGCTAACGTTTTTTTTATTCTATCAAATCACTAAAAAACTATATTTTTTTCACGTATTGTGTGATTATAACGATTTGTTGACCATCAACTTTTCCTTCAATGTATTCGGCGTTTTCATGGTCCAGTCTGATGTTACGCACCGCAGTTCCTTGTTTGGCGACCATGCTTGATCCTTTTACTTTCAAATCTTTAATTAAAACGACAGAATCGCCATGCTCTAAAATCACTCCGTTGCTATCACGGTGGATAATTTTATTTTCGTCGTCTTCACCTTCACCTGTAGCTTGAGCCCAAGCCAAAGTATCTTCATCTAAATACATCATGTCTAATAGTTCTTGAGGCCATCCTGCTGCGCGCATTCTGCTCAACATTCTCCAAGCTACCACTTGAACTGCAATCTGTTCGCTCCACATACTGTCGTTAAGACATCTCCAGTGGTTTAAATCTACTTTATCGGGATTTTCAATTTGGTCAATACAAGTGCTGCAAGCCATAATACTTTCCTCTATTCCACCTTTTCTGGTAGGCAGTACTTGATATACTTTTAAGTTTTCGGTTGCACCACAAAGTTCACATTTAGAACCACTTCGTTTATTTAATTCTCTCTCTATACTCATTATCTTTTGGCTTTTATTTTTCGGCGAAAGTAAGGCAAAATAGCGCTTTTCGCAAATTTATATTGGTATCGTTTCTTTTACGAAA
>RCUJ01000529.1_pt1 | contig 21885 bp, 20 predicted proteins | sample 2166321 | NCBI WGS metagenome assembly RCUJ01 (sample SAMN09932808, study PRJNA488358) | compost metagenome | feature: garden; material: soil; isolation source: compost soil in an enriched community after 118 h of incubation | place: Germany: Experimental Botanical Garden Goettingen | collected... | reverse complement strand
ATAATCCTTTTGTAAATAATTTCCTTTATCAACGTGTTACATTTGTTTATCTTTGTTTTACGTTTGAGTCATTATTAGGATCCTTTGTTAAAAACAATGATTAATAATTGTTAATTATGAAAATACTAGTTACAGGAGCAGCCGGATACATTGCTTCACATGTTTCGGAGCGTTTACAGTCATTAGGACATGAAGTTATCGGTTTAGATAATTTCTCTGATTACTATGATGTTGCATTAAAGGAAATGAATGCCAGCGTGTTGAGGACGAAAGGTGTTGAGATTGAGAAAATTGATCTTCGATTTCCAGAACAGCTTCAGTCTTTAACCACAGATTTTGATTATATTTTTCATTTTGCGGCTCAACCGGGTATTTCTGCCACTTCCAGTTTTGAAGATTATTTAAGTAACAATGTAATTGCTACAAAAAATGTATTGGATTTTGCTTTAAGAAATAAAAATTTAAAACTTTTTGTGAACATAGCAACATCTTCTGTTTATGGAGTCCATGCTACCTTCGATGAAACGGTTGCTCCAATGCCAGCTTCCTATTATGGTGTTACCAAATTGGCAGCAGAACAATTGGTTTTTGCAAGCAGCAGAGCCGGAAAAATTAAGGCTTGTTCACTTCGGTTATATTCTGTTTACGGTCCGCGTGAAAGACCGGAAAAATTATTTACTAAATTGATTGCAAATGCATTCAATAATGTACCTTTTCCGTTGTATAAAGGCAGTGAAAATCACTTGAGAAGCTTCACTTATGTACAAGACATTGTTGATGGTGTTGTGAGTGTGATCGGTAAAGAAGATGTGGTCAACAATGAAATTATCAATCTGGGTACCGAAGAAGAAAATACAACTCAACAAGGAATTGACTTTGTAGAGCAGATTTTAAATAAAAAAATCCCCTTAGAAGTTGTAGATGCAAGAGCAGGGGAGCAACTGAGAACGAATGCCGTAATTGATAAGGCGAGAAATTTATTGGGATACAATCCCCAAACTAGTTTGTATGAGGGATTAAAGGCACAGGTTCAGTGGTATCAGGATAATTTTTTATAATCCCGATAAAGATTTAACAATTTTTGGGCGGCAACAAAAGGAGATATTTCATCGTTTTGTACCGCTTTTTTTGTTACCTCTAATGCTTTCTGAATTTCCGTTTGATTGTAAAAATCCAATTTCAATTGCTCATTAATCGTTTCCAACATCCAATATTGGTTTTGTTCTTTTCTTTTTTCGAAGAAATGATTGTTGGATTTTGTCAGTTCAAGGAATTTTTGAATGGTTTGCCAAACAGCATCGATTCCATCATGGGTAATGGCGCTGCAAGTTGCGGTTGTTGGTGTCCAGCCTGATTTTTTGGCAGGAAAAAGGTGGAGCGCTCTGTTGAATTCCACTTTGGCTAAATTCGCTTTTTTGATATTGTCGCCATCGGCTTTGTTGATGATAATAGCGTCGGCCATTTCCATTATACCACGTTTTATTCCTTGTAATTCATCGCCCGCTCCGGCTATTTTTAACAGTAAAAAGAAATCTACCATGCTGTGCACAGCAGTTTCACTCTGACCTACTCCTACAGTTTCTATGATGATGGTGTCAAATCCACAAGCTTCGCAAAGGGTAATGGTTTCTCTGGTTTTTCGGGCCACACCGCCTAATGTTTCTCCAGAAGCTGAAGGTCGGATATAGGCGTTTTCGTCTTTAACCAATTCTTCCATTCGGGTTTTGTCCCCCAGAATACTTCCGTGTGAAATGGTACTGCTGGGATCAACAGCCAAAACAGCCACTTTCTTTCCTAATCCGGTTAAGTATTTGCCAAAGGCTTCAATAAAAGTGCTTTTCCCTACTCCGGGAACTCCGGTAATTCCTATTCGAACAGATTTGTTGGCATGTGGCAAACAGGCATTAATTACTTCATTGGCTTTCTCTAAATGGCTGGTATTAGTGCTTTCTACCAAGGTAATAGCTCGGCTTAAAGAAGTAATGTTTCCCGCTAAAATTCCGTCAATAAGCTCTTTTGCTGAAGGTTGTGTTTTTCTGAACTTTTGAATATGTTGAACAGATGCAATACTGATAATTTCCGGTTGAGAAATTCCAGGTTTTTCATTGAGGGCTGTGGGATGCGGTTTTTTATTAGGCAAAGCAAATTATTTGAGTAGTAAAATTACTAAAAACTCCTTTCGATTGATTTAATTATTTTGTCTTTTCCATAAAATAATAATTTATCGTCAACAAAATGGGCTTTTCCTGTCGGATTATTGACTAAATAATAAATTAGTCGATATCTTTGCGGTCTATGGGTAACTTCATTTTAATCTTTGTTTTTTTATTCCTCGGAATAGTGTTGCAAAAAGTTAAACGCTTTCCATCCCACAGTTATAAATTATTAAATAATATTGTAGTTTATATCTGCCTTCCTGCTCTGGCTTTATATTATATACCCAAAATTGAATTAAGCAAGGAATTGATCTTTCCTATCAGTGTAGCCTGGATTACTTTTATTGTTTCCTATTTGTTTTTTAATTTTCTGGGAAGAAAATTTAAGTGGTCAAGAAAGCTCACAGGCTGTTTAATTATAACGGCTGGTTTAGGAAATACTTCTTTTTTGGGATTTCCCATAATTCAGGCGCTATATGGTGAAGAGGGTTTGAAAACAGCTATTTTGGTTGATCAGCCCGGCTCTTTTGTGGTACTTTCTACTTTAGGGATTTTGGTGGCGACCTTATATTCCTCCGGAAGTTCCAATGGCGTTCATATTGCTAAAAAAATTCTGTTTTTCCCACCATTCATAACTTTTCTGCTGGCATGTTTAATGAATTTTTATAATGTTGATTTTCATGAATACATTCAATTCGTTTTGCAAAAAGTGGGTAGCGGAATGACTCCGTTAGCGATGCTGTCTGTTGGATTGCAATTGCGATTTGAAAGTAAAAGCCAACATTGGAAGTTTCTCGGACTGGGGCTTTTATATAAATTAATTTTGACTCCAGCTTTAATCTATTTATTGTATGTTGTGATTTTTCACCAGAATTCAGATGCGATAAAAGTTGCCATTATGGAGGCTGCCATGGCACCTATGATTACTGCCAGTATATTAGCTTCTTCCCACGGTTTAAAACCCAGATTAAGCAGTATGATGATTGGTTTTGGAATTCCATTATCGTTTATCACTTTAGTGTTTTGGTATTTTGTGGTCCGGTGTATTTAAAATGTTTTCTATACCAACTCATTATTATTTTTACTCTTTTATTTTTAAAATATGAATTCTTCCTCTTCTGAGACTGTATCCAATGTGCATTCAGGGCCATCGGTTCAACAAACGGTTTATCCCATATTGTTCTCCATTGCTTTTGCCCATCTGTTAAATGATTTATTGCAGGCAGTTATTCCCGCTTCTTATCCAATATTGAAAGGGAATTTTAATTTGACATTTACCCAAATCGGATTAATTACCTTGGCGTATCAATTGGCGGCTTCGATATTACAGCCTGTCGTAGGTTTGTACACAGATAAAAGGCCTAAACCTTTTTCTCAGATTTTCGGAATGCTTTTTACCATGTCGGGAATTGTGTTGTTGTCTTATGCTTGGGAATTTTCAATAATAGTAGTTTCTGTTGTTTTAGTAGGTATAGGTTCTTCTATTTTTCATCCTGAAGCGTCCAGAATTTCTTTTTTAGCATCTGGTGGAAAGCGTGGTCTGGCACAATCTATTTTTCAATTAGGAGGTAATGCAGGGACAGCCATAGGGCCTTTATTAGTGGCGTTGATAGTCGTGCCGAACACGCAATATTATATCATATGGTTTGTTGTCGCTGCTATGATTGCTTTGCTGGTTTTGAGTAGAATTGCATTTTGGTACCAAAGTCATTTGAGTATGAGAGCAACTAAAAAACCACTTGTTGATTTACCAAATCTCTCGCAAACAAAAATTGTTATTTCGGTTGGGATATTACTGGTTTTGATATTTTCAAAATTCTTCTATATGGCCAGTATGTCCAGTTATTTTACGTTTTATTTAATTGAAAAATTCCATTTGTCTGTTCAGGAGGCCCAATTCCATTTGGTTTTATTTTTAGCATCTTGTGCTGTCGGAACCCTTATTGGTGGTCCGTTGGGAGATAAATTCGGAAGGAAATATGTTATCTGGTTTTCAGTATTGGGAGCGGCACCGTTTACTTTAATGCTGCCTTATGTCGATTTGTTTTGGACAGGGATTTTATCGGTAGTAATCGGAACAATCATTTCCTCTGCTTTTCCGGCAATTTTGGTTTTTGCACAAGAATTATTGCCTAAAAAACTCGGAATGGTTTCTGGTCTTTTTTATGGTTTTGCTTTCGGAATGGGAGGTTTGGGTTCGGCATTATTAGGTAATTTGGCTGATTATACCAGCATAACTTATGTGTATTCTATTTGTGCTTTTTTACCATTGATTGGAATTATTGCTTTCTTTTTGCCGAATTTAAAGAAGAAATAAATCAACGTTTAATTTTTTTAGGAGCGGTGTCCTGCTATCCACTCTATCTTTTACTTTTTAAAGAAAAAAGTAAAAGGATGCCGTTGCTATCAGGGCTAGGAGAGGAATCATGATGGAATTATCGCAAAATTCTTGACTGTCTTAATTTGTTACAATATTTATTACATTTTTAAGCCGGCTTAGTGCTGTTAGTTGAAATTATTTAATAATTTAGAGTGTTAATAATCAATAAACTAAAACTAGTATGGCAACACTTCGATTAGGCGATATTGCTCCGGACTTTGAAGCAGAAACTTCGCAGGGAAAAATTAAATTTCATGAATGGTTAGGAGATTCTTGGGGCGTATTATTTTCGCATCCTGCAGACTTTACTCCAGTTTGTACCACCGAATTGGGTACAGTGGCGAATTATTACCCTGAATTTGAGAAAAGGAATGTAAAAGTTATTGCCCTGAGCGTTGACGGTCTTGATTCTCATTTGGAATGGATTAAAGACATAAACGAAACGCAAAATACTACGGTTAACTTTCCTATAATTGCTGATGAAAACAAGCATGTCGCAAATTTATACGATATGATTCATCCCAATGCTAATGAAAGTTTTACTGTTCGTTCCGTTTTTATAATCGGACCTGACAAAAAAATAAAATTGACTTTGACCTATCCTGCTTCTACAGGAAGAAATTTCGATGAATTACTCCGTGTCATTGATAGTTTACAATTGACGGCTAATTACAGTGTCGCTACTCCGGCGAACTGGAAAGATGGAGATAGGGTTGTGATTGGGACGGCTGTTAAAGACGAAGATATCGCTGCGAAATTCCCAAAAGGCTATGAAAGAATAAAACCCTATTTAAGAATGACACCACAGCCTAATAAATAGTTTTTGGTTTTCGGTCACAGTTTTCATGGTATGCGTTGTTATAATACGGATTACAACTTTTACATAAAGCCCTGAAAACTGTGACCAAATACTTAATCCACTTTTTTATACTAAATTATGGATTTTGGCATACTGTAATAGCATAATGGTTTTGGCATCTTTGATTTCTCCTGATTCAATCATCGAGTAGGCTTCATCAAAAGTGAATTCCAAAACATCTATGTTTTCCTGTTCGTGTTCAACTCCGCCACCTTCACTGACTTTCATGGATTCATCATACTCGCCCACGAAAAAATATAAAATCTCGGTTACTGCTCCAGGTGACATGTATGATTCGAAAACTTTACGTACTGATGAAACCCGGTAACCTGTTTCCTCTTCTGTTTCCCTAATGATACATTGTTCCGGATGGTCTTCATCCAAAAGACCGGCGCAAACTTCAATCATCATTCCGGAATCATTTCCGTTTAAATAAGTTGGTAAACGAAATTGTCGTGTAAGGATAACTGTTTTTTGCTTTGTATTGTATAATAAAATAGCAGCCCCGTTTCCTCGGTCGTATACTTCTCTTTTTTGGGTAATCAATGTGTTGTCCTTTGTTATATAATCAAAAGTCACCTTATTCAAAATATACCAATTGTCTGAAAGTAATTCGGTTTGCAGTATTTTAATGTTTGGATTGTTCATGCGTGAGAGGGTTTTTTTTATATAAAAAAACGCCCTGAGTTTTCAGGGCGTCAATTGGTTTTATTTAAGAATCGTTTGTTTTCTGTCTGGACCTACAGAAACGATTTTTATTGGAACTTCAACTTCCTTCTCGATAAACTCGATGTATTCTTTCAATTCAACAGGTAATTCATCGTAAGTTGTCATACCGGTTAAATCTTGGTGCCATCCTTTGAACTCTTTGTAAATTGGAGTAACATTTTCCGGCTCGATGTTGTATGGGAAATGAGAAATTTTCTCTCCTTTATAATTGTACTCCGTACATACTTTTAAAGTTTCAAATCCAGAAAGTACATCACCTTTCATCATCATCAACTGAGTAACTCCATTTACTTGAACTGCATATTTCAGGGCAACTAAGTCTAACCATCCGCAACGTCTTTGTCTTCCTGTAACAGAACCAAATTCATTTCCGACACGTGCCATAGTAGCACCATCTTCGTCAAAAAGTTCTGTTGGGAATGGACCGCTTCCTACACGGGTTACGTATGCTTTAAAAATACCGTAAACTTCCTTGATTTTATTAGGGGCAATTCCTAAACCGGTACAAGCTCCGGCTGCCGTTGTATTAGAAGAAGTAACAAAAGGATAAGTTCCAAAGTCAACGTCTAATAATGAACCTTGAGCTCCTTCACATAAAATAGATTTACCTGCTTTTTGGGCTTGGTGTAAATATTCTTCACTGTCAATGAAATCTAATTTTTTTAACTCTTCGATAGCTTCAAAAAATTCTTTTTCTAATTCTTCAAGATTGTATTCAATCGCAACATTGTAAAATGCGATCATGGCTTCATGTTTGTCAGCCAAAGATCTGTAACGGTCTGCAAAATCTTCCAATTCGATATCACCTACACGAAGTCCGTTTCTTCCGGTTTTGTCCATGTATGTTGGTCCGATTCCTTTTAAAGTAGAACCAATTTTAGCTTTTCCTTTTGATGCTTCAGAAGCTGCGTCAAGCAAACGGTGCGTTGGTAAAATTAAATGAGCTTTTCTGGAAATGATTAATTTGTTTTTGATATCAATATTAAACTTTTCCAAACCTTCGATTTCTTTTTGAAAAACAACTGGGTCAATTACAACTCCGTTTCCAATAATGTTTACGGCTGTTTTATGAAAAATTCCAGATGGGATAGTTCTCAGTACGTGTTTTATTCCATCAAATTCTAAAGTGTGTCCTGCATTTGGTCCACCTTGAAAACGAGCAATAATATCGTATTTAGACGTTAATACATCAACAATTTTCCCTTTTCCTTCATCTCCCCATTGTAATCCTAGTAATAAATCTATGGTCATTCTGTGTGTTATTTGTAGTTATTATATGTTTTGAAAAAACAACTTAAGAGTTGTCTGATTTAATTTGTTTTTAAACTTTTGGTTCCGGTTTTGAACCTCTTTTATTTCCGTACAGATATAAAGAGTGGTTGGTGATTTCTATATCAAATATTTCTTCGATTGTTTTTTTGATACTTTGAATTCGTGGATCACAAAACTCAATTACTTCACCGGTATCGGTCATGATGATGTGATCGTGTTGTTTGTCAAAATACGACTTTTCGTAATGTGCCTGATTTTGTCCGAATTGATGTTTGCGAACCAAAGCACAATCCAAAAGCAACTCGATAGTATTGTATAGGGTTGCTCTGCTGACACGATAGTTTTTATTTTTCATTTTGATATAAAGATTTTCAATATCAAAATGTTCTTCACTATCGTAAATTTCCTGAAGAATAGCATAGCGTTCCGGAGTTTTACGATGCCCTTTTTTTTCAAGATACATTGTAAAAACATTTTTTACAATTTCTTGGTTTTTATTGTTGTCTGTGGAAATGAGTGTCATATCTGGCAAAGATAATTTTTTTTGTTTAAAGTTTAAAGTTCAAGGTTTAAAGTTTAAGGAGAAGTGTTAAAAAACACATTCTTTTACGTTTTATAAACTCTTGTAACTTTATCGATACCATCAATTTTTTTGATGTTATTAATCATTTTTTTAAGAATGGTATTGTTTTGTACAATAACTACGACCTGACCATGAAAAATTCCGGCATCGGTACTTAAGGAAATGCTCTGGATATTTACGTTCATGTTGTTTGAAATCACTTTTGTCAATTGGTTAGTCAGTCCTAAAACATCCATTCCGGTAATATTAATAATGGCTTTGAATTCTTCTTGTGAAGAGTCAATCCATTTCGCTGTCATAATTCGGTAAGCATAGTTGGATTGCATACCAATGGCATTTGGACAATCTTTTTTGTGCACTTTGATACCCTCGTTGATTGTTACAAATCCAAAAACATCATCTCCCGGAATAGGATTGCAACAAGGAGATAATTTATAATCGAGTTTGTCGTGTTCCTTTCCAAAAACAAGCATGTCATAATTACTGCTGATGATTTGTTTATGGATGTCATCATCAGCGGTACTATGCGGACGCTTGATTTTGTTTTTGAAGAAATTAATGAAAGTATTGCTTTTTTGAGCTGCGAAGTCTTTCAGTTGTTGGTTTTCGATGGCTCCAATACCAACGCGATAAAATAAATCCAAACTGGTTTTTAGTTTGAAAAAGTTTACCATCTCATTAACAACCGATTCGTTCATGGTTATTTTTAAGTGCTTTAACTTTCGCGTAAGCAGCTCTTTTCCTTCTTCACCAATTTTCTTGGTATTCTCATTCAGAACGTTTTTTATTTTTGTTTTCGCTCTGGCAGTCGTTACATAGTCCAACCAGTTGACTGTTGGCTTCTGGCTTTGTGAAGTGATTACTTCTATTTGATCCCCACTTTTTAACTCATGGTTCAAAGGAACCAATCTTCCGTTGACACGGGTTCCGCGGGTACGGATTCCTATTTCGGAGTGAATACTAAAGGCAAAATCAAGAGACGTTGCTCCTTTGGGTAGTGATTTGATGTCTCCCTTTGGTGTAAAAACGAAGATTTCCTTTGAATACAAATTCATTTTGAAATCTTCCACAAAGTCTACCGCATTAGTTTCGGAACTTTCCAGAGCTTCTTTCAATAAATTCAGCCAGGAATCCAGACCACTTTCTTCGGTGGCCCCGTTTTTATATTTGTAGTGAGCTGCATATCCTTTTTCGGCAATTTCATCCATACGTTCGCTTCGTACCTGCACTTCTACCCATCGCCCTTTTGGTCCCATGACAGTGATATGCAGTGCTTCGTATCCGGTTGATTTAGGTGATGAAATCCAGTCTCGCAAACGACTTGGACTTGGTCTGTAATGATCGGTTACGATAGAATAGATTTTCCAGGCCAGGAATTTTTCATCATGCGGATTTGATTTGTACACGATACGCAAAGCGAATTTGTCATAAACTTCATCGAAGCTTACGTTTTGCGCGTTCATTTTTCGTCGAATGGAGTAGATTGATTTTGGGCGGCCTTTTATAATGTATTCGATACCTTCTTCGTCTAAGGATGCTTTTAGAACATCGGAAATGTCTTTGATATAGGCATCCTGCTCTTCTTTAGTTTCTTTAATTTTACTTACAATATCATTATAAATGGCGGGTTCGGTATATTTTAAACCTAAATCCTCCAGTTTTGTTTTGATATTGTATAAGCCCAATCGATGTGCTAAGGGAGCATAAATGTATAAAGTTTCTGATGCGATTTTAGTTTGCTTGTCTTCCTGCATGGAATCCATTGTTTGCATGTTATGCAAACGATCGGCCAGTTTTATGAGGATTACACGAACATCGTCGTTCAGCGTCAAAATCATTTTACGGAAATTCTCGGCTTGTATCGATGCATTTAAATCCTTTTGAACCATCGATATTTTGGTCAGTCCTTCGACCAGTTGAGCCACTTTTGGATTGAACATGCGTTCTATGTCCTCAACTGTAAATGGAGTGTCTTCAACAACATCGTGTAATAGGGCAGCAGCAATAGAGGTAGCTCCCAAACCAATTTCTGAAGCTACAATTTTTGCTACAGCTATGGGATGGAAAATATAGGCTTCTCCGGATTTTCTTCTTTGATCTTTATGGGCATCAACTGCTACGTCAAAAGCCTTGCGGATAAGTTTCTTGTCTTCTGTAGATAAGGTTTGGTAACTTATGCGAAGTAATTCTTTATATTCTTGGGCAATTGCTTTGTTTTCTTTTTCTAAATCTATTTCAGTCATAACGGCATGGTTCAATTCCTAAAAATAAGAATTAGTTGGGAGATGTGCAAGGGAAAGTTTCTGTTGTAACATTTTAGATTCAAGACTTTAAAAAAAATAAAACGAACAATTGTACATATTATTTCTATATTTTTTTGAAGTCTAAATCTTGAAAATCATAACTGAAATCGGTTAGTTCAGAAATTGGTTTCATTTTTAATCCGGTTGCTTTTCCGCTTGGATCACATTCAAAAAACAAATGGGCATCCGCATGGAAATAAGCATTGTTCCATTTTACCACAAAATTATTTCCTTTATAGAAAAATACTTCCCCTGAAAGCTGCGGTGAACGTTTGGACGCAAAGTATAATTTCCCTTTCTTCTCCGTAATTACGATATCTCCAAACCAATTGTCTTTGTAAGTTCCGATGAAACGATTAAAATCTACTTTGGTTTTGTCTTTTTTATTTTTAGCAACTGTTGCCCAAACTTCATCGGTTACTTTATCGGCAGTTTCTTCATTGGCTTTTGTTCTGTTGCTGTAAAGGCTGACGTAATCCTCTGATTGAATCCCTAAGTAGCTGTCTTTTATAGTATTGGTAATCGCATAAAAGGCTGCTCCTGATTGTTGGTTGGTCAATACAATGATTCCTAAATTCAACTCTGGTAATAGAGTAACTTGAGTAACAATTCCTTCTAATCCACCGGTATGAGTGACTTGTTTGTAGCCTTTGACGTCGCTTAAGAACCAACCCAGTCCATAACCGCTAAAATGGGTATTGTAAGGTGCTTTTGTAGTGGCAGGAATTATGGTTTGCAATTGCCACATTTCATTGTGTTCTTTTTCGGAGAACAATGTTTTGTTTTCAGGACCGTATTTCCCGTTATTCATTTGCATGATAGTCCATTTACTCAAGTCATTAACACTGGAGTAAATTCCTGCTGCGGCATCAAAAAGTTGGTTTTGGTAACGCGTAATTACTTTTAGTTTTCCATCAATTGGAACGTGAGGAGCGATAATATTGGTACTGTCTTTTAATCTTAAGTAGGAGGCAGCACTATTGTTCATTTCCAATGGTTTCATGATGCGTTCTTCGACAAAGTCACACCAGCTTTTTCCACTAACTTTATGTACTACTTCACCGGCAACGATATAAAGTAAATTGTCATAATCGTATTTGGTTCTAAAGGCGGAAACCGGTTTCAGGTATTGTAAATTCTGTACGATATCCTGAGCTGTAAAATCACTTCCGTCAGGCCAGATCATCAAGTCACCTGCTCCAAGACCCAATCCGCTTCGGTGCGTTAATAAATCACGTATGGTAAACTCATTGGTCACATAATCATTATACATTTTGAAATTGGGAAGGTATTTAATGACTTTGTCATCCCAATTTATTTTACCTTCATCCACTAACATGGCTAATGCAGTACTGGTAAATGCTTTACTGTTTGAGGCAATTCCAAAGAGCGTATTAGCATCTACTTTTTGGTTTGTTAAAATTGATTTTACCCCATATCCTTTTGCATGAACGATTTTACCGTCTTTTACAATTGCCACGGCAATCCCAGGAACATCAAATGTTTTTAAGGTACGTTCTACTAATACATCAACTTGATCAGGAGTGATTTGGGCAAAAGAATTGGTAACCAAAGCAAATAGCAATACAAGTGTAATTGTAATTTTTTTCATTTTCAATTTTCTGTTAAGAGTTAGTAATTCTTTCTTTTTAAATAGGCAGTCAAATATCGTTAGTCAGCAATCTAAAATCCTCTTTGTCTTTTTGCTTCAAAAATCAAAATGGCGGCAGCAACCGAAACGTTCATGGAATCGATTTCACCTTGCATCGGAATGATAATATTTTGTGTGGCTGCATCACGCCATTCTTGTGTCAATCCGGTAGCTTCCGTTCCCACAACCAAAGCAGTTGGGCCGGTGTAATCCTCAACATAATACGGATTCGAATTTTGTAAAGTGGCGCAATAGAAATTGATTTTTTTCTCTTTTAGGAAAGCAATAATTTCCGAAGTGGTTCCTGTGGCAATTTGATTGGTAAAGAGGCAACCCACACTCGAGCGCACAATATTGGGGTTGTATAAATCGCTTTTTGGGTTGGCAATAATCACAGCATCCAGATTGGCAGCATCGGCAGTTCTTAATAAAGCACCAATGTTTCCAGGTTTTTCAGGAGCTTCGGCTACAAGAATCAGAGGATTGTCCGATAATTGTAAGTCGGATAATTGTGTGGATTTGGTTTTGGCTACAGCCAAAATTCCTTCGGTAGTATCCCGATAGGCCAGTTTTTGATAGACTTCTTTGTTGATTTCGATTAAATCAGCATTTTTGGACAGTTTTCTGGCTTCGGTTTCTGAACAAATTTCAGGCAGAAACAAAAGTGTTTCCATTTCATAACCGCCTTTTAGGGCTATTGAAATTTCACGTTGTCCTTCAATCAGGAAAGTTCCGGATTGTTTGCGTGCTTTTGCTTTTTCCTGCAATAACACCAATGATTTTATAAATGGATTTTGTACGGAAGTGATTTGTTTCATTTTTGAGCCACTGAGTTTCTGAGGCGCTAAGGTACAGAGGTTTTTTTACAAATCTGAAATCAAAAATCGTTATTCTGCAATCAAAAATCTACAAAATCCCTCTGGCCTTGATTTCCAAATATTTGTTTATTGTATCCAAAGTCAGGTTTTCAGGCTGTGTCAGCACCGAATAAATTCCGTATTTCTTGAGTTCATTGACGATTAAACGTTTTTCGAAAGCAAATTTTTCTGCAATTACTTTATCGTATACATCCTGAATAGTTTCCGTTTTTTTATTGATGAGTTCATTAAGTTCGGTATTATTAAAGAAGACAACAACCAATAAATGACTTTTGGCAATTCCTTTCAAATAGGGTAATTGACGGTGTAAACCTTCCATCGTTTCAAAATTGGTATATAAAATAATCAAACTTCTTTGGTTGATATTTTTTCTGATATCGACATACAATCGGCTGTAATCACTTTCGAAAAAATCAGTTTTGATATTGTATAGATTTTCCAGAATTTTTTGCATTTGCGAGGCTCTTTTTTCGGCAAAAACCCGATTCTCCACCTTTTTTGAAAAGGCAAACATTCCCGCTTTATCCTGCTTTTTTAAGATGACATTTGATAAAACCAAAGTCGCATTAATGGCATAATCCAGTAAACTCAATCCGTTGAAAGGCATTTTCATCACACGGCCTTTGTCAATTACCATGTAAACCGATTGGGATTTCTCGTCCTGAAATTGGTTGACCATTAACGAATTTTTCTTGGCAGTGGCTTTCCAGTTTAAGGTCCTGATATCATCGCCGGTCACATATTCTTTGATCTGTTCAAACTCCATGGTGTGTCCAATGCGTCTGATTTTTTTGATTCCGTACTGAAATAAGTTATTGGAGAATGCTATCAAATCATATTTTCGCAACTGGATGTAGGACGGATAGGTGGGAACCATTTGATCTTTATCGAAAGTAAATCGTCTGGAAATCATTCGTAAAGGAGAACTTACATAGATATTCAAATTTCCAAAAGAATATTCGCCGCGTTCTGTCGGACGTAAAAAATAATTGATTTCATCCTGTGAAGACGCCTTTAGTTTTCTTTTAATTTCAAAATCTCGTACCTGAAATTGAAACGGAATTTCGTCTATTATTTTTACGGAAATCGGAAACGTATAAAAATTTTTAATAGTGATGTTTATTGGGTTTTCGTCTCCATTGGATAATTTTTCAGGCGTAACTCGGTTGGCTTCAATTCCTTTTTTTGCAAAAAACAAAATCAATATATCAAGAACCAAAAACGTCATTAATACCAACACTACATACCAGGCAGCATTGTATAAAGCCGGAAAAATAAAGGCAGAGACAAATAATCCTATGATGCCCAAAAGCGCATAGAAAAAGAAATTGTTGATGTACAGACTTTTTATTAGTTTCAAAAAGTTTAAAGTTTAAGGTTTAAAGTTTCGCCTTGTTGGGTTTTATTGTTATCTCGGAATTTCTACTGTTTCCAAAATTTGTTTGATAATTTCGGTACTGGTAATGCCTTCCATTTCACGTTCCGGAGTAACGATGATGCGGTGTTGTAAAACAGGGATGGCTGCTTCTTTAATATCTTCCGGTGTCACAAAATCACGTCCGCGAATGGCTGCAAAACCTTTGGCCGCATTCAAAATTGCAATCGAAGCACGAGGGGAAGCACCCAAATACAAGAATGCATTTTCTCTGGTGTTCATTACGATTTTTGCAATGTATTCCAGTAACTGATGTTCTACAATTACTTGTTTTACGAGGGCTTGGTACTGTTTGATTTCGTCTGAAGAGAGTAACGATTTTATGTTTTCCAGTTTGCCTTGATTTTGCAACAAATGCTCTCTTTGGATTATGGTAATTTCTTCTTCTAGTTTTGGATAATCAATCGCAATTTTAAAAAGAAAACGGTCTAATTGCGCTTCCGGTAAACGATAGGTTCCTTCTTGTTCAATTGGGTTTTGAGTGGCAATTACCAAAAAAGGTGTATCCAGAATATAAGCACTTCCGTCGATTGTGATTTGACGTTCTTCCATTACTTCAAAAAGCGCTGCCTGTGTTTTGGCAGGGGCACGATTAATCTCGTCAATCAAAATCAAATTTGAGAATATAGGTCCTTTTTTGAATTCAAATTCTGATTTTTTCAAATCAAAAACGGAAGTTCCTAAAATATCCGAAGGCATCAAATCGGGTGTGAATTGGATGCGGCTAAAGCCAATGTTCATGGTTTTAGACAGCAATTTGGCGGTGATTGTTTTGGCAACACCCGGAACACCTTCAAGCAAAACATGCCCGTTAGAAAGGATGGCAACCAAGAGCTGGTCAATCATTTTGTTTTGTCCTACTATCACTGTTCCCAGTTCTTGTTTTATTGCGTTGATGCTTGCTAAAAGTGGCGCGAGATTTATTCGTGATTCAAAACTTACGTTTTCGTTCGTTATTTCCTGAGTGTTTGTATCTTCCATGTTTTTATATTTTGCCGTAAAGGCAGTAAGTTTTTTTAAAATTTGATAATCTATATTATTTTCTCGATCGCATCATTAATCTGAATTAAATCTTCTTCAATACTATTGTGCGGACTTCTACGATGATTATTAATCAAAAATATCGCATTTTTAATCAAGTGTAAATCTTTTCCAGACTTATGATGTAATTTTTTCACAAAATCATCATCGAGTCGGTTAGTGTCAATCAAATATTCATTTCTGATTTTTTCGAGGAAATAGATAATTTTTTTATCGATAATATTGTCGTGGTCTCCTTCCTGATAATATAGATTTCCAATAGTTTTTGTGAAATCTACTGTTGTATTTGTCAAAGGTTTTATAATGGGAACGATGCGTTGTTTTCGTTTAGCATTAAAAACCATAAAAAAGAGCATTCCAATCAGAAAAAAGTACCAGGCCCATTTTAATGCCGGTTGGCTCAGGATATAGCGCATCGGTGAATCTGAAATGATATCTCCGGTTTGGTCTTTTGTATACCAAAAAACATCTCCTTCCGGAATATAAGACAGTACTTTTTCGGCATATTCATGATGATCTGCTTTGAGTAAATGAAAATTAGTAAATGCCACAGGTTGCGTGTGCAAATAGAAAGCACCGTTGCTGTATTTTACTTTTATGAAATTTACACGGGAACTATCACCGCTCTGATAGCCTAAAACGGTGGTATTCAAAGTATCGATGGTTGAGAAATAATTATTCCCGACGCCTTCTGACAGTTTGTATTTTTTAGCGCCTAATTTTTTGTTGGCTGTCCAATTGTCGATGGCATCCGCGTATTTGTACTCGGAATCCATTTTTAGTTTTAGCGTATCCAATAATGAATTAGGAATCGTTTTAGCACTGATAAAAGCGGTATTTCCGCGGCTTACAAAATAACAAATTTCCTTTATGGATTCGTCATCAATGTTAGCCAATTCAGAGACACTCAGGATGGTTCCCTTTATTTTATAATCATTGACTAAAGTGTCATAATCGTATTTTGATTCCAAAAATTCATAAGGGGTAGTTATTATTTTCTCGATTTTTTGGTTTTTCAATATTGAACCAATTTCTTTATTAAAAACATACATCCCATACGGAATTTTGTCTTTTATCGAATAGGTTGAAGTCCAGTCAACAGGTTTTGGCCGATTGGCATCAATGGCAATAATGGCAGCAAGAACCAGCACCAAAAAAGCGATGTATATTTTGAGGGTTCTATTCATTACCAATTGATTTTATAGTGGTTTCGAATGCATTTTTAGCTTTTTCGAAAGTGGCTTCATCCAGTTCAAATTCACCGTACCAGATGTAATTGTACAGATAAGAGAGATATGCAAAATCCTCTTTTTGTGACTGATTTTGCAGTTCGTACAGGTAGTCTGTATTTGTTTTTTCGACATCCCAGACAATCAGATGTTTTTCGGACATTTTTTTGAGTAGCCAAAGATAATAATACCGGATGCACAGTCTCTTCTCTCCTGAAGCCAAGGTTTCCTTAATCAATTTTTCAAAATCAACCAAGTGAAGGTTTTTTTCGATTTCAGTGTAATTCATCCCTTTTTTATCTGAATTTCTTCCAAAAATCCATTGCCCTTCTTTATTCATCAAAGCTTTTACAATGAGATAAATCACAAAAATTACGATCAGGACAGCAATTACTTTAATTAAGATACCAACAAAATTGAGTGAGGCTTCATTGCTGCTAAAACTGAATAAATTTTTCAGAATTCCGGCTAACCACTCTTTGAAGCGATCCCAGGCATTTTTCTCGGGAGTTTTAAATTCGTAGATGAAAGCTTCGTCAGTGTATTTTTTTTTGAAATTCTTTGGGAATGATTTTGCTTCGATTGCAGCTGAATCGACCAGAATGTCTTTTTCTGTGAACACTATTTTTTCTTCTTTGGCTACAGCCAAAGAATCAGTAGCTCCAACTTTGGAACAAAATAAAAAGAACACTATAAGAAGTAGTTTATTCACTTTCGCTTCCAATTAAATCGATTTGACTTTTAGGCGTGTTGTTTTCATTCTCTTCTCTCAAACTGTAATAAATAAGCCCTTGATTAATGATGAGGAAATTGTTGAAAAAGTAACTCAACAGGATGGATAAGACCATGACTATCGCCATCAAAATACCCATAGCCGAAAGATTTTCCATATCCGGATTATCAAAACCAGATGAATTCCCTGAGGTAAATATGAAAATGATTCCGATAAAATAAGGGATTATTGAAATGACTCCCTGTATGATTTGAATGAGTAAGGCCATTATAAAAGTAGTTCCTACGATTACCCAAAATTGTTGTTTCACTAGTCGGAATCCATTCTTTAATGATTCAAAAAAACCTGTCTTTTGAATTAAATAGTCATGAAAGCTCAGTGTCATCCAAGCTAAAAAAGCAGGTCCGATTATGAGCAGTAACGGAATACCGATAAGGATAAAAATCATTAGAAAAGTCAGCACAAATACAACCATCATAGCCGGGATAATTATGAAAACGAATCCTATGAAAAATTTCAATAAACGCCCAAAATTTTCTTTCAAACTCACTATAAGATCAGAAGTGGTGAAATCGTTTCCATTGTTTTTTTCGATAAGCTGAAGATAAAGAACCGGAAAGGCAAAATTCAGTAAAGACAAAATAATGGCAAGAATAAAAAACAGGAGTAAAGAGCCGATAAATAATACTGCATTATCTGCGAAATAATTTTCAAGATAGTTTGCATTTGGATTTTCTAAGGATGAAAAAATAACTTCCCAATACACCTTAAAAATAAAATAAATTAAAACCATCAAAATCAATAAAAATCCACCATTAATGAGGAAATAATTCTTGAAATAGTGCTTACCGTAGGTTTTGAAAAAAGTAATGGTGTCAGAGATATATTCGCTAAATCCCCTTTTTTTGAAAAGTACAAACATTATGAATTGGGTATTTTTTTATGAACAATAAATGGATAGATCAAATAGTAAAAGGAAATTATGGCCAGTGTAAATAATATGATGAAACTGCTGAACCAATTTTCCATTTCTATTGAATACCGTGTAATGAAACCTTCGAGAAAACCAGCAGAAATCGTAAAAGGAAACGTGCTCAAAAAGATTTTGAAACTGTTTTTAAAACCAATTTTAAAGGAATTCATTCTGGAATAGGTTCTCGGAAACAGGATAGAGGCCCCAAGAATGAATCCGGCCATTGATTCGATTACAATGGCAAAAATTTCCATGGAACCGTGAATCCAAATACCACGGACACTTTCCCAGAAAACACCTTGCTGATAGAAAAAATATTGAAAAGAACCCAACATCAGTGAGTTTTGCAAAAAAATATAAAAAGTACCGATGCCTCCAAAAATGCCATATAAATAACATCTGGCTCCAACATAAAGATTGTTTAAAGTGATACCGATAAAACTGCCCAAATGACTGCCTGATTTGTAAACGGCTACAGGATTTCCGTCTTTGATATTTTCTAAAGTCATGTTCACATAACTGTCGCCCAGAATTAGACGGACGAAGTTTTCATCGTATTTAGCCGAAACAACTCCCATGGCCACTGTGGCAAAAAACAGCACAAAAGCATAAACCAGGTATCTTTTGTATTCATAAACAATCAATGGGACCTCGGTTGTAAAGAAATAAACGATTCGGTTTTTTTCTTCTCTTTTGGTTTTATAAATCTTTTGGTAAATCTGTGAGGCTAAATAATTTAGATAGATAACCGTTTTACTTTTAGGATAATAGGTTTGAGCGTATGACAAATCATTCACTAATTGAATGTACAAATTAGCCATTTCATCAGGATTTTTTTTAGCTTTACCAAAAATAGCCTGCTCAAATTCAAGCCATTTTTCTTTATTTTGTTTTATAAAGGCGATTTCTCTCATTAAAGGCTAAAGTATAAAATATGTCAGAATTATCTATACGTACAACACAAAATGTGAATATAAATTTTACGGCGGCTTCTGTAGGCGAGCGAATGCTGGCTTATCTGATTGATCTGACCATAAAAATTGCTTACTGCATAGTGGTTTATGGGATATTCTTTTATTGGTTGGGAATTAACAGGGCTATGGATAACATGGATCAATGGTCTGTTATCGCGATTCTTCTGGTATTTTATTTTCCGGTTATGGTTTATTCAATAACTTTAGAAAGTATTTTTGAAGGCCAAACTTTTGGAAAAAAGCTTCGCAAAATAAAAGTGGTAAAAATTGATGGTTATCAGGCCGGATTTGGAGATTATCTGATGCGTTGGTTTTTTAGGATTATTGACATTAGTATCATGAATGGAATTATTGCCGTGATTGCGATAATTACGAGTAGTAAAAACCAACGTTTAGGAGACATGACAGCCGGAACTGCGGTAATTACGCTGAAGAATAATATTACGATAAACAGTACAATTCTGGAAGAAATAGGCGATCAGTATGTCCCTATTTATCCATTGGTTATCAAATTATCCGATAATGATATGCGAATCATCAAGGATACTTTTTTGGGAGCTAAAGCCAAAGGAGATTCAGAAACGCTGTCGAAATTAAGACGAAAAATAGAATCGGTTACAGGAATTCAAAATCAGTCGGGGAATGATTCAGATTTTATTAATACCATTCTAAAAGACTATAGTTTTTATACCCAAAATATGTAGGGGGAAAACCTGCTACTATAATTCTAAAAATCACAATCTAAAATGATAATGTTTCAGCTATTAGACATCATTGGAACCATGGCATTTGCTATGTCTGGCGCTTTAACGGCTATGAGTAAAAAGCTGGACCCTTTCGGTGTTTTTATCATTGCTTTTGTAACTGCTGTTGGAGGAGGAACTTTGCGGGATGTTCTGATTGGAAGGACACCGGTAGGATGGATGCTCAATTTGGAGTATGTTTATGTGATAATCCTTGGATTCTTGCTGGCGATTCTTTTCAGAAAAAAGTTTGATCGATTGCGTGTTTCCTTATTTTTATTTGATACTATCGGTTTAGGGGTGTTTACATTAATAGGATTAGAAAAAGGGATAAACATTGGTCTACATCCTGTGATTTGTATTGCTTTAGGAACGATGACAGCTTGTTTTGGAGGCGTAATCAGAGATATTTTATGTACCGAGATACCAGTTATTTTCAGGAAAGAAATTTATGCTACGATTTGTATTTTGGGTGGAATTGTTTTTTTTGTTTTGAAGAAACTGAATCTGAATAATGATGTTTTATACCTAATAACCTCTTTGGTTATTATTACTGTTCGATTGATGGCCGTGAAATTCAAATGGCATTTATCTCCATTAGACCATGAATAAAAAAATTGCTTACTTTCACGAAGTTTAAAATAAAATAGTGAAAAATCTCTCTGTCAGACAATATCAAAAAAGTGATTATGCCATTTGGAATGCCTTTATCGGTCGGGCCAAAAATGCTACTTTCTTATTTCATCGTGATTTTATGGAGTATCATAAAGACCGATTTGAAGATTATTCTTTGATGATTTTTGATGATCAAAAGCTGATAGCAGTTTTACCTGCCAATAGCGTTGGAAATGTCGTTTATTCCCATCAGGGATTGACTTATGGAGGGTTAATTTATAATGAAAAAACCGGAGGGGAAACAGTTGAGTTTATTTTTGATTCTGTTTTAAATTTTCTAAAAGAAAAAAGCATAAAGGAGTTAATCTTTAAATTGGTTCCCAGCGCTTATCAGTCACGTGCTTCTGAAGAATTAGATTATTTTTTATTTCAAAAAAAAGCGACGTTGTTTAAAAGAAGTATGAATTTAACAATAGACTATTCTAAACCATTATTAATTTCAAAAAGCAAGTTAAAACATTTCAAAAGGATTTCTGAACTGGATATTTCAATTGAAGAGACAGAGGATTTTACCTCTTTTTGGAACCAAATTTTAATTCCCAAATTAAAAGAGAAATACAATTCCATTCCAGTCCATTCTTTGGAGGAGATAAATCAATTGAAATTGCATTTTCCAAAAAATATTAAACAATTTAATGCTTATTTTGAAGGAGAAATTGTTGCCGGAATTACTCTGTTTTTTTCTCAACAGGTGGTTAAATCTCAATATGGGGCAAATTCATTAAAGGGGCAAAGTGTTAGAGCTTTGGATTATTTATTTATTCATTTGATTCAAAAGTACAGCACTGATTTTTCCTTTTTTGATATGGGTATTGTTGATAGTGAATTAAGTTATAACAAAGGTTTATTGAAACAAAAAGAAGAATTGGGTTGTTCTATTTATGCGCAAGACGTTTATAAAATCACCATACAATGATTAAATTCCTTGATTTAAAGAAAATAAATGAACCGTATGAGGCTGTTCTTCAAGAAAAACTGAAAACAGTTTTAGCCAATGGTTGGTATATTTTGGGGAATGAAGGCAGGGAATTTGAAGCTAGTTTTGCTAATTATTGCGGGGCTAAATATTGTATTGGTGTAGGGAATGGTTTAGATGCATTATCACTGATTTTTAAAAGCTATTTTCAACTTGGAAAGCTCCAAAAAGGGGATGAGGTTATTGTTCCTGCAAATACCTATATAGCAACAATTCTGGCTGTTTTGCAAGCGGATTTGATTCCTGTTTTGGTCGAGCCAAAGTTGGAAACCTACAACATCAATCCCGATTTAAT
>RCUJ01000528.1_pt1 | contig 21889 bp, 18 predicted proteins | sample 2166321 | NCBI WGS metagenome assembly RCUJ01 (sample SAMN09932808, study PRJNA488358) | compost metagenome | feature: garden; material: soil; isolation source: compost soil in an enriched community after 118 h of incubation | place: Germany: Experimental Botanical Garden Goettingen | collected... | reverse complement strand
TACTTGCCCTTGCTGGTCTTGAAGATTTCCTTGATCCGCCCGGTCAGGCGCAGGTTGCCTTCGGCATCCTGTTCGCCCTTGTCGCCGGTGCGCAGGAAGCCGTCGGCGCTGATGGTTTCCGCGGTTTTCTGCGGATCCTTGTAATAACCCTGCATGGTCGCGCCACTGCGCACCTGCACCTCGCCATCCTCGGCGATGCGCACCTCCACAGCGGGGCTGTTCTGGCCGATCCAGCCCTGCTTGAACTGGCCCGGCCGGCCGACATGGGAATAGCCGCAGTTCTCGGTCATGCCGTAGACCTCGAGTACTTCCAGGCCCAGGCGCTGGTACCAGTTGAGCAAGGTTTCAGGCACGGGCGCGGCGCCGGACAGGGCATAACGCACGGCGTCCAGGCCGAGCCCGGCGAGCACCTTGTTGCCGACCAGGCGCCCGAGCAGCGGCAGCTTGAGCAGGAAATCGAGCCTGGCAGCCGGCATCTTGGCGTACACCCCCATCTGGAACTTGGTCCAGATCCGCGGCACGCCGAAGATCACCGTCGGCCGGGCACGCTTGAGATCGTCGAGGAAGGTCTCCAGGCTCTCGGCGAAGAACACCGTCTGCCCGGAATAGATCGACGCCAGTTCGACGAACATGCGCTCGGCCACATGGCACAGCGGCAGGTAAGACAGGACCCGATCGTCTTCACCGACGCCGAACAATTCGATGGCATGGCTGGCGGCAAAGCCCAGGTTGCTGAAACTGTGCATCACCCCTTTCGGCGTGCCGGTGGTGCCGGAGGTATAGATGATGGTGGCCAGTTGATCGGCCGCCGGGGTGGGGTCGTCCTGAATCGGCGCGCAGGCCTGCAGCTCGTCCCACTGGTAGCTGAACGGCCCCGACGGGCGCAGCGGCAAGCCGATGGTCGGCAGGTCGGCTGGCACCCCCGCCGCCATGCCCGGCCAGTCGTCCAGCTTGCCGATGAACACCAGCGCCGCCTCGGAATGCTGCAGAACCTGGCGCACCGAGTCGGCAGTCAGGTTCGGGTACAGCGGTACCGAGACGTGCCCGGCCATCCAGATCGCCAGGTCGGCAATGATCCAGTGCGCGCAGTTCTTGGAAATGATCGCGATGCGGCTGCCTTGCGGCAGTTCCCGGCCGCGCAGCCAGTTGGCACTGCGCCTGGCCTGCTCGCCGACATCGGCCCAGCTCAATGTCTGCAGCTGACCGCCCGGCAGCGGCTGAACCATATAGGGCTTGTTCGGGTGTCGGGCTTCACGCTGATAAAACACCTGCAACGGCAAACGGAGCGCATCGGCCACAGGGCGTCCTCCTTTGTTGTTATTGTGGAGCCAACCAAGCAATTGCTTGGCCGGACTATTCCACGCACAAAGGCGAGCGGCAAGTGAAGAAATGTTTCGCTGTGTAGCCCGCTTTCAGAGCTTGTGAAAATATCGAGCGCCGTCGCGAGGCTGTCTCCAAGCGTTCGCGGCAAGGCGCGCTACGTGAAAAGTGGGGGAGTTTAGTGAGCTAAATGACCCTGCTTTTCACGTAGCGCAACGCTGCAGCGGGCGTTTGGAGGCGGCCGCAGTAGGCGAGAGTTTTTTCACAAGCTCTCAGCCGTGCTGCGGATGCACCAGGGCCAGCAGATCCATCAGCCCGGCGGCCAGCACATCGCCTTCCAGCTCCGCCAGGCTGGCGGTATGCATGGGCAGTGGCTGCTGGCGGTGACCATGGATCAACAGGCCGGCCAAGGCGCCGACCAGCGGTTGATGGCTCACCAGCAGGAGCTCGTCCTGAGGGTAGTGGTCGAGCTGGCGGAGGACTTCGCGCGGATCGCCGTCCGGCGTCAACCAGGGCACCGTATGGATACCGCCGGTGAAACCCAGGGCTTCGCGGATCAGCGCGGCGGTCTGTTGCGCACGCACATAGGGGCTGGCCAGGATCGCGCCGAGCGCACGCCCCTCCAGCTGCACCGCCGCCTGGCGCACCTCCTGGCAACCGCGCGGCGTCAAGCGGCGCTCGGCATCGCTGCGTGCCTGTGCTTCGGCCTCGCCATGGCGCAGCAACCACAGTCTCATTGGCGGGTACTCATAATTTCGGCTCTTCATCACGCACTGGGTGCGCGGCCGGCGGCACGCTGTGCGGCGCCTGACCTTGCGGGGCTTGCGGGGTCGGCCAGTCGGCGAAGGGCCAGGGCTTTTCTTCGCTATTGAAGGTGCCGAAGCGGCCGATCTGCGCCAGGTACTGGCTCAGGCTGTCACCAAATCCGAGCAGGCTGGCGCTGGGCGCAGCATAAAACAGCCGGTAGCCCAACTGCAGCAAGACCACGCCAGCGAGCACCAGCTCGGCCAGTTGCCAGACGATGACGAATACCAGCATCCAGAGAATCCGCAGCAGAATGGACTCGCGTTCCAGATCTTTAGGCTCTTCGCTCATGACAATCTCCTTGTGAAGTCCCGGGTCAAAAACCCGTGGTGGGAATGAAATCGACGTCGGTCTTGGGCTCGGCACGCATCAGCGCCTCGATCACCTGATCCAGCGTGCGGCCCTCGAACAGAATGGCATGCAAACCCGCGACCAGCGGCATGTATATCTGCAATTCCTCGGCCTTGGCCTTGAGCACCTTGATGGTGTTGACCCCTTCCGCCACCTCGCCCAAGCGCTCCACCGCATCCTCGAGGGTCAAGCCCTCGCCCAGGGCGAAGCCGACCTGATAATTACGGCTTTTCGCTGACGAACAGGTGACGATCAGATCGCCGACCCCGGCCAGGCCGAGGAAGGTCATGGGGTTGGCACCCAGCTGCACGGCAAAGCGGGTCATCTCCGCCAAGGCGCGGGTGATCAGCATGCTCCGGGTGTTCTCGCCCATGCCCATGGCTGCGGCCATCCCGGCCATGATCGCGTAGACATTCTTCAGCGCGCCGCCCAATTCGACACCGAAGCGGTCGCCACTGGCATAGACGCGGAAGGTGCGGCCATGCAGAGCCTCCTGGACCCGCAGGCACAATTCTTCATCCTCGCTGGCGATCACCGAGGCGGTCAGTGCGTGTTCGGCGACCTCCCGAGCCAGATTCGGCCCGGAGAGCACGCCGATACGCGCCTGCGGGGCGATCTCTTCGAGGACCTGACTCATCAACTTGAAGCTCTGCGCTTCGATACCCTTGGTGGTGCTGACCAGCAGTTTGCCGTCGAGCTGCCAGGCCACCGGCTGCAGCGCCTGACGCAGGGCGCTGGAGGGCAAGGCGACAAATACCAGCTGGCAGGCACTCAGGGTCGCGGCAAGATCGGTAAGGGGTTCGACGCCGGGGTGGATTTTCACCCCTTTGAGATAACGCGGATTTTCGCGAGTGGCGAGGATCGCCTCGACCTGCTCCGGGTCGCGCATCCAATGCAAAACATGCTGACCATTCTCCGCCAGCAGGTTCGCAATAGCGGTACCGAAACTGCCGCCGCCAAGTACGGCTATGGGTTGCTGTTCAGTCATAAAGTATCCGTTTTGGGCCATGCGCAATGGCAATCTGGCCTGCATTATACGGGCCGAGGACTGAAAAAGCCGTGCGGCTCGGTTAACATGCCGTACTTTCAACGCGAACAAGGCAGTTGCGTGGCGATCCATACCCGAGCCTCACTCCCCCTGTCGTTGCTGGCACTGTTGGCCACTGGCGAAGTGCTGGGCGATGACCTGTTCGACAACGACCACGCCATGCCTGAAGTACTGACCGCTACGCGCTTGAAGCAGTCGCCGGCGGCAGTTCCCGGCAGCGTCACGGTACTCGACAGCGCCCTGATCAAAGCCAGCGGCGCCCGCGACATCCCGGAGCTGCTGCGCCTGGTACCCGGCATGATGGTCGGCTACCGCAATGGCAACCAGGCCACCGCCAACTACCACGGCAGCAACGTCACCGAGGCCCGGCGCCTGCAGGTGCTGATCGATGGCCGTTCGATCTATCGTCCCGGCCTGGCCAGCGTGGACTGGACGGATATTCCCGTGGCGATCGAGGACATCGAGCGGATCGAAGTGTTTCGCGGGCCGAACACCGTCAGTTACGGGGCCAATGCCCTGATGGGGGTGATCAACATCCTCACCCGCCACCCCCTCGACAGCCGCGGCACCCGCCTGAAAACCACCCAGGGCCAGCGCGGCATCCATGACTGGTACGCCAGCCACGGCAGTGCCTGGCAGGACGGCGCCCTGCGCCTGTCACTCTCGGGCCTGCAGGACAGCGGCTTCGATCACGACCAGTTCGGCCGCGATTACCGCGACAGCCGCCGGCTCAACCGCTTCAACCTGTCCGCCAGCCAGCAACTCGACAGCCGCCACAGCCTCGCCTGGCAACTGGCGGCCAAGGAAGGCAGCAACCAGCGCCCCTATGGCTATGCCTCGGTATTCGACGAGCAGATCGCAGCTGGCGACGACGGCTCGGACGTCAAGGCCCGCGACTATGCCGGCTCGCTGCGCTGGACCCTCGACTTCAGCCCCGAGCACAGCCTCTACCTGCAGAGTTCGGCCCAGCACTGGGAACGCAAGCAGGTCTGGCGCGCCTGCGAGGCGGAAGTCGCCTTCAGCCCGGAACTGGGCGAGTTGTGGGACCTCAATCCGTTCTACGTGGTCAGGTTCGGCGACTATTTGAAGCAGCTCAAGAACAACCCCGCCAACGCTGTGCTCCCGCCCGGTACGGCCCGGGAACAGGCGCTGGCCACTGCCGTGCGGGCACAATTGTTCGGCGGTGCCGCGGCCCCGGTCTGCGGCGACGTCAACCAGAGCATGCGCGAGACCCGCTACGATTTCGAAGTGCAAGACACCCTGAGCCTGTCCGACGACCTGCGCCTGCTCAGCGGTCTGGGCTATCGCTACGATCACGCGGACTCCGAGACCTATTTCAACGGCGCATTGAGCAATCACATCTGGCGCCTGTTCGGCCATCTGGAGTGGCAACTCGGCGCCCACTGGCTGGTGCAGGGCGGCGCCATGCTGGAAGACGACCGGCTTTCCGGCAGCTCGCTGACCCCGCGCATCGCCGTCAACTACCTGATCACGCCGCGCCACGGCCTGCGCGCGGTGTACTCCGAAGCCGTGCGTTCGCCGGACATGTACGAGAACAACGTCGACTGGCGCTACCGCGTGCGCAATCTGCAGCCACAGGCCTTCGGCCAGAGCAGCGCGACCTACTTCGCCCGTTCCCGCGGTCCCGGCGACCTCGACCAGGAAATCATGCGTTCGCGTGAACTGGGCTACAACGGCTCGTTCGCCGATGCGGGCATCAGCCTGGATATCAAGCTGTTCTACGACGAAATCCACGGCATGATCAGCGAGCCGCTGCGCAACGACCGATTTTTCCCGAGCAACGACAACAGCATGCGTTTCAGCGGTGCCGAGACCCAGATCGACTGGCAACTCAGCCATGCCGACCGCCTGCGCCTGAGCTACGCCTACCTCGACTTCAGCGCCAGCAGTCACCTCGATCGGCGTCTCAGCGCGCGCCACAGTGGGTCCGCCGGCTGGCTGCGCGACTGGGGTCAGGGCTGGTCGAGCGCCCTGTTCTATTACGGCGCCGATCAACTCAATCAATACCGTTTCGAACGCCTGGATCTGCGGGTAGCCAAACGCATCGCCATTGGCAGTGCGGCCCTGGAACTGGCGGGGGTCATGCAACAGCGCCTCGACGATGAACCGCTGACCTGGCAGGAAAACAACCACGACCAACGACAGCTGCTGTATTTCAGCGCGGAGCTAGAGTTCTAGGATGGATTACCCCCCCTCACGGATGAGCCCCATGCGATCTTCATGGATGCGTCACTGGTTCCTGTTCTGCTGCCTGCTGTGCAGCGCTCCACTGCACGCGGCCGAGATCCTCCTCAGCGGCGCCGAAGACAACCCGGCCATCCGGGCATTCAGCGCCGCGCTGGCCGAGCGGCGACCGCAGGATCGGGTGAGTTTCCAGCCGCTGGCGCAACTGCCCAGCCCCGAGCGAATCCCCGCCGAGACCCGCCTGATCCTGCTCGACCTGCACGCCCTCGACTGGCGCCTGAGCACCGCCGCTGGCCCACCGACCCTGATGCTGCGCATCAGCCGGGTACAGGCCCGGGAGCGCCTCGGCAAGCGCCGCCCGGAACAGCTCAGCCTGCTCTGGAGCGATCCGGCGCCGGCCCGCCAATTGCGCCTGGTACGCCTGCTCTTGCCCCAGACGCAACGGATCGGCGTGCTCTACGACGAGCACAGCCAGTTCCTGCTCGATGAACTGCGCCACGCCGCCACGCCCCTGGGGCTGGAGATCGTCGGCCAAGCCTGGCCGGACAGCCGTGACAACCGGCCCCTGCTGGCCCTGCTGCAACGCAGCGACCTGTTGCTCGGGGTCAACGATGACGACCTGTTCAATCCACGCACCGCGAAGAACCTGCTGCTCACCAGCTACGCCCAACAGCGCGCCATGATCGGCCCCAACGCCAGCTTCGTGCGCGCCGGCAGCCTGGCCAGCGTCTACAGCGACCAGCAAGACTGGCTCAACAGCCTCGACCGACTGCTCGACCAGCCCCCTTCGAGCTGGCCGCGCAGCGCTTACCCCGCCTATTTCAAAGTACTCGGCAACCGTCAGGTGGCCCGCGCACTGGCCATAGAACTGGCCGATGACGCCAGCCTGGCGCAGCAAGTGGCTGAAGGAGAAAACCTATGAAGCTGGGCCGTGGCTGGGACATCCATACCCGCACGCAGTTGATCAGTGTCGGTCCGGCGCTGTTGATGACCCTGCTGTTGACTGGTTTCTTCACCTTCGTACGCCTACAGGACCTGCGTCAGGAGCTCGACCACACGGGCCAGTTGATCGCCAGCCAGCTGGCTCCGGCAACCGAATACGGGGTTATCTCCGGCAACCTGGAAGTGCTCGACGCCCTGCTGCAGGCCACCCTGAAAACGCCACACGTGCGCTTCCTGGAGGTTCGCGACAGTGCCGACAATATTCTGGTGTATGTCGAACAGACTGGCGGCCAAGGTCGGGGCAGTGCACAAGTCGAGGTCTTCCACGCCCCCATTCACCTGCAACGGATCGCGCTGGACAACGACTTCCTCCAGCACGCCATTGCCCGCCAGGAACAACCCGCGGAGCAATACCTGGGCCACGTGGTCGTCGGCATGTCGAATGACGCCTTCAACACCCGGCAACAGGAAATCCTCCTCAAAGCCGCAGCACTGGCGCTGCTCGCCCTGTTCCTGACCTTTATCCTGGCGCGCCGCCTGGCAAGACAACTGTCACACCCGCTCAGCGCGATGAGCACTGCGGTCACGGCGATTCAGGGCGGCGATTACCGCACCACCCTGCCCGAAATCGAGGATGGCGAACTGGGCGTCCTGGCCCGGCACATCAACAACCTGGCCAATGGCCTGGAGCGTGCCAGCGAGGAACAGCAGCAGGCCATGGCGCTGCTGATCAAAGCCCGCGAAGAGTCGGAGCAGGCCAACAGCGCCAAATCCGACTTCCTGGCCATGATGAGCCACGAACTGCGCACCCCGATGAATGGCGTATTGGGCATGCTGCAGCTGCTGGAAACCACCGAAATGACCGAGGAACAGGCGGAATATGCCGCGCTGGCGGCCGAATCCACCGAACACCTGCTGAAGGTCATCAACGACATTCTCGACTTCTCGCGCATCGAGCGCGGCGCACTGGAACTGGAATGCATCCCCTTCAACCTGCTGGAACTGGTGCAGACCTGCGTCCAGGTGTTCCAGCACAGCGCCCTGCAACGTGGCCTGACGCTGCAACTGGAGATTCAGGACGGCCTGGAACGGCTCGAAGTTCAAGGCGACCCGACGCGCATCCGGCAGATCCTGGTCAACCTGATCGGCAATGCGCTGAAATTCACCGAAGAAGGCAGCATCCGGGTGCACATCCGCTGGCAAGAACTGGACGACCAGGTGCTGTGGCTCATCTGTGCGGTGCATGATAGCGGTATCGGTATCTCGGCCGAACGCCTGGAACACATGTTCGATGCCTTCCAGCAGGCCGACACCTCGATCTCCCGGCGCTACGGCGGTACCGGCCTGGGCCTGCCGATCGCCCGCACCCTGGCCGAACGCATGGGCGGCACCCTGCGCGGCGAAAGCCAGGAGCAACATGGCTCGGTCTTCACCCTGGAAATACCGCTGCCCTTCTCTCGCCAGCTTCGTCACATCAACCCCAGCGACCCGGCAAAAGACGGTCAAGGACAAGGCCAGGACATACTCCTGGTCGAAGATAATCCGGTCAACCAGACCGTGATCGAAGCCATGCTACGCAGCCTGGGATACCGGGTCTGCCTGGTCGGCGATGGCGCCCAGGCGCTGCAGAGCGTCGAGCGCCAGCACTTTGCCGCCATCCTGATGGATTGCCGCCTGCCGGTCATGGATGGCTATGAAGCCACCCGGCAAATTCGCCGCCTCGCCGACCAGGCCGATATACCGATCATCGCCCTCACCGCCAATGCCTTGCAGGGCGATCGCGAGACCTGCCTGGCGGCAGGCATGAATGATTACCTGGCCAAACCCTTCAAACGCGCCGACCTGCAACGGGTGCTACTACACTGGTTGCCCCACCGACCTTCGGCCAGTGGTCAAGGCGGCTAAAGTGATGCAGGCTTGATCTGCATGGGCTTACCAATGCGCGCCGCTGTGGCAAGATGTCGGGGAACAGAGCAGCGCTGTGCTCAGCGCGCTGTGACTTTCACCACAACGCAACAGTCTATGACTAGGCTGCCGGTAAACGCACACAAGCGGCGTGGCCGGCCAGGACGATTCACCCAGCCTTGGCGCATGGGAAATATTGAGGAGCTCGCATGACCAAACAAAACGCCTTTACCCGGGAAGACCTGTTGCGCTGCAGCCGCGGCGAACTGTTCGGCCCGGGTAATGCGCAACTGCCCGCCCCGAACATGCTGATGATCGACCGCATCACCCACATCAGCGACACTGGCGGCAAGTATGGCAAGGGCGAGATCGTTGCAGAACTCGATATCACCCCGGACCTGTGGTTCTTCGGTTGTCATTTCGAAGGCGACCCGGTGATGCCAGGCTGCCTCGGCCTCGACGCCATGTGGCAGTTGGTCGGTTTCCACCTGGGCTGGCAGGGCAACCCCGGTCGCGGTCGCGCCCTGGGTTCCGGCGAAGTGAAGTTCTTTGGTCAGGTCCTGCCGACGGCCAAGAAAGTTACCTATAACATTCATATCAAACGCACCATCGCCCGCTCGCTGGTTCTGGCCATCGCCGACGGCAGCGTGAGTGTCGATGGCCGCGAGATCTACAGCGCCGAAGGCTTGCGCGTCGGCCTGTTCACTTCTACCGACAGTTTCTAAAGGATCTTCCCCATGCGTCGCGTCGTGATTACCGGTCTGGGCATCGTTTCCTGCCTGGGCAATGATAAAGAAACCGTATCCGCCAACCTTCGCGCTGGCCGGGCAGGTATCCGTTTCAATCCGGAATACGCCGAGATGGGCCTGCGCAGCCAGGTGTCCGGCTCCGTCGACCTGAAACTGGAAGAGCTGATCGACCGCAAGGTCTATCGCTTCATGGGCGATGCGGCAGCCTTCGCCTACCTGTCCATGGAACAGGCGATCAAGGACGCCGGCCTCAGCGTCGAAGACGTTTCCAATCCGCGCGTCGGCTTGATCGCCGGTTCCGGTGGTGCCTCGACCTTCAACCAGATGGAAGCCCTGGACATCATGCGCGAGAAGGGCGTCAAGCGCGTCGGTCCCTACCGTGTGCCGCGCACCATGGGCAGCACCGTATCGGCCTGTCTGGCGACGCCGTTCAAGATCAAGGGTGTCAACTACTCGATCTCCTCCGCCTGCGCCACCAGTGCCCATTGCATCGGCAGCGCCATGGAGCAGATCCAGATGGGCAAGCAGGACATGGTGTTCGCCGGCGGCGGCGAAGAAGAGCACTGGACCCAGAGCTTCCTGTTCGACGCCATGGGTGCCCTCTCCACCCAGTACAACGAAACCCCGGAAAAAGCCTCGCGGGCCTACGATGCCAAGCGTGACGGCTTCGTCATCGCCGGCGGCGGTGGCATGGTGGTAGTCGAAGAACTGGAGCACGCCCTCAAGCGCGGCGCCAAGATCTACGCGGAAATCGTCGGCTACGGCGCCACCAGCGACGGCTACGACATGGTCGCGCCGAGCGGCGAAGGCGCGGTGCGTTGCATGCAGCAGGCCCTGGCCACCGTCGACACACCGATCGACTACCTGAACACCCACGGCACCTCGACCCCGGTCGGCGACGTCGCGGAAAGCCGCGCGGTACGTGAAGTATTCGGCGCCAAGGCGCCGGCCATCAGTTCGACCAAGAGCCTGACCGGCCACTCCCTGGGCGCCGCCGGCGTGCAGGAAGCGATCTATTGCATGCTGATGATGGAAGGCAACTTCATTGCCGGCTCGATCAACATCGACGAAATCGACCCTGAAATCGCCGATCTGCCGATCCAGCGCAGCACCGTCGAGAATGCCAAGATCGACACCGTGATGAGCAACAGCTTCGGCTTCGGTGGCACCAACGCCACCCTGGTACTCAAGCGCTGGACCGGCAAGTAGCCGGGCAAGGTGCATGGACGCACCTTATGCAACCGAGTACCCGCACACGACAAAGGGCGCCCAATTGGGCGCCCTTTGTTTTGCCTGGCCTTCAGGCCGCTTCTTCAACCTCTGCAACTCGCTTGGCCTTCCTTAGGCGCGGCAGCAACATGGGCACCTGCTGACGATAGGCACGGTACTCCGGATGAACCCGGATCAGGTCGCGCTCCTCCAGGAAGATGCCGATCAGGATATAGATGCTGCTCAGCACGGCGAACAGCAGGTGCGTCACCGTCATCTGCGGGGTGCACCAGAAGGCGAAGAACCAGCCCAGGTAGAGCGGATGCCGCACCAGCCTGTAGGCCGCCGGGGTCTTGAACGGCAGCGCCGTATAAGGCTTGCCCAGTAACTGCAACCAGACCTGGCGCAAGCCGAACAGGTCGAAGTGGTTGATCAGGAAGGTGCTGTACAGCACCAGCGCCCAACCGAAGCCGAAACCCGCCGACAACAGCAACTGGCCGCTGCGATTCTCCACCTGCCAGATGATCCCACCCATGGGTTGCCAGAAGTAGAACAACGCGATCAGCGCCAGGCTGGAAAGCAGCACATAGGTACTGCGTTCAGCCGCCTGGGGAATGATCCGGGTCCACCAGGCCTTGAAGGCCGGCCGGGCCATCACGCTGTGCTGAATGGCGAATACCGCCAACAGCAGTGCATTGATCACCAAAGCGTTAGCGAGGGCCATTTCGGCAGGCCCATCGATGCTGCGCGGCACCCACGGCAGATTGCCGACGAAGGCGATGGCGTAGAGGAACGTGGCGAAAAACACGGCATAGCTGCCGACGCCATAGATAAAGATCGCAAGGCGTTTCATGGTTCAGACCTCTTGGCTACCGGACCGCTCGTGGGCCGGTTCGGGCACGCTGGTTTAAGCAGTTGCATAACTGGGGTCGAGCACGCTGCGGACTTCGCAGATGCTGTCAGCCGGAAAACCGCTGATCTGGGCGTGGCGCCGGATCAATTCGGGATTCTTCGCCAGATAGACACAGAACAGCTTGTCGTCGGTGACATAGGACTGCAGCCACTGGATGTCGCAGCCCAGGCCCTTGAGCACCTGATGGGAGTGCTGGGCGGCCAGGCTGAGTTCGCTCGGGCTCATCTGCCCAGCGCTGGGGATATGACGTTCGATCACATAGCGTTTCATACGGGTTTCCTGCCTCTGTCTTGGAAAGCTGCAGAGTCATCTGCAGTCGAGGTCAGGTTGCGCCGGGCATGTATCAGCGCGATGGCAGCGTGTTTAGCCTTTGTATGCGCGTGGTTTCAGTCACTGTCACTGGGCAGGACCGTGCGCAGCCAGGCATGCAATCGGGCCTGGTCCAGGGGCTTGCGCATCAGCGTACGAATGCCCTGGGCCAACACCTCGGCTTCGTCGAGCTGCTCGCTGAAGCCGGTATAGAGCGCAATCGGCAGGTCGGCACGGGCGGCCAACAGGCGGCGGGCCAATTGCAGCCCCGTCAGGCGGGGCATGCACTGGTCGAGAATCACCAGATCCCAGGCGTATGGATCGTTGAGCAGCTGCTCCGAGGCCTGCTCGGCATCGCACCACAGGCCCACGTCGAGCCCCCATTGGCTCAGGCGTTCGGCCATGAACTCGGCCACTATGCCCTCGTCGTCGACCACCGCGACCCGGCCACGCAAGCGGGCCTGCTGGCCGTCCTGGAGCGGGCACGAGCTGCCCGCAGACTCCTGAGTGGCCGCTTGCACCAGCGGCGGAATCAACACCTTGAAACTGGCGCCCTCGCCCGCGCGGCTGTCCAGCAGGATATGCCCGCCATACTCATGGACGATGCCATGCACCATGGACAAGCCCATGCCGCTGCCCTGTCCGGGTGCCTTGGTGGTAAAAAACGGTTCGAACATGTGCAGTTGAACCGGCCCGCTGATACCGGGCCCGCTGTCGCGCACCGACAGCATCAGGTAGTCGCCATTGAACGTCTGCTGGCAGGAGGCGCAGGTATTGCGCGGCTGGACCACCCGCTGCAGGGCAATCTGCAGCCGACCGACGCTGCCCATGGCATCGCGGGCATTGATGCACAGGTTCATCAGCACCTGCTCCAGCTGCACCGGATCGACCAGGGCCGGCGGCAACCCCTGGGCCAGACTCATCTCGATTTCCACGCTGGTTGGCAGGGTGGATTGCAACAACTGACGGAATTCGCCGATCAGCTTGCCCAGCGCCACCGGCTGCGGCTGGCCACGGCTGCCGCGGCTGAAGGTGAGCATTTGCTGGATCAGGTCGCGGGCCTTTTCCGCCGAGTGCTGCACGCGGCTCAAATAACGGCCCAAGCGCTCATCGCCCTGCTTCTCGGCCAACTCCTCGGCCATCACCGTGTAGCCGAGCATGCTGGTCAGCAGGTTGTTGAAATCGTGGGCGATGCCACCGGTCAGGTGACCTATGGCTTCCATGCGCTGGGCCTGGCGTAACTGTCGCTCCAATTCTGCGCGCTGGGACTCGGCCTGCTGACGCTCGGTGATATCACGCAGAAAGCCGATAATCTGCGGCCCTTCGGCGCCCTGCACCACCGAGATCGCCAGCTCGGCAGGAAACTCCTGGCCATCGGCGCGCCGTGCGCGGATTTCCACCCGGCGGCCGAGAAACGCCCCCTGCCCGGTCTCGAGAAAACGCTGGAAGCCCAGGCGATGCGCATGTCTATGGCGCGGCGGGATCAGCAGCTCGGCCAGCGGCTGCCCCAGCACCTGGTCAGCGGCATAACCAAAACACTGTTCGGCAGCCGGATTGAAGGTGGTGATGCGCCCCTCGGCATCCATGCCAATGATGCAGTCCAGCGCGCTGCCGACGATGGTGCGGTACTGCTGCTCGCTGGCGCGCAGGGCGCTCTCGGCCTCCTTGCGCTGACTGATCTCGCGGGTGAAGGCGAGAATCCGGTCGATGCCGGCGATGCTCGCGCGCTTGAGGAACACCTCGTCCCAGTGCAGGCTGCCATCGCGGTTGCGCCTGCGCCACTCGAAACGCTGCGGCCCTTCGTCGCGAGCCAGGGCCAGCCAGCGCAAGGCATCGGCACCGGTATAGGGCGGATACCCGGCGCTGAACACTTCGCTGTCCAGGCGCAGCATTTCCTCATGAGAGTAACCGTAGATCTCGCAGGCCCGCGGATTGATGTCCACCAGGGCAAAGCTGTGCAGGTCATGGACGAAGATCGCATCCGCCGACGCCTCGAAGATCGAACGATAACTGGCCTCGGCATCCAGACGCTGCAACTCGGCGGCAGCCCGTACCGAGAAGATGCGCAGGATCGACTCCACCCGGCTGCGATCCTGCATGGGCCCGCAACGACCTGCCGCGATCAGCCCCAGCGGCCTGCCATCGCTGGCGAACAGCGGATAACCGGCATAGCTGTCGACGCCAAAGGCGGTCAGCACGTCGTCACCCGGGTAACGTTCGAGCAACCCGCTGTCGACAAAGTGGAAGGCCTTGTTGAACACCGCCTCGCAGGGCGTACCCGGCAGCTCGTAGGTGACGTTGCCGTGCAGCTTGCCCGCGTAGTACAGCGCCAAGGTCGTAAGACTCAGCGGCACGCCGTCGTTGACGCGACTGACGAAGGCGAAATCGGCGCGCAGCGAGCGTGCCATATAGTGCGCGATGGCTTCGAACACCGCCTCGCCGGTGGCGGCGCTGACGCCCAGGGCGACATGCCGCAGCGCCTCCTCGACGCGTTTGCGCTCGCTGATGTCGGTGGAGATGCCGCACACGGCGATGACCCGCCCCTGCTCGTCGTACAGGGGGAACTTGCTCGACAGATAGACCCAGGAGCGATCCTGCAGGATCAGTTGCTCCTCGAACTCGATGGAATGACCGAGGCTGGTCACACACAGGTCGTTGTTGCGCAGGGCATCGGCGACGGCGGCGGGGAACAGCTCGTGATCGCTGCGCCCCAGTACCTGCTCGGCGGCCAGCTGGAAGAAGCGCTCGAAGGCGCGGTTGACCAGCCGATAGCGGCCCTGCAGGTCCTTGATGTAGATCACCGCGCTGCTGTTATCGACGATCTGCCGTAACGGATGATCCAGGGCACTGGCCGCCAGTGCCGGAACCGCTTGGGTCATGTTGTCTCTCCGCACGGATGCTGTGCCCTGAGTATAGGAAGCGCCGCTGCTGGTACGGCGCTCGACAACCAGACTGAAACAATTGAAACAGAGGCCGATGGTCGTGAAAAATCCCGGCCGACGCCCCTCTACCTCGGCTAACGCGCCCTCACCCGCGCCCGGCTCAATCCGCCGGGTCGACCACCAGCATGTAGCCCACGCCGCGCAGGGTACGGATGATCTGCGGTTTATCCGGGTCGTCCTCCAGCTTGCGACGCAGGCGGGCGATACGGATATCGATGGAACGGTCGTAAGGGTTCCAGTCGCGATTCTGCGTCAGGTTGAGCAACTGATCACGCGACAGCGGGCGATTGGGGCGCTGGGCGAACGCCTGCAACAGATCGAATTCCATGGCGGTCAATTCGACCTCATGGCCCTGCTCGTCGTGCAGTTGCCGGCGTTGCAAGTCGAGACGATAGCGACCCAGGCGGATGCCCTCCTCGCTCGCGGCGCCGGCCGCCCTGGCGCCTGCGCGCCGATAGCGGCGCAACACGGTTTTCACCCGCGCCAGCAGCTCGCGCGGATCGAAGGGCTTGGCCAGGTAGTCGTCGGCGCCCACCTCCAGGCCGATGATGCGGTCGAGCGCACTGCCGGCCCCGGAAATCATGATCACCGGCAGGTCGTGGTGTTCGCGCAGAAAGCGCGCCAGGCTCAGGCCGTCCTCACCGGGCAGGCCGACATCCAGCAGCACCAGGTCGGGCATCCCGGTTAGCAGGGCCTGGCGCAGGGCCGCACTGTCGGCACAGCTGCGCACCCGATAACCCTGCCCGCCGAGGTAGTCCTCGAGCAACTGGCGCACCTCGCCATCGTCGTCCACCACCAGGATCTGTGTGTCCTGCATGCCCGCATCCTCGCCGCCCTTCGCCGCGCCGCTCATCACAGCATAGTCAGCCAGACGCGCGGCACGTCCGGGTATTGGCCGAACGGGCATTGCGCCTTGCTTGACCGGGATCAACGCCTCGGCCGCGGGCCGTTCTACGCTACTGGCAAGGCAAACCGCAGCACGACGAGGAATCAGCTATGACGGTCAAAACCATCAGCGCCCATGGGCAAATGCGTGCCGGCATGAGCATCGAAGTGCAATGCGGCGATCATCGCGTGGTCATGGACCAGCCCGCGCATGCCGGCGGCCAGGGCTTGGGCCCCACCCCGCTGGATATCGTCCTGGCGGCGGTCGCCGGCTGCTTCGGCACCCTGGGCCGCTACATCGCCCATCAGCAGAAGATCGAGCTGCGCGGCATGCGCTTCGAGATCGAGGCCGACTACGACCCCGACGGCCTGCTCGGCCGGCGCGATGACGTGCGCCCCGGGTTCCAGGCACTGCGGGTCAAGGTGGAGATCGACGCCGACCTCGACCCTGAACAGAAGCAGGCGCTGCTCGACGAAATCGAGCGGCGCTGCCCGCTGGCCGACAACCTGCTCAACGGCACCCGGCTGCACAGCCGCCTGGCCTGACCGTATCAGCGCACCTGAAAGCGCTGCTCGGCCAGCTTGCGGTCATCCTGGAACACCATGAAATGCCACTCGCCGGCAACGACTTCATGGGCTTCGCTGAACTCGAAGGCCATGACGTCCTGGGGGGCACCCGGCACCAGCTCCTGCACCACCACGAACTTGTCGTGGCGCTTGCCGTCCGGAGTCGTGACACCGGGCGTCAGGTAGAGCAGGGTCAGTGGCGCAGCGCCGGCGGTTTTGCCCGTCAGCGTATAGCGCATGCCGAACTTGCTGCCGAGCTTGGCCGGGATCACCTCGCTACGCTCGATCTGCTGATTGCTGCGGGTCAGCACCCGCTCGCCCGGCTTGAAGTCCTGGTGCTGGCTGGCAAAGAGGCCGTATTCCACGGGCCCTTCGACCCGCACCTCGGCCTGCGCCAGGCCGGCCGTCAGCATGAGTGCGGCCAGCGCACTGAAACGGGTGTATTGCATGTCGCGCTCCTTGTCTGGGATGGCGCGAGCCTATGACACCCTTGTGACAGGCGAATGACAGCCTACTGCCCGAGTTCGCCGCGCACCTTGCGCGGCAACACGGCGAGGAAGTTGTCCCGCGCGACCTTGTGCGCCACCTCGGCCGGCAAGGCATCGAGGAACGGCTCGAAGCCGCGCATGTACTCGTCCATGCTGTCGAAGCGACCCACCACGTCGGAACCGAGCATGAACCGCTCGGGATAGCGCCTGACCAGCTGCAGCCAATCCGCGTCGGGCTTGCCCTGCTCATCCAGCAGATAGGGCCTGAGCATGCTCCAGGACAGATCGATATACAGGTTCGGGTAGGCTTCGAGCATGCGCTCGAGGGTCGCCAGGAGGAAATCCAGCTTTTCCTGATGCCGGTGTATCTCCAGGCTGGTGCCGGCATGCGCCCAGATGAAGCGCACATGCGGATGATTGCGCAGCGGCGCTTCCATTTCCGCCAAATACAGTGGGTTACGCTCGCGCTTGGAGGTGATGTTGGAATGCAGCATCACCGGCAAATCGTACTCGGCGGCCAGGTGATAGACCCGCGCCAGCGCCTCGTTGTCGGCCCGCGGTGCATCACCGTGGATCAGCGCGGTGAGGTCGTCGTGGCGGGTGAATATTTCGCCGATGCCCTGCCACAGGCCGGGATCCATTTCGAGCATGCGGCGGATATGCGCATCGGCGTTCTTGTCGTTGGGGTTGATGCCGGAGAGGAAGGGATGAAAGCGCTTGCGCTGCTCGGCCGGCAGCTGCTTGTAGGCATGCGCGATCAGCACATCGGTGGCGCTGTACCAATAGGCATTGGCATCATCGCCGGCGTAATAGCGCGGGCGCTTGGGTTCGTTCTCGTCCCATTTCTTCGCCACCGGGATACCCGAGAGCATTACATGCTCGACATTGGCCTCGGCCATGCGCTTGAGCAGCTTGTCCATGCCGGCGCTTTCCTGGAAAAAATCGACATAATGCAGATGGGCATCGCTGTAGACATACTCGCGAGCCTGGACAGCACAGGCGGCCAGGCCGATGAAAAGGGCGCAACTCAGACGCAGTGCATGCAATTCCGTGTCCTCTTGTTGTATGGGCACTAGACCGTGCAGGCGCTCTGCTAGTTCAGCGGCAAGCGAGCAGGCCAGCCCTGCGGCTGCCGCCAGGATGCGGCGCTGGCCCATAGCGCGCTGCATCGGCTAGTCTGGCTATTCGGATTACCCGCATTCAGCCTTGGGAGACGCCGTCGCCATGATCAGCATCAGCAATGAACGAGGTTTGCTTCAGCGCATCAGCATCGGCCCGCACACCCTGCACAGCGATGTCCCGGTCGAGCTTGGCGGCACGGGCGCGGCAGCCGAGCCCCACGACCTGTTCGATGCCGCACTGGGCGCCTGCAAGGCCCTGACCGTGGCGCTGTACGCCCGGCACAAGGGGTTGCCGCTGGAGGGCATGGACGTCCGCGTCAGCCGCGATGACAGCGAGGAGCGCCAAGGCATCTACCGCCTGGCAGTGGAATTGACCCTGCACGGTGCGCTGGATGACGCCCAGCGCCAGCAACTGCTGCGCATCGCCGACAAATGCCCGGTGCACAAGTTGATGACCAGCAGCGAGGTGCAGGTCGCCACCCGCCTCGAAGGGGTCGCGCCATGAACGGCGTGCTGCTGATCCAGCCGCGCCCGGAGAAGATCGCCGGCCAACCGATCCTGCGCCCGCTGCCTTCGGCGCAATGCCGCAGCGTCGGCCCTTTCGTGTTCTTCGACCACATCCTCGAGCACGACTACCCGCCCGGCCACGGCCTGAACATCGACCAGCACCCGCATATCGGCCTGTCCACCCTCACCTACCTGTTCGCGGGCCAGTTGCAGCACAAGGACAGCCTCGGTTCGGATCAACTGGTCGGCCCCGGCGAGGTCAGCTGGATGACCGCCGGCCGCGCGGTGGCGCATGTCGAGCGCACCCCGGCGGCGCTGCGGCACAGCGGTTCGCGGTTGCACGGCCTGCAAGTGTGGCTGGCCCTGCCCGAGACAAAGGAACGGGGCGAGCCGAGCTACAGCCACTACATCGCCGACAGCCTGCCGAGCAGCGAGGCCATGGGCGTGCAGATCCGCCTGATCGCCGGCCAGGGTTTCTGCCTGCAGTCGCCGGTGCCGGTGCGTTCGCCGACCCTGTATGCCGAGCTCAAGCTGGCCGCCGGCGCCAGCCTGGCGATTGCCGCCGAGCACCCCGAGCGGGCGCTGTACCTGATCGATGGCGAGGTGTTGCTGAACGATCAGGCGCTGCCGCTGCGTGGCCTGGCGGTACTGCCCGAGGGCGAGTCCTTCACCCTCAGCGCCTGCGGCGAAAGCCACCTGGTGCTGATCGGCGGCCAATCCCTGGGGCCGCGGCGGATCGACTGGAACTTCGTCGCCAGCGACCCGGCGCTGATCGCAGAGGCCCGCGAGCGCTGGAAAAATCACGACTGGCCCCAGGTACCGGGAGAAACCGCGCGCATCGAACTGCCGCGCTGATCCCCCGCCACCGTTGCCTCGCCGCTCAGGGCGCGGCGAACACCTCGTCGAACAACGCGTTCATGGCCTTGAAGGCCCGCGCCGCCACCAGCGGGTGGTATTCGTTGCGCCCCGGCACATTGGCCTGCGGGTTGCTGAAGGAATGCACCGCGCCGCCATAGCTGACCAGTTGCCAATCGGTTTTCGCCGCCTTCATCTCGGCGATGAAACCCTCGACCTGCTCCGGCGGCACCGATGGATCGTCGGCGCCATGCAGCACCAGCACTGGCGCCTTGATGTTCCGCGCATCGGCCGGGTTGGGGGTATCCAGATTGCCATGAAAGGACACGAAGCCTTGCAGATCGGCGCCCGAGCGGGCCAGCTCGAGCACCGCGCCGCCGCCGAAGCAGAAGCCGATGGCGCCCAGCTTGCTGGTGTCCAGGGCGACCTGCGCGGCCTGCGCCTTGAGCACCTCGACCGCGGCCTGGACGCGCTTGCGCATCAAGGCCCGGTCGCCGCGTACCGCACCGGCTGCCGCCCCCGCCTCCTGCGCGTTGCTCGGGCGTATCGCCTTGCCATACATGTCGGCCATGAACACCACGTACTTGTCGCCCGCCGCGCGCGCGGCCTTGTTCGCCGAAGCCTCGGTCACCCCCAGCCAGCTCGGCACCATGAGCAAGCCGGGCCGCGGACTGGTCACCGCATCGTCATAGATCAACATGCCCTCGAAGGCTTCACCGTCGATCTCGTAAGGTACCGGCTTGACCACCACCGCGGCCTCGGCGACACCGACCAGACCAGCCAGCGCCAAGGGTATGAATGATTTGTGCATCGAACCGCTCCTGTTCAGTGGGTACCCCTGAAACAGTAGCGCCTGGGCGCGCACCACGATGAAAAAAGCCCGCATCAGCGGGCTTTTTTCATTACTACAGGTATCAGGGCACGGCAGCTATCAGGCCGATAGTTCGACCAGCAGCTTGTTCAGCCGCTGCACGTAGGCCGCCGGGTCTTTCAGGCTGTCGCCGGCCGCCAGCGCGGCCTGGTCGAAGAGGATGTGGCTGAGGTCGGCGAAGCGCTCTTCGTCCTGCTCGGCATCCAGCTTCTCGATCAGCGGGTGGCTCGGGTTGAACTCGAAGATCGGCTTGGATTCCGGCACCTTCTGTCCGCTGGCCTCGAGGATCTGGCGCATCTGCAAACCCAGATCCTGCTCGCCGATGGCCAGGATCGCCGGCGAATCGGTCAGGCGGTGGGAGACCCGCACCTGCGCCACCTGCTCGCCCAGCGCGGCTTTCAGGCGCTCGGCCAGGCCTTCCTTGGCCTTGGCCACTTCTTCCTGGGCCTGCTTGTCTTCGTCCGAATCCAGCTTGCCCAGGTCCAGGTCGCCACGGGCGACGTCGACGAAGTGCTTGCCGTCGAATTCGGTCAGGTAGCTCATCAGCCACTCGTCGATGCGGTCGGTGAGCAGCAGCACTTCGATGCCTTTCTTGCGGAAGACTTCCAGGTGCGGGCTGTTCTTGACCTGTGCGTAGGTTTCGCCGGTCAGGTAGTAGATCTTGTCCTGACCTTCCTTGGCGCGCGCCAGGTACTCGGCCAAGCCAACAACCTGCTCGCCATCGTCGCCGTGGGTCGATGCGAAACGCAGCAGGCCGGCGATTTTTTCCTTGTTGGCGAAATCTTCTGCCGGGCCTTCTTTCATGACCTGACCGAAGTTTTTCCAGAAGCCCTTGTATTGCTCAGGCTCGTTCTTCGCCAGTTTTTCCAGCATGTCCAGCACGCGCTTGGTCAGCGCCGACTTCATCGAGTCGATCACCGGATCCTTCTGCAGGATCTCGCGGGAAATGTTCAGCGACAGGTCGTTGGAGTCGACCACGCCCTTGATGAAGCGCAGGTACAACGGCAGGAACTCGTCGGCCTGGTCCATGATGAACACGCGCTGCACATACAGCTTGAGGCCCTTGGAAGCATCGCGCTGGTACAGGTCGAACGGCGCTCGGCCCGGCACATACAGCAGCGAGGTGTATTCCAGCTTGCCCTCGACCTTGTTGTGGCTCCAGGTCAGCGGGTTGTCGAAGTCATGGGCGACGTGCTTGTAGAACTCCTGGTATTCCTCGTCCTTGACCTCGGCACGCGGGCGGGTCCACAGGGCGCTAGCGCGGTTGACGGTTTCCCACTCGGTTTCAGTTTCGGAGGGGGCCGGCTTGTCTTCACCGTGCTGCTCTTTCGGCAGCTCGATCGGCAGGGCGATATGGTCGGAGTATTTCTTGATGATGTTGCGCAGGCGCCAGCCGTCGGCGAACTCTTCCTCGCCCTTTTTCAGGTGCAGGACGATGCGCGTGCCGCGCTCGGCCTTGTCGACGGTGGCGATCTCGAACTCGCCCTCGCCCTTCGACGCCCAATGCACGCCTTCACTGGCCGCCAGACCGGCGCGGCGGCTGAACACGTCGACCTTGTCGGCGACGATAAAGGCCGAATAGAAGCCCACGCCGAACTGACCGATCAGGTGCGAGTCCTTCCTCTGGTCGCCGGACAGGTGCTGGAGGAAGTCGGCGGTGCCCGACTTGGCAATGGTGCCGAGGTGGGTGATCGCGTCCTCGCGGCTCATGCCGATGCCGTTGTCCTCGAGGGTGACGGTCTTGGCTTCCTTGTCGAAACTGATGCGAATCTTCAGCGCGGCGCCGCCTTCCAGCAGCTCGGGCTTGGCCAGCGCCTCAAAACGCAGCTTGTCGGTGGCATCCGAGGCGTTGGAGATCAATTCGCGAAGGAAAATTTCCTTGTTGGAATACAGCGAAT
>RCUJ01000524.1_pt1 | contig 22005 bp, 18 predicted proteins | sample 2166321 | NCBI WGS metagenome assembly RCUJ01 (sample SAMN09932808, study PRJNA488358) | compost metagenome | feature: garden; material: soil; isolation source: compost soil in an enriched community after 118 h of incubation | place: Germany: Experimental Botanical Garden Goettingen | collected... | reverse complement strand
CGGTCAACGTATTCCTCAGCGACCACAAGGCCGACACCCTGACTCGGGTGGCGAATACCGTCGAAGCATTCGCCGCGCAAAACAATACTGCCGAGTTGCAATTCATGTCCGCAGCGGGCAATGCCGGCATCGAGGCGGCTACCAACATCGTCGTCAAGCGCGCCAATATGCAGATGTTGCTGGTGGTGTACCTTGCTGTAATCGCTCTGTGCTACATCACCTTCCGTTCCTGGCGCGCAGTAGTTTGTACCGTGCTGCCACTGATGCTCACGTCGATACTCTGCGAAGCCTTGATGGTCGGCCTGGATATTGGCCTGAAAGTCGCCACATTGCCGGTGATAGCACTGGGCGTCGGGATCGGCGTGGATTACTCGCTGTACATTCTCAGTATCACCCTGGCTAACCTGAGGCAAGGCGCAACCCTGTCCAATGCCTACTACACCGCGTTGCTTTCAACCGGCAAGGTGGTGGTGTTGACCGGCGTAACCCTAGGTGTAGCGGTAGCGACCTGGGTGTTGTCCCCCATCAAGTTCCAGGCGGATATGGGTATTCTGCTGGCCTTTATGTTCATCTGGAACATGCTTGGCGCGCTCATCTTGACGCCCGCACTTGCCAGGCTGCTATTGCCTGAATCTATTTCTCTCTTGAAACCAGCGACGAGGTGATATTGCCATGAACCATTCTATGAGTATGAATCATTTCAAGGCCATTTTCGGAGAGTCGGTGGTGGCCTGCCTTGCCGCTACCCTCTGTGCGCTGCTGATCGACGTACCCGTCTGGGCCATGTTCATTGGTTGGATTGCCTTTTTTACCCGGGGCATTACGGCGCGCGACGGCGCGATTAATCTGGCCTGTGTCCTCATCGGTCTGGCCATCGGCATCGCGGCCGGTGCGGCCGGTGCAGCACTGGCGCCCTCTCTGGGCGCCTGGAGCATCACCCCACTGGTGCTGTTGGTGACGCTGGTTGTGCTGTCCCTGCAAGTGCTACCCGTGATCAACAATGTACTGGCTTTCTTCCTAGGCCTGGTCTGCTACTTCGCCTCGCACCTGCCCCCGGCGCTCGACACCTTTATCGAGTTGGCCACAGCATCGGCGCTGGGTGTAATCGCCGGGCTATTGGCCAGCTTGGTGAAGAAACACTGCAGCGCGCAAAAGATAAACAGACAAACAGGAGCCATCAAATATCGGTAGCGGATTAACCTTATGCCTCCGGTTGCGGTCAGGGTCTGCCGCAACCTGATGTATTTTTCATGTTTGCATGTTTGCGAAACCACTGGACTCTGCCGATAACTGAGTCAGTGCTGGGTTTTATTACGAGGATTACATTACCTGTCTTATACCGAATCACGCGCTCGATGAAGTTCCCCTTTGTCAAAGGCTATCAAGCTTGCGACCTCGCCGCCGCCACCACGCTGGCGGCTTTTTTACGTCTGCTATATACACCGCTCCGCCGCCATTCCGCCGCGGGTCGCTGTGCTGGTTGAAATAAAGGTGTAGGTGGGTTCCAAGCACCACTAACACTAGGCGCGCAAACTGGTTCATCGTTAGCAACGGTTACAATCTCAGGTATAGCCGCGGGCTGATGATCGCCAAGCTCTTCCTTAAGTTTTCGCTGGGTTTCGTTAGGAAAGCGATGGCTATCTTAATAGTGCTCCCTATGCGGCCGATGTAGTCGGGTGCAGGGGTATTACTAGCCCACACCCAAGGTGTCGTAAGCGAAACCAGTCATCCTCCATGAACAAACCAAGGCCGCACGGTCATGGAGAAAGTCGAAGCCAATGGACAGTTGGACTTTGCCGTGGTGCTGTCGATCAATTTCATTTGATTTTGTACGGAGTGAGCGGTGTTGGTGCGATTTTTTCAAAGTTCCTAAATGCTGTATTCAGGAAAATTGGTATGGATGAAAAACGTTAACCGATGGTCGACGCTCATTACATTGCGCAGATTGCATGTTCTTATCTATTTTAAAAATATAAATATTTTTGTTTTGTTGGGACGTTAGAGGTGATCTTGATCTATGAGTCAGATATGTCATTACGTAGCAGGACGATTATTCGTAGTGGGTATACCGAGAGTTCGAATGCCTTGAACGGCGGGGCACCGCTGAGAGTTGTCTATTGCCGATCAATAGCGTGTTGGCTATGAACAGAGAGAGTCAGTCACACTGTTCAGCGTCCTTCATGCTGTTTGCGAAAAGCCCCCGGCTGCACACCGATAGCCTTGGTAAACGCCCGGGTAAAGGCGGCGATCGACTGGTAACCCACGGCGGCGCAGACCTGTTCCACGGTGTTGTTGGTTTTTAGCAATTGACAGGCATGGCGGACTCGCAGGGCCAGCAAAACCTGGCCAGGAGACTGACCGGCCAGTTCGTTGAAGCGCTTGAAGAATGCCGAGCGTGAAAGACCGGTACAGGCGGCCATGCTTTCCAGCGACCACGGTTGCTGCGGTTGATCGATCAATTGATCTAGCAACGGCGCGAACACCGGGTGCCGGGCCAGCGCCACCAGGCCACCGAGGTTCTGGTTGACTACCACTTGCTGGCGCAACACGTAGAGAAACAGCAGATGGCTCAGGCGCTCCAGCAGCGCCGACGATGGTGCCGGCACTCGCTGGCATTCCTCCAGAATCAATTCGAACAAGGCCCGGGCCGCGCTCAGGGACGGATCGCCCGCGCGGAGGACGATCCAGTCCGGCAGGCCCTCGATAATCAGCGACGACAACCCGGACTTGAAGTGGAAGAAGCCGCAGACCAGACCGACGCCATCCTCGGCCTGACTGTCCAGGGCGGTCATGGCCATACGCGGTAGTGTATGTGCGGAATCGGCGTCTTCGGCACTGGACAACCGGTAATCCAGATCTCGCAGCACAAACACTGCATCTCCGGCATTCAACGGCAGTGCCTGATCCTGCCCCTCGATATGAAGCCAGCAATGCCCTTGCACAATCAAGTGGAAGCTGGCCCGCGCCAAACCCTGAGTACTGGCGTGCCAGCCACCGCAATAACGGCCGACATGAAAAAGGCTGGCCTGTAATTCAAGGCTTTCTAATAACCAATCAACCAGCGGGCTCGACGAAATCATCTAATGGAAACACTCAGGAGCAAGTAATCGCTACTTTAGAATATGGATCGGAATTCTTATAACCAACAGACTTGCCGGACACCTAAAGAGCAGGAGTCCACTCCATGTCACGCGTCACTCTACACACACTGCAAAGTGCACCTGAAGCGGCCAGACCCTTCCTGGAAAACGCACAAAAGACCTCAGGGTTTATCCCGAACCTGCTGGCCGTTTTGGCCAATGCCCCGGCGGCGCTGGAAACCTACGTTACGGTATCGGCGCTCAATGGCAAAGCCGAACTGAGCCTGGCCGAACGAGAAGTGGTGCAGTTGATTGCCGCGACCTCCCATGGCTGTGATTTTTGCGTGGCGGGGCACACCGCGGTGGCAGTGAACAAGGCGAAGTTACCAGACGAGGTGGTCAGCGCACTGCGTGAGCAAGCGATCGTGCCCGAGGCGAAGCTCGAAACCCTGGCAGCCTTTGCTCGGGAGGTGATCGCCACGCGCGGCAATGTCGGCGAACCGACCTACAGCGCTTTTAAAGACGCGGGTTACACCGAAGGCAATGCGCTGGAAGTGATTCTCGGGGTGAGTCTGGCGACGTTGTGCAACTTCGCCAACGTATTCGCCGGCACGCCACTCAACCCTGAGCTGGCCCGGTATCGCTGGCAGTCGGGTCAATGACTCAACAGCGTCGGCAGTCCGCCGATGCTGAGTTCACGGAGAAATCGACATGCTCAATCCGGCATTGAGTCACTGGCTGGACGCTCAGGCCCAGGCGCTGGATCTGGGCCATTGCGACCCGCAGCAGGTGGTGTCGCAATTGGCGAGCGCTGATGTATTGCGCGTTGGCATCAGCCCGGCGCTGGGTGGGAGCGGTGGCAATGTCGCCGACGCCGTGGAAGTGCTGGCCGAAGTCGCCAGCCATTCCCTTGCAGCGGCATTTGTCTTCTGGGGCCAGCGCGCCTTTATCGAATACCTGTTGCAAAGCCCCAGCACAGCGTTGCGCGAACGCCTGTTGCCATCCTTGTTGAGTGGCGAACTGGCCGGTGCGACCGGCCTGTCGAATGCGATGAAGTTCCTCTCCGGGATTGAGGCACTGCAAGTGCGCGCCCGGCCGCAGGGCAGTGGCTGGAGTCTGAATGGTCGGCTGCACTGGGTGACCAATCTGCGCAAAAGCGGTTTTGTGGTCGCGGCCGCGATTGAACACGAAGAGGGCGGCGCGCCATTCATTCTGGCGATTCCAGATACGTTGGCGGGTGTGCAGCGTTCCGCCGATTTACAGCTGATGGGTTTGCAGTCGAGCAACACCGCGGCGCTGGACTTTGCCCAGGTGAACGTCGGCCGGGAATGGCTGCTACATGAAGATGCCCGGGCGTTTCTGCCGGCGGTGCGGCCGGCGTTTCTTGGCTTGCAATGCGGACTGGCGATCGGCCTGGCACGCCAGGCGCTGCACGAAGTGGAGGCGCATTTGCAGGGCGGTCGTTCGATCCTGTTGGAGCCGTTGCTGGAGCAACGCCAGCAGCTGGAGCATACGGTCAGTGAGCTGAAACGTGGCCTGCTCGATGGGCGTTTCCTGACTCAACCCGGTGCCTTGTTTCGGCTGCGCATTGCCTTGGCGCAATCGGCTGCCGAAGCCGTGCAGCTGGAGTTGCAGGCCAGTGGTGGCAAGGCCTATCTGAGCGAGCACGGCAGTGGTTTCGCCCGGCGTTGGCGCGAATCGGCGTTTGTTCCGATCGTCACTCCGAGCCTGGTGCAACTGCGCGCCGAACTGCAACGCCAGGAACGGGAAGCGGCAGCATGAGCGGCCCTTTACTGCAAGCCAGCAGCATCAGCCTCGGCTACCCGAGGGAACACGGCTGGCAGACGGTGCTGGAACACTTCGACTTGCAACTGCAACCGGGGGAAGTGGTGTCAATCCTAGGCCCCAGCGGTGTCGGCAAATCCAGCCTGTTGCGGGTGCTGGCCGGTTTGCAGAAGGCGTATCGCGGTAGTGTCAGCCTGCTTGGCGAGCCGTTGAGCGGTCCTCATCCTCGGGTGGCGGTCGCGTTTCAGGACCCGAGTCTGTTGCCCTGGCTGACGCTGGAGAAAAACGTCGCCTTTGGCCTGGACTTCGCTCGTCAACCGCACTTGAGCGCGGAGGAACGCAAGGCGCGCATCGACCACGCCATCACTGCCGTCGGCCTGCAACACGCCCGGCAACATTACCCGGCGCAACTGTCTGGTGGCATGGCCCAACGCACGGCGATAGCCCGGTGCCTGGCGCGCCAACCCCAGGTTTTGTTACTGGACGAACCCTTCGGTGCGCTGGACGAAGTCACCCGTGCCGACATGCAACACCTGCTGCTTCACGTTATTGCCGAGCACAACACCGCGGCGGTGTTGATCACTCACGACATTGACGAAGCCCTGTTGCTCTCCGAGCGGATTCTGCTACTGGGTAACAGCCCGGCGCGGACCCTCGGCGAGTGGCGCATCGACCTGCCTCAACCCCGTGGCGAGCTGGTGGAAGAACTGGGCGCACTGCGTATCGATATTCTCAAAACCCTTCGGCGGGCGAGCCGCAATCCACTTACCCAACCTTTGCCCGAACCGTCGGAGATTGACCATGTGCCTGGACGACTTCACTCACACACGTCGTGACTTCCTCAAACTCAGCGCTTTGCTGACCGCGGCCGGCGCCTTGCCGCTGCTCAACAGCCTGCAGGCCCGCGCCGCCTCGGAGCCTGATGCCCCGGTGCGCATCGGCTACTTGCCGATCACCGATGCCACGCCGTTGCTGGTGGCGCATAACAACGGCCTGTTCGAAGCCGAAGGCATCCAGGCCGAGCGCCCGGTGTTGTTGCGCAGTTGGGCGCAAGTGATCGAGGCGTTTATTTCGGGGCAGGTCAACGTGATTCACCTGCTGGCGCCGATGACCGTGTGGGCCCGCTATGGCAGCAAGGTCCCGGCCAAAGTGGTGGCCTGGAACCATGTCGGCGGCTCGGGTCTGACCGTGGCCCCGGGCATCACCGAGGTCAAGCTGCTGGGCGGGCAGACGGTGGCGATTCCGTTTTGGTACTCGATTCACAACGTGGTGGTGCAGCAACTGTTTCGCGATAACGGGCTGGTGCCGGTGAGCAAGTCGGCCAGCAGCGCTCTGGCGCCGAATGAGGTGAATCTGGTGGTGTTGCCGCCGTCGGACATGCCGCCCGCGCTGGCCAGTAAACGCATCGCCGGCTACATCGTCGCCGAACCCTTCAACGCCCTGGCCGAAGAGCTCAAAGTCGGCCGGGTGCAGCGCTTCACTGGCGATGTCTGGCGCAACCATGCTTGCTGCGTGGTGTTCATGCATGAGCAGGATCTGAACAACCGTCCCGAGTGGTCGCAGAAGGTGGTCAACGCCATCGTCAAGGCCCAGCTGTGGACGCGCGACAACCGCGTCGAGGCGGCGAAGCTGCTGTCCAAGGACGGCGAAAATCGCTACACGCCACATGCCCAGCAAGTATTAAACCGGGTGTTGGTACCGAACGCAGCGGACCGCGAGCAGTACCTGGCCAGCGGCGCGATCCAGCACAGTCATTGGGACGAGCGCCGGATCGACTTCCAGCCGTACCCGTTCCCCAGTTATACCGAAGAGTTGGTCAAACGCCTCAAGGACACCCTGATCGAAGGCGACAAAGGCTTTCTGACCAACCTCGATCCGCAATACACCGCGCGAGATCTGGTGGACGACCGCTTTGTACGCAACGCCATCGCCGCCGTGGGTGGGATGAAGGCTTTTGGCTTGCCGGAGGGCTTTGAGCGCCGCGAGGAGTTCGGTCTCTGATGAACAAGCAAACTTCATCGCTTGTGCATGGAGTGCTCGGCGCGGCAGGGCTGTTGTCCCTGCTGCTGCTGTGGTGGCTGGGCGTCCGGCTGTTCGGCAGCACCGACGGACTCGCAGCGCGCTTTTCCCCTGAAGCGACGCTAATCAGTCTGGTGGAGTTGCTGGGCCGCGCCGAGCTCTATGAGCACGTGCTGGTCAGCCTCAAACGCATCCTGGTGGGCCTGTTGCTGGCGCTGCTGATCGGCGTGCCGTTGGGATTGATGATTGGCAGCTATCGACACCTGGAGGCCGCGACCACTCCGGCGTTTCAGTTCCTGCGGATGATCTCGCCGCTGTCTTGGATGCCGGTGGTGGTGATGCTGATGGGCGTGGGTGACCAGCCGATCTACTTCCTGCTGACCTTCGCCGCGATCTGGCCAATCCTGCTCAACACGGTGGCGGGCGTTCGCCAGCTCGACCCGCGTTGGTTGCAGCTCAGCCGCAGCCTCAGTGCTACTCGCTGGGAAACCTTGCGCAAGGTAATCCTGCCCGGAGTGCTCGGGCACGTGCTGACCGGCGTGCGCCTGTCTATCGGCATCCTTTGGATCGTTCTGGTGCCCTGCGAAATGCTGGGTGTCAGCGCAGGGCTGGGCTACTTCATCCTAGACACTCGGGACCGTCTGGCGTATTCGGAGCTTATGGCGATGGTGCTGCTAATCGGCATGCTGGGGTTTGCTCTGGATGCGTTTGCTCGCGGCCTGCATCGGCGTTGGGCGCACGCTTGATGGTAGAGGTGTTTCAAAGGTGTTGTGTCAGGTATCTGATACAGCTTTTTTAGAGTGATCTGATCCTAGGACTACGGTAATTCGCGCCCGCCCGCTTATTCCACAGGCAATCCTCGCGATTCTCAGTTGTCGACGTATTTAGCGCGTTTTCACACAGCCTGGGTTGTTGTCGGCCGGTCGTGGCCACGAAGCTCACTAGTAAGACCCGATGCAAATGGCTGGTCCTTCTGTCGAGAAGATAGGGGCAACCTATCGAGTTTTCCGAACCCAAATTCGGACGCGGCCGTTGACAAAAGCTGGCCAAAAAGAAGGACGAAAATGCAGACCTCAAATCCGGCCTCTTGAATTCACGCGAAATGATCTCAATATGACCCTATATGGCCATCATCATTTTTATCATGGATGTTCTGGGGGAAAGGTCAAATGGCAGAAAAAGAAGAATCTAGGCCTGCGAATGGGCGTTTCAACACTAATGATGAAACGAAGCGGATCGTCTGGATCCAGACAGCTGGCCACTGCGAGCTATGCGGCACAGATCTTACTTTCGACTATCGTGCTGGCAATCCAATGAAGTGGGGCGAGGTGGCTCATATCCTGCCAGCCAGTCCGAGAGGCCCCCGTGGACGCGCGGATCACGATGCTGAGGCGCATACGAACGATACCGCCAACCTCATGCTTCTGTGCCCAGGCTGTCACGACAAAATTGATCGTGATGCGGATGGCTACCCTGAAAAAGACTTGAGTGGTTTGCACCAAGCGTACCTAGAACGTATCCGACTCGCCGCCACGACCCCCGATGGCGGCAGAGCTATTCCCCTAATTGTTCAAAGTCAGCATTTCCAGACGATCAACGACATTCCCATTCGCGATCTGCTGACCGCTATGTCTGCCGAGGGATTAACCGCCTTCGATCATGGAATCAAAATCACTTTCCCACCGCCTGGACCACGAGGAAGAGATGCGACCTATTGGCAGAACATCACGGACAGCATCCAGCATCGGTTGGAGCAGCAAATTACTCGTCGTGGTGGCACCTATGGCGACGCGCCGGCGCTGGCTGTAGTGGGCTTGGCAGATATTCCTGCGCTGATGCTCCTGGGACAAACTATCGGCGACCGCTCCAAGCGTTTGACCTTCTCTTTTAACCGCGAGCATCTTCTGCGCTGGCCCGATCAGTCCGCGGAGCCCCCCGAGTTTTTGTTTACTCCTCCGCCGGACGGCGATGGCCCACTGGCACTGGTGCTTTCCATTTCTGCGCAAATTCCAATTCGCGACGTGAGCGATGTTCTACCAGGTGCGCGTATCGCAGAGCTGACGATTCCAGTACCAAGCTACACAATGGTTCAGAACCGCCGGGTGATTCATGCCTTTCGCGATGCACTTCAGATACGACTGAGTCAACTTGAGGCTCTGACTCCGAACCCTATCCACGTCTTTTCGGCAATCCCCGCAGCATTGGCCATCGAGTTTGGCGCATTGCTGACCACACAGCATCAGCATCAATACCTGATCTTTGATCGGGACAGAGAAAACCAAAATCGGTTTACGCAAACACTGCATTTGGGCCTCGCGGCCCGGGAGGTCATGTAATGCTTTTGAGCAACGAACAGACCAAGCGCAACAGTTGGGAGTATTTTCTGCTTCGCGCCGCGCGGGATATCTCACTGTCGGAAGCGCAGTACGAAAAGATCAACGATCGCTACTCACAGCTGGAAAAAATCCTTTCGGCTTCCGACAACCCAATCCTTGCTGAGGCCCATATTTTTGTTCAGGGCTCTATGCGCCTGAAGACAACCATTAAGCCAATTCCAGGCGCGCCTGCAGATCTTGACACCATTGATGCGGACGCAATTATCTGGCTGCCTCATGCTCAAGGCGCCAGTGCAAAACAGGTCCTCGACGCGATTGAGGAACGGTTCAGGAAAGGTTCTCGCGTTCAGGAGGAGATTAAGCAACTGCGTCGCGGCATTCGAATCGTTTACGCGGATGAAAATCCCGGCTTCCATATCGATGTCACGCCTGCCCGCGCGATTCTCGGAAATGGCAAAGGAAATGGCGAAGGGAAGCTGGAGGTTCCGGATCGAGTCACAGGTTGGAAAGCAAGTAGCCCTATTCCCTACTCGAATTGGTTACAGGTTGCCTCTGCCCAGGAAATCTCTTTGGAGAGTCTCGTGATTGCCAAAAGTCAACGGATGCTTGATGAGGCGACACAGGCTCCGCTGCCGCAATACGAGGACTATATCGATCAGGATCCGCTGCGCGCGACCATCAAGCTTCTCAAACGACATCGTGACGAATGGGCCATCAAAACCAAGAGCGCGGATACCCGCCCCATATCGGCGGTTATCACGACCCTAGCGACCCATGCCTACCTAGATGTCGTGAAAGAATCCAAGTCGAAACCGCTGCCGCCGCTAGATGCGATTCTCGAGATTGTCCGCAGGATGCCGGAGCATATTGCTAAAAGAGGCACTGACTGCTTTGTTTGCAACCCCGCTGACACCGGGGAAAATTTTGCAGAGAAGTGGAACAGGCCTGGCGAGGGGCAAGGCTACCGCCAGGCATTCGCCAAGTGGCACGCTGACGCCAGTGCATCGGTGTCTTTAGGCTTGGAGAGCTTCGAGTCCACGGACTCCTTTGCCAAGGCAGTGAAAGAGAACTTCGGTATGGCACCGGCGTTCATCACGGCAGTGAACAATGAGATCCCAGCCAACTGGACGATGCCCGGTCGACCGGATGGCACTACACGAAACACCGCTTCGATGGGCGCGCTTTTCGGCGGAGCCAGCGGTGGTGGAACCCCTCAGTCGAGCGTAAAGCCAGTTGGACGCCTTGGCTGATCCAACTAAAACGCCATTACAGCGCGGAATCTCCGCGCTGCGAAATGCCTTAGGTGAGGATGCAGCTGATGCATTGCTCCAGCCCGCACCAATGCGGGCTGACGAAGCTGCGTCCTTTCATTTTCCTCTACCGATCGATTACACGGGGCGAGAGCGGCGGTTGCGTATTGGGTTTCCCTCCAATTTCCCCCGCGGTCCTTTGCGGCTCAATGTCGAACCATCACCATGGCTGGTCTGGCCGCATGCCACGAAGTCTGGACTTTGCCTTCACGGCTTTCAGGAACGCCCCATCATGGGCGCCCCTGAAGTCATCGTAGAGGACAGCCTTGCTCGTTTGGCCAAGATAGTTTCTTTATCTGAGATGGGATCAAGCCAAGCGAAGCGCGATATCGAATTCCAGAATGAAATCACCACCTACTGGTCTCTTCAGCACGGCAATTCATTCCAGAACCTCTTACTTTTGGATCGACCTCAAGCTGCATCGGAATTATTTGCTCTCAGCGATCCGCGGCGGGCTTTGCCATCCGGCCAGGAGACGGTTTGGATGGCCTCGAACGCAGCGGCATTGAAAGGACATTACAGACGGGTAGTCGGACGCTCCACAAAAATTCGCGCGGCCGAAACTCCGGGATTTTACGTCAAGCTTCAAAGTTATCCGGATATTCGTACTCCTGATCCAGAGGAGTTGTTGCCCTGGCTTACGCCTCACCTTCAGCCAGATGATGCCAAGCAACTGCTGGCATGGTTTGACCTGCACGGAACACTGCCAAGTCGATGGATCGTCATGGAGCTTCCGGGGGCTATAGACGCTCCGATCTATTGCCTCAATGTTCGCTCCTATGGCGTACAGCCAGAGCGAGGGGCAAGGTTTGGATTGCGCACTGCGCGCCGCCGTCCAGCGATGGCAGGCGCACATGCCCCGGCACTTGTCCTGGCGACCGCATTGGACGTGCTTGATCGGGCATCTATTTTGTCCCGCGATATAAGCGGCACGGCAAAGTACCTTGAGAATGCCCGGGTAGTTTGTGTCGGCGTTGGCTCATTAGGCAGTGCGGTGGCAATGCAGTTGGCGCGATCCGGGGTTGGCCATCTTACCCTCATCGATCCAGACACCTTGGTATCAGCCAACCTCGGTCGACACGCCCTAGGAGCGGATAGCCTAGGAAACCTGAAGGCAACAGCTTTGCGGGACAAAATTCTTAGGGATCTTCCGACTACGGAATGCACTGCTTATCCGACGTTCGCTGAAGTTGTGATGAGCAGCAAACCAGAAGTATTCGATTCTGCGGATCTTGTCGTGATTACGACAGCTGATTGGCAATCAGAAGTTACGGTATGGCGAGCCAAGTCCAGCGGCGTCTCTTGGGGGCTGATACAAGCTTGGAGCGAACCACACACTCAGGTGGGGCACGCGCTTTATGCACCAAACGGTGCCTTTGATGGCAGGCATTTATTCACGGACAACGGCGATTTCAGGCATAAGTTCACCGAATGGCCGGGAGGAGGTGTCGTTCCACTCCCCGCCTGCGGGGAAAGCTTCATTCCAGGCGGATCTTTAGGGATGACGAACATCGCATCGATGGTGTCGCATACAGCTCTGCGTTCGCTGACCGGAAATATTGAAGATGCAACTTGGGTCAGCAATATCTACAGACCTAATGACGTACCGATCCTAGGGGGTGAATACCACGGTCCTGAGCTGCCAGATGGGGCACAACAAATCCTGCTGGAACGTGGATGGCCAGAACACAAGGAAGTAATGGCGTGACGGATATCGCTTGGCGCTGGAGATGGCCAGGAGTCAATTCTGAACTCTTGGTGTCGCAAACCGTAGCCGACATTTTGGATAGGTACCGCCAGAGCCTTTTTGGCGTGGAGAGAGGGGGACAATTATTCGTCGATCCTGTTAACCCGGCTGGCTTGTTGCTGGCCTTGGCGACGCCACCCCATCGCTTCGATCGGTCAGGCTGGTCCTGGCTCGAATTGGATGCGGGGCGTTGCCGGCAAGAAATTCAAGATGCCAATGAAAAAGGATTAAGGCTGGTGGGGTACTGGCATACGCATCCCCAATCGGTTCCAATAATTTCTCCTGCTGATGTAGCCAGCTTCTCCAGATTTGCTGCCCGCTACACGCAAGACTTGCCGCACCCAATCGCCATTATCGTCGGCAAATCCGAAAAGCCAGAAGGTATCAAGGCTTGGTCATTTCGGGACGGCAAATATGTCGAGGCAACCTGGCTCAGGTAAACGCTGCATGAAAAGTAGACGGGTCAGCGCTTGCCTCGGTCCGCTAACATTAGCGCAAAGAGTTCTGCCTGAAAGCGCGCGTCATCCAATGCATTATGGCTCGGTTCGCTAAGCGGCTTTAGCGTGACAGTCATCTGAGAGGACTTTGTTTCTTTCCAGGTACAACCGTAAGCGCCCATGAAATAGGCCTTCATGTCGATCGCGGTGAAACCAAAAGGGTTGGTTTCCATATACTTGTGGAAGTAGAAATTAACAAACGACCAGTCAAACGGTGCGTTGAGCCCCACGAAAACAACTTTCTGCCCCGTGGTACAAGACGATTTCAGCCATTGATCAAACTTGAGCATTGCTTCTCGTGGCGCCAGGCCCTCGCGCTCCAGCTTTTCCAGAGTCAGCCCGGATACAGCAAGTGCTTCTGGGTCATGTTTCGGACTGTCAGGTTGAAGTTCGAGATAAATGGAGGTTGCAGGTTGGGCTACAAGGCAAGCCCCGATGGAAAGCAGACTGTATTCACCAGGTATTGGCCCGGAAGTTTCGACGTCGACGGAAACATAAATCTCTTCACTGGTCATGCCGTATCCCTTTCATTAAAGCCTACTGACCATTCGTTATGGCCGCCTGGTTGCCCCCTCGCTCCTTGCGAATCTTAGCTGGATAAGGAGGCCTGTAGCTACTTATCACGCTCTATTAACCGCTGAAGCGATGCAGTGAGACTTTCCACGGTGGGCGCCTTGCGTGGCTCTCTTAACTTTATCACGTCGCCACTATTTACAGATTTTTTTACGTGACTGCCTTCCAATGCTTTTACTGCATTTTTCTCTTTGAGAGTGAGTGAAGATCTAACCAACTGTTCAGACACGACCTCGTCTCGCTTTTTCTCAGAGGAAGCTGTAAACGCTAGGGCGGTGGATTGAGGAAGCGCCAGCGGACACCATAAGTCAGCCCTTCCACTTTTTCCTGTAATGTTTTGACGACAGATGATTTCCACATCCACCTTATTCACCATATATTCAGTTGACTGGTACGCAGACTTTAGATCATGCAAACCAATATGAACCGCCCCTCTAGCTCGAGAGTGCTTGTAAGCGATCCCCAGAAGCAAAATACACAGACGCTTGATGCCCGCGGTATACACATGAAGAGTTTCGCAGAAAGCATCTATTTCAATATTAATTGCCCCACTGGACACCCTAACGCACTCCTCAACATACTCGCGCCAGCTATCATCACCCAATAAGTCTGGCAACAAGATTCTTGGATTCACCATTAAGCGTTGCCGATCCTGCTGGGGGCGTCCTAGTAGCTTTTGAAGCATACTATAATTAGCCACATACAGCATAGGCACACCCAAAGTTGACAGATTCAGTAATGCCTCGGCCAATTTAGCGCTCGCGTCTCCACTTGTATAAAATTGAAATTCATCAGCAACAAGCAGTGAAACACCTTCTCTAAATGCTTTTTTTCTACAGTATGCCAGCACCTGATCAACTGTCTTTCTTCTGTTTTCACCTTGTTTTTCCGGTGGCAAGAATTTGGTCAGCATCGGAATAATGCCTTTCTTATCTTTTACATTAATCTCCCACATGGAGGTAAACGCCATATCCGAAACTCCGGGCCCCGGGTCGAAAATTCCATCCACTGGCATTAAACGCCGAAGAGCTTTAATCAGTTGGCTTTTACCTACTCCTGCCACTCCAGACAGGCACAAGGGAAACACATCAGAATACTCCCCTGAATAGATTCCCCGAAGATAGGCATCATTACTGGGATATGAGCCCGTAGAATGACGCAATGCTATTTCAAGCAGCTCACCGATTAAACCGCATGCAGACTCACTGGGAATATAGATAGCTCTCAATGTATCCACAAGTGAAGCCGAAGCCATGTTGGCGGACATAGTCTCAAGACCACAAACTGGATCAGGTTTAACAATACTGGCTTCGCGAATATCACGTAAGCTTGTATATGGTGAAAACCTGTCAATTAGTCGGGTGCTCCCCATCCTAAGACTTCCCGCTCAAATTCCGTTTTAAATCAGCAACCTCTCGCTTATATCCATCGCCTTTGGAAGGAACACCCTCCTGAAGCTTTACGGCACCGGATGCTTTCCCCGTCGCCGCCTCAAATTTTTGATCGTAATAACTGGCGACTGCCGGCTTGCTCTGCCTTAGCTTTGAATGAGTTACTTTCAAAACATGCTCCTCGGCACACAGATCAGCCAATGAAACATACAATTGACTGGTATCATCGCGGATCGGCAAGAGAGCATCAAGCTCATACAATCGGCCATTTATTTCGACCCATAAATGCCGGACACACATCTCTAAAAGATATGCGTCCACCTCAACACCGTCGCTCTTCCCAACGCCATCAAATATCCCTGTCTGCTGAAGCTCTACCGAGTTAAATCGTCGATGATGGAAGTAAACTGCATCTTGCCGCAAAGAAACTTTAATTGGTTTCAGAAAATTCCTCACTGCCTCCTCAAAACTCATTGGGTAAGCGTCCGTACGCGCTCGCGAATCCAAAAAACCATAGATACCGGCAGGAGTAGTGCTTACCCCATGGTTTATCATCTCTGGAGTACATCTAGCAGTGGCATCAGAGGTCCAATTACTCTCTACTAAGTCTTTTATCTCGTTCTTTGCCATCTGAACGACATTCAAATTACTCTGCCTGTATTTTGGCCGTCCTTCTATAGATTTAACTCGAGGATGAGAAGACTCGATCGAAGCCTTGGATTGGCCGGAGTATGAGGGAGGGAGATTTCGCGAGTTGATCCACTTGCAGTCATCGAATAGATCTTTAGCAGCGCCAGGACCTCGATCAACTATAATATTTGTGGACAACCCAGTGCTTTGCCAATCGTCATCGTCTAAATCACTCATTCCAAAAAGCCTAAAAAACTCTGACTTCTTGATTGCCATCGAAAACAACGCCATTAGGTACCCACTCATATCTTCCTTGTCGAAGGAGAACCCTATACCAACGAGATAGCCGGACACACTGCAGACCGCTCTAACAACACAGAGAGGATCCATAACGTTTCCTTCTATAAGCCCAACAGGTCTCGCCTTGCTGTAATAAGCGTCTAATTCAACCCGTTGCAAAAGATTAGATAGCCTTTCTGAGAACTTACCTACACTCCCACTGATCTTTGTTCGTACTGCCTCCTCCCCAAAACTCAGTATTTGCCGAGACTTCTGAGAAAAGCTCTTTGTGACGTGATATCTAAACTGCGGAAGACTTGGAAAAGGTTTACCCTCCTTCTGAATATATTTAAACTCCCCCCTTGATACCACAATTGATTCACAGCCAAACACGTTACACACTACCCTTCCATATATTTTCTCCATACCATTTAATTGCTTACTATACAGAGCATACCCCTCAGTAATCATATCCAACATTTCTTTCGTCACTCCGTATTCTTGCCCTCCTTCATGCAATGGTTTTCTACCGAGCTTTTTCATTTTGGAAACCTCCTGCCGGTCCCAATGACCTATGTTTGAGAATTTCGACATCAACGACCAAATGTTCCTGCCAAATAATATGTATGTATAAAACCAAAACCTAATTCGCTTCGCATGCTGAGCGGGACTTAATTCCCTTGCATACTTATTGAGCTTTGAATCCAAATCAGGATCACTTAAACCTCCCCCAAACAACTCTAACGCACCAGATATATACATAAACCGCTTAACAACTCTATCTGCGTATGAAATAACATTGGACTTTCGTTGCCGTTCGAGTTGGTAAATATTTATTTCTTCGTAATCACGAAGCCATGGAGGGAGGCCCCATTGTTTTTCAGCACAAACTATACGCCCACTCAAAAGCCCATTTTCAAAATCCAAGGCGCTCATCGAGAGCAAAATTGATTTCGGGTCCTTTCCTAATGAAAAGAACACCAAATTTACGCACATTAACTCCTGATTATTTGATAAAAAATAATACGTTTCACCAGCCAGAAGTCCGTTATACCCACGCTCACTTACCAACTGCATTCCAACGTTCATATTTTCTTACTCGGCAAACAGGTTTTGATAAACACTCAAGACATCCCGTTTCTCCTCTCTCATAGGCTTATCAACAAGTACCGGATCAAAGAGGCTAACTCTCAACTGGCGCGTCCAGACCGCATTGTAAAATACACGCAATAAATGCTCCCTATTGGCATACTTTAGATATCGATTAATTATAGAAAAAGGAGCATCACCCTTAACAACACCAAAATTCAGGTCTTCTATCAGGTCCGCAACTAAATTTTTTTCAAGAGGTATCAACCTGTGGTGCCATGAAAACAACAAATCCAAGTTAACTAGTACCTGCACATCGATGTCATCCGGCACGAACCTTACTGTTCTTATTCCTGCACCTCTGTAATAGCGCTCTTCTAATTCGTGCCTAAATTCAGCAGCAAGCATATCCTTTTGCTTCTTCAAAGGGCCTTTTACCTTCCCGTAGTCCTTTTCTGAAAAGTCTTCACGATATTTTTTCACTGTCCAATTGACACAGTATGGATAATTTTCACCCCCCATACAGAAAAGCAAAAGATCGCCTATATATGGAAACGCCATCCTTTCCCCACCTTCACTCTTAGGCAAATAAAATCCATGATGCCATTTCACATCGCCCATTCGTTCGCATACTTTCAATGTTCCCTCAAAACTTTTAAGCAGCATTCCAGCGCTTGCTTGATGACCATACAAGGGGTGCTCCGAGGATGTCGCCCACAGCATTTTTTGCTCATGTAGATCAAAAACAGAAGGGTTATATAGAGCTAACAGCACGGCCTGTTTCTCGGCAGAGGATAGAAGATGCAGCGATCGACCTAACCGCTCACTTCTCATTATTGTTGCCCAGGAAATACGGGGGGCCTCGAACTTCGTAGCCTGTATGGCGGGAGTATAATTGGCCCCAAACATCCCTGTTTTCTGACGGGCATATATCTTCAATAGATTATTTAAGTTGGCTTTCATCTCGTTATGCCTCCAATACCCACGATGCACATCCCGCCCGCACTTTTTTTCGTGCACAGCAGCTTCTTTCCGCCTGATCACCCGTGGATTTTCAGGCCGAACAATTTCATGGACGAATGGGTATACCGCCGGACTTGACGTCCGCCGCTCAGAGACACAGAATGGAGTTATCAGGACGCAATCTGATAGCTCCACGGAAGCCCGAGGTCCCACCCTCGGGCTTTCTGTTTTCTTGAATACCCTTCAGCTTATTTTGTCTTCAATTTTTGACCTCTTCAGATTCTCTGATTGCCGCCGAGCAAACGCGTCAGGGCTTGCTCTTGGGTGGGTTCCTCAACCCGAGTGCTACAGCAATTGCATGTGCCTTACCTCTAAGGCACCTTGAGCGTCCGCTTAACACTGCATACACGTCTACCCGTGAAAACCCGTGCGCATCGGCCCAAGCGCTTACAGTCATGCCACTCTCTGCAAACTCAGCACGTCTAAGCTCCAGCTTTTCACGAGGTATGTCCATGATAAGCGCCCTTCAAATTTTTCTAATTTTTTTATAATTACTCATTCTTTCGTTAAAAATCAAGACAATCCTCTTAGTTAAACTTTTAACTCTTATCTCGTATGCGTAATCAACTTTCGTAGCGATGCATCACGCGTACCAATAATTACAATCTGCAACGTTAGGACCCAACACGCCACGCTTTTCTTCTAGCAAAAACCTCAACATCAGCCCCCTCAGTTCATTTTATTTTCTGTCTATACTCTGTTGGAGGAGAGCATTCGAATCTAGGCACAACGGATGTTTAAGCTAGGACTACTTGTGGCATAGAGCACAATGCAGGGAGTACGGTCCTCACCGAATCTGCATTCACTGCCCTGAAGGTAATGAGTCTCCCATCGAGGTATTGATAGTTGTTTGCGAGCTCGACCGACGGCAGCGAACAGCCTCTGAAACTGCCTCCTGTAAATCTACCAGTATCCGAAATGCTGTCCTGGCCTTCGATTTCAGTTTGCAAAATCCGTAGTCGAAGGACGTGCTCAGCGCAGCCATCGCAACTCTTTGCGCCTTGCACTGCCTAGGGACACCTGACAGGTGGACTTCCAGCCCAAAGCCGTTGACCTGCCATCTGTCAGCATGTGTTGCACGCGATTTAATTAGGTGCCTTGAGATGCCCCTGAAATGGCTGCCCGATGAAACGCTGTATAGCCTGTGTTGCCGCGAGCACTGCGTTAGCGGAAATACCTCCCACGCTGACACATGCGTAAGCCTTTTCGATCACCCATACGTGGGAAGCCGGGCTGACTTTCCCGCACGCCTTGATGCGCTCACGAGGAATAGCAAAGGTGTTCTAGGCTCACCGCAGGAAATCATCAATAACCACTCAGTGCTTCCGTTCTTTCTGCACTGGCAATCAGAGCAATTTAAATCACAGATACTACATGCAGCATTAGTATCAAGTACAAAAGCCGTAGTATCTGCGAAATATAGATTAGGATTAATGAGCAGTAGCTTTCCCTCAAGACTGCCTCTCAAAGCGTGCTCAGCTTGTATAAAGGCAGACTTAGAACAATACTCAACCCCCTATTGGCATCTTTCGCATCAATATCCGGGGGTCTGGTACTGCAAGGTGCACAAGCTACTACTACAAGAACATTCAGTCGACGCTGAACTATTTCGAATAAAAATCTGGCAGTTGCCATCCCTTAATACCCTGCTACCTCTAAACACGGAAGGACATACCTTAATAAACACCGAGGCACTCACCAGCATCTCAAGACTGAGTTCAATATGCGAAGCCTACGGCAGGCTTTCTTTAGAAATATCACTCGACCAAGAAACAGTGCTAAAAACACATTATGAGGCGTTGGAATCCTTAACACTCAGAGCTAACTCAAAGCTGCTGTTAACAGAACTCTCGCATAGCTACTGCCTTGCAATACGCGACCTAATCAATATACCAGAGCTTTCCGTGTTACCCTTGACAGCACAAGAAGCAAAATCACAATTAGCAACATTGTTCAAAAAAAGAGCCTCAAACACACACCCACTTCGTCATCTTTGTTTTGTCTATTTTTTATATGGCTCATGGGAAACCTTTTGGAAAACCTACAACAGAAACATCAAAAACAATCATCCCATTTCTGCGCTCCGCTCTTCAGCAGGAGCAGTTCCCACCTCGAAGACCACATCGGACCTAAGTGCAAAAATATTAGCATTAAAAAATACCGTAAAATGTAGTAGTAAAGAAGCATCAAAAATATTAGGGATTAACATTGAAACACTCATCATCCATGCAGAACGTTGCGGAGTACCGTACCCCAAAAGACCAAAGAAACTTACTCCTCTGATACGCGCCTCAATCCTAAATGAATTAGGCAAATGCATCGACTTACAAAAAATCTCAGATCTATATCAAGTGTCCATAAAGACCTTAAAGATTTTGCTAAGGGCTAACCCTGAAATTTATCTGACACATAGGACAGAAAAGCATAAAAACCTTATTAAATCATATCGTCAGCGTTGGACCCTTAACATTCAGCTGCACAAAAACGAAACCATAAGAGAACTCCGAGAGCTCGATAGCCAGGCTTACACATGGCTCTATAGGCATGATCAAAAATGGCTTAAAAACATCAACAAAACGAGAACAAAACACACAACCAATAACAGGCTTTCACTCTGGAAAACCAGGGACAACGCGCTATTGGCCTTGCTGCTTCCCGCTATACAATCGCTGCAAGAGAACAAATGTCTATCCCTGTCCAATATATTCAATCGAGTACCTAGACTTAAAAAACACATCAGAAATCTGGGAAAGCTACCAAAAACCTACGAAGTTTTAACTGCTAGTAACATCATTAGCAAACCTTGAGCACTGCAACCACTTTCTGCCTATTTATACCTCTCGCTACATAAGCTCAGCTCTTCATAGAGTCTTTGACGCCCGCCAACTCTCAACCTGTGTTTCGACTCATGATCACTTAAGCGCTCATATTCAAATTGAATAGCCGCCAAGAATTTTTCGAAGGTATCAAACAAACAGAATCCAGTTAAAAGCTTTCTGGATAGCGGAGCTACTGCTACATTATTTCTAGGGAAAATTATTCTTGTTGAAGGATTTCGCCATCCACCAAGAACCTTACTCAAAAAGCCGCCATCAAAACTCGAATAAATATAATCGTTTATATCATCCAATCCACACCCACGCCCTAAAACTCGCTCTCCTATAGCTTTGTCAAAAGCTCTAGCTAGAACCTTATTAGGTATAGGCGCTAGATTGGCAATCATAAATTCTCTTGAAAAAACCGAGAATAACTGGCCAGTTATATCTCGCTCTTCGACTGAAATTGAGCCACGCCATCCACAATCGCATCCGGCGATATGTACATTTAACACCTCAGCTCTTTTCAAAAAACCACTAGAGCAGTCGGGGCACGCACTGAAAACTCTTATACCGTGCTTCCAACATGAATACACACCGGGGATTTGGTGAGAACGATGCAAATAAGCCACTCCATACTTCTTACGATCCTCCTCCAAACATTCGGGACAAACCCAAACTTTATTTTCCTCACCTGAGATAGACTTCGACGAGTATATCTCTTCACCGCCCACTAAACCGTCCAAAAATCTGACATTACGAGCAACAAAGGCTGCATATAATGGGAGCATGCTATTGTTGTATATCAGGCCTTGAGCAACTTCTATACTTTTATCACCAAATCGACTCAACACACCCCTAACATCATCAACACTTAATGACGACAGGTTAAATGCTTTCTTTCCAAACAGGTCCAAAATTGTTTCAGCGACTGAATACCCACCGGAGACAACGTGATAACGAGAGAGAAGAGACGCTAAGCTTTCATCAGGAAACGAAGACAATAGAAATTTAACGGCATCAACCACGACATTGCCTCACATCAAAGCCAAGGCACAAAAAAATACAATAACAAATACGCAAAGTCTATCTAACGTCGAGTTAACTCCAATTACCATCACCATTTTTACATCTAACCTCCACGCGGCCATCTGAAGATGGCGTGGTCAAAGACTCTCAACCTCCATACACAGCCAGCCTCCCCCCCCCGCAGAAAGGGGATGGTGTGAAAATGATCTCATCCAGGCGAACGAGCGCCCACCACCAATGATCTGCTGCCAAGGAAGCTCAGCCAGCTCCTCCCTTACCCACGTCTCGCAGTACGACTCGAAATCGCGCCAGACTTTTTTATTTTGCGACCGACTTTATTCTTAAGGATCACATTTGAACGCTAAGCTTGGGCCTATGGATGACTCAGATTACTTACGCCT
>RCUJ01000523.1_pt1 | contig 22010 bp, 19 predicted proteins | sample 2166321 | NCBI WGS metagenome assembly RCUJ01 (sample SAMN09932808, study PRJNA488358) | compost metagenome | feature: garden; material: soil; isolation source: compost soil in an enriched community after 118 h of incubation | place: Germany: Experimental Botanical Garden Goettingen | collected... | reverse complement strand
CACCATCAAAAGTAGGAGGAGTTGGATGACTCACTAAAATGTGAACTGTTTTATTTCCAATTTCTACAGGAACATCCCAGTGAGATTTTGAAGATAATGGAAATTCCTTCCATGCCTTCTTACTGTACCAATTCGATCCATCCGCTTTTTTGGTAAGCAATGCTCCGGGCATATCTTTCCATTTAAAATGCTGAAAAGTACGAACGGCGTTAACATCAATAGGATATTTAGATAAAAGCATCATTCCATATTGACCAGGATACATGCCAAACGCCCATGCATCATTTCCAAAATTATCCAACTTTCCATCATTATTCAAATCGTAAGGACTTGGCTGACCAGTATTCACTGTAGAATAATAGTAATAAGGATAATCAATAGGTGTTGCTCCACCTTGGCTCACATTCAAATAATTTTTTATAAACGCCTTTACACCAAGTTCAGGATCTTTAATATAATCAAATTCGTTTAGCAAAATAACGTCTGGTCTGACGGTCTGAATAATCTGGGCAATATTTCTGATTTGAGTATTATGCCCTGAATTAAGCTGATAAATCAATATTTGCTCCGACTTTCCCATTGCGCCTTTGGGAGAATAATTATCAGATTCCATACTTACATTGTAGGTCGCAAATGTAAGTTCATTTTTTTTAGTTGAATCAGGCTGCGAAAAAAGAGCTCCGGAAGAAAGCACGGAAAGGATAAAAAATATTTTCTTCATATAAAATTAAATCTGCATTTCTGCATTATTGAACATACGAATATAAGAAGGTTGTCGGGACACGCGACAAATCTGTCTGTTAAATATACAACAAAAAAAAGCTGCCACTTTTTGTGACAGCTTAAATGATATAAGAAAGTCTCTGTATATCTGATCATTTTATCATAGATTAAAAAAATCAAACCGATTTTTTTTATAATCTGTGGCTAATAATTTTATGCAGGAATCTGCTGACTTAAACAATGCAAAGTTCCGAATCCCCAGATAAAATCAATACAGCTTATTCCAATTACTTCTCTGTCTGGGAAACATTCTGCTAATATATTTAAAGCTACACGGTCGTTGCTATCATTGAATGTTGGCACTAAAACGCAATTATTCAAGATCAAGAAATTAGCATAACTTGCTGGCAATCTTAAATCTTCAAAATCTACGCGTTTTGGCATTGGCAATGCTACAATTATTGGCGATTTTCCGTTTTCTAATTTCGCATTTTGCAAACGTTTCAAATTATCCTGCAAAGGTTTGTAATTTGAATCGTTTTTATCTGTTTCTACAATCGTTACAATTGTATCTTCATTTACAAATCGGCATAAATCATCAATATGGCCGTGTGTGTCGTCTCCTTCTATTCCATCTCCCAACCAAATTACGTTGGTAACGCCAAGATATTCTTTAAAAACTGCTTCGTAATCTTCTTTAGTAAAACCAGGATTTCTAACCTGAATTGTTGGGTGCATCAAACACTCTTCAGAAGTCAGTAACGTTCCTTTTCCGTTTACATCAATTGCTCCGCCTTCTACAATAACCGGTTTTCCTTTATACATTACCTGCGTAAGCGGAACATCAATAAAATCAGCTACTTTACCCGGAACGTATTTATCTAATTGATAATTTTTATATTTTGCCCATCCATTAAAATTAAAATTTAGCGCTTCTCTTTTTGAACCATTTTTTACAATAATTGGTCCCGAGTCGCGCATCCAGCTTCTGTTGGTTTTATGAATGATATATGAAATATTTTTAAGATTCACACGAGCTCTTTCAAGCATATCGGCAACTTTTTCTTTTAATTTTTCATCGGCAACCACCAAAAAAACAGTTTCAAAAGTGGCTACTTTTTTTATAAATTCTACAAAAGCCCATTGAACGGCCTCATATTTTCCAGGCCAATCGTTGCCATTATGCGGAAAACACAATACAATTCCTTGTTGCTTTTCCCACTCTGCTGGAAATCTTCTATTATTTGTTGACATAAAGAGGTTCTAATTTAGAAAGTGCAAAGATAAGCATTCGTTAGGATTATAAAACATTTGATTAAAATTCCTCAGAATTTCACAAAACTTATCCTGCAAAATTTAAGTTAAAGATTAAATAATACACACTTAATATTTAACAAAAAGCTCAGAATTACTTTTGCCAAAACTAAAAACTAACACATGAAAAATTTATCTCTCTCATTATTAGCTGCTCTTTTTATATTGGCAAGCTGTAACAATGATGAAAATTCAAACACCGAACCAGAAGTTGTTGTAAATGAAAACCCTGGGACTTTTAAAGAAATTGGTTCTATTACAATTGGCGGAGAAGCTGCTGCTGAGATCTCTGCTTACTGCGAAAAAACAAAAAGGCTTTTTACAGTAAATAACAGCGGTGTTAACCAAATTGACATCATCGATATTACAGATCCAACAAAACCAGCAAAAATTGGAAAAATTGATTTAGTTGCTTATGAAGGAGCAGCAAACAGCGTTTCTGTTTTTGACGGAAAACTTGCTGTGGCTTTAGAATCTACAGTAAACAAACAAGGAAATGGAAAAGTAGTTGTTTTTAATACTTCAGATTATAGTTTAATCAAACAAGTGACTGTTGGTGCTTTACCAGATATGATTACTTTTTCTCCTGACGGAAAATATATCATGACTGCTAATGAAGGCGAGCCAAATACAGATTATTCACAGGATCCAAACGGAACTGTTTCTATTATTGAGACTAGCTCTTATAATGTTACTACTTTAGATTTCGCTTCATTTGCTGGCCAGGCAGAAGCCCTAAAAAAAGATGGCTTCAGAGTTTCAAAATTTGCTAAAAGTTTTGCGCAGGATATCGAGCCAGAATACATTACAATTTCTGACGATTCTAAAACTGCTTGGGTAACTTTACAAGAAAATAATGGTGTTGCAAAAGTTGATTTAACTTCTAAAACCATTACCTCTATTTATCCATTAGGATTAAAAGATTACAATACTGCCGAAAACGCAATTGATGTAAGCGACAGCGATAGTAAAATTGCTTTTAACCCTTGGAAGGTAAAAGGACTTTATATGCCAGATGCAATTAGCCATTTTACAGTAAATAACATTCCTTATTTTGTTACTGCAAATGAAGGTGACGCAAGAGAATACACAGCTTACACTGATGTGAAGCGTATGAAAAGCATGTCACTTGATGCTACAGCTTTCCCTGATGCCGCTACTCTAAAATTAGATGCCAATTTAGGAAGATTAAACCTTATTACAGATATGGGAGATACTGACGGAGATGGCGATTTGGACCAAATGGTAAGTTTTGGAGCTCGTTCTTTCTCTATTTGGAACGGAAATACAGGAAAAATCGTTTTTGACAGCAAAAATGATGTTGACAAGAAAACAAACGAGTTAGGCACATACGACGACAAGAGAAGTGATGATAAAGGTTCTGAACCAGAAGCTGTAGTTGCAGCCAAAATGGGAAGCCAAAACATTTTATTTGTTGGCTTAGAAAGATCTGATGCTTTTATGGTTTATGATGCTACAAATCCAACTTCACCGCAATATTTGCAAACTGTAAAAACTGGTGATGCCCCAGAAGGCATTCTTTTTATTCCAGCTTCAAAAAGCCCGACAAAAAGAAGCTTATTGGTAGTAAGCAGTGAGGGAGATGGATCTGTTAAAATTTATCAGCCCGATTTAAAATAATAACTCTTTTTTAAGGATAGCAAAAAGGACAAAATGTGAATTTTGTCCTTTTTTTATACGTTCCATTGTACTTATTTTAACGTATTTACACAATTAAAAGCTAAAATATGGGAATTATGTAAGGGTATATACAACACTTTCTAGAATTCGACTTCTAATTTTGTTACTGAGTTTAAAATAAAAACAATTTAATTTTTGATATCATGAAAAAGAAATTAGTATCAGTATCCTTATTATTACTATCATTTGCTGCAGGCGCTCAAAATATGGCTACCACTTCTACAAAACCAAACGTAGATCAAGAATACAACAAATGGTCGATCGAACTTAATGGCGGTGTTAATAAACCAACCAGAACAATGACTCCAAGTTATACAACAGAATCTGCTAACTTTTTTCACGGAGATTTGGGTGTTAGATATATGTTTAGTCCAAAGTTTGGGGTAAAGTTAGACGTTGGTTACGACCAATTTAAAGAAAAAAAAGACACTCCAGATTTTGAAAGCCGCTATGTGAGAGCAAGTTTACAAGGAGTCATCAATGTTGGACGTGCTTTAAATTTCGAAACTTGGACAAACACAATTGGACTTTTGGCTCATGGTGGTTTTGGGGTTTCACAAATTAGCACTGAAACAGGATTTGGAGGCCAGGATTACATGGCGCACGGAATTGCAGGTTTAACTGGACAAATTAGATTAAGCAACAGAGTAGCATTGACAGGAGATCTTACCGGAATTGTAAACGGAAGACAAAACTGGAACTTTGACGGAATGGGAAATACAACAACCGGCTCATTTGATGGTGTATTATTGAATGCTTCCGTTGGTTTAACTTTCTACTTAGGAAAACAAACAAAACATGCTGACTGGGTTGGCGAAGAAGATAGAATTGGTGAATTGGAAAAAAGAGTGGACTTAATCGAAACTGGTCTTATAGATTCAGACAAAGATGGAGTTGCTGATTTATACGATTTAGAACCAAATAGCATTGCAGGAGTTGCTGTTAATACAAAAGGGCAATCTATTGATACCAATCAAAATGGTGTGCCAGATGAGTTAGAAAGCTATTTAGACAAAACATACGAGAAAAAAGGCGCTGGAACAGCTACAAACAATACGGTTGAAGAATTAATCAACGGAGGTTATGTAAATGTTTACTTCGATTTCAACTCTTCTAAACCAACCAACGCTTCTTTATCTGGTGTTGATTTCTTAGTGAAATACTTGAAAAACAATCCAGGAAAATCGGCTGATATAATTGGTTATGCTGATGAAATTGGAAATTCAAACTACAACACCGAATTATCTAGAAAACGAGCTGAAGCTGTGAAAAAAGTAGCGGTAAATGCTGGAATCGATGCATCTAGATTAAATGTAATTGCTAACGGAGAAGATACTTCTGTTAACAAAAGCTCTAAAGAGGCACGTCAGATCGTGAGACGAGTTACTTTCCAAGTGAAGTAATCTATATATAAAGCTAAAAACAAGAAAAGGAGCTATTTCGTATTGAAATAGCTCCTTTTTATTATAAAAATACACATAGAGCTTCGGAGAAGCGAAATATTTATAGAAAATAAGAAATGTTTACAATATAAAGCTCCAGCGGAGCGAAATCTTATGTTCTAAATATGTCGCTTCTCCGAAGCTTACAAAAAAGAGCTGTCTTTTTGAGACAGCTCTTTTTTCATATAATTTTAATCTAATTATTTATCAATTGCTCTTTTTGTAATATCACCAAAAGCATCGATTCTTCTGTCTCTAAAGAATGGCCAGTTTTGACGAACATTTTCTTGTAAATCTAAGTCAACCTCAGCAATTAAGATTTCTTCTTTATCGTGAGAAGCCTGCGCTAAAATTTCTCCTTGTGGCCCAGCTATAAAAGAAGCTCCCCAGAATTGAATTCCATCAGTTCCTTCAAGATATTTTTCTAAACCAATTCGGTTAGCTGCTGCTACGAAAACTCCGTTTGCTACAGCATGTCCTTTCATTACATTCATCCAAGCACCATATTGGTTTTCTCCGTATTGCTCTTTTTCTTTAGGATGCCATCCAATTGCTGTTGGATAGAATAAGACTTCTGCTCCTTTAAGCGCTGTAATACGAGCCGCTTCTGGATACCATTGATCCCAGCAAATTAAAGTTCCAACAGTTCCTTTTTTTGTTTCTATTGCTTGAAAGCCTAAGTCTCCTGGCGTAAAATAGAATTTTTCATAAAAATGAGGATCGTCTGGAATATGCATTTTACGGTACAAGCCTGCTTCTGTTCCATCAGTATCAATGATATAAGCACTATTATGATAGATGCCTGCCATTCTTTTCTCAAAGAAAGGAACAATAATTACTACTCCTAATTCTTTTGCCAATTCGCTGAATGCAATAAATGAAGTACTATAAAGCGGCTCTGCTAGTGCAAAATTCTCTACATCTTCACTTTGACAAAAATAATGACTGCTATATAATTCTGGCAATAAGATAACTTCTGCACCTTGACTTGCAGCATCTCTTACCCAACTGATACATTTTTTAAGATTATTTTCGGCAACATCATTCAGATTTAACTGAATAACCGATATTTTATACTTTCTTTTCGCCATGACATAAAATTTAGAGTGCAAAAATAATACTTTTTAAAGGAATGGCAAAGTGAGTTTACTCCACTTCCCTATAAATAAAAAAAAGAGCATAAAGCTCCTTTTTATAATTGTTTCGAAAAATTCCGTTTTGTAGAAAATATTTTAGAAATATAAATCACTTCGTCTTCTACCAGATATAATATTTTATAATCCTTTACTATAAGTCTTCTATATTCTGGTTCTATTTCGTCTTTTTGATATTGTTCACTAAACCGTATAGTTTTAGTGGAATTCAAAATTTCGCTTTTGATATTATTGGCACCTTGAACTGATTTCTCTTTATAATAATTAAAAATTGTTCTTAATTGATTCTTAGCAGTATGAGTCCATACTACCTTTAAAAACTTTTCCATTACCAATTCTCAGATTCTTTTTCTAAATCTTCCTGTGAAGTATATTCTCCTCTTTCAATTTCTAACTTAGCATCAGCCAGTTGAATTTTATACTCATTTCTTGTAATTGGTTTTCCTTCTACTGAAAATGCAACTATATCTTCCTCTTGATAACTCTCAATAACTGCTTTTACAACTTTTAACAGACGCTCATCAGCCGTGTTTATATATTCTAAAACACTTTCTCTCAACTCTAAGGCTCCCATAATTATATTCTTTAATAAGTCAAAGATAATCATTTTGATTCAGTTTCTTTTAATCAAAAAAACCATTTCACATCCGTTTATAATAAAACTTCTGCAAAATGGCTTATCAACCTAAAAAAATTTAACTAAGCTTATTGTTATTCTATCACTACTTTTTGAATAAGAAATTCTGTTTCTGATTTCTTGAATTTAATTTCGAAAGTTCCTTTTGTAGCAGATTTAAATTTGTAAACTGTCTTTTTAGGATCTGGAATTTGCTGTGTACAAACATCTGATGCATATTTTGCTACAACTTGTAATCCTTTTTCTGTACCAATTGTCGTTTCGGTAATTTTATCAAATTCTCCACAAGCGTTATCTACAACAAAAGTCACATCATAACTTAATTCTTCGTTTACTTTTCCAGTTGCTGAACCTTTAATTTCGGTTACAAATGCTGTTTTGGTTTTAACTGTCGATTCTACTTTGTCATCATCATTGCTGCAAGAAACAAATCCAATTGATAAAAATAATACTACTAAAGCTGTTTTTAATCTAAAACTTTTCATATAAAATAATAATTAATTGTTAATTACTATGAAGACGTGCCTTGGTTGCAAAGGTTGCTTATAAAAAATGTTAAAAAATCCTGATTAATCATTAAACAACTATAAATCAATAGCTTATTTTATAAAAAAATATTTAAAAATTACTGTTATTTCTTATGAAAATAAAAAATATCTCGATAGCCCCGATCGAAGTGATATCCTTTTTCCTGCTCCTTTAGCAGGGAAAAGATTTAACGGAGAGCGGGACTAAATGTACTTTTGAAAATGAATTGATATGCTTCTAAAACAAAAAAAACACCAGTGCTAAACTGATGTTTTTAAAGTATATTGATGGAAGTTGTATTTAAACCGTTTTCTTTTTAAAAATCATTTTGAAAAGATTTACAAACAGTAAAACCACTAGACCTAAAGTTAATCCAACTGTAAATTCTTTGATAATTGAAGGGATTTTAATTTCTTCTGACAAGTGGTGAAAAAATGGAATGTAATGCACAAATATTCCTCCTGCAACTAAAAGCAATGCAATTGTACCAATTACTGTTAGCGCTTTTATAACTAGCGGAAGAGCTTTTACCAATAAATTCCCAATAAATCTTGATAGACTTTTTTCGGTTTTACTAAATTTTATAAGCTTATAGCCTGCTTCATCCATTCTAACAATAAGGGCTACAATTCCGTAAACTCCTATTGTTGCAACCAATGCAATTATAGATGTTACAACTATTTGTTGGGTTAATGGCTCTTCTATAACTGTTCCTAACGCTATAATTACGATTTCTACAGATAAAATAAAATCGGTAACGATTGCTGATTTTATTTTTCCTTTTTCAATTACTAAAATTTGTTCTTCTGTCAAATCTTCATCTGTAATTCCTTCCGACTCATCATGTTTGTGTGGAAAAATAAATTCGTAAATTTTTTCGGCTCCTTCATAAGCTAAAAATAATCCTCCGAGCACTAAAATTATTATGATTGCAATTGGTAAAAAAGCACTTAATAAAAATGCAATTGGGAGAATAATAATTTTATTGAGTAATGAACCCTTACTGATTGCCCATAAAACTGGCAATTCTCTTGATGATGCAAATCCAGAAGCTTTTTCGGCATTTACTGCCAAATCATCTCCTAGAATTCCAGCTGTTTTTTTTGCAGCAACTTTACTCATTACTGCAACATCATCCATAATTGCTGCGATATCATCTAATAGAACAAAAAAACCTGAAGCCATTTTTAAAATTTATTTTTTAATTGATGCGAATCTAGACATTTTGCCTTAATCTGCCCAATAATATTTCATCAAAATTCATTCTTTTATTCCTAATTTTCTGAGTGTATTTTTTAATTGCATTGTCCTAAAAGAACCCAAAGAATAATAAAAACTATAATGGTTCCGAAACATCCTCCTCCTAATTTTTTAGCACCGTATCCTGCCAATAATCCTCTAAATATATTATTCATGATTTCTATTTTTAATTAATAATTTGCTGATTTTTATTAATCTAAAATTGATTCTTTTTTGAAAATATCTCGTTATATGAATTAGGGGAAAAGTTTCAGAATTTACGGCAAAAAAAAGCACCAGCTTTAACACTGATGCTTTTTCAAGATTAACTAAAAAAAATAATTATTTAACTGTCTGGTTTCTAAAAACTAGTTTGCCATCGAAAGCATCTAATAAAATGATGCTGTCTGTTGTTATGTTTCCAGCCAAAATCTCTTTTGACAATTGATTTAAAACTTCTCTCTGCACGACACGTTTTACAGGTCTTGCACCAAATTGAGGATCATATCCTTTGTCTGACAAGTAAGCAATGGCTTCTGGAGTTGCATCCATTGTAATGCCTTGCTGAGCCAGCATTTTTGTAACACCTTTTAATTGTAAGCCGACAATTCTTGAAATATTGTCTACTGTAAGCGGTGTAAACATTACGATTTCATCGATACGATTGATGAACTCTGGACGTACAGTTTGTTTCAATAATCCTAAAACTTCGTTTTTAGCTGCTTCTGTAGCCGCTTCTACACCACCTTTTAGATTCTCGAATTTCTCTTGAATAATCTGGCTTCCCATATTAGAAGTCATGATGATAATGGTGTTTTTAAAATCGGCCAAACGTCCTTTGTTATCTGTTAATCGACCTTCATCTAGAACCTGCAATAAAATATTGAAAGTATCTGGATGCGCTTTTTCAATCTCGTCTAACAACACAACAGAATAAGGTTTTCTACGAACAGCCTCTGTCAACTGACCTCCTTCATCATACCCTACATATCCTGGAGGCGCACCAACCAAACGGCTCACACTGTGACGTTCTTGGTACTCACTCATATCGATACGAGTCATGGCATTTTCGTCATCAAAAAGATATTCTGCCAAAGCTTTTGCCAACTCCGTTTTACCAACTCCCGTTGTTCCTAAAAATAAGAATGTTCCAACAGGTTTCTTCATATCCTGCAAACCGGCGCGGCTTCTACGAACTGCATCACTCACTGCTTCTATCGCTTCTTCCTGACCTACTACACGTTTGTGCAATTCATCTTCCAAATGCAATAGTTTTTCTCTTTCTGTTTGAAGCATTTTTGTAACTGGAATTCCAGTCCATTTTGCTACAACTTCTGCAATGTCTTCTCTAGTTACTTCTTCTTTAATTAAAGAATTTCCAGATTGAAATTCTTGCAGTTGTTTTTGCAGTGTTTCCTGACGCTCTTGAGCTTCTTTGATTTTTCCGTAACGAATCTCAGCTACTTTTCCGTAATCACCTTCACGTTCAGCACGTTCAGCTTCATATTTAAAGTCTTCGATTTCGTGTTTTACAGCCTGAATTCCATCAACGATATCTTTTTCCTGTTTCCATTTTGCATAGATTTCGTTTCGTTCTTCTTTCAGGTTGGCCAATTCCATACCTAAAATTTTCAGTTTGCTTTCTTCTTTTTCACGCTTGATCGCTTCAATCTCAATTTCTAATTGCATGATTTTACGATCCAAAACATCTAATTCTTCGGGTTTTGAATTGATTTCCATACGAAGTTTAGAAGCCGCTTCGTCCATTAAGTCAATTGCTTTATCTGGTAAGAAACGATTTGTAATATATCTTTGCGAAAGCTCTACGGCCGCGATAATCGCTTCGTCTTTAATCTGAACTTTATGGTGCGTTTCGTATTTCTCTTTGATTCCACGCAAGATTGAAATAGCGCTTTCTGTATCTGGCTCATCAATAAGAACTTTCTGAAAACGTCTTTCAAGCGCTTTATCTTTTTCGAAATATTTTTGATATTCATCTAAAGTCGTAGCACCAATCGCTCTCAATTCTCCACGTGCTAAAGCTGGTTTCAAGATGTTAGCCGCATCCATTGCGCCTTCACCTCCACCCGCTCCTACAAGCGTATGAATCTCATCAATAAACAAAACAATATCACCTTCTGCAGCTGTAACCTCTTTTACAACCGATTTTAAACGCTCTTCAAATTCTCCTTTATATTTCGCCCCAGCAATAAGAGCTCCCATATCTAGTGAGAAAACGATCTTTTCTTTTAAGTTTTCTGGAACGTCGCCATCTACAATTCTGTGCGCTAAACCTTCTGCAATTGCAGTTTTACCAACTCCAGGCTCACCAATAAGCATTGGGTTGTTTTTTGTTCTACGAGTCAAAATCTGCAGAACACGTCGAATTTCTTCGTCACGCCCAATAACTGGATCTAATTTTCCTGTACGGGCTAATTCATTTAAGTTTTTAGCATATTTATTAAGCGAATTATAAGTCTCTTCTGCCGAAGCCGAAGTTACTCTTTCGCCTTTTCTTAGTTCTTCAATAGCCGCTTTCAAACCTTTTCCTGTAACTCCCTGATCTTTTAAAATCTGAGAAACTCGGCTTTTAGAATCAAAAATGGCTAAAATTAAATGTTCGATCGAAACGTATTCGTCGTTCATTTTTTGCGCAATAATTTCAGCTTCGTTCAAAGCTTTATTCGCATCTCTAGAAAGCATGATTTCGCCTCCAGAAACTTTTGGAAAACTCTGAATTGTACTGTCTAAAATTTGTAAAAACAATGGCACGTTTACATTTAGTTTTTTCAAAATAAACGGTGCTACGTTTTCATCAACTTCAAAAATAGCCTTGAAAATGTGTTCATTTTCAATTTGCTGTTGGCCATTTCGCTGTGCTAATTGCTGCGACAACTGAATGGCTTCTTGCGATTTAATAGTAAACTTATTTATATTCATATTTTTACGATTTTGATTGATTTTATTTGTTTGACATTTTATAAGATTAAAGTTACTATTTATTGAGGTACTTTTTTAACTCAAATAATTTAACTTTGCATTCATATATTCAAATTATATTCCATAGCAAAAAAACAGACAAAATGACGCTAAAAATCGAATTTTTCTCAATTTAACACGTCAAAAAGTCATAAATCAAGTCAAATATGAGTTTTTTTAATTCAATCTTCGGAAGTTCAGAGAACTCAGAAGCCACAAAAAGTAAAGTAAACTGGACAGAATTAACAGATATTCTTCAATTAATGGAAATCGAAGCCATTTCTCAAGAGAAACCAGTTGTAATTTTCAAGCATAGTACAAGATGTAGCATCAGCCGTATGGCTTTAAAGCAATTTGAAAGAGAATATGATCTAGAAGGAGTTGTTGATGCCTATTTTTTAGACCTAATAGCGCACCGAGATATTTCAAACGAAATTGCAAGCCGATTTGGAGTATTTCACGAATCTCCACAGTTAATTTTAATCAAAAACGGAAAAGCTGTTTATGATGTTTCGCATAGCGATATTGATACTGAAGCATTGAAAAGCAAAATCTAAGTTATAAGTTAATTACTTAAACTAAACAAAATTAAAAGCCTGAAATTATTTGTAAAATTTCAGGCTTTTAATTTATTACGTCAACTCTAATTTTAATTCAAATTAGCGCTCAACTCATAATTCACAACTCATAATTCATAATTAAACTTAAAAACTTCCGTCAGAACCTCCTCCGCTGAAACCTCCACCTCCAAACTCCATTGGCGAATCTGTTTTAACTTCTGGTTTCATTCCGAAAGTTGAAGCCACAACTAAAGCTTCTGCATTTAACAAACTATCTGAATGATTGATTCTATCTGGTTTGAAAGTCAATCCACTTTCTTTTTCTTTTAATTTTCTAATTGAAAAATAAGCAATTGCAAATAAAACTACACCTCCAAGTGTAAGCGCAACCTCAATTGGTAAAACCGAATGATAAAATCGAACTGTATAAATTGAAAATGCAATCGCCAAAAAGCTCAACCAAAGCATTATTCGATCTTTTGTTTTTAAAGCCTGAACCAAATAAAGCGCTGGAACTATAAAAGTAAATGCATAGAAGAAAAATGCAAACGGAATATCTGTTCCAGATTTTACTTCTGTTCCTAAAAGTTCTGCTGAAATTTCCCTTACAACCAAATAATTACAAGAAAGATAAAATAAAACCAGACAAAAACTATTTGCCAATAATAGTCCGTTATAGTAATAACCTTCGTTTAAACGATTCATTATCTTTTTGGTCAAAAAATAAAAAACTCCTGCAAAAATCATTGCTACAAACGGCAAAATAGCTTTTCCGATATCTCCAAGCTCAAACATTCCGAAAAACAAAAACGCTGTTGCCGAAAGGCAGAATACAAGCATTGATAAAACATGCAAATATCTTAGAAACATAAAAAGCGCTCCAACTGCTACAAAAAAAGCAATTACCATTTCGTAACCTTCTGTTGTTATACCTATTGCCGCTCCCAAACATAAAAGCGCATTTAATATAAAAGCATCGTCTAAACCGTGATTATGGTATTCTTGATTTGCAAGCAATTCTATTCCCGCAAACCCAACTGCAGTAAAAATAAAACAGCAGATTTTAAAAAATGTATTCTCAGCACTTAGCCCAAACAAAGAAATTGCTCCGCAAATTGATCCATACAATAAACAACCAAGCAAAAAGAATCCCACTCTAACTAGAATATTACTCTGGCTTTTTAAAATCGGCAGTTCTTTTTCTATAAATTTCTTTTGCTCTTTACTGATAAAACCTCCTTTATACAAAGCATCTGCTTCATCAGCTAAAACTTCATTATCCAATAATTGTTTGTTGTATACTATCATTCTGCTATTTCTTTATGGAACTTTTTAATCAATTTGATAAACATTATAATCGAACCAACAAAGTAAGCTGGCAACAAGAAAACAAGCAATTCCCAAATATCAGAGAAATCAGCGTTTTCAAAAATTCTAAACAAAACAATGTTTCCGCCGATGTAAGCATAAACAATCATAAATACATATAACGACATTGCTTTATATTGGTAACTAATTTTATAAAAGTAATACGTTGAGCCAGCTAAAATTAGAGCAAAAATTATCCAAATTAAAGTATCGTAACTTTTTAGATTACTGATGGCAGCAACACTTACAATATGCAGTGCGAAAGTGAGAAAAACTAAGCCAAAATGGATTTTGAGCGAAATTCGTTGACTGTAGATTGTCCATAAAACCAGTAAAACTCCTAACATTACAGCAGAATAGCTCAAACTTTGGCTTGCATACAAATTATTACTGTCGTTAAATATATCTTGCGGCGTAACCGAAAGTCCTACATATGCAGCTAAACCAGTAATTGCAATAGTTAAAACACTTCTATTATCAAAGTAATAAGCACAAAAGAAACTTACTATCGTTGGAATCAAGGTAGCCAATCCGTAATGTTCTCCAAAAGGCTTATATTGAAACTGAAGATATCCAATAAAAATGCAAGTCAAAATATTACCTGCTAAAACAAGGTATTCTAAAACAGGATGTTCAAAAGTTGTTTCTTCTTTTTGAAAACCTTTAGAATGTTTGAAACAATAAAAAAAGCAAACTGCAATCACAATTAAAAGCAATGACAAAATAGCAATATGCCCGATGGTATCAATATTTTCATAAATCAGAATTCCGATTCCTGAAGTAAACAGTAATACTGACAAATAAAGAAATAATTTTAATTCTGCGTTTAATGAAAAGATGTTTAAGTTTCTATAAGCTCCAACTTCTTTAAACTGATTTTCAGTAATTAAGCCTTTCTCAAAAAGATGGAGAGCAGACTGATCTTTGGATTTTTTCATTGGTATGTTTTAAACTGGCACATCAAATATATGTATTTAGCATGAAAATTCTGCTTTTATTTTAGAGCCTTTCCCTTTTTCTAAAATTTCCATGAGACTATTTTATGATTTATTAGTGTAAAAACAACATTTATAATTCTATAAATCAAAACTTTAAAAAATAAATATTTCATAAATTAATTTAAAATTAATCTGAATCTTATACATTTGTGCAATCGATTACATTAAACCAAATAAGTCATAAAAAACCACACTTAAATGAAAACAAAACTCATTCTATTAGCAATGCTTCTGCCTTGTTCCTTTCTTTTTGCTCAAAATTATTTCATGAGTTCTCCTGAAGGATTTGGAGCTTCTGCAACTGGCGGAGGAAGCGCAACACCTGTTACGGTTTCTACTCTAACCGATTTAACAGCAAAACTGAAATTAACTACTCCACAAGTTATTTTAGTTTCAGGAACTATAAATTGCACTTACACCAGTTTACAAGTAAATGATAAAACCATTATTGGTCTTCCAGGCGCTAGATTAGTAAATTTGGATCAAACCGCTGCAGGTTCTGGAATTTTAAGTTTAAAATCGGGATCCAACAACATAATTATAAGAAACTTGATTTTTGAAGGTCCAGGCGCATACGATGTTGATGGACGTGACAATCTTACTTCAGAAGCTACTAATCTTTGGGTTGATCATTGCGAATTTCAAGACGGAATGGATGGAAACTTCGATAATAAAGGTACTGCTGATAACGTAACGGTATCTTGGTGCAAATTTATTTATTTGAAAACTCCAAAAGCTGGAGGTTCTGGTGGAGCCGATGACCACCGCTTTTCTGATTTAGTAGGATCTTCTAAAACGGATGCCCCTTCTGATGGACATTACAGCATTACTTTTAAAAACTGCTATTGGGCTGAAGGCTGCAAAGAAAGAATGCCACGAGCAAGAAATGCCGAACTTCATATTTTAAATTGTTACTATAATACTTCCGTATCAGGTTCACTAGCTATTGGATTGGGCGGAGGAAGCAACAATACAACTTGTTACGTTGAAGGGACTGATTTTGCCAAAATCGGAACTGCTTTTAAAAATTATGTGAGCACTGACGGTGGAACAATTGGAGTTGCTTTTACAGATTGTTTGAATGCTCCGGCGAGTTCAGGAACTACTGTTACTAAACCTTCTTATACTTATTCAGTTTTACCAATTGGTAATGTCGCAGGATATATTTCAAATGCTTCTTGTGGTGCTGGAGCAACACTTCAAGTTAATGCTCAAGGCGTTCTTTCTACAAGCTGTAACAATTTAGGACTTAATGACAAGGCAAATAATCTGGAATTAAAGTATTATCCGTCAATTATAAATCGCCTGCTAAATATTGATTTTTCAAGTTCTGATAATGGTTTAGCAGAAGTAGATTTATATTCTTCTAATGGATCAAAAGTATATTCGCATTCCAAAAATGTTTCTCCTGACGAAAAATTAGAATTAAATGTCGGAAATCTTGCGAAAGGAATTTATGTCTGTAAGGTTCAAATAGAAAACCGAAGCAAAATTTTTAAATTAGTAAAAAATTAATTTACTCCATAAAAAAGGTCATTGATTTCCAATGACCTTTTTACTTTTTACAACTCACTTTTCGCATTTAACAAAAACTAAAAAGCAGCTTTCATTTTATCTTTTATCGCATCAAGACATAAGTTATTGATACTGCCTTCGTGCGTGTGTTTGGTTCCTTTTGGAGATTTGTACGTTCCCGCTTCTAATTGTTCAGCAACAGCTTTGTAAGCATCTCTAAACGGCATTCCTGCAACCACCATTTCGTTTAAAGTATCTACTGTAAACAAGTAATCGTATTTTTTATCTTCTAAAATATGATCTTTAACCGTAATATCCTTAATTGAGAAAATCGCAATATCCAGACAAGCTTTTAAGTTTTGAATCGCTGGAAACAAACCTTCTTTTAAAAGTTGCAAGTCTCTGTGATAACCGCTTGGAAGATTATTGGTAATTAAAGTAATTTCATAAGGAAGCGCTTGAATCTTATTGCATTTTCCTCTGATTAATTCGAAAACGTCTGGATTCTTTTTATGAGGCATAATGCTCGACCCCGTTGTAAGATGTGCTGGCAACCCGATGAAATCGAAATTTTGACTCATATACAAACAAACATCCATAGCAAGTTTTGACAATGTTCCTGCTACACTTGTCATAGCAAAAGCAACTGTTTTCTCTGCTTTTCCACGGCTCATTTGCGCTGCGACAGCATTGTATTTTAAGGTTTCAAAGCCTAATTCTTTTGTTGTAAATGTTCTATTGATTGGAAAAGAACTTCCGTAACCCGCAGCAGAACCTAACGGATTCTGATCTACAATTTTAGAAGCAGCGTTCAACATTGTAATATCATCAATCAAACTTTCGGCATAAGCAGAAAACCACATTCCGAAAGACGATGGCATTGCAATTTGCAAATGCGTGTATCCTGGCAATAAAACGTTTTGATGTTTCTCTGCCGATTCCATCAACAAATCAAACAGAGTTTTTACTTGTTCTTTTATTGCTTTTAATTCATCTTTTAGATACAAATGAACGTCTACTAAAACCTGATCATTACGAGAACGTGCAGTGTGGATTTTCTTTCCAGCATCGCCTAATTTAACTGTTAGAAGATATTCGATTTTAGAATGTACATCTTCGAAACTGTCTTCGATTTCGAAATTTCCAACTACGATATCAGCGATAATTTCGTTTAAGGCATCAACCAAAGAAGTGGTTTCTTCTGAAGTTAACAAACCAATCTGCCCTAACATTTTAGCGTGAGCGATTGAACCTAAAGCATCGTATTTTGCTAAAACTAAATCCAGTTCACGATCGTTTCCAACTGTGAATTGTTCAATTTGTTTATCTGTTGGTATTCCTTTTTCCCAAAGTTTCATAGGTCATGTTTTTTTTCGCCACGAATTCACGAATTATTTTTGATAATCTTTGCGATTATTTTTTTCGAATTAATTCGAATTAATATCTCATTTAGATAGTAAAAAATTAATTCGTGAATTCGTGGCGGTTTTTCTTTTTTATAATTTAAAGAAATCAGTTAGTATTTTGATATACAAATCGACTCCTTCTTCAATTTCATTTACAAAAATAAATTCGTCTGCTGAATGCGAACGTAACGTTTCTCCTGGTCCTAATTTCAAAGACTGACAGCTTAAAACCGATTGATCTGAAAGTGTTGGCGAACCATACGTTGTTCTTCCTAAAGCAATTCCAGCCTGAACTAAACCGTGTGCTACTGGAATAGACGATGCATTTAAGTGCATTGATCTTGGCGTTACTTCGGCATTCACATTTGCTTTTACAACTTCCAGAATTTCGGCATTTGTATAACGGTCTGTTACACGAATATCTACAACCAAATCACATTCTGATGGCACAACATTATGCTGTTTTCCTGCATTAATCTGCGTTACGGTCATTTTTACCGGACCTAAAACGTCTGAGATTTTGTCGAATTTATAGTTTTTAAACCATTCCATTACCGGAATTGATTTGTACAAAGCATTATCATCGTTTTGGTGCGCGGCGTGGCTTGCAGTTCCTTTTACTTTTACGTCAAGAACTAAAAGTCCTTTTTCGGCAACTGCTAATTGCATTAATGTTGGTTCGCCAACAATCGCGCAATCTAATTCTGGTAAATGTTTTAAAACGCTGTTTAATCCATTTTTTCCGCTGCTTTCTTCTTCGGCGGAAGCCACAATTACAATATTATGAGATAAGTTTTGATTTTCGTAGAAATGTACAAATGTCGCTAATAACGAAACCAGACATCCTCCGGCATCATTACTGCCTAATCCGAAAAGTTTGCCGTCTTTTTCGATCGCTTTAAACGGATCGTTGGTATAAGCCTGATTTGGTCGTACAGTATCGTGATGTGAGTTTAGTAAAAGTGTTGGTTTATTTTCGTCAAAATACTTGTTGAAAGCCCACACATTGTTGTTTTCTCTCTTGAAAGGAATTTCATTCTGATTGAACCAATTTTCTATTAAAAGAGCCGTCTGATCTTCTTCACTTGAAAATGAAGGGGTTTCGATTAGGCTTTTTAATAAACTAATTGCTTCCTGGGTAAGCGTATCTATACTTTTCATAAGTTTGGTTTCTTTGCCACAAAGGCGCGAAGTCACAAAGTTTTTTAATTTAAATCTGTGACATTTTTGATTGGCGCAAATTTCTAAAATTAAATTCTAAAAGCACTGCGCAGTCTTATTTTTTTGCCACTAATTGCACGAATTTTCACAAATTATCTTTTTATAACAGATTTAAAATCAAAATAAACTTTTTACCGTCTGTTTAAAATTATTTTCTCTTTTTTAAGCAGAAAAAAATTAGTGTCAATTCGTGCAATTCGTGGCAACATCTTTTACAATGTAATCGTTGTATGCGAAATATCTGAATTTTGAAGCATTTTATGATGCCCAATTTTGATTTTCTGCACACCTCTTGATAAACTATTGAAACAGTTGTCCAATTTTGGGATCATTCCGGAATGGATTACTTTTTCTTCTTTTAGCTTATTGTATAATGCTTCGTTGATTTCTGTTATTACAGATGAATCGTCTTCTGAATCCTGTAAAACGCCTTGTTTTTCAAAACAATAGGTCAGCGTCACATCAAAAACTTCAGATAAAGCAATTGATAATTCGCTTGCAATAGTATCTGCATTTGTGTTTAATAATTGTCCGTTTTTGTCGTGTGTAATCGCACAAAAAACAGGAACAACTCCAGCTTCTAATAAAGTTGCCAGTAATTTGGTGTTAACTTGTTTTACATCGCCTACAAATCCGTAATCGATTGTCGGGTGATTTCTTTTTGTGGACTGAATCAAATTTCCGTCAGCACCCGAAAAACCAATTGCGTTATTGTCTTTTGCCTGCAATTGTGCCACAATATGTTTATTGATTTGTCCTGCGTAAATCATGACCACAACGTCAAGCATTGGAGCATCTGTAATTCGGCGTCCGTCAATCATTTGTGGAACTAATCCAATACTCTGCGCCATCTTTGTAGCCGATTTTCCACCTCCGTGAACTAAAACTTTATAGCCTTCGATTTTAGAAAAATCGGTTAAGAATTGTTCTAATTCTGCTGGATTATCGATGATGTTTCCACCAATTTTTATTACTGATACGTTCATTATCTTTAAGGTTCAGAGAGACAAAGTGACAAAGTTGCAAAGTTTTTTTACAAGGTTTAAACCTCTGTCACTTTGTAACTTTGTTTCTTTCTCATTTTAATTTACATTTTTTTCAAAATCTTCTGTAAAACTAATTGTGCTGAATACGTTCTGTTATTCGCTTGTTCGATTACAATTGAATTTTCTCCGTCTAAAACTTCGTCGCTTACAATTACATTACGACGAACCGGAAGACAGTGCATGAATTTTCCGCTATTGGTCAAAGCCATTTTTTCGGCTGTAACGGTCCAATTTGGATCACTGTTGGTTACTTTTCCGTAATCGTTGAAATTGCTCCAGTTTTTTACATAAACAAAATCAGCATTTTCGAAAGCTTTGTTTTGATCGTATTCGATTGTACAGTCTTTTGTAATTTCCGGGCTTAGTTCATAACCTTCTGGATGCGTGATTACAAAATCCATATCTTTTTGCATCTGCATCATTTCTACAAATGAATTCGCAACCGCCTGAGGCAACGCTTTTGGATGTGGTGCCCATGAAAGCACTACTTTTGGTTTGTGTTTTGTTTTGAATTCTTCCATTGTAATAGCATCGGCCAAAGACTGTAATGGGTGGCGAATAGCACTTTCCATGTTTACAATTGGCACTGTCGCATATTTCAAGAATCCTGAAATTACGGTTTCTTGATAATCTTTTTCTTTGTCAACTAAACCTGCAAAAGCACGAATTGCGATAATATCACAATATTGCGAAACTACTTCTGCGGCTTCTTTGATGTGTTCAGAAGCGCCGGAATTCATTACTGCTCCGTCTTCAAACTCTAATGTCCATCCTTCGTTGGTAAAGTTCATTACCATAACATTCATTCCTAAGTTCATAGCCGCTTTTTGAGTACTCAAACGCGTTCTTAAACTCGGGTTGAAGAATAACATTCCTAAGGTTTTGTTCTTTCCTAAACTTTGATTTTTAAGCGGATTCTTTTTGATTTTAATCGCTTGTTTTACCCATTTTGATAATGAGTTGATGTCTTTTATTGAGATGTAGTTCATGTCTTTTTTAATTAATTTAGATAATGTGATAATTAGAAAATTGGATAATTGTGCATTATCTAATTAACTAATTTTCTAATTGACTCATTAGATTATTTTCGTAAACGGAATTTCGTCTTTTAATGCCTTTAAAATAAAATTATCATTTAATCCATTAACAATCCAGGTTTCGATATTCGCTGCTTTTGAAATTGCGGCTGCTTCTATTTTGGACTGCATTCCTCCTGTTCCATGTGATGATTTTGATTCGCCGATTTCTTTTTCAAGCGACTTCAAATCGTTCACCAATTTGATTGTTTCAGGAACTTCGGCATGAATAGAATTTTTAGTATAAATTCCATTCGTATTAGTCGCAATAATCAGAATATCAACATTTAAAAGAACAGCTGTTAAAGCCGCTAATTTGTCGTTATCTCCAAACCGAATCTCATCTGTGGCAACGGTATCATTTTCATTGATAATCGGAATGTAATTGTTCTCCACCAAAACATTAATCGTATTGACAATATTTACTTTCGACTGCTGTTTTTCAAAATCGGAATAAGACAATAAACATTGCGATGTCAACAAACCTAAATCACTGAAATTTTCATGGAAGATCCGCATTAAATGGGGCTGACCTATAGAAGCCAAAGCTTGTTTCAAAGCAATTTCTTTTCCTTTACTTTCCAGTTTTACAAACTGTTTTGCGGCGGCGATTGCTCCTGAACTTACAATTACAAATTCGTAATCTTTATTCAAAGCGGCAATCTGCATGCCAATATCTTCAATCTTTCCCCGCGAAATATGGTTGGTTTCCTTGGTTAAAGTATTACTTCCTATTTTTAATAAAATCCTTTTTTTAGTCATCTCATTATTTTTAACCGCAAAGGGCGCAAGGTTTTTTATATTGTTTTGTTTAGAAACGGTAAGTTCGCAAAGCTTTATCTATAAATAAATTCCAAAATTTAAATTCCAAATTCCAATTTTAAAGTCTAAAATCAGCAATAGTTAATTTCAATCTAAAATCTAAAATCAGAAATCTAAAATTACCTCACTTGCCCCTCTCCGTACACATACCATTTGTTTGTTACCAAATGCTGTAAACCAATTGGGCCTCTTTGATGTAATTTGTCTGTGCTTATCGCTAATTCTCCGCCTAAGCCAAATTGTCCTCCATCTGTAAATCGTGTTGACGCATTGTGATACAC
>RCUJ01000522.1_pt1 | contig 22070 bp, 14 predicted proteins | sample 2166321 | NCBI WGS metagenome assembly RCUJ01 (sample SAMN09932808, study PRJNA488358) | compost metagenome | feature: garden; material: soil; isolation source: compost soil in an enriched community after 118 h of incubation | place: Germany: Experimental Botanical Garden Goettingen | collected... | reverse complement strand
GGGTATGTATAATATTTGTTTTGAGGCATCTTGATTTGAGCTGCCTCTCCAACTCTAAGATGGTACGCATTTACCAGAACATCATACTTATTCATTCTAATTAAATCTGCACGACGTTTTCCTTCGTAGAAAAGTTCCCATCCTCTTTCTTGCAAAATAGCATCTCTCAAACTGGCTTGGTTGTAATCGGATAAAACCAATAGTTTCGCGTGTGATCTTGCTTTAACCTGATTAATAAGATCTATTGCTTCGGCAGTAGGCCCGTTAATCTCGTTTAATGCTTCTGCTCTACTTAACAACACATCAGCATAACGTAATATGTTTACACTGTGACCATCATAATAAGTAGTGGTTTCATCATCAGCATATTTTCTGGTGGCTACATCCGGCATATAGAATTCTCCGGCTGGTGGTTCTGCACCCAAAGTAGGAGCTTGCTTGTGCAACAAACCATCGACACCAACAAATTCTGGAAAGAAACATTGTTTTCTCTCATCTTCGTCACCAAAAGTATTATAGAAATCCCAGTTTACAGTATAATACTGCCATCTGTTTTGAACCACCGGATGATCTACCGGCCCAAAATGATTTAGCAATTCCGTTCCATTTGTATTGGCATCACTAAGAGATGAAAAAATGTTTTCACTACACCATTTGTTGCTTTCTTTGAACAATCCCATATAAGATGGAAAAAGTCTGTATTCATTTAGATTTATCACCTGTTGCGTAAGGTCTACTACTTGTTGCCAATCATGACTGCGCATATATAGTTTTGCCAACAAAGTTAGTGCTGCACCCTTAGTAGCACGTCCCACATCATTACTGTCATAAATCGCATTGTCTTGGTAATTAACCGGTAATATCCCGGCTGCTTCATTAAGGTCTTTAATCAAAAAAGCATCGATATCTTCAACTGATGTTGGAGGTGTCTGATCTAAATAATTAGGATTTGCCAAATTGTCCTCTGTAATTAAGATTACCGGTCCCCAAGCATCAGTAAGGTCCATATAGGCAGAAGCTCTAAGAAACTTAGCTTCAGCTATAAATTGTGCTTTTTCGGCATCCGAAATTCCGGACATAGGCGTAATATTGAAAATCGCATTATTAGCATTGGCAATCAACTTATACATTGAAGTCCAATCTTCTCTAAGCAGTCCATTGTCTGAATTCCAAGTTCCTAGAGACAATTGTCCGGGGTCACCACCATATTGACAATGTCCTAAATCGGTAGCAATATCTGTTAAAGCAAAATGCCTTGTAGCCCAGTATGAAAAGTTATCGCCCACAACAGGCCCTTTTAGTCTGGCATAAATCGAATTTATGGCCGCCACAGCATCCGACTTTGTTTGATACCCATTTGTATTAGTCAAACTGCTATATACGGTAGGATCAAGATCACTATTACACGAAAATTGTGTACCAGCAGCAAGTAAAAGAAATAGTATTGTATATTTTTTCATTTTAATAAATTTAATGTTAGTAAAAAAGCCTTTTAGACTAGTGAATGGTAACTTTTAAACCTAAAATAAAAGTTCTCGAAGCTGGGAATGAGTTGAAATCGATTCCTCCACCCAAATTGTTATTTGAATGCCCGTTTACTTCCGGATCATTTCCAGAATAATTTGTAAAAGTTGCCAAATTCTGACCTATAAGATACAATCGGATATTGTCAATAAATTTAGCTTGTCTGAATGCGCTCTCCGGAATAGAATATCCAAGAGAAATGTTTTTTAAACGAACATAAGAAGCCTCTTCTACAAATTTTGAATTTACATAACTACCATATTTACTTTTGTAATACCCATCTCTTGGAATGTTGGTGTCTTCATTAACACCGGCAACCCAACGATCCAAAGCATCTGTACTTGTAGTTGACTCTCCTACCATTGCAGTCATATTGTATACAGAATAATCAAATGCCCCTTGGAAAAAGATATTTAAATCAAAATTTCCATATCTTAAATCATTATTAAAACCTGCAATATAATGTGGTGTAGAATTTCCTAAATAGGTTTTATCATCTGCTGTAATTGTTCCGTCGCCATTTACATCCACATATTTTGGATCTCCCGGTAAAGAAAGTGGTTGCGGAGCGTAAACTTCTCCTGTTTGTACCACTCCTGCATATTGGTAACCAAATAGTACGCCCATTTCTTTCCCTGGTTCCAGTCTTGTAAATTCCTGACCTGAAACAACGCCACTTGGATTAGAGGTATTGGTACTAATGATTTTAACATTATCCGAAAGCGATATTACCTCTTGTTTATTGTACGCAAGGTTTAAAGATGTTTTCCAATAAAAGTTATCGGTTCTGAAATTTTCGGTGCTTACACCAAACTCAATTCCTTTGTTTTCAATCACTCCCGAATTGACTCTTTGAGTGCTAAAACCCCACCATTGTCCAACAGGAACATTCAAAAGCACATTACTGGTCGATTTTTTATACACATCAAGAGTAGCACTGATTCTTCCGTTAAGGAATCCCATATCCAAACCTAAATTGGTCTGAGCTGTTTCCTCCCATTTCAGGTTGGCGTTTGCTAAATTTGCAGGTTCAGTTCCTCCAACAAAATTATCCGGAGCAATAGTCACCCCATAAGAAGTAAGCCTGTTCATGTATGCATAATCCCCAATACCATCACTTCCTGTAATACCATAACTGGCTCTTAATTTTAATTCAGAAAAAGTGTTTAAATCTTGAATGAAGGACTCATTTGAAAGTTTCCATGCAATAGCCCCTGATGGGAATATCCCGTATTTATTGTTTGTTCCAAAACGGGAAGAACCATCTTTTCGAATCGTAAAAGAAGCTAAATACTTATCAGAGAAAGAATAATTCAATCTACTGAAATAAGAAGTAAGTTTGGTTTCTGATTTAAAACTTTCCGGTTTTGAGTATACCGAGGCTCCCTGAAGATTATAAAATGTCAACAAATCATTAGTAAAACCAGTACCTCCGGCTTTCATTTGCTCATAAGTATCTTTTTGATTTGAGGTTCCTAACATCGCTGTTAAAACATGTTCACCTGTCATAAATTTATAGGTTAGGTATTGCTCTGTACTCCATCTGAAATAGGTTCTGCTTTCTTCTGAAGCAACACCTTTTAGAGCAGCACCGGCAACCAATGTACTAGGAGTATAATTTCCTTGCAAAACTCCTTGATACTCTGCACCCGCTCCAAAATGATAGGTCAAATTTTTAATAATTTCATAGTCGAGAAACATATTTCCGTTGACTAATCTATTGATTGTATTGTCTGTAGGTTCTAACAAAAGAGCTAAAGCATTATCTTTTCCCTGGTACTTATAATACGTCCCGTCAGGATTATAAATAGGAATACTGGGAGGAGCCGTTTGAATAGAAAATAATGGAGACAAAATATTATCAGAATAACTACTATTATTTCCATCACTTACAGAACCGTAAACATTGGTCCCCATATTTAATTTGTCATTAAATTTTTTCTCAGCTCCCATTCTAACAGTATACTTTTCGAAATCTGTGTTTTCTAAAGCTCCTGTTTGATTTAAATAATTTCCTGAAAGAAAAAATTTAGATACTTTATCGCTTCCACTAAAAGTAATCGTTCTGTTGATTACTTCTCCTGTGCGGGTTGCCGCTTCAAACCAATTGGTATTGGCAATCGGAAAACTCGCTGGGAAAACAGCCGGTCTGCCGTTTTCAGAAGCAATTGCATTTTGAATACTAGCATACTGCTGTCCATTCAACAAAGAAGGCTCTTCTATTATACTTTGAAAACCATCTGAGATTTCAGCCTCAACTTGCATTTTTCCAAGTTTTCCTTTTTTAGTGGTAATGATAATTACACCGTTTCCTCCTCTGGCACCATAAATCGCAGTAGAAGAAGCGTCTTTCAAAATCTGAATATTTTCAATGTCATTCGGACTAATCGATGCGCCAGTACTTGTAATAAATCCGTCTACCACGTACAAGGGCGCATTAGATGTATTGAGGGAATTACCACCTCTAATAATAACTGAAGGAGTACTTCCCGGTGCAAAACTATTTTGTTGTACTTGAACCCCAGAGGCACGTCCTTGCAAAGCTTGCCCAACATTCGAAACGGTACCACCTAAGTTCAAGTTGTCCTTACCGACAGAACTCACAGAACCGGTAAGGTCAGTTTTCTTTTGTTTACCATACCCAACAACAACTACTTCGTCTAATTTTTGACCTTCTTCTTTTAAGACAACAGTAAATGGTGTATTTTGGATTGCTACTTCCTGATCTTCCATACCAATATATGAAATGACTAATCTAGCTGTGTTTTTTGGCACTGCAATTGCAAAATTACCGTCAAAATCAGTAATCGTTGAAATTTTGCTGCCTTTTACCTGAACTGTCGCTCCCGGTAATGCTTCGCCTTTTTCGCTAACCACTCTTCCCTTGACAACAATTTCTTGTGGCAAATAAATTTCAGAATAATCCATTTTAGGGATTTCTGCAGCTGTAACGGGTAAACTTAAGGTTAATATTGAAAGAGAGGTTATCTGAAAAACCTTTCTCGACAGATTGTTAAGCCGTAAATTTCCTGGCTCATTTTTGGTTAATAATTTCATACTCTAAGGTTGTTTGGTTAGTAATAATATTCTTGCCGTTTATCTATTCTTCAATTTGTTGTTTCCTATAAAGAAATCAGTGGGTAATACTTTTAATATTTACTATCATTTTTATTCATGATAAAAAAATATTTTATAAAAAGGTCTGCGTTATTGTTTGATTCAGTCTGTGTTTTTCTTCGAAATAATCTACTGTTTAAACCTCTTTTCCTCCTCTCAAACACAGTCAAAAATCTAGGTAATCTGACCTCTTAAACAGGCTTTTATTTCTTAATCTGTGACGAAACTATATATTTAATTTTAATAAAACAAGAAAAAGCACAAAAAATGTGCTCGAACACATAATATTTATGTTCTCGAGCACAAAAAAAATGATTTCTACATTTTTTAATAAAAAAAATAGAAGATGTTTATAAAATAATGTTAAGTTGCAGCATTATTAATTCGAGCGCTGAAAAACTGTTAACGATGTTCCCTGTAAAATCAGAAATTTCAGAACATTTTGATTGCACTATTAATCTGAAGAAATAGATTCCATATATTAGCCTCTAATGATTGTGGTAACAGAAAATGAATTAGTATGATTTGCATTTTTTGGAACTTTGAAATTCAAATACTGGCGAAAACTATTTTTTTTTACATTTGGCTTAAAAACATACTTTTTTTTAAGATCAGGTATATATCAAAAGTCATTAAACCAAAGTTCACTTTCCTTTACAAATAAAATCTCGGGTACCCTTTACCAAAGCATGACGCATGATACATTTAACACACAAATAAGACTGTAAAAGAAAATGGAACAAGAAGCAGAAAGGTATAAAGTCAATTTAATTAAAGAAGACCAATTAATCATTACCGGCAAAGGAACCGATTTGTTATGGAATGAAGCATCCATTTTAAACCACTTTGTTTCTCCTTGGCAGTCAGAAAAACAATCTGAAATAGAATTTAAAGCTTTGTGGGATGGTAAAAAATTATTTTTCTGCTTTACTGTTTTTGACACTGTGATACATATTGAAAAAAAGGATGACAGCTTTGACAGTATTAATAATTCAGATAGAGTTGAACTATTTTTTAGACCAGATGATTCGCTAAACCCTTATTACTGTTTAGAAATTGATACTGATGGGAGACTAATGGATTTTATCGCTTATCCAAATAAGAATTTTGATTTCGACTGGAATTGGCCAAAAAATGATATTGCCATTAAATCCTCCATAAACAAAAACAATTTTACCGTGGAAGGAGAAATTAGCATTGAATCTTTAAACAGATTTCATTTGATTAAAGACCATAAAATTGAAACTGGAATTTTTCGTGCAAAATATTACACGAAAGATAATTTAAATTTTGAACCTATCTGGATAACTTGGGTGAACCCAAATACAGAAACCCCAAATTTTCATACGCCTTCCTCTTTCGGCATTTTGGAGCTAGCACAAAATTACAAAGTATAAAAATCGGCGTTTTCAGAATTTATAATGTCAATTGGCAACAGAATTGTATCGGGAATCTCTTTATCAAAAAGAAAATATTCAACGATAGAGGTAATTCCGAGATACGTTTGTCTTTTTGGATTTTGATGAATCAAAAAATCAATGATACCATCATTCAAATAGGCTACATTCTCATCAATTAAATCATAACCGATAATTCTAATTTTACTACGTTTAAAATCTTTAAGGAATTTAGCTATTTGATACGCTTTGGATGTAGTTATGAAAATACCGGATAAGTTTGGATTCTCATTTAGAAAACTGTTTAAAGTAGTTTCAACATTCGGATTTTTTAAACTTAAGGTTGTTATCTTATAATCCTGATTTTTCTTTTCATCAAAGTAATTTCGGAAACCTTTTTCCTTTTCTTGCATGTGAATCGCATTTTTGTAGCTTTCATCAATATGAATAATTGCAAGTTCCCCTTTATTTAGGAGTGAGTCTAATAATTTAGCCGCAATTCTGCCACTTCGAAATAAATCCTGACCAACAAAACTTTTTATAAAAGGAGATTGTACCTGGTTATTAAATATATTTACAATAATACCCGCCTCGTTATACTCCTTTGCTACATTCAAAGTTTCTTTATGAAATAAGGGCGCCAATAAAACAGCGTCAGGCGAAAGATCTAAAATAGATTTATTGACACTTAAAAAAGATTTTGTGCTTTCAGGATTAAAATAAAACGTATCAATTAAAAGATTGTACGCCTTGAATTCTTTGATGGCCTCATTAATTCCATTGATACAAGGAAGCCAATAGGGATCCATCGTAGGATCAGGAATCACCACACAAATTCGTTGCGTCTTATTATTTTTTAAATTTCTTGCGATCAGATTTGGTTCATAGTCAATTTCGCTGAGAACTTCATTAACCTTTTCCAGAGCTTTAGGGGAAACTTTTCCTCTTTTATGCAAAACTCGGTCAACAGTTCCTTTCGAAACTCCGGCTAACTGCGCAATATCTTTTATGGTATATTTCTTATTCATAGTGAGCAAATATATAAAAACTTTAATTCAAATTGTTTTGGACGTGCTGAATTATAAGGCGTAAGATAAATTATTGATAGCTTAGTTTGTTGAAGATGCCTTTTGGAATTACATATTGGATAATTTCTACTTCAATCAGAAGTTGATTGACGATACGAAGCAATTATGGTAACGCAATCTATTTCGCATCTAAAAAATATTCGGCTTATTACAAACGAATAAACTTCAATGCCATCCTTTTCAATAAAATGTTTTTGCTGCTCCCCTAACCTCAAATACTAATTAATTTCTGAAGTAATCCAAATGCAGTTTTCTGTTTAATGAGGTAGAAAAAATTTGTGTGCAAAAAAAATGTGTTCGAACACATTTTTTTGTATTTTCCTTGTTTAATATAAAAAAAAGCTATAGTTTCGTACTTAATAAACCCAAATAGTTTCCAATTTTTCTTCAAAATAAAAAACTAAATACCTGTTTTTTAATAATTTAAACAAATAAAAGTGAAAAAAATCATATCATTGGCACCGGGGCGAACCTGTCTTTTTGGAGATCATCAAGATTACCTGGGATTGCCTGTCATTGCATGTGCCATTAATCGACATATAAAATTAACTGCCGAGCAAAATGAGACCAAAGTATTTAAAATAAACATGGTCGATATTGATGAAGTTAGAATAATAGATATCAATAAAACATTCTTGGAACTAGAGCCGCGGGACTATTTTGGTTCCTCTTTGAGGGTCCTTAGAAGACACGGCTGCATTCCAAATGTAGGATACGATATTACTGTAACCGGAAACATACCTATTAACTCAGGAACATCCAGTTCATCGGCTTTGTTATTAGCTTGGATCAATTTTTTAATAGAAGCTTATGGCGTAAATGATGCAGTTACTCCCGAATTCATCGCAAAAATGGGATATGAATCCGAAGTTTTAGAACATGGAGAACCGGGCGGAATGATGGATCACTACAGTATCGGAATAGGCAACATTATACATATAGATACGAGAGTTCCTTTTTCTTACACTATTATCGGGACCGAATTAAAAGGCCTTATAACGGGTGTTTCCGGTGTGCCAAAAGAGACGATTGGCGTAATTGGTGATTTAAAAGGAAATGCGTTACTGGCAATAGATACTATAAAGCAAAATTTCAGCGACTTTGATTTAAACAAAACTGAAATTGAAGACTTAAAGAAATACATAAATTATTTGCCGGACCGATTGATTCCATTTTTTGAAGCGGCCATTAAAAACCATCATTATACCAAACTTGCTTTAAAAGAATTTGAAAAACCCACGCTTGATTTAAAGAAAATTGGGGAATTGATGAATGCCCATCATGCTGTATTGCGGGATTTATTAAAAAATACGGTACCCAGAATTGATGCCATGATTGATGCTGCACTAAAAGCTGGTGCCTATGGAGCTAAAATAGTTGGTTCAGGAGGAGGAGGCAGTATTGTAGTGATGGCTGAACCCGGAAATGAAGCTCCAGTAGTAGAGGCAATACTGGCGGCTGGTGCAACAGAAGCTTATACGGTATCAGTTGATCCCGGGGTAAGAACATTATAAAACATTAAACTTAAAGAACGAGTTATGCACGACAATTTAATTATTTTAGCAGGTGGCGCTTCTTCCAGAATGAAAAAACAAGTTGTATTAGACAATTTGACCGAAGAAGAAATTGCCCAAGCTAATGAAAGAAGCAAAGGCCTCATAGGCGTTGGTCCAAATGGCAGACCTTTGTTAGACTACCTTTTATTGAATGCTAAAAAAGCGGGATATAAAAATATCTACATCATCATTGGCGAGCAGGGCGATCTGTTCAAAGAATTTTACGGAAGTAAAAACAAGAACAATTATTTTCATGGATTAAATATTTCTTTCGCCATTCAATATATTCCGGAGGGAAGAACCAAACCATTTGGCACTGCAGATGCTTTATTTCAGGCTGTAGAACAATATCCCGAATTAAATTCCCAGTATTACACGGTTTGCAATAGTGATAATTTATATTCAATCGATGCATTATATGCGCTTAGAGCCACTAATAGCCCTAATGCTTTTATAAGTTACAATAGAGATGCCATGGAATTCCCATCAGAAAGAATTTCGCGATTTGCCATTGCTAAACTTGATGATACCAATCAATTACTGGACATTCTTGAAAAACCATCTGCCGATAATTTAGAAATCTACAAAGATTCGGAAGGAAAATTAAGAGTAAGTATGAATGCTTTTAAATTCGAAGGAAATCTCATCTATCCCTATCTGAAAAACTGTCCTGTTCATCCTGAAAGAGACGAAAAAGAATTACCTACAGTCCTTTTAAATGCAGTGAAAGAACATCCTAATACCACATTGGGTATTCCCTTTTCTGAACATGTCCCTGACTTAACAGCCAAAGAAGACATTGCCGAAGTAAAAGCCTATTTAAAAAAACAATACCCGGAATTAAACTGGAACGACTAATAGTTTAGCAAGTATTCATCTCAAAAGCATCAAAAACAAATGAAAAAATATCTAATAACAGGAGGTGCCGGATTCATAGGCAGTCATATTGCAGAATATTTATCAGGTAAAGGACATCGTGTAATTGTTTTGGATAGTTTGAGAACCGGTTTTGAAAAAAACCTTCATGGATTGAATGTCCAATTTAAAAAAGGAGACATTAGGGATACAGACCTTGTCGAAGAACTGGTACAAGGAGCTAGCGGTATATTTCATTTAGCTGCTTTGGTCAGTGTTCCGGAATCCCTTTTAAATATCAAAGAATGTATTGACATCAATACATTGGGAACCATAAATATTTTGGAGGCTGCAAAGAAGAATGTCGGCTGTAAAGTGGTACTTTCTTCTTCTGCGGCTAATTATGGAGACAATCCCCTATTGCCAAAAATTGAAACGATGACTCCCGAACCAATGACTCCTTACGCTGTCACAAAATTAGATGGAGAGTTTTATTTAAAAATGTATCAGGACCAATGGAACGTTCCTACAGCTTCCTTACGCTATTTTAACGTTTTTGGACCAAGACAAAATCCTAAATCAGCTTATGCAGCCGCTGTACCCATTTTCATAAATAATGCACTGCAAAACAAACCTTTGACCATTTATGGAGATGGATTACAAACCAGAGATTTCATCTATGTGAAAGATGTGGTGAAGGCCAATATACTAGCTTCAAAAACAGGGGGAGAAATGTATAATGTTGCTTTAGGACACAGCACCTCTATTTTGGAATTAGCCGAAAGAATAATTGAAATAACCAACTCAAAATCGCAGATACAATTTCTGGAAGAGCGTTCAGGTGATATTAAACATTCAAAAGCAGATCCTTCAAAATTCAATGCATTAGGTTTTACCCCCGATTATTCTATTGCGGCGGCTTTGGAAGAGACAATTGATTTTTACCATCACGAATTATTAAAAATAAAGATGTAAAAACAACCCAAAAAAACCTCCTATACTATTTTTCCAGTAATTAAACCAAACTGGATTATACAATTATATAGGCGATTTAACTATCAAAAGAGAATCTAACTATTACTACAAAAAGAAATCAAATGTCAAAAACTAAAACCACAATCACCGGCAATCAGGGAAGCACGCTAATTCCAATGGTTATTTTAACCACCTTATTTTTTATTTTAGGGTTTGTGACCTGGCTGAATGGCCCCTTAATTCCATTTTTTGAACTAGCCTGTGAACTGTCTCCTTCCCAAGCTTATTTTGTTGCTTTTGCCTTTTATATTGCTTATTTTGTGATGGCGATTCCATCCTCTTGGGTGATTGAAAAAGTAGGGTATAAAAATGGCGTTTCGCTCGGTCTTCTGGTAATTTCTCTGGGCGCATTTATGTTTTATCCTGCGGCAGAAACACGAACTTTCCTCTTATTTTTAATGGCTTTATTTATTATGGGTACCGGTTTGGCGATTTTACAAACTGCAGCAAATCCCTATGTTGTGGTTATTGGTCCCAGAGAAAGTGCAGCAGCAAGGATCAGTGTACTTGGGATTGCAAATAAATTAGCCGGATTCATAGCCCCCTTAGTGTTAACGGCCTTAGTACTTTCAAATATGCAGGATTACACTGCCGATAAAATTGCGCTTCTTGATACTAGTGCAAAATCGGTAGCCTTAGACAGTCTTGCGTTGCAATTACAAATCCCGTATTTATACATGGGACTTATTATCATCGTTTTAGCAATAGCTGTAAAATTATCGCCACTTCCCGAGATTGACTTAGATGAAGATGGAAATGTGACTGATTTAAGCATTTTCAAACAAATTATAAATGCTTTAAAAAACCCACAACTGGTTTTCGGTGTTATCACTTTGATGCTGTATATAGCTGCCGAAGTTATAGCTGGCGATTCGATTGGCGGGTTTGGGAAACAACTGGGAGTTTACGGAGAAAATGGTAATTTATATCTAAAACTAACTTCATTTACCATGACAGCAATGGTAGTAGGATACATTTTAGGAATTACACTAATCCCAAAATACGTTTCACAAGTAACTGCATTAAAAGCTTCGGGCATTTTAGGTGTAATTCTGGTAGTATTAATTGTATCTGTATCGCCTGCAGTTATGGTTCAATTACCTATAATTTCCTCTTTGCCTTTGGTCATTATTTTGGTGGCACTTTTGGGACTCGCTAATGCCCTTTGCTGGCCGGCAATTTGGCCAATGGCGCTCCAAGATTTGGGTGGCTATACAAAAATTGCCAGTGCGATATTAATCATGGGAATTATCGGAGGTGCCATTTTTCCCTTAATCTATGGCGCTTGGGCAGAAACTATCAATTTAGCCAACCAAGCAAATGGAATTGCAAAAACGGCCAAAAGCGGCAATCAAATAGCTTATTTAATCTTACTGCCTTCTTATTTGATGATTCTATTTTTTGCAATTAAAGGACATAAATACAGAAGTTGGTCAAGAAAGCAATATGAATTAAGTTCTACCATAAACTAAAAAAACAAAACAGATAATGTTAAAAAGTAGTATAGATAAAGCAACCGGTTTCGAAAAAAGATTCGAAAATATTGACACTGTAGTCTTTGAAAATTCAACTGCAGCTTCTAAAGCAGTAGCCAAACAAATAGCGGCACTTATCAGATTAAAGCAAGATAATGAACAATCGTGCATATTAGGATTAGCAACCGGTTCTTCTCCAAAAGGATTGTACGCTGAATTAGTTCGTATGCACAAAGAAGAAGGTTTGAGTTTTAAAAATGTAATTGCATTCAACTTGGATGAATATTATCCAATGGAACCCGATTCTATCAATAGCTATGTGCGATTTATGAAAGAATTATTATTCGATCAGGTTGATATTCTGCCAGAAAATTATCATATCCCTGATGGAACTTTATCAAAAGAAGCGATTGCGGATTATTGTGCTCATTATGAAGCTCAGATCGAAGCTCTAGGTGGTATTGATTTACAAATACTTGGAATTGGAGGAAATGGACATATCGGATTTAATGAATCAGGATCTTTACAGAATTCAAAAACAAGACTGGTAGCATTAGACCATATCACCAGAGTGGCGGCAAGTAGAGATTTTTCAGGATTAAGTAATACGCCGAGAACAGCAATCACGCTGGGTATTAAAAAAATAATGGAAGCCAAACAGGTTATTTTAATGGCTTGGGGCGAAGGAAAATCGAACATCATTCAAGCTTCTGTTGAAGGTACGGTAACGAATCAAATCCCAGCTTCATTTTTACAGGAACACAAAAATGCCGTTTTTGTTTTGGACAAAGAAGCTGCTTCAAAATTGACAAGAATCAATACGCCATGGTTAGTTGAAGAAATTATTTGGACAGATAAATTGACCAAAAAAGCAGTAATTGGACTGGCTCTTGATTTAAAGAAACCTATTTTAATGTTGACCGATGCAGATTATATAGAAAATGGAATGAGCGATTTATTAGCCACTTCAGGACCTGCTTACGACATTAACATCAAAATATTCAATCGATTACAGAATACAATTACCGGATGGCCAGGAGGAAAACCTAATGCAGATGACTCCAATAGACCGGAAAGAGCGGAGCCTTCAAGAAAAAGAGTACTTATTTTTAGTCCGCATCCCGATGATGACATCATTAGTATGGGGGGTACTTTTATGAGACTGCAACAGCAAGGACATGAAGTGCATGTCGCTTACCAAACTTCTGGAAACATTGCTGTAGCTGATGATGAAGCACTAAGATTTGCCAGTTTTGTATGTGATTACAATCAAAAATTTGGAATAAAAAGTGTTGAAGCGGAGAATATTTATCAAAAAGCGAGCACTTTTCTTAAGAATAAAAAAGCAAGTGAAATAGATAGTCCGGAAGTCCGCTACTTAAAAGGATTAATTCGAAAAGGAGAAGCACGGGCAACGAGCCATTTTGTTGGTCTGCCTGATGAACAAATTCATTTCATGGAACTTCCTTTCTATGAAACAGGTACAATCGAAAAAAAACCATTAGCAGAAGAAGATATTCAGTTAACCATAGATCTTATAGAGAAGATAAAACCGCATCAAATATATGCAGCGGGTGATTTAGCAGATCCACACGGAACACATAAAGTATGTTTAGACGCTATTTTTGAATCTGTTAAGCGATTGAAATCGAAAGACTTTATGAATGATTGCTGGCTATGGTTGTACAGAGGAGCGTGGCAGGAATGGGGAATCGATGAAATTGAAATGGCTGTGCCGATGAGTCCCGATCAGGTCTTGGATAAAAGACACGGGATTTTCAAACATCAATCTCAAAAAGACGGTGTCGTTTTTCAAGGATCCGATTCCAGGGAATTCTGGCAAAGAGCTGAAGATCGAAATAGGGAAACTGCACTATTGTATAATCAACTGGGACTTGCTACTTATGCAGCTATGGAAGCTTTTGTTAAATGGGAAGGTTAATAATTAAGTGGTTTGTTTTTTAACATGAGGGTTCGGCTTTTAAATGAAGTAGAACCCTACTTCCCAAATTAAAGAAACTAACAAATTGTAAAAATCCGTCGCTTTAAAAAAATATAGTGACGGATTTTTTTTATAATGATCCTGTAAATACAATCCCAATTCCTCCAATAGTATGAATTTGGTTATAATCAATCATGGCATCTCCATAACCATGAAAAAACTGAAAATAACCTTTTAAATTTCCGTGTATAGGAAAAGCCCAGTCCAATTCAACATGACCATGGTTATCAGAACCAAATCTCAAAGAATGCTGCGCATGCAGTGTTATTAAATTTTTGTTTAGCCTATAATTAAAGGTCGCATCTCCCCTGCCCATGTAGTTTTTGATATCGGGATTTTCTGAAATTTCTGATGCTATCCAAGTCCTGACAACTAAACTCCACTGCTTATCTTCAAAACCTACATGCGTTATAAACCGGTACCAACTTCGGGTAAATTTATTGCCTTCCCTTCCATTCGACTGATGATTAAATGCAAACCCGAGCATCTTTGCCTTTAATCCTAAAAAATTAAATCTTACGGGATAGTTAAAAATAATTTCAGGTTCATAATTCGTTTCTCTAAAAGGTCTTGAAAATTCCTTATTATAAACTTGCCAATAGGATTTTTGGGTATAACCCAGCCACAAACTGCCTTTTCCGAAAATTCCTCTGCCTAACTTGGTCTTTAAACTGAATTGCAGGGTAGCTTCTATATTATCAAGCTGAATTGGTTCTTCAGTTGTTTCATCACCCTGTTCAAACGGCACATCACGTCTGTGGCTTGAAAATCTGAATGGCAAAACATAAACAGGCTTATAAGTAGTCATTAAAAAGGTCTCCCCATCTATTTCTGGTTCTAATTCCCATATTTGTGCAAGGCTCTTGTAAGTCTCCATTTTTTTAAAAATAGATGACGATTGCCCCTTTAAAGAAGAGACAGTAAATAAAGATAGTACTAATATGAGTATTTTACTTATCATAAAATCAAGGAAAATTTCAAGATTTTACTAATACCTAAACGGGATTCCTCAACAAAGTAATTTATTCAATTACCTCATAGGTATTGACTGGTATTGATTTGTTTTTCAACACATATTCGCCATTTTGAATACACTTAAAAGATTCTTTAGCAACATGAAAAACCGCCTCTGAAATAAGGATTTGCCCTGGTTTAGCTATACTTTGCAATCTTTGCGCCGTGTTCACAGCATCACCAATAACGGTGTAATCAAATCGTTTTAAGGATGCCGAACCAATATTACCGGATACCATTTCCCCCGAATTAATCCCTACTGAAATTTGGGGTTTATATGTTTTATCTCCAATTAGTATTTCTTCAATGTTTTTGATTTGGTTTTTCAAGGCGAGTCCTGCATCAATGGCTCGATCCAAATGATAATTTCCTCTAAAAACAGCCATAACTGCATCACCCATAAATTTGTCAACATGCCCATCCTGAGCGATGATTTCTTTTACAATTATATCAAATAACCCATTTAGCAAATTGACCACACTATTTGCCGGAAATTGTTCTGTTATTGAAGTAAAACCACAGACATCAACAAAAAGTACCGTCGCTTCTAATAATTCATTTTTAAGCAGGCTGGTCTCGAACTCCTTGTTGGCCATAAAATTAATTACATTTTCATCGACATACATCTTGAGAATATTATTTTCCTTGATTGCTTTAATGGTTTCCTGCAACTGCTTCACATGCAATATCGTTTTTTCCATAGTTAAGTCCAGGTCATCAAAATCGACTGGTTTGCAAACAAAATCAAAAGCACCTCTATTCATGGCTGTTCGTATGTTTTGCATGTCTCCATAAGCAGAAACCATAACCGCTTTCAACATAGAATTAACTTCAGGTAATCTGCTTAACAAAGTTAACCCATCCATTATTGGCATATTAATATCACTTAGTATGATATCCAAGTCAGGATGCTCCACAATTTTCTGCAAAGCCTCTTCTCCATTCTGGGCAAAAATGAATTCATAGATATTTTCCCGAATCTTTTTTCTGAATTTTTGCTTTACCAGAATTTCTAAATCTACTTCATCATCAACTACAAGTATCTTAGCCATTGTTCATGATTTTTTTTAGTTTCTCTTTTAGTATATTGAAATCCAGTGGTTTTGTTAAAAAATCATTCGCCCCTTTTTCCATAGCCTGTCTATAATTTTCTTCATCCGCATAAGCTGTAATCATCATCACAACGGGCGATAAAGCTTGATAATCATGTCGGATTTTCGATAATAAATCAATTCCGCTCATACCCGGCATATTAATATCGGATAATATTAATACCACTTCCAAACCATTCCCTTTAAGGTATTCTAATGCTTCTTCACCAGAAAGGGCAAAGTCAAATTCAAAATTATTATGGCGCAATTCTTTACGAAAATGTTGCAAGAAAAGCGGTTGCACATCGGCTTCATCATCTACTACCAGTATTTTCATTTTTAACTATTTTTATGTACTATTACGATTCAAAAACAATCATTAATCATTAATTTTCAAACACTTAAATTAATTATATCCGTTTTATTAAAATACTGTTCTTGTTATTCTATTGGAAGGAAAATAGTAAAAACAGTATAATCATTTTCCCGGCTTTCAACAGTAATGGTACCACCATGTCCTTTCACGACTATATCATAACTTAATGACAATCCTAAGCCTGTACCTTCGCCACTTGGTTTGGTTGTAAAGAATGGCTGCATTATTTTATCTTTAATAGCTTCTGGAATTCCGATACCATTGTCTTTTACGATTATTTCAATTCCCTTATCTTTTAATGCAGTCTTCACACTAACCATCGGTTTGTACTCTTCTCCTGATTTTTTCTGTCTTTGGTGTGTAGCATAAAATGCATTAGTAAATAAATTCAATAACACACGACCAATCTCTTGTGTTAACACATTTATTTTGGGCAGATTTTCATCGAAATCAGTAACTAAATCGGCATTAAAACTTTTGTCTTTAGCTCGAAGACCATGATAAGCAAGCCGTAAGTACTCATCTGCTAATTTATTGATGTTCGTGGGTTCTTTGACATTATTTCCAGATCTGCTGTGTTGCAACATCCCTTTCACAATACTATCTGCGCGCCTGCCATGATAGTTTATTTTTTCCAGATTTTGTTTGATATCTGCTGCTATGGCATTGGCTTCTGAGGCATCGCCTTTTTCCATTTCCTCTTGCATTTCGTCAATCAATTCCAAACTGACTTCAGAGAAATTATTGACAAAGTTCAACGGATTCTGAATTTCATGCGCAATCCCAGCTGTAAGTTCACCAAGCGAAGCCATTTTCTCGGATTGAATGAGTTGAATTTGAGTGGTTTTTAGTGTATTAAAGGCTTTCTCAATTTCACGGGCATGGGCAAGTTCTTTTTCTTTAGCCAAAGCATGTTCTTTTTCGAGAAGTCTTTTTCGTTGAAACCGGTCTATCAAGACCATCAGCACTATAAAGAAGATGCCATATAACGTATACGCCCACCAGGTAAGCCACCAAGGAGGAGAAATACTAAAAGCAACCGAAGCTCCCGACTCATTCCAAACACCATTACTGTTAGCCACTTTCAAATGAAAAACATAATCTCCCGGAGGCAAATTGTAATAATAGGCAGTTCGAATATTTCCCACTTCACGCCAGTTGCTATCATAGTTCTCCAGTTTATAGGCAAATTTATTTTTAGTTGGATTGGCATAATGTATCCCTATGTAATCAATAGCTATGTTGTTTTGATCAAACTTGAGAGCAATGTTTTTCGGTTTATTGGAAACTTTCTTTTTTAATACATCAAGATTACTATAAATGGATAGCTCTCCAATTTTAAAATCCGTTATAAACACTTTTGGTGGCAATGAATTCTTTGTAATATCATCCGGATTAAATACTGTTATTCCGTTATTACCCCCAAAAAACAGGAGCCCTCCCGATGTCCTGATGTAAGATCCATCGGCAAACAATCGTCCCTGAATACCATCTTCTAAAGAAAAATTATTAAATAGTTCTTCTTTAACACTAAATCTGCTTATCCCTTCAAATGTACTCAGCCAAAGTGCCTCATTTTTTTCATCCGGTAAAATCCCCTGAACACTCATAGATGGTAATCCATCACCGGTAGTATATGTTTTTATTTTCTTGGTTTCAATATTGTACCTGTTAAGACCGCCGCCCCAAGCACCTACCCAAACGATACCATCCTTATCTTCATACAGCGAATTGATATCCTGTGATCTTAAGATATCTCCTTTTTTCTTATCAAATCCATACCTTTCTACTTTATCCGCTCCATAATTATACAGAAATAATCCGTTATTAGTAAGGAACCATACCCCATGCTTTGGGCTCTCATACATATTGACTACTTCGTTGCTGGTTGTATTTGATCCGGAAATCTTCATCAAGTCAAAATGGCGAAGCGTTTCTTTATTTTTAGTTTTTAAAAAAGCACCATCGGATGTGCAAAACCATAGATTTCCCCTACTGTCATTAAAGAGCTTATAAACATACACTTTATCCAGTTTGGGATCGAGAATGACATCTTTAAAAGTTTTAGTATTGGTATTAAAAAGCAGAAACTTTTGATTATTCTTTTTTATAAGAATTTCATCAGGTGCATACAAACCAGTACCTTCAGTCCAATCTAATTCTGGCATAATTTCAGAAAATGGATACGGTATTAAAGAACTCGTCTTAGGATCAAAAACATTAAGTCCACGCCCAGTCACAATCCAGATTTCCCCATCCTTGTTTTCAAACATTTTAGTAACCCAACCATTTGTAATGGAGTTTTTATCCCCCTCCTTGTATACATAGGACTTCAATACGGTTCGATTAAAATATCTAAGCAGTCCGTGAGATCTTGTCCCTAACCAAAGATTATCAAATGAATCCAAATGAAGACAACCGATGTTAACTTTTGCTATTTTTTGATCAGGGCTTCCTCCCAATATTTCAAATTGTTCTTTCGTTCTGTCAAAATAGATTAGACCGTTATTGGTTCCAAGCCAGATATTCCCTTTTGAATCTATCTCCATTTCATTTGTAAAAAATTCACCATTCAATTTAGTGAATAATTGCTTCATAGGATAGGATTTCACTTTACCCGAACTCGGATTCCAGACGCTAAGTACCCCACTGGTAGAAGTCAACCAGATATTTCCACTTTTATCGCTTTTAATTGTTTTATAGTATTGTTCCTTACTCTCAAACGTACCTATCGGCCATTTCTCTTTATGTATATTTTTATTACTGTCAATTCGAAAAAAACCATTGTCAGCGATGATCCAAATATTTCCTAGCTTATCTGTGGTGGTAACATAAACATTTTTTACACCCATATTTAAAGGTGTTTCAAAGCGTTTGAGTACCTTACTATTTTTATCTTTATAAAAAATAGCATGGGTAGCCGTTATACCAATAGCACTTGTTACCCCAAAATAAATCCTTCCTTCTTTATCCGCATCTATGGTTGTAACTACTGGTTGTGAACCAAATGGAAAATCGATGAGCTTTGAGAAATTATAATTCTTGAAAGATTTTGTAGATGGATTGTATTCACTGAGCATATCAACACAACCAATCCAAATATGTCCGTTGTGATCCTCAAAAAGACGAGATGTCAAAATACTGCCCATTGTTTTCGGATCATTGGGATCAGGATAAAATCGCTTGTATTCATACCCATCATAACGCACGAGTCCATTATCTGTTGCCAACCAGACATTACCCATCTTGTCCGTGATAACATCATTGACGCCCGCTCCTTCTAAATCAGGATAAACCGTAAAATTGGAGAGTTTGAGTTGTGCACTAACCGAGGAAAAAAAGACCTGAAAACTTACCAATAGGATAACAAAAAAGTACTTTTTCATAGTTCAGCTATTTTTCATTAATGTATTTGATTAACAATCCCACTTCATTCCTCTTCTTTGGTTTCTACTTTCAATTCCTTCCATATGCATTTACAATAGCACAGGCCAAAGACAATCAAAAAACGGATAAGGTACAGGATAGATTGGGAGACAAAAACAAAAACATAACTAAATAAATATCAAGTATTTACATCCATTAAAATTACATAAAATTTAACAAACTTATTACCATAATCTCCATTTAAATGCAGCTAAAATAGATTATGCCTTATCTATAGGAAATTGAGAAAGCAAATCTGTGCGACTCTTCACCGGAATATTTTTATGATAACCGACCTATCGACTCAAGCATATTTTCATTATATTTCACACTCTTTTGATATGACAAAAGAAAAATTTGCAGATGGACCATGATAAATTTATTTTCTGCCTCGAAGCGGTTCCCGACGTAGAAATTGAAACCCGTACCGAAGTTCTCAAAAACTTAGAGCAATTAGCCTTTGAACAAGGCATTTCCAGCATTTATAAAACTTGCGATACGATTGAAGGATTGGAAGAAAGTTTAAACGCCCTACTCTACGATGATCATAATTTTAAGGACTATGAAATAATTTACTTAGTAATGCCAGGCAAAGGAAATAATATTTGCATCAATAACTATTACTACAGCTTAGAAGAAATAGCCGAACTCTTTGAAGGTAAAATGAAAGGAAAAATTTTGCATTTTGCCAATGCAAAAGTGTTAGACTTAAGCGAGGAAGAAGCACAGTATTTTTTAGATATTACAGGAGCTCGTGCCGTTTCGGGTTATGGCAAGCCAATCAATACCATTACAAGCAAAACCATCGACAAAGCTTTCTTTAATTTATGCCAGGAAGAAGAGGATCTCCCTGAAATTGTAGAAGAACTATTTCAAAAACACTATACTCTTTGTAAACTGCTCGATTTCAGACTGTATTATTAAAATCCAAAATTTAATGTTGCTTTTCAGGAGCTATTCCAGCTGTCCGCTATATCTTTTATAAAATTCCCAGCCCTCAAAAGGCTGACAATTTTAAAAAAGGATGCCGCTTCCATCTGGGCTAGGGTTTTCGTTTTCAGAAGACCTTTTGATATTAAACGTCTATAAATCCACAAAAACTACTTTTAATTTGTTACACCCAACAGGCTAATCGTTAATATTATTTTAAAGTAAACAACTTTTTATTTGAAATTCGTAATTTTACAAAATGAGCAAAGTCGAAACAATAGAGGAGTTTTATCAGAGAAAATACGATTTCATGCCCGACAGCTTGCGGAAAGAAATTGGACATTTTAATGTTTTTAAATTAGACCCTTTTTCGGGAAATTATACCAAACCGGTACCCTATAAAAAAAGAGATTATTTTAAAATAACCTTGTTAGTAGGTGAAAGCACGATTCAATATGCGGATAAAGCAATCCAACTTCAAAATCAGGCATTGGTGTTTTCTAATCCGCAAATTCCGTATAGCTGGGAACACACCGACGGTATTCATCACGGATACTTTTGTATTTTTGACCAAGCCTTTTTTCATCAATACGGAAATCTCAACCAATATTCCCTTTTTCAGCCGGATGGCAACCACGTTTTTGAAATCACTGACGAACAATTAAAAACACTAACTGGTATCTATGAGCGTATGTTTGAGGAAATTAATTCCGATTACATCCATAAATACGATGTCATTAGAACCATTGTTTTTGAGATAGTTCACTTCGCTTTAAAAATGGCTCCATCAGCCAATTTGACCAAACATCCACTTAATGCAGCCCAACGTATTTCGACCTTATTTTTAGAATTGTTGGAACGTCAATTCCCTATTGATGACCCACGCCAAATACTAAGTCTTCGCTCCGCTTCTGATTATGCCGAAAAGCTGAACGTACATGTGAATCACCTCAACAGGGCTATAAAAGAATCTACCGATAAAACCACTTCACAGATTATTGCCGAGCGTGTCATGCAGGAAGCCAAGGTTCTGTTGAAACAAACGACATGGTCAGTATCTGAAATCGCCTATGCTTTAGGTTTTACCGAAGTAACCCACTTTAATAATTTTTTTAAAAAACACCTTCAACTTAGTCCAATGAAGTTTAGAAATGTTTGATTTTTGTAATTTGTTGTTTCTTTTT
>RCUJ01000521.1_pt1 | contig 22096 bp, 23 predicted proteins | sample 2166321 | NCBI WGS metagenome assembly RCUJ01 (sample SAMN09932808, study PRJNA488358) | compost metagenome | feature: garden; material: soil; isolation source: compost soil in an enriched community after 118 h of incubation | place: Germany: Experimental Botanical Garden Goettingen | collected... | reverse complement strand
GTGGCGAACGATGTTCCGTAGAGGCTGCCGGCGTAGCTGCTTGTTTGATTGCCAATCTGCCACATTGGCGAAACGATATTGCCCGAACCTGGTGCAACAACATCAAGCCCCGGGCCGTAGCTACTGAAGTTTGCCCGTTGGTTTGTGTTGTCCGTCGCACCAACCGCAATAACATGATTACTTAGGGCAGGATAGCTCATTGCACCCGGCTTGCTTGCGTCGCAGCCAAGTTCTTGGCCTGTGCCGCAGTTGCCAGCAGCAGCTATGATCACGACATTACGATCATATGCGTAGTCGATAGCTGTTTGCATGGCAGGGTCTGGCTGACTACCGCCAAGGCTCATATTGATCGCTTTTGCGCCATTATCGACTGCGTAATATATCGCAGCAATAACGTCGCTCGTGTAGCCAGCACCATCATCACCGAGTGCTTGCAGAGGCATCAAGCGAGTGCTCCAATTGAGGGAGGCAATACCTAAGTTATTATTACTTGTTGCACCGGCTAGTCCAGCCGTTTCTGTACCATGTGATACGGCGGCGCCGCTCGGGTTATCTTGCCCGGCTTGTGGATTGTTAGTGGAGGACACAAAGTTCCAGCCAGTCACGTCATCGACGTAGCCGTTATTATCATCGTCACAGTTATTAGTCGCCTTGTTCTGAGGGGTATTGTTCCAGCAGCGATCACCTAGTTTGGTGGTACTTGTCTCGCCCGGGTTTTGATACCACTGGTTCTTTAAGTCTTCATGATTCATTGCAAAGCCACTGTCTATGACTGCAACAATAGCCGAGCTGCCGGTAGTTTGGTTCCAGGCTGCTGGCGTAAGCGTATTTTGCAGAGCCCAGCTAGATTGTGCATAGGGATCATTGGGCAATAAGAGCGCGTAGTAGGGATATTCGGTAATAACACTGTCGCGGATTGCAGCTTGCTTTGGGGCGGCTGACTTATTAACTGGTGCAGGTACTATCGGCGATTCGCGTATTGGCACATCGGATGATGGTTGTGGCGTAGTAGGCTCAGGATTGTCAGTTGGAGTGCCTCCAACTGACTGTGTGTGGTCAATCGGTTCAGTTTCGATGAGTAGCGGAGTATCTGTTGAGCTGACGTTGAGCGGTCGAAGTGAATGATAGCGGAACAAAAGCAGGGAGATAATAATAATCGCCAGAAGGCAGCTGACCGTGAGGAGTGTACGCGTTTGTTTTTTGTTCATAGTTAAGCGGTAGCTTTATTATACGGCTAGGAGTGAAAAAGCGAAAGCAGCAAAGTTTTCTTAGGCGAAGAGAGTTCTGCATATGCTTCCTAGGCATCGTCGAGGCGTATAATAGATATAGAGCAATCTCGCATGTGCTTTGGTAATTCAGGAGGTGTATATGAGCGATAAAGATCAATATGCAGTACAGGATCCTAGGGATCAGTACGATCAACCAGATATTAACAAAGAGCAGACTCAATCAGAGCCGGGACTTGATAAAATGCTTCAGCCTAGCGCTGATCACGGCGAGAATACCTACGTAGGCAGCGGTCGCCTTGCGGGAAGGAAAGCGCTTATCACTGGTGGCGACTCGGGAATTGGCCGAGCGGTCGCAATCGCGTTTGCCCGCGAGGGCGCTGATGTGGCGATATCTTACTTGCCCGAAGAAGAAGTCGATGCAAAAGAGGTCATTTCCGAAATTAAAAAGGCTGGACGCACATCACTCGCTGTCCCTGGCGATATTACAGATGAAAGTTTTTGTAAGGATATGGTCAAAGAGGTCGTCAAATTGTTTGGTAGGGTGGATATCCTGGTAAATAACGCCGGTAAGCAAGTATATGTTGAGAACATTGAAGACCTTACTTCTGAGCAATTCTTGAAAACATTTGAGACGAACGTTTTTGCAATGTTCTGGGTTACGAAAGCCGCCGTCGCTCATATGCCGGCAGGCTCCACTATTATTAATACGACATCGATTCAATCATATCAGCCATCACCTGGCCTGCTTGATTATGCCTCGTCAAAAGGGGCTATTACGACATTTACAAAAGGGCTTGCTCAGATGCTTGTTGGAAAAGGTATACGAGTTAATGCGGTCGCGCCTGGTCCAATTTGGACACCTTTGCAGCCAAGTCACGGGCAGCCGCCTGAGAAACTAGAGAAATTTGGCGCTGACACGCCGCTAGGACGTGCCGGACAGCCGGCAGAGCTTGCCTCTACGTATGTCTTTCTAGCATCGCAAGAGTCAAGCTACATCACTGCTGAGATAATAGGAGTAACTGGCGGGAAGCCGATATCATAAGGGGGAAAATATGCCATATTCATCAACACAAGAGCTACCCGATGGCGTTAAGAATGTACTACCATCGCACGCGCAAGATATCTATAAAGAGGCGTTTAATAGCGCCTATGAAGAGTATAAAGATCCAGCGGATCGGCGTGGTCGCGAAGATAGGGAGGAGGTAGCTCACAAGGTTGCCTGGAGCGCCGTGAAGAAGAAATATGAAAAGGATGAAGCTGGGAAGTGGCGCACTAAAGAATAGTAAGCCGTAGGCTGGAGGTAGTATATGAAAGGCAAGAAGACAGATATGTTTACGAAATTTACGACGAACGTGTCGACGGTACTCGGTAGGCCTTGGGTATTTGTTGTGGCTCTTTGTCTACTAGTCGCATGGGCGTTGAGCGGTCCTTTGCTCGGGTTTTCCGATACATGGCAGCTAATTGTCAATACAAGTACGACAATTATTACGTTTCTTACGGTATTTGTAATCCAAAACACACAGAACCGAGATAATCTTGCACTAAATATTAAGCTAGACGCTATTATGAAGAAACATGACATTACTGACGACGACCTTATAGAGGCCGAAGAGGAGAGCGATAAGAGCCTGGAGAGAGAAAAGAGAAGGGTAGTAAAGACTCGCTAGGCTGTATATGCTGCTAGGACTACCAGATGTCTTCAGGTTTAAGCTTTAGCCATTTTGCAAAAAACGCCTGAAGGGCTAGTAGTGTGAATGAGCCAATTCCTAACACTGCAGCGACAAACATAATAATTGCGTAGTCGAGGCTGGTGTTTATAGTGAATGCGCAGGCGCTGAGGATAATTGGGGTAGTACAGACTATGAGTTTGAGGTAGATTATTATACGTGCTGTTAATCTACGCCGCTTCTTCGGTGTTAGCTTGGTATGATGAGTAACAATAGGTACGATGCGAGCTGAGGCATTTTGTGTAATTTTTTGTCCCGATTTTGCGACTGCCGTAGGTATTTTAATGAGCACGTAAATCGTCGCGACAATAATGGCCACTGTGATAATGCCTGTAATAATAACGAGCGTCATCGATGGTGGGCTGCTGGTAATGACTGGGACATTCGCAGGTTCTGCGGGTGCGGCCACTGGCGCTTGGAGCAGTTCGGCTATACGAACAATCCAGGGCATATAAGGTAGCGCCGCCCACATCCACTGCAAGAGACAACTCAGATAGAATAGCGTGCCAAATAAGTTGGCTATGTATACTCGTTTTGAGAGATGCGACATGTGTCTATGATAGCAGACGCGGTGTTGCAGGGTGAAGCTATCTGCAGCATGTACGGTATGTATTATCGGCTCAGACTGCTCGTTGTTGGGTTAAAGACAAATAAAATAGACCGCCAAATGACGATCTCTTTTATTTGGTCGGGGTGAAAGGACTCAAACCTTCGACCTCTCGGTCCCAAACCGAGCGCGCTATCAACTGCGCCACACCCCGATGGTGTGATCTAATGCTTTTCTAGCATTGACTCTTGATGATTATACTGCATCAATAGTAGTAATTCAATAGAGGGTCATATATAGTTATTACTAATATATGGGTACGAAAAAAACAGTTACTGCCATAAATCAGCAAGACATAATTAGCGCTAGCATTACTCGGCTTGGGCGCTACTGGGTTGTATTGACGATCATTGCAATGGTCGCGACGTTTGGTCTGACGCTCTGGCTGAGCCGAGGTGTAAGTGTATGGTTTGACGAGAACTATTCGATCATATTGGCCCAGCGGCCTGTCTCGGAGCTCATTGCCCTGACGGCGGTTGACGCACATCCACCGTTATATTATCTGCTTCTAAAGGCGTGGGGGACACTGTTCAGCTGGAATGAGTTGGCTCTTCGAAGTCTCAGCGCTGTGTTCTGTGCATTGACTGTCGGTATGATGACGCTGCTCGTGCAGCGACTCTTTACACGTAATGTGGCGATTGTCGTACTGCCTTTTATGGTATTCGCACCGTTCTTGTTGCGTTATGGCTACGAAATACGAATGTACGCGCTCGTTACGTTTGTTGGCGTTCTTGCCACATGGGTACTGGTACGAGCATCGCAGTCGCGTGGATATATATGGTGGATCATGTACGGAATATTAGTGGCTATCGGAATGTATACGCTTTATATGTCAGCGGTAATTTGGCTTGGGCATTTAGTGTGGCTCCTAGTGGTGGCCAAGCAAAAGAGAGAGTCCATGATCAAGCAGCCTTATTGGATTGCGTATGGCGTGGCTGCATTGGCGATTCTACCTTGGTTGCCGACTGTCATCCGTCAGTTTATTGATTCGGCTTTACCGCCAATGGACGGCGTGACGCTTAGTCAGCTCGTGAATGTAAGCGGATTATTGCTGGGGTATGTTGCAAATTGGCAGATGGGCGCCTGGTTATCTCTTGGGATTGTTATCATGATCGTGCTCTTTACTATGCTCTACTCCAGGATCTTGAGGCATGCAAGCCTACGCTATCGCCAGGGTTTATTGCTATTGGCGTTCTGCTTTGTCGTCGGGATGGCATTTTACGCCTTGCTGTCACTTCCGCCGATGACTCCCCGTTTTAATGAGCGATACGTGGCGCACATTGCTCCGTATGTGTATGCGCTCATTGGTGTTATCGTTGCGATTGGCTGGCGAATGGGGTGGCGTCGTTTGTCGGGCTCCCTGGCCGTCCTGTCATGTGTCATTCTCATTGGTGGAGTAGCCACACTGCAAGCCGCCGGTAACTATAATTTTTTGAGAGCGCAAACTCCTAGAGGCAAGGAAGTTGTCTCGATGTATGGCTGTAGCAACACGACATTTATCAGTAATGATCTATTTGAATATGTCGATATGTATTATGAATTCAGATCATGCGACTTGAGGTTTTATGCATCTAATAATCCCGCTTTTAAACATGGCTATGCCTCGTTACACAATAGTCCGCAACGACTTACGAACACGGATGCGCTTACGGCCGAGCGTATTGTCGTAATCTCGTATGATGAAAAGATAACACATATCATACCTGATTCACGCTACAGGCTTGTTGCAACTGACGCACTCGATAGAGTATCTATGAAGGTATATAAGAGGTAATTACTTAGTGCGGTAGTACTCAAGCGATAGATCTGGATATCCGGCTGGCGATTGACCTTGTTGAATTTCTGCGCGTACTGAAGCATCAAATGACCCAGCGGCGCGACTCGGATAGAAGAGCGTTAGGTCTACTGCATACGCAGAAGTGCCAATCGCGAATATTGCGACGGCTGAGATTTTGAGCCATCGCCGACGTGATCGCCAGATTATAGTCGATCCGATTGCAATAAGGATGACGATAAATAGCCAGGCGGCTGATGCGCGGAGGCTATGAGGCTGCCCTTCGTTTGTAAGTGCGGAGCCGAGAATACTAGCAATAACGCCTGCTGCGGCGATAGCAATAAGAATTTTTTGCTGTGACTGGCTCTTGGACAATGATTTCGTGCTTGCATGTTTGAATATACCGATACTATGCCAGGCGAGTACTGCGAGGGGTAGTACTGCCGCAACCCCGAGCATGCCTTGGTATCCCGTAGCGTGCCGAAGGTTTGGATCACCGAAGATAAAGAGAAAGATAGGGTTTATCATGAGGAAGATATTGGCAATAACATGGCCGATACCAAATAGAAGCGGTGTGTCATGAAAGACGCTCACTTCTCTACTACGCGCAAGCGCTTCTGGCTGCAAAATAAATACAAGTAAGGGCAGGGCGATTAGCGCGCTGTAAGCCCCGACAATGAGTAAATGACGGAGTGAGATATGCGCATAGCGATACAACAAAGAATATGCGCCGACGTACAGCAAGGGAGCCGTAACTCGACACGGAGGATAGAGGTAGGCCAAGGCAACCAGACTGGTTGGCAGAAGGACGTGCCCAATTATCTTGTATCGATACGAAGGCGCGAACCAGATCAGACTAAAGGCATAGAACGAGAGTGATACAACAAGTGGAATAAGCGCAGGGTCCCACGCAAGGCTCCCTTGAAGCCACCCCCATGGAAGAGCCAGTCCTATAATAACTGCTGCGTATGCAGCTTTTTTATCAAGCCAAAGACGTAGTGACCAGCCCAGTAGCAGAACGGCTCCGATAGTAGCAACTTGAGAAAAGAGTCGCAGGGCAAGTTCGCTCGTCCCAAATAGTGCTGCCCACAACGTAACTGGATACAGGTAGATCGGTGTAGTGTAGCCTCCGCCGAGACTGGACGAGAACAACGGCCAGAATTCACCGTGTGCGTTTGTCCAGTTGGTCAGCATAGCAATGACGTGTGCGCCACTTGCCGCTTCGTCGAGGAAGAAGCCTGGCGGCGACCAGGACAGGGTTATAATTCGGAGGATAATAAGGGTAATGATTACAGCGACGAGTGTGCGAGTGCGAGTAAGATGATGCAGCATAGGTAGTGTCTAGTATAGCTGATATCGAGAGGGTGAACCAGCTCCCTTAGCGAGGTATAAGTTTCTGGATAATGCGATTTTGCGCAAGCAAGAGGGACGCAGCAACGGCGACGATACCGAGCGTCGTATTGTAGAGGATATTCGCGCTCTCGACAAAGAAGAAGCTTATCAAAAATATGACAAACCCGTGGACAATATAGACAGTGAGTGATCGATGGCCAAGGGGCAATAGTAGCCATTTCGTCCAACGTTCAAGCCATGGTAGGGTGCGATTGAAAGCGAGTGCGAACGCAACGAAGCAGATCAGCGCGAGGAGAGATCGCCACAGATCAAGCGCAAATTCTTTTGAAAAGAGTGTATTGAGAAAAAATGCAACAGAATTATCAGGTATGATAAACGTGCAGATTGCCGAGAGCAAAAGGACAGCGCTCGTGATCCCATAGAGTGCGAGCGATTGTCGTGTTCGTGTGCGAGGCGTCTGGTGGCTCCACCATCGCTGAATAGTCGGTAGATAGTAACCGGCAACTGCTGGTAGGAAGAAGAGCGGTAGCCACTGGAGCCATTCGATATCGTATTGGACTCCTATAAAATTTCCGATGAGCGCAAGAAGGGCGACTATGTAGGCCGCGCCACGTCGAAATAGCCAGATAGTCACTGGCGTGAGCGCCAGGAAGATAGCGTACAAATAGAGGAAGTGTACCCAGATATGGGCGTTCATCATCTGAAGGGTTAGTGTAATGAGCTCTTGCCAGTGACCTGTAGTAATTTCAACCCATGGCTGCGGACTAGCGGTGGGTATGTACCAGATTAGTACCGTGTAAAGAAGAGTCATGCCGACAAACCAGCCGTAGAGCAAAAGGGCGCGGCGAAGCAACTTCTTGCTGACGACCATAAGAGATTCATCACGATTCTTATAGCCGCGAATATAGCCGACAAGTAAGCCTGAAATGATAATAAAGCCTTCGGCTGCGCTTACCCATAATTTACCTTCGCCGGTAAAAATAGATAATAAGCTTGGCCAGCGCCATAGGTGATCAATAATAATAACGACAATGAAAAAACCACGTAAGTAATCTAGGGCCACCAGGCGTGAGGCGGAAGCTCGATCGGGTTTCGAGCGTGATATAGCTGTTTTCATTTCTTCTAGTATATCAAATGCTAATTGAGGAACGGCTGAGTAGCAAAGGGGTGCAGAGACGAGTATACTGGGAGTATATGATGATACCCACACCCTACCCTGCCCCAGATTTTAGCGTTGCCAATATCGATGGAGCTGTACGTACCCTTGCTGATTATTCGGGTAAGTGGGTGGTTCTGTATTTCTACCCAAAAGATGATACGCCTGGCTGTACGATTGAGGCATGCAGTCTGCGTGATGCGCGTGACGACATTGCAGCACTTGGAGCTGAGGTTATTGGTGTGAGCGCTGATGATATTTCAAGCCATGACAAATTTAAGGCCAAGCATAGCCTAAACTTTACGCTCCTGAGCGATCCTGACTTAACGATGATCCGTACATACGGCGCCTGGGGTGCGAAGCAATTTGGGCGAGAAGGTATTCTTCGCCGAACATTTATCATCAATCCATCCGGAACGGTCGTCAAGGTGTTTGGCCGCGTGACGCCACTTGGTCATGGCGAACAGGTGATAGCCGAACTTAAGAAACAGCAGGCATTTAGCGAGGACGCTTAAGGGCTACTTCGCGAGCAAGCTCGGCAAATCGATCATCAATCACGGTAGGGGTGAAGTCGCCGTATTTATTGATAATCGCCTTTTCAATTAAGAAGTCGGCAATGGCTGGGTTTTTTGGCAAAAGAGAGCCATGGAGATATGTCGCAATAATATTATTATAGCGAGCTCCTTCGGTGTCGTCTTTGCCATTATTTCCAGCACCTTTTATGACTCGGCCTAAAGGTGCGACGTGTGGCCCGAGGAATGTTTGACCGCTATGGTTTTCGTATCCGATGATCTCGCCGAAGTCATGGCTGGTTGTTGTGATATTGCCGGTTAATCTTTCCGGTCCAGCGTGAGTTTCAATATCGAGTAGTCCAATTCCTTGGATGATATGACCATCTTGAGTCTTGAAAAATTTGCCCAGTAGCTGGTAGAGGCCGCAGATCATGAGCATTGGGACATTAGCGTCAGCCAGCTCTTTGAGCTTATCGGCAATAGAGAGCAGGTCTGCTTGAATAATAGATTGGCCTGAATCTTGGCCGCCGCCGCCGACAATAATATCGATGTCATTGGGGAATATGTCGCCAGGGTTATACTCCTTAAGAATAGGGGTGTAACCGTGCCATTCTAGGCGACGCTTTAGTGTGAGGGTATTGCCCCAGTCGCCGTAGATATTCATATCCCGGGGGTAGATTTGAAGAATGGTGATCGTGCGTTTGTCGGTCATGAAATTGTCTCCACGGAAGTCATCTTGCTTAGTTCACGGCGCAGGGCTAGCATGGCGGTATAGGTACAGTAGATACGCTTTGGCTGGTCGCTATAGGTGGATATAAACGCACGAAGGGCGGCGATTAGGTTCGTATCAACATGCCCAATTGTCACTTCTTCGTATTGCAGGCGTAGCGCCATGTCATAAGCTCGAATGCCACTGACAGATTGAACGCCATTTTCAGTAAGGCTGTCAAAATTAACGTCCCAGAGCCACGACATGTCTCGGCCGTCAGCATAATTGTCGTTGATGGCGATCATCGTTGCATAATCCTTGGCGTCAAATGAGCTGAGGCCAAGCCGAAAGCCGCCTGGATTTTTTACTAGAACAAGCTCAAGGGGCTGGTCACCTACTATAAGTGTTTCGCCGCGACCAAAGGCTGGCTCAACGGCTGAAAGAGAGGCAATGAGTTTATCGGTATTAAGTTTCTCGCCGACAATCTCCCTGACAAGTGCAAGGGCGGCAGCTGAGTTGTATATATTATAGACGCCCTGTAGTTTCAGCTCGGTGGCAAACTGCTGGCTGTTCATGGTGAACGTCGCCGTTTTTCCCTTTAGACTATCAAGCGTTACTTCGGCGGCGGGTAGACTGTTGATAGTGCGAGGTGCGCTATGCAGGTCATCGTCGTTTGGAAATAGAGCTCGTGTTGTATCGCTAAGTCCAAAGAAAATGGGACGCTGATGTGTGAGGGAGGAGGCTATGTTAGCCACTCTCGGGTCCTCACGATTAAGTACCACAGTCTCTGTTGTGTGAGTGGCGATATGGGCAAGCATCTTGACGGTAGTGTCGATCTCGCCGAAGCGATCGAGCTGATCTCGCATGACATTTAACAATAGGCTATATCGCGGCGGGATGGCATTAACAAAGTGAACAGCATGAGCCTCATCGAGTTCAAGAACGGCAATATCAGCATCGAGTTTACCCTTGAAGTCTACCTCGCCGAGTAATGCGGCGGCAACACCACGAACAAAGTTACTGCCAGTTCGATTGGTAAATACCCTTAGGCCTTGGCCTTCAAGCAGCTCTACGACCATCTTTGTCGTCGTCGTTTTGCCATTAGTGCCACTAATAACAACGACGCCAAGAGGTAATTGGTCGAGGGTGGTTTTGATAAAATCCGGATCAATTTTTTCAACGAATAATCCAGGTAGGGCTGACCCGCCGCCGCGAAGTCGCGCGGCGTAACGAACGGCCTTGCCGAGGAGTGTGGTGTACGGCTTTGACATGGATCTATTATAGCCTAATTATTAGTGGTAGGGTACAATAAGGTTATGTTTCTAGTGGGAATTCTTTCATGGTGGTATGGTGATGGCTGGAGGCAGCGCGTAGGTTTGATCCGTGAACGATTAGCACGAACCCTAGACTTCTTCTCAATTAGTCTTTTGCTGCGAACTCTTTTTTCTCCTTTTCGACAGATATCGGCCGGCAAGACGGCAGGTCCGATAGGCGTCCAGATGCGAGCTTTCTTTGATAAGCTTACATCTCGCTTGATCGGGGCGGCTGTGCGTTCTTTTATGATCGCCGCTGGTGTTGTCATCATCTTACTGCATGCTTCTTGGGGGCTAGTTGTACTTGTTGGCTGGGCATTAGTGCCACTACTGCCCGTTGCCGGCATTTTGGCATTTAGTATTGGATGGGCTCCATCGTGGACTCTATAGCGCTGAATAGAAATAGTATCCGTGCGCAGAAGGCTCGGATTGGCGAAGCAATTGTTAAATGGCGACTACTGATTATTGTATCGGTATATATCTGTTTATTCGCTGCAATGATATTTATTGTTATTGGCCAGCCGGCCGGCTGGCTGCTACTTGGCTTGTCGGCAATACCGGTAATTATTCTTGAATGGTGGAAAGGGGATATCCATCATCTTAAATCGGGGATATCTTCATCAATTGATGACATACTTGCGGGTGATGTACTTGGGAAGCTATCGAAGGATGTCTCGCCTCGCGATTTAGCTACGATCATTAGTCATGTGCCAAGCGGCCAGTTCTTTGCAGCCCGCTTTGGAATTGGCGCACGTTTCCTCCAGGAAATAACATCCGAGAATCCTGCCGACACCGAGCAAATTTGGCGAAATGCATTGGCACTCAAAGAGCAGCTTGATGCAGAACAGATAACTGGCGGTATATTGCTCGTAGCGATCATACGTGCATTTGACCAGCACGAGACAGTGCTCGCACATCTACAGTTAGGAGCCGATGATTTAGTTGCTGGTGTCGAGTGGTATGAGCATATTCATCAGTTGATTCGTCGCTCAAAGAGGTCTCGCCGAACTGGCGGTATCGCGCGAGATTGGTCGTTTGGCTATATTCCTCTACTATCCCATTACGGCCAAAACATAAGCGAACAGATGAGTGGTGGCCATAGTATGAACGTGGAGCTTGAAGCTCATCGCGAAGCCCGAGATCAGCTAATTTCAACATTCTCAGGCGCGGGTCGTCAGAATGCAACACTTGTAGGAGCGGCAGGTGTAGGCAAGACAACTATCGTTCATGCATTCGCCGAGCGACTACTCGACGCCTCGTCGTCGCTACCTGCAAGTTTAAAATTTCGTCAGGTGATTATGCTTGATGCATCGGCGTTGATTGCGGCTGCGCCGGGGAGAGGTGAATTAGAGCAACTTGTAACACGTGCTCTAAACGAGGCATATAGTGCTAAAAATATCATTCTCTGTCTTGATAATGCTCAACTCTTTTTTGAAGAAGGCATTGGATCAGTCGATCTTAGCAACCTACTGCTCCCGATCTTAGAGGCGGGTAGACTGCGAATAATCTTAACGATGGACGAGCAGCGATATTTGCAGATCGGTCAACGTAATCCGGCGCTTATCAACGCGCTGAACCGTATCTCGATTGCCAGTGCTACTGAGGCTGAGACTATTGCAGTACTACAAGACCAGCTGATAATCTTTGAATTCCAGTACCATGTTACATTTATGTATCAGGCGCTTGAAGAAGCATATCGTCTGAGTGAGCGATATGTTCATGATCTTGCGATGCCGGGTCGAGCGATAAAGCTATTAGAATCTGCGGCGTCACATCCTGAAGACGGCTTCATTACCGCACATTCGGTACAGCGAGCAATTGAACAGACGATGGACATAAAAGTAGGCGTAGCGAATGACGATGATGAGCGAGAAAAGCTTCTTAACCTCGAAGATTTAATTCATAAACGCATGATCAACCAAACGCGTGCCGTACAAGTAGTAAGTGATGCGCTTCGGCGTGCTCGTGCTGGCGTACGCAACCAGAATCGTCCGATTGGTACATTTTTATTTCTTGGTCCAACCGGTGTTGGTAAAACGGAGCTAGCTAAGGCGCTTGCGGATGTCTACTTTGGCGGCGAAGAGCGTATGATTCGGCTTGACCTAAACGAGTATGTTCGCAGTGAAGACGTATCTCGTTTGATCGCCGATGGCGCCGATGATCCCAATAGCCTTACAGCACAAGCAATGAAGCAGCCATTTAGCGTGGTGCTACTCGATGAGATAGAAAAAGCTCATCCTCAGGTCCTGACGACGCTGCTTCAACTGCTTGATGAAGGCATTCTACGCGATATGAAGAATCGAGAAGTTAGCTTTAGAGATGCGATCATTATCGCAACGAGCAATGCTGGAGCCGACCGTATTCGTGAGTATATCGAACGCGGCTACCAGCTAGAGCAGTTCGAGAAGCAGTTTGTTGACGAGCTCATTAACACAAATCAATTTCGTCCAGAGTTCCTGAATCGTTTCGACGAGATTGTCACGTTCCGACCGCTCGGCAAAGAGGAGTTGGTTCAGGTTGTTGAGCTCATTCTCGCGGGTATCAACAAGACACTCGCGTTGCAAAAACTAACAGTCGTCGTTGAGGATGAGGCAAAACTACGCCTAGTCGATAGTGGATATGACCCTCGACTTGGTGCTCGTCCGATGCGCCGAGTTGTTCAGCGAGCTGTTGAGAATACGGTTGCAAAACAGTTGCTGAGCGGAGCGGCTCAGCCGGGAAGCACGATTAACATTACGCTTGAGCAGGTTGAGCAAATTCTTGGGAGTAAGCAGCAGGCAGACGATATCGTAACACCGCCAATAAGTACGCCTCCTATTCACTAGTACGGTGAAATAGGAGGCATGATGGTAATCGGCTAGAGGTTTTTAACTAGCGCTTAGTGGAGCGTCGCGCATTCTCCGCAGCATTAGCAACCTGCTGCTTAATACTGTCCTGCTTAGCTCGTGCACTATCGGCGGCTTGCTCAAGTAAGTCGCGAGCAACATCCCGGCCACCAAGGCCAAATGCAAGCGCAAGCCCTAAGGCGACGGCGCCAACAATGGCTGTGAATAGGATATTAACGATATCTGTAGCTATACCGAGTTGGTTTAATATCATGAAGATCGCTAAGCTCATTGTTACCGCTGGTATCGCAGTGCCTACTAGCCGAGACATAGCTGTATTACCCATAACTCTCCGAGCAAATCCAGCAGCCCCCGCTGAAACCGCACTAGCAACAAGGAATATTATGACTGCAGCAATAATATTAGGGATGTACCCGTAAACTGCGGCAAGGAGATCGTTTAAGACTGGAAGATTTAGGGCTGCTATCGCAAGCGAGATCGTTCCAATCATAATGAGCCAAAAGACAATTCTGCCCGTAAAATATGAAGGGCTTTCAATGACGCGCGACACTATCGATCCGGCTGCAGACGCGTGAATAACTCGATCAAACCGTAGTCGCTGCAATACTTTGCGCGTTAATCGTGCAAGACCGGATGCGATGAGGCCGCCTATTAGTAGTATGACAATGGCGGCAAGTACGCTAGGTAAAAAATTAATAATATTACCTACTACATTTTCAAACTCTTGCGTAAGATCAAACCTTTCCATAGTAAACTCCTTACTGTTATATTAGTGTGTCCTTAATATAGCGTGGATGAGGGAGTTGGAATGTAAGAAATCTAACAATTTGTCGCTAAACTAGCACTGGATAGAATTTGCCGTCTATTATTTCTTTTTACCAACATGACCTAGGTGGGTATGCTTGAAGCTGGTGGCATGCTTGAGTCCATATCCAAAAGCACGATCAATAAGGATGTGAAAGAGCCAGATAAGTGAGGCGAATAAAATAATTTGGTTATCGGTGGCGATATAAATCGCAACAAGAATAACAGGTCCAATTAAACTATGGCCAATGTTATAGATAGCTGCCCCGACCCGTGGATTGAGGAAATAGCCGGCCATGCTGACATCGGGAACTAAGAAAAGGATCGGTAACCACCACCAGTCAAAGTTGCCAACAACAACGTAAAAGATGGCAACAAGAATTGCGGCAATGAGATATTCGGAACTGATGAGTTGTTTCATGAAAGTATTCTGCATATGCTTAGTATAGCAAAAGTTAATAAAGAATCAGACTGTAGACAGGTGATAAGCGTCATTACGCTTAGTAAAATAGATTGGTGTGTATTCCCAAAAATTATCATCCTTCGATAGGAGACATCTGGATAGATGCAACTACAGCTGCCGACGAAGGAGAGTGCTAGCCACTTCAGTTATTCGATCTATAAACGGACGTTTGATCCATTTATAAAGTATCATCTTCTCGGACTGAGCGAGATCCTTATGGAATTGATCATCAAGACTGGTAATTAAGCCTGGATCTGTTGCAGACATATTAATTTCGTCATTCAAGACAAAAGAACGGTCGTCAAAATTAATCGATCCCACACTTGTCCATGAGCCATCAATAGTAACAATTTTACTATGAAGGAGGGTTTGTTGGTATTCGTATATTTCAACGCCCGCAGCCAAGAGCTGATTGTAGTAGGCGTGTCCCGCCTTTCTCACAACTGGATGATTCGTGCGGTGGCCATTTGTAAGTATGACGACCCGTACTCCCGTGGCTCGTGCTGCTATAAGTGCGTTGCAAAAATGTGTGCTTGGGGCAAAGTAGGCTGTGGTGATATTGATGTTCATTTGAGCGGATCGAATCAGCGACATGAACAACTTGTCAGCGTATGTACGCCCACGAGTCGCCTTGCTCGATGTTATCTGTACGGTAATGCCGCCAGTAGTATTAGTGGTGAAGTCGTAGGTATCGATTGCAGAACCTCCTGCCTCGGTCCAGTTGTCATTGAAGCTGCTAATCAGGTCGACTACCGCGGGCCCAATTACTTTAAAATGCGTATCTCGCCAATGATGAATATCCTGGGCATTGCCTGTCCATTCCTGGGCAATACCGACGCCGCCAAGAAATCCGGTCTGCTGATCAACAACAAGAATTTTGCGATGGGTTCGATTGTTGAACTTATGGACGGTATACCACTTAAGTGGTCGGAACCAGCGAAACTCCACACCGGCATTTTGCATACGTTCAATGAGCCCAAGGTCTATCTTGCTGCTGCCAAAAGCATCCATGAGTACGCAGACATTGACGCCACCGTGAGCTTTTTCCGCAAGTGCATGAGCGAACTGTGTTGCAATTTCACCGCGCCAATAGACATACGTAAGAAAAAGTATGGATTCTTTAGCTTCGGCAATAGCTTCGAGCATTGCAGGGAATATCTCATCTCCATTTGTCAGTATGGTGACGCTATTGTTATGGCGAATCGGTGAATCGACGTAGTTCTCTAAGAATCTCTTATAAGCAGGGTTCTTTAGTTTCACACGTTGAAGAGTAGCCATTGTCTGGTAATTATACCACCGGCCTCCTTATCTATGGTATTTGATATATGTCATGCTAATGCTTTATACTTATGATTAATATGCAAATACGACAAAAGCAACAGCAACAGCTCGGCTTTACGATTGTCGAACTTCTGATTGTCATTGTCATTATCGGCATTCTGGCGGCCATTACAATCGTCGCCTATAATGGCATACAAAATAGAGCAAACGATACCACGATAAAAAGTGACTTAGCTAATATCGCAAAGCAACTGGAGACAATAAAAGCAGTATCTTCGAGCTCAACGTATCCAACGACTACGGAGTTGGCGAGCAATAAGCTATCTGCATCAAAAAACGTCTATGAAAAATCAAGAAACAATCTCTACTACTGCAGAACGACCGACAATTTGAACTATGCTGTTGGGGCAGTATCTACGTCAGGTAAAAACTTCTTCCTGGTGAATGGTGTTATCCAAGAGGGCGTGAATGTATGGGGTTCGACGACATGCGACCAGTTGACGAGTTTTGGCACCACGACTAATGCCGGATCTGGATATGACAATCCGACCAACACCTGGTCGCCTTGGGTTAAATAGCTGACAGAGTAAAAAGAGTATAGTACCTCCACTAATCTTTTTCGAGGAGTGGGCTTGTCGCAAGAAGTAGTGCGTCACTTAATAATAAAAACTAGTCGCTATTTTGAGAGCAGAACGTTGAGCTTACGAATTATTTATTCCAGCAGTAAAACTCACGACCTTTGTACTGAATATTAAATGCCTATACCTAGTGCGGGTGATTGTCGAGGATAGAACTAAACTGCAAGCATGACATTTTGCCATTCGAGTCCATTGCCGTCAATATATGACTCGCCGTCATCGCTAAAGCCAAGACTCCGATTCATATTCATAACTACAGTATTACTTTTTAAGTGACGTGAATATAGTGTCGTAGTCTCAATATTTTGTCTTACGTATTGAATTAGAGCTAGCATTGTAGCCTTACCGATTCCTCTTCCACGGTAACCTTCGTTACCTATCATTAAGTGGATGCTCGGAGGGTTAACATTATGGTTCTCCGTAAGCTCTATCCATGCAACGCCAATTATTTCATCATTAAACTGAAGCATCCAAGTCAATTGTTTGTTTTCTTTTTTTAGGTCAATAAATTCCTCAAGTGTTTGGATTTCATTTTCCAAGCTCGGTACGCCAATCTCATGCTCGGCATTTCCCATAAGTAGTAGCGTCTCATTTCCGTACTCAGACTCAAACCAGCTAAGAGTGATTGGTGCGTGTAGCACAGGGTTCGGATCAATCATAACGAGGTCGGCCAGTGATGTCTGTACGGATGTCATACGTACATCTTATCAGATCTGAATTAATTTCTATCTATAACAAATTTAGTACGGCGTAATATGCGAAACTAGAACCATGCTACTTGCCTAGTTGCTGTTTATGACAGGAGTAGACTTACTAACCGGGAGGTAAGTATCGCAACGCCCATGCCCGTAGCAACAGCTACTACGAATACTCCTACTGATAAGAAATAATTTGGAATGCCCGGTTCTTTTTTTATTTTATACTTCTTTCGTAACAGTTTACCTACTTTAGCAAATAGAAGACACGCACCGAAAATGCCAAGATAGTACACGAAAAGTGCAGACAGAGGGTGCATATGCCGCAGACTGACAGAGGGGGCATTCATGGATGGGTTATCTGGCAGGTAGCTGATCGGAATCTCGCTGTCTTGTAGGTATTTTTCATATTCTTTTTGACTAACGTTGAATTTATCTCTGGTTACTTTTTCTTGTGCCCCCTTAGGAGTGAAAGTATAGCTTAGGGTGCGGGTGGTCATATTGCCTGAGCGTGACGTATGTATGTCGATCTCTCGTGTATTGACGATACCTGTCACTTGTTCACCTTGATCAATAAGTATGCGTTTGTCGACAATTGATCGTACGAAAAAGAAAACCGCTACGATCGTGGCTAAAATTAATACGGCGATAAATATCCGTGTCGCTACCATTGCTTTTTTACTCGGTTGTTTGTGTGTTTTAGGCATTTATTCCATTTTACCTTATATTTGGACTAACGTCTTGCTGTGTATGTATGATGTCAACGAAGATAAGACTTCCGAGAAAGTCTTATCTATAGTATTCACAATTGGTACCCCGAGCTGGGTTCGAACCAGCGACCTTAGGCTTAGAAGTCCTCTGCTCTATCCAGCTGAGCTATCGGGGCATACCTCCGTTATTATACCGCATTAGGTATAATAGGAGGAGATAAGAAAAGGAGGAACTATGAATACTACTGATTACGGCCCTGAACCATATGTAACAAATATTGAATCTGCGACGCTGAGTAACGATAATTACCGTACGACGCTATGGACGGGAAAGAACTTGCAGGTGACTGTCATGGCGATTCAACCTGGTCATGATATTGGACTTGAGGTGCATGACGATCATGATCAGTTTTTACGAATTGAACAAGGATCAGCTACGGTATACATGGGCCCTAATGAGACAGCGCTGGTCGAGAGTACGGCGGGTGATGACGATGCAGTATTTGTGCCAGCAGGCACGTGGCACAACCTGGTCAATAGCGGCAACGAAGTGCTTAAGGTATATTCGGTCTATGCACCAGCCGAGCATCCACACGGGACAGTGCACGTGACAAAAGCCGATGCTGACGCAGACGAGCACAACCACTAGAAGCGTAGCGCTGTGTCGCATTTACCAAAGAAAAAACTGTATCGAGATGATACAGTTTTTTCTTTGGTGCGGGCGGAGAGAATCGAACTCTCATCGCTTGCTTGGAAGGCAGGCATATTAGCCATTATACGACGCCCGCGTGCTTAAGTATTATAGCAGAATATGCGCTATAATTAAAAACATGAACAATATGAATATGCCACCGAAAATTCCTGCCGAGCTATTGGCGCGTATTTCGGGTGACGTGAATGCTTTTCATAGTAATGTCTATGCGCAGCAGGCGCAGGGTGGCCGGCTTGGATCAACAAGTGTCGGCTCTTTTGGTGATCGGGTTGAGCTTGAAAGAAACCGTCGATCTGTGCGCAGTTATCGAGAGTCGGCTATCGGTGCAGGCGCAGCGGTGAGGCACCATAGTGCGGGTACTTTAGCTCGTGGCTCTGCCATGCCCCCTCCGAGACAGCGTGGTAATACGCCAGTGGTGCCGCCGTCACCAGCATTTCGAGAGCCGCCATCTCGGCCGTACAATCCGTACGCTTAGAGTGGTAGACTATCCCATAGAAAAAAGACAATCTTTCGACTGTCTTTTTTCTATGGGGCGAATAATGGGAATTGAACCCACGACCTCCGGAACCACAACCCGGCGCTCTAACCAACTGAGCTATATTCGCCAAATCCTCAGCAATTGTAGCACAGTTTAAAGGGTAAGGCTAGATCTCTCGGAGGGTTTCAATATCTGCGCCGAGACTGTTGAGGCGATTAGCAAAGTCTTCGTATCCTCGATTGATTGAGTATACATCGCGTAAGGTTGAGCTTCCTGGCGCAGCCAGCATCGCTAGAAGGATAACAACTGACGGGCGAAGTGCGGGTGGCGCAACGACATCCGCAGGCTTCCATTTTGTCGGCCCTGTAATGTAGACACGATGCGGGTCGACGAGTTCAATGCTCGCATTAAGTTTTGTGAGTTCGGTGAAATAAATTGCACGATTTTCATATGACCAGTCATGCACGAGAGTGCGACCCTTGGCGACTGTGGCTATGAGGCCGAGGAATGGTAGATTGTCCATATTAACACCAGGGAATGGCATGCTATGAAGCTTGTCTTTTGGTGCATGAAGGAGTGAGTGCTTGAGGTGGATATCCACTAAGCGAGTAGCGCCATTTCGCGCGACATATTCATCACTGAGTTCGTATACTAGGCCCATACCCTCAAGGATGGCGAGTTCAATTTCGATGAATTCAATCGGCGCGCGTGTGATCGTAATTTCTGAATCAGTAACGATACCAGCAGCGATTAGGCTCATCGCTTCGATTGGGTCCTCGCTTGGAGCATATTCAACGTCTTGATCAATTGACGATACGCCGTGAATAGTCAGCGTTGTCGTGCCGATACCGTCGATTTTGACCCCAAGTTTCTCAAGGAAGAAGCAAACATCCTGAACCATATAGTTCGGGCTGGCGTTTCGAATTGTGACAGTGCCTTTGTGTAGCGCAGCAGCCATAATGACATTTTCAGTGACAGTGTCGCCGCGTTCGGTCAGGAGGATAGTTTTATCGACTGATTTTTCGTTAACGATAGCGTGATAGTAATCGCTTGTCGCTTCGACATCGAGGCCGAAAGGTGCAAGTCCTGTCATGTGGGGTTCAACAGTACGAGTGCCAAGGTTGCAGCCGCCAGCAAACGGAAGCTTGAAATCTTTGTATTGGTGGAGAAGTGGGCCAAGGAACATGATAACGGTGCGTGTCCTTTTAGCAGCTTCGATATCCATGTTTTCGAGCTGAAGACGACGAGGTGGAATGATTTCAAGATCATTAGTGTCGTTAATCCAGCGGATCTTAACGCCAATACTCTGCAGTACTTCAATGATACGATTAACCTCTTCGATGCGTGCAACGCGGCGCAGTGTAGTTTTGCCTTTATTAAGAAGAGCGGCGCAGAGTAGGCCGACGGCAGCGTTTTTACTTGTCTTTACTTCAATGCTACCTGAGAGTTTGCGGCCACCATTGACGCGAAAGTTGATCTTTCCACTTTGGTTGAGTGTTACGATGTCGCTTGAAAGGACGTCGCTAATACGAGCTATCATTTCTAGACTGATATTTTGACCACCTTTTTCGATGCGATTGATTGCGCTCTGGCTAGTCTTAAGGGCTTCGGCGAGTTGTGCCTGAGTGAAGCCACGGTTATTGCGAGTTTCTTGAATAAGTGCACCAATTTTTACTTTGTAATCTTCAACTGCTTCCATATCGCTTATTTTATATCATCTATGATATAAATGCAAGAAATGGTATAATGGCACAAAAGGGGAGATTAGTGATGAAAGATACAAAAATTGCTGATTTAATAATGTCTGAAGAGCAGCGTCAACGTGACGGGCTTGAATTAATACCAAGCGAGAACTATGTTAGTCGTGATGTACTAACGGCGCTTGGTAGTGTTTTTACTAATAAGTACTCCGAGGGGTATCCTGGACGTCGTTATTACGGAGGTCAGGAGTTCACCGATCAGGTAGAGCAGCTGGCAATTGATCGCGCAAAGCAATTATTTAATGCCGATCACGCTAATGTCCAGCCACATTCTGGCGCTCCAGCGAATGAGGCAGTCTATAATGCCTGGCTCGAGCCGGGTGACACGGTACTTGCGATGGATCTTTCTCACGGCGGACACTTGACTCACGGCGCACCTGTAACTCGTAGTGCGCAACTATATAACTTTGTACGATATAAAATGAAAGACATCTCTACGGGTGAAATTGATTATGATGAGCTTCGCGAACTCGCTCTAGAGCATAAGCCAAAGATTATTCTTGCTGGTTTTAGCGCGTACCCACGTGAACTCAACTATGAAAAGTTTGCTGCTATTGGTAATGAAGTTGGCGCGCTTCTTATGGCCGACATGGCCCATATCGCTGGCTTGATCGCTGGCGGTGTGGCAAAGAATCCGTTTGATTACGGCTTCCATGTCATTACGACTACTACCCATAAAACGCTGCGTGGACCACGTGGCGGCCTCATTCTCTCTAGAGGTATTGTAGGTAACCCACTCAAGAAGCCGGAGAAGACACTTGAGAACATTCCGACGCTTATTGATCGTTCGATCTTCCCGGGGACGCAAGGTGGGCCGCATATGCATGTAATCGCAGCAAAGGCCGTGGCATTTGGTGAGGCATTGCAGCCGGAGTTTAAAGAGTATGCCGCACAGGTATTAAAGAACGCAAGTGTACTCGCGGATGAACTGCAAAAACGCGGCTTCCAGCTTGTGACTGGAGGTACGAGTAATCATCTTATTTTGGCGGATGTTTACAAGAGCTTCGGCATTGATGGTAAGGTGGCCGAAGTAGCACTTGATACTATCGGACTCACCTTAAATGCAAATAGTGTAGCCGATGATCCATTACCGCCATTCCGTCCAAGTGGTATTCGCCTTGGTACTCCTGCACTTACGACACGCGGTCTTAAAGAAGAGCACATGGTACAAATTGCCGACTGGATGAAGCAGGCAGTTGATGCTCGGGCTGATGAACAAAAGCTCGGATTACTCAAGGATAAAGTGCATCAATTTGCTCTACAATTTCCATTACCTGGCGACAAGTAGGCTCATTGAGTTAATGACTTGAAGGTAGTTCACGGCTGCAT
>RCUJ01000520.1_pt1 | contig 22125 bp, 14 predicted proteins | sample 2166321 | NCBI WGS metagenome assembly RCUJ01 (sample SAMN09932808, study PRJNA488358) | compost metagenome | feature: garden; material: soil; isolation source: compost soil in an enriched community after 118 h of incubation | place: Germany: Experimental Botanical Garden Goettingen | collected... | reverse complement strand
CCATCGTTGCTCAGCGCGTACTGGTTATGCCCAAAGCGGCCAGCATCGCCGAAGCTAATCCGGTTGTCTTTGCAGTCCACGACGATGGTCTTGCTGGCAGTCTTCGCCTTAAGGCTCAGGTGCTCGCAGATCTGACTGATGTCCTTATTACGCTGTTTCTCCCCCTGCTCCGCCTGGTTAATACGCTGCGTCACAGAACTCAAAGCCGCCACCATGACCACGAGAAACAGAATCATCATCGCGGTCATCAAATCAGCGAAGGAGATCCAGAAAGGCTTCTCTCCCTCGTCTTTTGAACGGGCAGCCGAAGGCATTTGCTTACCAAACATCGACTAGCCTCCGTTACTGCCTGATTCGTTCCATGATGTCGCCGAAGTCTTCGAGACTTTCCTTGACCCCTTCCACACCGCCAGCGAGGCTCTTGACTGCTTTATCGAGCTCGGCATCCAGGCTACCCAGGGTTTGTCGCAATACCCGATCCATGCCATCACCAAACTCTTTGAAGCCGTTACCCAGTACACCACTGATGTTTTCCAGGTATTCATACACTTCACGGTTAAGCGCCTGCATCCGTTCGCTTTGAACCTTCAGGTCCTGGAGATACTGGCTGCGGCCGCTAGCCTCCCCTTGTGCACTTGCGACAACCCCTTCGATGACCGCGAGAGTCTTCGCCAACGCTTCACGATTGTTTCGATAGTCGGCGACCACGGTGTTCAGCTCACGTGATGCCTGTGCAAGCTCAGTACCTGCGCCCTGGACTGTTCCCATCAGACCCGCAGTCGACTCACTGGCTCGCGCAACGCTTTGTCCGGCCGTTTCAAACCGCTCAGCCGCCGCCCGCATCTTGTCTGCGCCTAGCTGCATGCTCTGCAAATGCTGCTCTGTTTGGGCACTCAATGCCTTGACGGTGTCCTGCGCAGACTTCTGTTGCTCAGACACTGTTTGCAGCAACGCCTTGACCTGCTCGTCAAGGCCACCCACCAAGTCGCGGGTACCTTGATGCAGGTCAGCCTGTGCGGCACGGGTGGATTGATCCATCTGCTGCTGACCATGTTCCAGTTGCTTGAAGACTGCCGAGAGCTGCTCACCCAGCACCTCAACGGAGCCCGCAATTTTCGCCATGGTTTCCTGTTGACCTTGGCCGATGTTCTGCTTGATCGACTCAACAAAAGCCTGGAGATTCTCAGCCATTGCCTGTTGGCGAGCCTCGCTTTGAGCAAACAACTTCTCCAATTGCTCGGCCATTCGAGCACCTGCCCCCTCCCCTTCGTTGCCGATACGGGCAACCGAAGCCTGGAGATTGGCGAGCATCTCGTTCATCCCCGCTTGCATGGCGTTCTGTCCGGCCTGCATATCGGAGAGTAACTGGGCAATCATGGTCGAGCTGTTTTGAGTCGATGACTCGCTAGCCGAACGCATATCCTGGATCAGCGTCGAAAAGCCTTGCTGCATCGACTGCATGGCGGCAACGGACTGACCCATCAGTTCGTGCAGTCCATTGAACTGTTGGCCGAACGTACCTTCCAGCTTGTTCATGAAGGCAACTAGAACATCCTGAAGAAGGTTCTGTACTTGCCCTGACTGATCGCCACTGGCGGCCTGAACCGCACCCGCGATAGCTTCAAGCGGGGATTTGAGGCTGTTCTCAATTGCACCGCTGACCTGATCGGCCAACAACTGCCCAGAGTCACGGTAAGTGGTCGACAAGGTATCCGCTAATTTGAGGCTTTCACGAACCTGGGTATCAACGAGGTTCTGCAGCATTTCCCGCAGATCGGTTACCAGACTGTCCTTGAGCTGACGGGTTTGCACGGAGCTTTCAGCACTCGAGCGCACAAGCTCCGCCAGATATTCCTCACCGACACCGCTGTCGAAAAGACCGTCGATGGTTTCGTTGAACGCTTCAAGGAGCCTGTAGCATTGGCCCAGACGCCACTTTTCAGTAATCGTGACGGCTATAGAGGCCATGATTGAAATAAAGGAGCCGATGAACGCAAACAACACGTCCTTGAGCAGCTTATCGACGCTGGCATTTACCTGCTCAGGGGTGCTTGGATCAAAATGCTGTAGGCCTAGCATCAAGCCGAAGAAGGTTCCGACAATACCGATGCCGGTCAAAATGCCAGGTAGGTGTTTATAGAACTCGGTCCCCAGCGGGGTATCAACCACGCTTTGAGGTGAGAAAAAATGCGCCGCTCCGGCGGTGGCGCGCGACCGGACAAGGACCTGCTCACCTTCCTGAAACTCAAACTGGTCGTGCAGCGTTTCAGCGTACTCGTGCCAGGAGTGCTCCAGCTTGCTTCCATTGAACAGTCGCTCCAATTCAGAGCGCCGTTGAGACGGGGCGAGCGCTTTCACACCCTGCACGCGTTTAGTCAGACTTTTCAGCTGACTGCCAAGTTTGAAGGATCTACAAAAATAACGGACAAAGTACCAAGCGCATAAAATGAAAACGAAGCCAACTACAATTCTTGGTGCGATCAGCTGCTCGGAGCTTGCTGCACCCCAAAGATGCAACAGCGTCGAAAAATCCATACTTTCCGCCTTCAATTAAGCAATTTTTGATGTTCAGGACGTGCGCAGCCCCATTGATGCGTCAATCGAAGACAGCACCTTGCTCGATAGATACTTTTTCGGGGCAAAACGAATTTTGGATGGAAGGCGGTGGCAGTTTCACAACGACCAATCTGCAGTCTTCCATGGACATAGCCTATAGAATCATGTCCTTATGCCAGCACCTTAGCCCGAGTCTTGAGCGACGTAAAGCTGGAAGCGATCGATGGATCATTGACCTAAGAGTTTGGCCGCGGCTTGCTCGATATGACGCGGATAGCCAGTTAACCCGTCAGCGACCACCCTCGCCGCTCTGAGCTTCAACGCAAGTGGCTTGCCATGGCTGCCAAAAAACATGAGACGTAAAGCCAATGCAGGACTAACCCGCCAATAGAACGTTTCTTTGGAAGTCTGAAATCAGCTCGAGTCAGCTCCTGAAAACCCAACAGCTAAGTCCAGCTAAATAAAACTGTTGCTCGGCCGATACGCTGGCCATTCACCCTTTTTCCCTGAAGCGCATGTAATTACGCCCCAAGCCTTCGGCAGGGCTTGACCTAATACGCCCAGCAGCGCTTAACAAGGAGTTCCAGCATGTACGCCTCTCGCGCAAAAAATCGTTCAGTTCGATCGTTCCATAAGTTGCCAAAGGAAACCATTACCACCTAACATCGCGTCGTTAACTCCTGCCCAATCCGATAAGGGACATTCGTGATGCAAGCGAAAAAAACTGAACTTCAATTTTCACAGTTGGACCATGCGACCGACGTTAAACGCCAGACGCTTAAATTGAGCGACTTGGATCCTCGTGCGCTCTCCGACTTCGAGGCCATGTTCGGCCTGTGGAAAGAAGCGGATCACTGCGACAAGGACTTGCGTGACTGACGCGAAGATCCGCTGCGGCGATGGCAATGTCAGCCACTCTTCAGATTGTTTCGGGCTTGCCATCGACCGCTCCATTGCTGAGGAACCTCAGAGCCTCCCTTCTGGCTCGAGGGTATCAGTTACGCCGCTGCATCGAGTTGCTCAATACCAACCCTGACGAATGTGCAAACCACCAGGCAATTGGCTCGTCTACAGCCATATTGTTGGTGCTGCCTATTCTGGGTGATAACGACCTGCCATCCGAGCAGATACGGATGATTCAGCACTGGCGTGATACCCAGTGCCTGACGGGACGACGGATATTCGTCCTTCTCAAGGGTGACCGGCATGTTTCGGATGAGTTTGTCATACCGTCCTACCCCGTCCACATAAAACTGCGCAAGCTGTTCTATTTCCTCTCCGGGCTGAGCATTCTGCCCATCAAACTGGACGTGGACACCACTGAGCGAATTGCCGCGAAAGTTGCCGATGAGCTGGAAGCAAGCATCATCGCGCCCTGCAAAGCTTGGGACTACCTTGTGCAGTTGACGGGCAAGTCACCCTACTGGGATCCCGATCGAAAGCGGCTTGACTTCGATGACAAGGAGAACGGATCAAGTCTGCTCTACGAGATTCCCACCGCTAAATTGAACGCCATATTTCACGCAACCCAGGCGCTTGCTCCTCGCGTCCTGAAACTCAATCTCGCGCACCTGAGCGAGACTGACATAATGCGCATGCCCGCTACACCCAGCGTATTGGCAGCGGAGTTGAACAGTAACTGCATGAGCCTGCAAAGCGTGTCTGCGACATTCCCAGAGTGTGGCTGGATCAGCTTGGGGGCGAATGGGCTGACAACGCTGGACCTGACAACTGCAAGCCCCGCACTACATACCCTTCTGGCGTACAAGAACAGCCTTGAAGAATGGCAGTGGCCGACCATGGCACGCTATCGCCTGAAGCACTTGAGTCTTTACCGCAACAGATTCCGCCACCTCGAATGGCCCGCAGAGCAGACGGACATCGAACGGCTCAACCTGGGAGCCAACCCCATCGAAGCATTGCCGGAACAGTTGGCACACGCTCGACACTTGCGCTATCTGGGAATTGCCAGAACTCACATACGGCATCTGCCGGATTGGATATTCGAGCTTCCGGCATTGGCGGAAATCGACATCAGTCACATTGAAGACAGATTACCGTCGATACAACTGCAAAAGTTGACCGACTCTGGTATCACGCTCATTAAAAAGCCTACCTAGAGCCCTGCGCCATGACCATCTTCAGTTTCGTGTTCGAACACATCAGCAAGCAACAGTTTTTGACCGACTACTTTGATCACGCTCCTCTGCACATCAAAGGCACCACAGAAAAATTCTCTGGTCTGTTCGACATGCAGGCCTTCAATCTGATTCTTAACAGCAACACATTGCTGTACCCGAAAGTGCGTATCACCAACCATAACAACACCATCCACAAATACGACCTCATCGACGATGTGGACCGCTACTCGAATAACCAGAACAACACGCTGAACAAAAAGAAGATGCTCCACGCGATTGCCCGTGGAGGCACGCTGGTCTTCGATAACATCCAGCAACACAGCACGCAGCTGGAGGACTTCAGCGACAAGCTCGCTGAGGAGCTGAGCACACGTATCAGCATCAATGGCTACTACACCGCCGCCCATCAGACCGGCGTCAATCCTCACTTTGACAGGCACGACGTGCTGGTGCTCCAGACTCACGGCAGCAAACGCTGGTACTACCGTAGCGACCAGCATGTGTTATCAAAGGCTATCCGCCATCAGGCCGTTCCGCTGATCGACACCGATGCCACGGGATGGTCTTCGATACTGCTCGAGCAGGGCGATGTCTTTTACTGTCCACGCGGCGTCTGGCACTTCACCCGCACAGAGGCGCAGCACTCGGGTCATCTGGCCGTGGGGCTGTACCCGCTCACGTTAAAGGATTGGCTGCTGCGGCAGGAACAGAACGAAAGCTTCGCCTCGCTGCTGGAAAGTTATGTTCGTCAACCCTTCCAGTACCCGGTATCGCCCATCGAAACAGCGCCACTCCTTACGCTCGTGAATCATCTACTAAATACCGCGCAGAAGGATTTCGATCTTGACCTGCAGTCACGCCCTTATCTCGAGCTCGAATGATGGAACAGTTCTACTTCGTCCTGACTGAACGCTGCAATCTGGCATGCAGCCACTGCATCCGGGACTCTTCACCCTATCGCGACGAGACTGCCGAAAGGACGATGATCCTCGACACGCTCTCACAGATACACCGCCACTTCACAGGTAGCCTGATCCTGCTGACGGGCGGAGAGCCTACTTTGCATCGCCATTTCGACAGTATTCTGGAGGCCAGCCTTTCGCTCGGAGAGCAAACCAAGATCAACAGCAACGGGGTGACTTCGTTCTACAAAAGGCACGCCCTTAAGCGATGGGCCAATCATCCGGCACTGTCAGTTCAGATTTCTCTGGATGGCACAGAAGATGAACATGACCGAGTGCGTGGACCGGGCACCTACAAACGGGCGCTCCGGACACTCGCCAGCCTGTGTGCAGAGGGTATTTCGTGCAGTGTGTCGGCAACCGTCATCGACCTCGATTTTTTCGAGCGGATCGAAGACTTCATCCAGCCTCTGGACAACCTGGGCCTGACCCATATTGCGATCAAACGGGCGACGTATGCAGGACGTGCATCATCAGGGATGGAAGTCTGTAGCCAGGCATGGAACCAGCATGTTTACGCACTGAGGAAACAGTCCTACAACACGCGTATCCTGGCGTTTCCGATGTACGACTTCAGCCGGCTGGATGAGTTGGGCGACGACACCATAGCCGAACTTGGCAGAACCATTACGACAAAAAACTGTGGTGCCGCAACTGCAAAAGTCTATATCTACCCTAATGGAGACGTGTGCTCCTGCACCTGTTTCAAAGCCCATCCCATGGGTAACCTCTATAGACAACCGCTGTCGGTGATTCTCGCGCAGCCATTCGACATCAAGGTGGAACATCCCACCTGCCAGAGTTGCCGCTATTTTCCCGTTTGCAACGGTGGCTGCCTGGGTAGTGGCTACCAACATAGCGGTGAACTGGGGCAACCGGATCCCCGATGCCCGCAGATTCAGGCAGGACGCAGCGAGATCCCAGTGTTCAATCTCTAATGTGCCCTAAGGTCTGACCAGCCTGACAGGCTCCGGCCAACCATTGACCTTTACCGCGCCATTGGCTGTCACGCGCCATTCCTGAGTGCGCAGTCGAGCGCCAGAGATCTCGATCTGCGGATCGTAACGATCACTCAGGTAATGAAACTGCTGGTTGCGCGACCCGACCCAGTTACGGAGAGTCTCAGGCTGAGTGGCGTCGTAGGCCCCATCCACCAGTACGTCGGTTGAAGCCAGCAACTCCTCGGCCCCTGCTGGCGCCAGCTCGTGAATCTCAGCCAGTGTGTATCCGCTGAAAATCATCACGGACAATCCGAGCGCCTGTGCGCCGCTGGCCACAAGCGCCAGCCCCTTGGCTTGCAAAAGCGGCTCTCCCCCAAGGAATGTCACTCCTTCGATGCTCTCGCGCTGCTGAACCATCGCCAGCCACTCGAGCACCGAACGCGCGGTCACCACATCCTGTGGCTGAATCTTGAGGTACCCCGGATTGCAGCAGCCCGGACAGCGCTTGTCGCAACCTTGCACCCAAATCGCAGCGCGTCTTCCAGGCCCCTCCGCTTCGGTGCAAGAAACCCGGGCAGCGAGATTCAACCAGCTCATGCAGGCACCAGATAAAAAGCGAACGCCACGCCGCTTCCGATCTGCTCCACTCGTACCACCTGGCCCGCGGCCCGATCACGCGAGCCCACATCGCGAAAGAGAAAATCCGCCAGTGGATCGAACAAGTATTCGATCAGTGCGTTGAGTACACCGCGGCCGCCTGCCTGGGGATCCACCTTCTTGATCAGCCCCGACAACGCCTTTGTCTCATCGTCGAACCGCAAATCGGCAATGCCCCATTTTTCCAGCAAGCGATGTCGTAAAGGCTGCAGCTTCAGACGGGCGATATCGATCATGAATGCTTCATCGGCAATAAAGTTGAACGGGATTATGTTGCTTTCACCGATACGTCCCAGAAGTTCGGGGCGCTGTAGCGTATTCGAGAAGTGGTGGCGTACCGCCTGTTTGAACGCACCGTGAACATCTGGATCGCTCGGCACGATGGTGGCGGCACCGATGTTGGACGTGAACACGATGATGGTTTCGGAAAACAATACCGTATCGCCTTTACCATCGGTCAATCGGCCGTCTTCGAGAATCTGCAGAAACTTGTCGAGTATGCGCGGATGAGCCTTCTCGATTTCATCGAACAACAATAGAGAAAACGGTCGTTTCTTAACCGCGTTGGTCAATTGACCGCCCTGCTCGAACCCAACGTAGCCGGGAGGTGCACCCACCAGGCGTTGATCCGCATGCTCGTGGTTGTACTCGGACATATCGAAGCGCAGACAGGCTTCGTCATCGCCGAACAGGAACTGAGCCAGTGCCCTGGCGAGTTCGGTCTTACCCACACCTGTCGGGCCGACGAAGAACAACACCCCCTTGGGCGTTCGTTGTCGCAGAGAATGCTGAACTCCGGAAAGCCCGGTGTAGGCACGAATCAGGACACGGTTCACTGCATCGATGGAGCGTTCCTGGCCTCTGACCCTGGCACGCAGTGTGTCCACCGCCCCCAACAGTTTCTTCTGGTTCAACTGCTCCCAAGGGCTATGTCGCTGACCATGCAGGTACAGATTGAGCAGCGCAGCCACGGTCATGCCCGGTGTCTGCCGAGACAAGCGCGTCAACTGCAGCATGTCACGAAGGCTCAGCCCCTCCAGGGCATCCACCAGGTCGGTGAATTCACGGGAATGTTCGGTGAGCGGCGGCACCACACTCAACATTGTGTATAGCCCGCGTAAGGTCTGTTCGCGCAGCTCACGCGACGGTGCCGGAATGCTGATTTCCTTGAACAGCGGATTGTTCAGGTACAGCGAAGGCGGTAGTACCGTCAGCCCCTGGCACAACATTACGAGCAGATTCTGGGGTCGGTCCATGTCGGCTTGAGACAGCGAGACCGGTGCATCCCGGGTCGCGCGGCCAAGCGTCACCAGGTAGCCACGCTCGGCATCGGTCAATGTGTTGGCCGAGCCGAACAAGTACTGTGACCAATCAACCACGAAGGCAACGCTTTCGCTACCCGTGCGGTGCATGCAATGCGTCACTACGTGAAAAAAATCCTCCGGCGGACACTCGACCGCACGCTGCGGGGCCGAGGTTGGCTCACCCATGTCGTAGGCCTGGCCTCCCCCTGAGGCTTGAGGGGTTGCCGTGCGTATTCCGACAGCTTGCAGCTCGCGCCAGGTAGAAGCGTCCACCCCCCATATACGCCCGCTGCGCTCATAGCCGACCACATGACGGAAGCCGCGAGCCTTGAGCAGTGCCACCACACTTTCCTGAACGGTCTGCCATTGAATACCACCGTCTGCATGTGGAACTACATCACCGACATTGCCATGCAGGATGATCCCTCGACGTATCCCGCATTCGCGCCGGAATGCGCCTTGCCAGGCTACCGTGCTTTCACTGCTCATTACCCGCCTCCCGGTTCAGACTAGAGCGCGGAATGGCTGTCTGGTCCTGATCATCAGGGTTTTCCCAATGCACGCGCTTGTTGGATAGCTCGATCCCGTAGATTTGCTCAAGCCGCGGCAGCACGGTATCTATATCCTTCCTGCAGGCAGCGCCCCGGTATCTGTCGAATTCATAGTGAAAGCCGCCGCTGAGCTCGATACGAAACTCGGCAGTGGCCCCCGCTGGCCGGCTACTGCGAATGATGACTTCGTCCTCGCCATCCACGCATACCCGCACCGGCGCTTCTGTGACAAAACCTGCGTTTTGCAAAGACTCATAAACGGCACGCACGACCTCTCGTCGAACGGTCTCGTCCACCAGGGCCTCGTCCAGCGCCAGGGACACTTCGCTCAAACATGCGATCTGTGCATCAGGCGACAACAGCTGCGCACTGTCGAGCCGTGCCTGCAATCCGGCAGCCACTTGCGGTGCGATTGCGCGCACCTCTTCCAGATGAGCACGGGAATCTTCGAGCACAGACTGCACGGCCTGCGCGTCAGCAGCCTTTGCCTGAGCCTGGCGAACCACAGTAGCGCGATGCTCGCCACATTGTTTAGCTGCCTGCAATGCTTCTAGCAGCTGGGTGGTAGTCGTATGGTTGGCCGGCCCCATCAATGTCGCCCGGATCGCAGCTAACGTTTCGAACGACAGGTCACGAGCCAAGGCATCGTCCCAACCCTGCAGAAAGCGCTGCCAGGTCTGTTCGAGATCATCACGGGCACGAGCTGCGGCCTCGACCGCCTGACGCGCCTTTGCCAACTCTTCACGACCGACCTGTTGACGAGCACCTCGCGCTACAGCGGGGAGAGCGTGAACCCGTCTGCCAATTGCCAACGAAAGGTCACGCGCCGCCCCAGGATCGCTGGCAAGAGTTGCCTCGATCCGGCTCAACTGCGCAGAAAGCTCGAGGTATTCGGCACGCACATACTCCGCTAGACCCTGATCGCGAACATCCTCAAGCACCCGGCGATAGCGCTCGACATACTGTTGTGTGGTTTCCCGAATACGCGCGCGGTGCATTTCCCGACGGCGCTCCTGTTCGCGGAGCCGATACTGATATTCATGACGTGCACTCATTGCCAATATGGCGAGATGCCCGGGTCGGCGTTGGCGGGCGACCGCTAGACAGACTCACCCCTCCCTTGATGTTGATATTTGCTCGCGCCTCACAAGGCGCGAATTAATCATCGATTGCGCGGGCGTTTTTTGTTTTCGTTACGCCCCGAAGACGACGTTGAGTCTTTCGCTACAGCACCGATGTCTTGCAGATACTCTGCCGGGGCCATCGTCCGCACATTTTCTGCATGCGCTTTGTTACGTAGATTGATGTCACCGGTGACCAGCAGCGTATCGCTCAACCGCAGCTTCAGCGCTACCGACAAAATTAGGTCATCAGCGTCACGCTTCGATTCAGCGGCGAGCAGCTCAGGCGCAGCTTCTTCGTGGCGGATACGATCTTTGGCCCTGAGAATGGCATGGTTGGCAGACTGGGCCTGGCGTGCACGTTGCTCCCGCTCAGGGCGAGTGTCGCTCTTGTGCCGGTCGAGTTCCTGCAGCACGGTATGCGTAAGCACCGGTGTGTCCCGCGCAGGCATCAGAGCTAGCAATTGCGGCTCGAGAAGCAACGCATTAGTATCCAGGACCAGCAGGCGCATCCCGGCATCCACCGCGGGTGCAAGCTGGCGCGTGACGCTGGCCTGCCACTGCTCACTGCAAAGTAGCATGCGCTGAAGCTTAGCTGGATGTTCAACTGCCTTGGTTCGGGCCCCACTGAACAGCGAACTGGTCGATGCTTGCCATGCACGCACATTGTCCAACGCACGAGGGCCAACCCGACGCAGCTGTAACGGGTCCCCATCTGCCATCAGCAACGCATCGAATCCCGGGCTTTCACGCAACGCCGCACAAGCGCGATGAAACGCCTCGAAGCCCTGGACCAATCCATGCGGCCCGCACAAATCAGTAGGTTCACCCTCGAGGGCTTGGCCTAACCAAAGACGCTGGATTTCCGTTCCGATCAAAGCAACAGGCAGCTCCCTGCTCGCCGCCACCGTTCGCCGAATTGCAATCAGGGTCTCGAGATCATCTACCGAATCAGCCTTGGCCAGCAGCAAGGGCTCAAGCTCCGTCGCGCGCGCATTGAGGCACCTTTTACTCAGCTGGAGGACGTGCAGGATGAACGAGGCAGCGATACTCTGCGTCCTTGGAATCACGGTTGACTTCAGTATGCCGAGCAGGCACGTATGCCATTCGGCTAGGGCCGTAGTTGGGGCGAAACGCTTCAGGCCACGGCTGAAATCAGCACCCGCCTCCAGTAAGGAAACGATATCCAAGGCGCTGTGCCGGCTCACCCAACTGGCGATCACCTGATCGGCGGGTGCCCACAGACAAGCCAACGCTGCCCATCGGGAGTCTGTGTCACATGGCACAGAGGCTTCGATGAGAGCCCTTAGATCCGCCCAAGCTGCCTCGCTGTCGGCTTCTCCAGCCACAACCCTGAGATTGGCCTGACGGCCGGAGCCGTTCCAGAACACCTGAGCCGGCCCTGAAAACCAGGCGGTCACCGGACGGCCGGGACCGTACAGGGCCAAACCGACAAGCCCTTCGGTCAGGTCGACTGAGTCTTCCAACTGGGCGAGCAGAGGGTGGGCATTGCACGGATCATCCGCCAGCAGCTGACTCGCTCGAAGTTCTATGCGCGGTACATCGTCACTGATCGAGGTCGGCCCGCCACGGCAGAGGTACAGTAGTGGCCGCTCTGCACTGATATCGCGCAAGTTTGTATCCGACGCCCCGAGCAACGGGCTGATCTCCTTGGCTGACGCCAGGCTGCAACCGAGAGGAGGAAGTTCATCCAGTACTTGAGGCGCGTCCAGCAACGGTTCGAGCAGCAACGTCCAGACCAACTCATCGGAGGCGCGCTGCAACCATTGCTGCAGATCAGGAGCGCCAGGGGCAGCCAACGACACCGTGCCGTCATTCGCAATCGTTATCTCGATTCGATACTTTTGCCAGAGTTCGCCAGTCACCTGAGTTCTTACTGACGTTATGAATGTACTCGGCGTCTTCCACTCGTGAGACTCCCGCTCAAGGAACGTGCTGACTGCAAGCGAACTGTCCCCTGGCCGCAGTGCCGCCGAATCGACAGCCAGGCCCTGGGGATTGTTCAGAAACTTGCGAGACTGACTCTCGGAAAGCACTGTCCCGGTCAGTGGATCAAGGTAGTGTGTGGTGTCGTTGGTCCTTTCCTTGGCCGGAACTTTGTTGTCCTGCCAGAGCCCATGGCCTTTCTCAGTCAGCTGTAGTTCACCAACAGTCGCATGCATGATCGACGAGTGCCCCGCGGGTCGTTCGATCGCTCCCAAGCGTATCAGGCTGTCCGCGCAAGGGCCGACCAGTGCCATGGCACCCACTAAGCCCAACTGCTGCTCGAACACATCCACTACCCGCATCGCACCGATGACCGGTGCCTCTCGGTAGCGCGTGCACAGACGCAACAGCATGCGTTCCAGAACGGTGGGATGGCGCGGGGTGTCGTGCACAATCACCGAAGACAGCCGATAAAGCGGAAATGCCACGTCAATCACGTTGCGTCTCATCGGTGCTCTCCTTTGCTTACACGCCGAACATCACCAGGTTTGTTCCGGGGCTGGGAAACAGGCTCGAGTTCGCTGGCATCCACCAGACGTCCCTGTCGTTTCAGGTCGTCGAAGATCTCTCGATAAACCATGACTTCACTGCTCCCACTGTCTCCCATGTTGGGTAAAACGACCGAATAGGACTCCAACATACTTTTGGCCCCAAATACCACCAGCAACTCCTTGGCACGAGACATCGCAACGTTGATGAATTCGTATCGCGCTACGTTTGCCGTACTGGTTCGCCGGCGCACCTGCTCTCTTGCCTCAGGTGGTTTGCCATCATGGCGGGTCAGACTGATGAGAATGATGGGCTTCTCCTTGCCCTGGTAGCGGATCACCGTATTTACATCTACCTGAATATGCTTGAAGCCACCGACAGGCGCGATGGCACGTATGGCTTCGCGGATTACCCGGCATTGCCCGGCGTAAAACGAAACCACGCCGACCTCGCGTTGTTTCGCTGGCGAGTAACCGGCCTGCGCGCTGGCCTGGTCTATCTGCCAGAGGGTCTGGGCAATCAGTTGTGCTTCCAGCTTGTTGGTGCGCGCGGCCCGGCCTTGCGCATCCTTGTCCTCGTGATGCAGCCGCCCTTGCTGGTCTTTAGTTGTATCGACCCACAGAATGTGATCATCCTTGCCCAGCAGCTGCTTTCCGGCATTACCGACGAGTGTCAGTCCATGTTTGCGGTCCTCATAGGGAGCCTTGAGCCCGCATTTGAGGCGATTCTCGTAAAAGTAGTTAACCGGGGCCATGATCTGCGGGTGCATCCGGAACTGCACCTCAAGGGTTGCCTTCAGCGAATCATCCGCTCGCTCGAAGTGTTCCTTGAACAGTGAGGAAGTCACCATTTTCTCGAAACGATTGAGGTTCTGTCGGTTGAGCGCCGACTGCGAGCCATCTTCCTCTTCGCTTTCCTGCACGGCGTCAGCGAACGTCTGAGCATCCACCCCTTCCTGAAACAGCGGCGGCAACTGCCGATGGTCTCCCACGAGGATAGCCGTGCGCGCACTCATCAGCGGAAAGAGCAATTCCAGCGGCGTCGCCTTACTCACCTCGTCAACGATTGCATAGTCGAAAAACGTATGGCCATTGTCGCTCAGAGTGCTGTCACGTTCGTTGCAACTGACAGCCACCACATTGCATTGAGGGACGAAATCATGCTTGAAGTGGTCCCAGTCCCTTAACGCCGCTTTGGGTGCTCGCAAGTCTGCGACCCAGTCTTCGAGCAAGGTATTCCAGATGGCACGATCATGGTCCTGCTCTCTACGCTTGGCTTCCAGTGCTTGCAGTACAGTACCGGCTTGCTCATGCAACATCGTCAACAAGGACTCGTCGGCTGGCTCCTGCTCACCCCGCTCCGGGTAGTTTCGGACATGGGACCGGGCCTGTTCTTCATGTTGCACCAACCGTGAGTGGAGCGGCGCTGCGGCTGCTGCATGGGACTGACATCGCGCTTTGGCTTCCAGCCAGCGCAGTTCGGACACCGGCACTGGCTCGCAATCGGTGAGCAAACGGTCGAGCGCTTGCGTCAACGCTGCAAGCTCCCGACGTATCAGCTCAGCTGATACCGACAGGCTCTGACGAACAGCGTTCAAGTTAGCCAGCATGCCTTGCGAGCCCAGTTCGGATGAAAGCCATTGGTCCGCGTCCTTGAACATCTCCCGATACCACTGGGCATCGATCCCGCCCGCCTGTTCGGCGAGCGCCTTGCGCTCCCGGCGCAAAGCCCGCCATTCCTGTAGCAGGGACTCTTCGTCGTCTTCCTCGACGCGCTTCTGCAACTCGCCGAGTCGTTGATCGAGATGAGCGATCTGCAATGCTGTTTCCGGCGCGTGCAATACTCCTGAGCCTGCGGCGCCGAGTCGCTGAATATCCTGGTCAATCCGCACTAGCCCGGCTTCTACGCGACGCCAACTCCCTAGCAAACCATGCAGCATCAGGGTGCGACGATCGGCACACCCGGCCCAGTCGGATGGGCTGAAATACAATGAGACTCGCCCACTGGCAAGCCCGAAAAGAGCGGCGCTCAGGCTTTCAAGCGGCAGCCCTGCAAGATCCATCTCCCGCGGAGTTTCAACCACGTCATCATTAATGAAACGCCGAAACGTGACCAGTTGCTCACGGCGTGAGACAGTTTGCCGATGAAGCTCGTGTTGTGCCTGGAGTTCGATGCTGGCAGCCTCGGCGACTTCATCAAGCTGAGGGGTCAGCAGTTTATGCTCGGCAATAATCGCTCGGACACTGCCTATGTCCTTTAGCAAAAAGTACGCGCGCTCCTGCCATGCCTTGAGATTGACGTGCAACGTTGTGGTCTGTTGCCACGGCCCCAGGTAACTGCGCTGCGTATGATCGGCCAGCGACTCGTAATAGCGCTGCAAGGACTGCTCATTGCCAAATCCTTTGGCGTCCTGCATGCGATCAGCCTTGTGCGCCAGACGGATTGCCCGCATACCAGGATGATTGCCAAGACGTTCCAGCGCGTTATCCACCGCCGTATGAGACTGGGAGGCCAGCAAGACCTTCTGCCCTCGGCGGGTAATCTGCATGATTGCTTCAGCAATCACCGTGGTCTTGCCGGTACCCGGCGGACCCTGTACCAGACAGATGTCCGGTGCGGACAACATCTTGCGAACAGCTTCTTTCTGAGGCGAGTTCAGACGTTCGAAAAACCAGTCCTCACTGTCCAGATCCACCATCTTGGTGGGTAGATTTGCCTGGCGTATATCGAACAGGTAGGACGTCAGGAAAGGCGCATAACCGCTCTGTTCCTGGAGTCGTTTGACCAGCATGTCATGTCGACGGATAAGCGCCATGTCACCGACCGCCGAGGGCGCGATGAAGCCTTCCACAGCAAAGCTGTCGAGGATGCTTGCCCGAGCCTGCTCCAGACCTTCTTGCTGACCGAGCGCATTCTGCTCCTCTTCGCCCAGCTCAATAGTGAGTTTGAAATAGTATGCCTGCGGCCAAGGGCAGCCCTCCGGCGGGGCCGCCAGAACGCCATTCGCTGATTTGTCGCGCACGACTGCACCCAGTTCCTGCTGTCGCACACCCCGGTCACGCTTCGTTTCCGGTAGACGAAACTGCCAGCGGTCGCTGGAAATGTCGACGTTGAACGCCATGACTTTACTGTTGCGCCCCTGAAGCAGGCGCAGGGCAGACTTGAGTTCATCCTCGGTCTGAGCAAGCACATCGAATTCCATACGATCGCCGGCGAGCGACCTACGCAGGTAACGCAATCCCTTGGTTTTTTCCTTGACCAAATTGCGCTTCCAGCCGAGAAACTCGCTCCACTCCTTGAGCTTCTTGCCCGTAGCGATGGCGATCGGCGGCAAGCTGCGAGCCAGCTCCAGCGTAAGGATATTGTTTGTCCGTGGCCCCGAGCTCAGCCTGGGGTTGCGCTGAAAAACCATGACTTCCATGGAGCGCTCAAACGAACGCGGTTCACAGTGCGCAACTTCGACAACGCGGTCGATGGAGAACACCGGGCTGGACGTCCCCATGGGGCAGTGACCGGTAACGGCTAGCGTGCACCCAGGTGCAAGACCAAAGTACGCAGAGCGCTCCTGATCGTGGCGCAGCGAAAGCGCTAGCTGCCTCTCGGGAATATCGGTCTGGCTCAGATTGGCGGCCTGAAAATGAACCGGCACACCATCCGGAAAGAAGAGATCGAGAAAATTTTCTTCGATCGATTTGTCCGCAGCGGTCAGCCTGGAGCCTAACTCCGGATGCCGCCGAATGATCCGTTGCAGTTGGCTTGAAAGGTTGTCACGTCGTTTGTCTCCCTTCTCGCCTCTTTCGTCTATCCACACGTATATATGCTGCACGAGCACTATTCCCTAATATGCGTGCCCTGACTCCTAGTCAGACGCGACAGGATTACAATACTGAGTCAGCTGCAGTAGCAGACGATAATGGAAAAGCAGGTATCCATGGATGCTAGCACTTTGCCCCACCTGAAGCACATCCGAGGCTATCACGGTGAAGTGGGAAGGTCGATGAGTGGTCGCAACGTGCGTGACTGCATATGGACAGCATGTTTGCAGGCTCTAAACAGGAAGGCTTGTCCTATTGCGATCAAGCCCGTCATTGACCGGTTGAATCCACAGTCAAAAGCGGTCATCAAGTGTCTACGAAACCAGAGGCGATTCAAGGTCACGTCTGGCGAGCACTCCAAATAGGGACATGCCTGGCTGCTCGATAGTCGCTCTGGTAAAAATCGACCAGGTTGGCCCTATGGAATATCGTTGACCCGAGCTCCTGGCCTTTCAGCAGAACAGCCATACCCCGTTCGTACCCCGGCTGAACCTCGTTGAGAGGACGAGCGCTCAGCCCCCTTAGCCGGACCAACAGAACACACTGATTCTATCTCGCTCACCGCATCTCCTCATTTTTATGGTTCCCACTTCGGACTTCCACGCCGCTATCTTGCCTGGCGCCAGTCCCAAGACGTTTCTGCCCTGAAAGCCCCACTGTGTTTACGCTTCCCCCCTGGATTCCCAATTCAGCGAGGAACACCGTTACAGATTGGGTCAGCCGCTCAAGCGCCTCGGCCTGCTCCCGGCTATAGGGGGCCTTGCCGGCCAGCAAGCAAAGCTTCTGTTTTGCAACACTGAAAATCCCTAGCGGCCTGATTTCTGTCGAGTATTTGCCCACTTCGGCAATAAAGTCCTTACAGAGTTTGGCGATCTCAAGGTTCTTGTCCTTCGCAGCTACCAGGATGCTCGGGAGCGCAGTGATCTGCTCACGTATCTGCATGACGGCCTCTTCGAGCTCTGTTTTTGCCTCCTCGAGTTCCTTAGCCTTTTTGTGAGATCCTTTGGCTGCGAAATAGACGAGGGGGATTGCAAAAAGCCCCCCGAGCACCGCGGCGCCGCCGGCCATGCCAGCCCCACCAGCGGCCAAAGCACCGCCGCCGAACCAGGCTAAGGTAGCGTTGGTTGCAGCCACACCTGACAGCCCGGCAATTGCGGCCCCGGTGGAGGCGGAACCCAGCGCCGTAACCAATGCCCAAGACCCGACCGCCAGACTTCCCCCGGCTATAGATCCGGCTCCAACGCTGATCGCCGAGTTGAACCCAGATTTGAACCGACCAACCTTGTCCAAGGCTTGCATCCCGAACCCAATGTGCAGCCCGCTTTTGTCCCGAATACTCGGTTCGATGAGCTTTTCCGATTTTTCAAGGTATGCCTTCGCCTCGGTCAGCGTGACTCCGATGGCCTTGATGTTCTCTTCAACCTCCGTCTTGTAACCTTCCGCCTCCTTGTACAGGATGAGGTATCCGTCGTACGTTTCCTGGTAGGCCTGTTTAGACTCTTCCAGTCTGCTTGCCCCGCCCAGGGTGACAATTTCGTTCACTACCCTCAGCGAATCTTTGAGTATTCCCATGCTTATCCCGAATAACGTTTTGTATGCATTGTCGGTAACGGTTTGAAACGCTCCATTACGCGGCAGGTCCTGCCCGGCGATGCCAAACACCTATCGTACGATTTTTCGAATTCGACGGGGGTCATTTCCCGAGGGGCTTGGGCAGCTGATCCCCTCTTGTGTGGCTTGGCGTTGCGGGGAATAGTGGAGCATACGCAGTAATCGGCGGGACTTCGGAGTAAAGCAATGACAGCAAGCGTGGGAGTTGTGAAATGGTTTGGTGGTTACAATAAAGCCAAAGACGTCGAGAACAAATTTGGTTTTTTGGAGGGCGTATCCGGTAGAGATGTGTTCCTTCATCAAAGTCAATGGCTTGGTCATGGCAAGCCTGTCGAGAGTCAGCTTGTCTATTTTGAGTTGGAAGAGCAGAAAGGCAAATGGTCCGCCAATAACGCCAAGGCCTTGACTGACGTGCCCCGCGATAAGCAAATTGAACTGCTTGAAAAAATCATTAGCGGACCAAAAACGTCTGTCGCTAAAGCAATAAGTGAGTTCATAACATCAAGGATCAGCTCTGATTTAAGCTCCCTCACAGGCCCTGACGTTCAAGAGCTCATAGATAGGGTGGGCCTGAAAAAACTGCTGACCATGCTCCGCTGGAAACGCGAGTGGCGGCAGAATATCGAGTTCCTTGAAGTTAAAGGCCTCATAAAACCGTTATGGGATATTGAATGGTCGTCACTACCGACACCGTACATAACCCAGCACGCGGAGCAGATGGCAAACCATTTGCAGGCCCTTGAGCCGGCGGAGGCAGTGGGCCTTGTACAAAACGCCGCCGGAAATTTCCCACCAGACCTTAGAATGTTTTGCCTGCTGGCTGGCTACATTGAAGACGAAGACGATAGCCTTCCAGAGAGCATACGAGCCTCAGTGGATTCGTATGTAAAAAAAATATACTCCCAATCCGAGAAGCTGCCGGAATACCTGAAGCAGTATATTAAAAACAAAACGCTTCCCAATGGCGGAATCATGAAACATCCGCTTATCGGGTCGATCTTCAGCCATTACCAATTCAAGAAGTATCTGCACGAAAAGGATCTGAAGTTCATAAGCTTGTACGATACCACTGAGCACCTGCAATCGAAATTTGACAGTTTCGTACTTAAAGAAATATTCAGCCTGATCTTGGCCGGCAACCCGCTGGATACCGTTTATAGCCTGTTTATGGGACGTTTGTGGGAGGCAATTTCATCCGGAAAGATTGATCCCACGAAGCAGGTCAGCGAAATTCTTGATTTGTTCCCTGCATGCGGCACGATCAACCCATCGCTTTCCTGTGAGGCAGTTTATTGGGAAAAACAGGAGATGTTTCTTTGCCGGGGCCGTGAGTGCACAGGTCCTAAAGTGGTTGGCCTTACAGAGCAAAAAAACTATTGCGACTTCACCATTTACGACTGGTTCTCTCATTACGGCATCAACTATCTTGCTGACAAAAAGCCGACAAGCCGTGATTTCCCCATCAAGCTTGCTGGCTACCTCAATCGACTGAGAGAGATTTTTAAGATCCTTCATTGTCGTCAGTGCTCATCCTTAATGCTTCCAGACTTGCAATACGCTCGCGTTGAATATACCGAAATAGAAAATGGCAGACTGGTAAAAAAGGATATGGCACCGGCGTATCGTCTGACGGTCTTCAGATGCCCAAATGCTGCTTGCCTAGAATATCAGGCCGGTCACTATATAAATCACTGCATGGGCTACGACTGCTACCACACCATTGACTCACGAGACTGTAAAACAAAGTGCAGTAGCGGTCGCTACATTTGCAAAGGCTGTGGTGGCTGCTGCTCGGATCACGCCCAAAGCAATCCGGTCGGGCTTTGTCCCAACTGCGGATCACCACTCAAGCTATTTGAATCACGCGAGTATGACTCCTACAAAAGAAAGAATAAGCGCTATGCCAAGTGCGAAAACCAGCAATGTAATTTCAGCATTAGTCCCGATCAATTATCCAAGCGCTTCTACCTCGACAGTTGCGGACCTGTAAATAAGAAGTGAATGGCCCCGGCTTTTGTAGAGACTCGATGACCGCTTCTGGCCGGTATCTGCCGGTCACGACCGACTGCTTCACGCCCTGAGGAAGTCAGTCAACCTTAATCAAGGTTCTTGAGCAGCGGTGAACCGCGCTTCCTCGGGACGTGAAGCACGTCATTAGCTAACACGCAGGACAAACTGAGGCTGAGCCAAAGGAGGCAACAAATGTTGGGCCTGTTGAAAGGAGGAGTAGGCACCGCCTTACAGGGTGAAGAGGTAGTACTCAATTTGGTCTGGTTCGCAGCAAATCTCATGGGCCTGTTCGAACGCGAACTTCAAATATCGAAGATAGGCGTCTGGCTTTCTTATCGTACCAATGTTCACCATCGACATAACTGAACTGCTCCCCAATGTGAGTTTCAGTAGGCCACTAGCGACGCGATCATCAAAGATTAGTGGGTATTCACACATGCCCTGCGACTTGCCTAGGAAGTAGAAGTGCTTCGAGAAGAAGTTAGGGCCACATCGATCAAGTGCCTTGTGAATTGCCTTGTACGAGCGGATCAAGCTTTCTTCTGACGCGAGAGAAACAGATCGAATCGCTTCTTCGGCGATGTTTATGTCGGCAAACATTTTGGATAGTTTCCAGGGGCCGCGCGAGTCGCGCCGACTTCCAGCCGGTGCCTCATGCCCCCAGATCATGCAAGCAATAAATTTAGTCTCATCGCCTACCTTCGGCTCCTTGTAAAATGAAACCAATTCAGAACGCGTGAAGCTGTCCCCAAGCGCATCACGCACAAGCTTAAGCCTCGATTTTAGGTACAAATTGTCGTCGAATTCATTAGCCCAGTAGTCGTAGGCGAAATGTGTCCGGTGCTCGTCCACATCTAGGTTGCGAATGAGTTGATGTTGTTCTGCTGCAATGCGCATGGAGTGATGGATTCTCAGGGAAAATAGTCGCTGGGGGCTTGCTGCAACGTTTAAGGTCCGTTTGACCAGCCAGTTAGGCTGGGAGCAGTTGCTAAAGCAGTCGAACCGAAAGGTCCGTCATGCTCTGGTTTAAGTGGGCCTCAGCGCAAGTATTAGCGCGGTGAATAGACATCCAGCGACAGTGAGGCCGATCCCAAAGTGAGACAGATACCTCGCCAAACGGAATTGAAGGATGCGGATCCATATGTCATGAAGGCACTCATATGCCATGTATGCATCCGATGGTTTCATTCCGGTTTTTTCATCAACAGTGTTTTTTTCTTGATTGCCGCAAAAAGTTGCTGCAGCCGTTCTATGGCGAGCGAGAGATCCCACGTTCTTTCGAAGAGGTAGATCGAAAAAGTCTTCTAGCACTGTCGGAAGTGCAACCTGGATCACATGTGTACCCACGTTTAGCGAGATGTCAGGATTACTCAAAGTCGCGATGTGAACCGAGCCATCAAGAAGTGCCCGCTTCCATATTCTTGGGAGGAACGGCCAACGGCGCCATGGATTTTCTTGTTTGATGATGTCTTGGTAAAAGATATCAATGTTCAACCGAACCCGCTCAAGAAGGTCTCTCTCCCAGATTCCGCCGACGGTAGAAAGTGCAGAGCCAAAGGTCGCAAATATCGCTCCGGCTGAAAGGAGGGCAATGAGGTCCTTCTGTGCCTCGGGTTGGCGCAGGATAAGCCAAGCTAGCCCGGCAGCGAGAAGGTAAATAAGGACCACCAATGCTCGGTGTCGTTGAAGCGAACGCAGTGGTTTGTCTGGCTTAGCCAAGGTCATATCCTATCCTTGTTGGTGAGATCTACTTGATATAGGCGTCAATGGCGAGTAATGGCCGATTGCTGCCCGCCGCGAAGGGCAGCAGTCGACCGATTCTGTTGAAAAAGTCGGCCATAGTTTCCACGATAGAAAAGTACGCGCTTGAGATTGAAATCTCTACATTGAGCAGAGGATTCCGGGCTCAGATTTCGCGTAGCGGCGCGCAAAAAAGGCGTTTTCAGCGGTCAGTATGCGG
>RCUJ01000519.1_pt1 | contig 22139 bp, 16 predicted proteins | sample 2166321 | NCBI WGS metagenome assembly RCUJ01 (sample SAMN09932808, study PRJNA488358) | compost metagenome | feature: garden; material: soil; isolation source: compost soil in an enriched community after 118 h of incubation | place: Germany: Experimental Botanical Garden Goettingen | collected... | reverse complement strand
CTCCCGCAAAAGATACAGCGGACAGCACGGCCCGGAGGGAAACGCCATTGACATTAAAAACCTTTTGGCTTATACTGGTTTTGGAAATTGTTTAAGTTAAAGTAAATAAGTAAAATTTAAATGTAAAAATCACTATTTATAGTGATGCAAAAAAAGAAGAAGAAGAGTAAATTTGTGTTAAAGTTGCAATGTAAATGAGGTGTGTCAAACTATTTTGGAGAGTTAAATTGATATAATCATGCAATTTTAATTAAAATCTTATTACTTGCTCGAATGAATAGTATTAGCAATGGGGGGCTTTATTATATTATTCGGGCTTAGTAATAAATTCCTCAAATGGATTAATCTACTAAGCCATTTTCAACAGCATATTTTACCAACCCTGCTGTATTTTTAGCGTTTAATTTTGATAATAAATTGCGGCGATGTGTATTTACTGTATTTAAGCTTATGAAAGTTTTCTCAGCGATTTCGGCAGTATTGTATTCTTGAACAATCAGAACTAAAATTTCTTTTTCCCTTGAACTTAGTTCGGTTAGAGTGGAAATTTGTTTTTCAATTCTCGTATTATTGCTAAAATATTTTTCTTGTAACTCTTCAGTAAAATAATTTTCTCCCGAGGCAATTGTATTAATAGCTTTTAAAAGCTCTTCTTTTTCAGCATTTTTCAATAAATAGCCATTTACGCCAATTCTGATTAATCGCGAAACAATCGTTACATTGCTGTGTGTGCTTAAGATTAAGATCTTGATGTGCGGATATTGTTTTTTAAGAATTTTACTTAATTCTATTCCATCCATCTCTGGCATGCTAATATCGAGGATGATAAAATCAATAGTTGCTTTTTGAATAATCTTCAACGCGTCAATTCCATTTGTAGCTTTGTCAATAATAGTAATGTTAGATTCACGTTCTAATAAGGAAATAATTCCCTCAAGAAACATGGTATGGTCATCAACAATAAGTAAATTAATTTTATTCATTAAATAGTTGTGTTAGTTGCTTTTTAATTCGTCAAGCTGATTTTTAAGATCTATTCCTTTAATTTGAATTTTGGCTTTTGATTGAAAAATGGGAATTTCAATATTAAAAATAGTACCGCGTTTTTGTTTTGAATCGATTACGAGCGAACCGTTTAGTTTTTTAATTCGGTTTTCTAGATTTATAAGGCCAATTCCTTTTGAATTGTTTTCAGTTTGAAAACCTATTCCATTATCCTCAAATAAAAGATTAAATATATTTTCAATGTAATTCAGTTGAATTTCGATTTCAGAAGCTTTTGCATGTTTGATTGTATTAGTCAAGAGTTCTTGTATGATTTTAAAAATTTCAAATTGAATGATTTCATCCAATTCATTAATCTCTTTCTTCGGATAAGGAATATATGAAATCTTAATTTTGCTTGCTTCGCTGATATTACTCAAATAAGATTCTAATACTTCTAGAAATTTATTTTGGCTGAATTTCTTTGGAAGTAAAGTGTGAGATAAGTTTCGAACCTGCTGATATGTTTCGTCGAGCTGAAGGCTTATTTTCTGAATATTCGAAAAATTCGAAGAGTTTAAATGATTCACTTGTAATTTGATAGCTGCGAGATTACCGCCAATGCTGTCATGGAGTTCTTGAGAAATACGTTGCCTTTCTTTATCCTGTCCAGTGATTGAAGCTTTGATTAATTCTAATTCTTGCTCTTTTAAGATGCTGTTTATTTTTTGCGAACTAATCTCGTTTTGTTTAATGTTTAATAAATGTTGTATTTTGAATCTTTTGTAAAATTGAAATAATAAGGCAATTATTGGAATCAATAAAATGAGAAAAGCACTAATTGTAAACAGTTTAATTTTCTTTTGCTGATTGATTTCTAATGTTTTTAATTGCTGGTCTTTTTTTAGAAGTGAGATCTCATTTCGCTTTTTGTTAGATGAATTTTGATAGGATAGAATTGTGTTTTCATTATTTTTTTTTGAAATTTCATCCTGAAGTATCATATTTTTAATAGCCTCTTCTTGACTAGCTAAAGTTAATTTTTTTGCTTCGTTTTCGAATTTTAGAGATTCAATTTCTTTTTGTTTCTGAGCTGTTTTGTATTTGATTTCCAATTCATTTATTTCTTTAATTCTCTCCATTTTCGAGATTGAATCTTTTAAATGAGTTGATTTGTCAAAAAATAAATAAGCGTTTTTATAATCTTCTTGCTTTATAGCAATTTCTCGCAGTTTATCGTAGATGTCTATCTGGTTTTGAAGTAATCCAAAATGGATTGATTTTTGAAGTGCTTCAGAGAAAATGAATTTTGCATCATTATATTTTTTCTGTGAAGTATAGCAATCGCCAATAGTGCTTCTTGAAATAATTGCTAATTGATTCATTTCGTTTTCATCTGCAATATCAAGCGCTTCTTGAAATATTTTTAATGCTTCTGGGAATTTGTCCTGTAGCTGATAATTTTCGCCTAAACCAAGCAGTATAATGGCTTTTCCTTGAAAATTATTTGTTTTTTCACAAATCGTTTTTCCTTTCTTATAGTAAACATTAGCATTATCATAATCTTTCAGTCTCGAGTAAATATCAGCAATATTGATGTAGCTTCCTAGAATTATTTCAGAATCATCTTTGTATTCAAGGCATTCTTTAAATAATTTTAGAGCATTTTGATAATCGCCTAATTCTGTATATGTCTGCGCTAAGCCGTGTGTATGCGTATAGATAATATTCGTTTCGTTGTATTTTTGAGAGGCTTCAATTCCTTTTAGATGCCATTTTTTACTTTCATTATATAAACCTCGTTTATTGTTGTTTATAGCCAGAAGATTATATCCTAATGAGAAAAGACGGTTTTTTATTGAGTCGTTGGCGGTTGTATTGTATTTAAAAGCCTGATTTGTATAATATATAGAAGAGTCAATTATAGCTCTTTTGTTGAAATAATAAGCAAGAAGAAGGTTGGTGCTAGCAAGAGATCGGTTGTCAATTTTTGACTTTAATAGTAGATGCGCTTTTTTATATGCCTTTTTCTCTTCTCCATAATTATATAAATTGTAAAGAGCTAGAATTTTGGAATTGGGTTTAAAAGTTGCTGTTTTTTTTGTAACAAAAGACTTCTTTTTATTTTCAATCTGGGCTTGTAGACTGAATGATAAAAAGATAATGGAGATTAAATAAAACCTTCCTGACCAGATTGCCATACGTTTTTGGTTTATATCCCCAATAAAAACTAGAATAAAAGTATTGTAAACTTGGGGTTTAAAGAATCAATTTACTTTAACTGAGAAGTAAAAGTACTACAAAACAATCTAAAAAATCTTCTGAAAAATAAAATTTTTAAACGAAGTTGTGATATAATAGTTAAGAGGTTGTGTTTTAAAATATTTGTTTATCAGGATGTTATATTTCTGTAAAAGATTAAATGTTTCTTAAAATAATTTGAATGTAAATTTTCTTAGAGTAAATTAGTGAGGCTATACTTAAATGATTGAATTATGAAAAAGAGAATATTTTTAGCCGTTGTTTTATTGCTAGTTGCAATTTCGGTCAGTGCACAGAAGAAGATAGAGGTAACAGAATTGCCAAAACCAGCTCAAGATTTTTTGAAAAAACATTTTAGTAATGAGGCTGTGGCCAGTGCTCACAAAGATGCTGAACACGGAGAAAAGGGTTATGAAGTAAAACTTAACGATGGAACGGAAGTTGAATTTTGGAAAGATGGTTCTTATCGTGAAGTAGATGGTGGAGACAAGCCAATTCCAACTGATTTTATTCCGGAAAATATTAAAGAGTATGTGTCAAAAAATCATCCAAACGAAAAAATAACGCATATTGACTATGGACACAAAGATGTCGATGTAGATTTGACTAATAATATTGATTTGGAATTTAGTAAAGATGGTAAAATTCTAAAAGACAAAAAGAATGATTAATGGCTTTAATTTTTAAGTGATTTTTGAAGATACAAACGTGAAAGAAAATAGTTTATATTTACATCTTCTATTAATTATTTTATGGAAGAGAATAAACATGTAACGATTTACGATATTGCCGAAAGACTTAATTTGGCAACATCAACCATTTCACGAGCTTTAAAAGATCATCACACAATTAGTGATAAAACGATAAAGAAAGTGAAAAAAACAGCTGAAGAAATGGGATTTGTTCCCAATACTTTAGCAGCTGGTTTGCGTGGCAACAAAACCAGAACTATTGGAGTTTTGATTCCCACCGTTACACAACCTTTTTTATCGTCATTAATCAGCGGAATCGAAATTACAGCTCAAAAGTCAGATTATACGGTAATCATTATGCAGTCGCATGACTCGTATGAAGAGGAAGTAAATATGGCTAAATCCCTTTATAGTAACCGTGTTAGTGGTGTCATTTGCTCGCTAGCTATGGAAACACGTGATACGTCACATTTTCATCAGTTTTCAAACAATAATATTCCGTTAGTTTTTGTTGATAGGGTACCAAAAGACTATAATACTTTTAGAGTTGTAATTGACAATTATACAGCAGGTTACAAAGCTACCAAACACCTTATTGAGCAAGGCTGTATTCGTATTGCGCATTTAACGGCTGGTTCAGAATTAGGAAATTTGTATAATGAAAGGAAAAGAGGCTATATCGAAGCCTTAAAAGATCATAATGTCGATATAGATGAAAACTTGATTATTAACCTAAATTCTGTTACTTACGAAGATGGTGTAAAAGCCAGCAATGCTTTATTTGATTTAAAACCAATGCCAGATGGTTTATTTGCACCTGGAGATATTTTGGCAGTAAGTGCTGTTCAAACTGCTAAAAAACGCGGGATTAAAGTTCCAGAAGAATTCAAAGTAATTGGTTTTAACAACGACCCGATTTCGCAGATAATAGATCCAAATTTATCGACTATTACGCATCCTGCCGAAAAGATGGGAAAAGCAGCAGCTGATATTATTATAAAAAATTTGAAATCATCTAAAAATGATGATGATGCCAAAGAAATTACATTCTTAAATACGGAAGTATTGGCAAGAGAATCTTCGCAGAAATAGAGTCAAAAATAAAGGATTTAAAATAGTAAATCCACCCCGTTAAAGCAGGATAGTTTTTATAATTATCCTGCTTTTATTTGTTATAGAAATATATTTTTTGAAAAAAAGCAACTTAAAAATTTTTTTCTTAAATAACAATCCTATATTTTTACGCAACCGATTGCAATTATTGTTTTATTTAAGATAATGTATTTTTTGAATTAAAATTTTATCAAATACGTTTAATCGGATATAAAGTATTGATATTGTAAAAATGAGATTATAAAGAATAAATTAAAACCAATGGCTTTACTACGATTTCTTTTCCTGTTTCTTCTGATTTCCTTTTCGGCTTCTGCGCAAAAGGATTATAAATTGTGGCTTCAGTATAATGCCGTGAGCAATTCTGCGATGGCTTTAGAATATAAAAGCAATCTTAAAGGAATTGTTGTTTTAGGGAATTCAGAAACCATTAAAATTGCTCAAAAAGAACTTCAAACAGGTTTTCAAGATATGTTGGGAGCTATTCCAGAAATCAAATTAGATATGAAAGGAGAAAATAATCTTATTGTTGGTTCAGAATCAAATTTAAATACTGAAATAAAGAATGAACTAAAATCTGATTTTGATAAAATAAATGATGAAGGTTTTATTATCAAAACGGTTTCTTTTAAAAACAAAAAACAAATTATTATTACAGGAAAAAAAGATGTTGCCGTTTTGTACGGAGTTTTTAATTTTCTGAGAATATTACAGACAAATAAATCGGTTAAAAATTTGAATATTGCCGATTCTCCAAAAACAAATATCAGAATACTGAATCATTGGGATAATTTAGATCGAACAGTTGAAAGAGGTTATGCCGGATTTTCGCTTTGGAACTGGCAGAAACTTCCTGATTTTATAGACCAACGTTATATTGATTATGCTAGAGCGAATGCTTCAATTGGAATCAATGGAACAGTTTTGACCAATGTAAACGCAAATGCTTTAATTCTAACTCCGCAGTATTTAGAAAAAGTGGAAGCCTTAGCCAATGTTTTTAGACCTTACGGAATAAAAGTCTATTTAACCACAAGATTTTCGGCACCAATCGAAATTGGAAACTTAAAAACTGCTGATCCAAAAGATCCAGAAGTTATCAATTGGTGGAAGAATAAAGCTGTTGAAATCTATAAACGAATTCCAGATTTTGGAGGATTTTTGGTAAAAGCTAATTCAGAAGGCCAGCCTGGCCCGCAAAACTATGGCAGAGATCACATCGACGGAGCCAATATGCTGGCTGATGCCGTTGTGCCTTTTGGCGGAGTAATTATGTGGAGAGCGTTTGTGTATTCAGAACACGATGCAAATGATCGAGCTAAACAAGCTTACGCTGAATTTCAGCCTTACGACGGAAAATTCAAGGAAAATGTAATCGTTCAGGTCAAAAATGGGGCGATCGATTTTCAGCCAAGAGAACCGTTTCATCCTTTATTTGGAGCAATGCCGAAAACGCCTTTAATGATGGAGTTTCAAATCACGCAGGAATATTTAGGTTTTAGTACGCATCTGGTTTTTCTTCCAAAATTATTTCAGGAAGTTTTAGAGTCAGATACCTATCAAAAAGGAAAAGGTTCAACCGTTGCTAAAGTTGTTGGCGGTACTTTGTATCAAAACAAATTAACCGGAATTGCAGGCGTTGCCAATATAGGAAACGATTTAAACTGGACAGGACATCCTTTTGCTCAAGCGAATTGGTATGGTTTCGGAAGATTGGCTTGGAATCCATATTTAGATTCTGAAATTATTGCTGACGAATGGCTAAGGAGCACTTTTTCGAACGATGAAAATTTCGTTAAACCTGTAAAAAATATGATGATCGAATCGCGTGAAGCTGTTGTAAATTATATGACACCGCTAGGTTTGCATCATATTATGGATACTGGACATCATTACGGGCCAGGACCTTGGGTTTCGAATTTGTCAAGACCAGAATGGAATCCGACGTATTATCATAAAGCAGATAAAAATGGAATTGGTTTTGACCGATCAAAAACGGGTACGAATGCCGTTTCGCAATATGCACCAGAAGTGGCAGATCTTTTTGATAATTTAGAAACCTGTCCTGAAAAAGATCTTTTATGGTTTCACCATGTTTCATGGAATTATAAACTGAAAAATGGACAAAAGCTTTGGAATGGTTTAGCATTGAAATATCAAGAAGGTGTAGATCAAGTTAAAGAAATGCAAGATGTCTGGAATCAGGCAGAAAAGTATGTTGACAGCGAGCGTTTTAATGAAGTGAGAATGTTATTGGAAATTCAGTATAAAGAAGCAAAATGGTGGCGCGATGCGTGTTTGCTATATTTTCAGCAGTTTTCGGGAAAAGAACTTCCAGAGGGAGTTGAAAAACCAACACAGACTTTGGAGTATTTTAAATCATTAAAATTCCCATTTGCGCCAGGGAATGGATAAATATATTTTTAAAAATTATGAGCAAAAAAACGGCAATTGTAACTGGAGGAAATTCAGGATTAGGTTTTGCAACAGCAAAGAAATTATGTGATAACGGAATCAAAACTTACATCATTGGTAGATCAAAAGAAAAAACAGAAGAAGCGTGCAAGGAAATTGGAGAAAACGCTATTCCAGTAATCTTCGATTTAAATAATTTGACTGAAATTCCTGCGATGATCGAAAGTATCACAAAAGAGAATCCAATTGATATTTTAGTAAATAACGCTGGAATCAATATGAAAAAAGAAATTCCAGATGTAACCGATGAAGATTTCTTATCGATAATTCATACCAATTTACTGAGTGTTTTTGCGGTAAGCCGAGAAGTGATAAAAAATATGAAAACCAACAGAAGCGGGAGCATCATTAACATTAGTTCTATGGCATCTCAATATGGAATTCCAAAAGTAATCGCCTATTCAGCAAGTAAAGGCGCAATTGAGTCAATGACACGTGCGATGGCAACAGAATTGGCACCAGCAGGAATACGTGTAAATTGTATAGCACCCGGATTTATTAAAACTAAAATGTCTGCAGCTGCTTTGGATAATGATCCAGAAAGAAAAAATAAAGTATTGGGTAGAACGCCAATGGGATATTTAGGTGAACCATCAGATATTGCAGATGCGGTTTATTATTTTGCTTTAAGCGAATCAAAATATACGACAGGAACTGTTTTACCAGTTGATGGAGGAAATAGTATTGGGTTTTAATTGTAAAAAATGCCACACAAAGTCGCTAAGTCGCAAAGTTTTTCTGTTCAAAGTATTTTTAAAATAAAATTTTGTGACTTAGCGCCTTCGTGGCATAAAAAAGAGAAGTATGATAAAAATGCAGCAAACCATGCGATGGTTTGGTCCAAATGATAATGTCAAGTTGGTCGATATTAAACAAGCCGGAGCAACAGGAATTGTAACCGCTTTACATCAAATTCCAGTTGGAGAAATTTGGTCTGTTCAGGAGATTCAGGAAAGACAGCAGATGATTAGAAATGCTGGTTTGGAGTGGACGGTTGTAGAAAGTCTCCCAGTTCATGAAGAAATCAAACGTGCTTCGGGAAATTATCTACAATACATTGAAAATTATAAAATTAGTTTGCAGAATCTGGCCGAATGCGGAATCAAAATTATTACTTACAATTTTATGCCGATTTTGGATTGGGTAAGAACCAATCATAATTTTATAAACGAAGATGGAAGCAGAGCTTTGCTATACAATCAGAACGCTTTTACTTATTTTGATGTTTTTCTTTTAAAAAGACCAAATTCGGAAAATGATTATTCAGAGACTGAAAAAGAAAAAGCTTTGCAGTTTGGAAATCAACTGTCTGAAGATGAAAAAGCACTTTTGTTTAAAAATGTCTTATTAGGATTGCCAGGAAGCAAAATCAACTTTACAGCAGAACAGATTTTGTCTCTTTTAGAGAATTATGCCGAAATCGATAATCAAAAATTAAGAGAAAACCTGATTTATTTTCTGTCTGAAGTAACTCCGATTGCGGAGAAAAATGGACAAAAATTAGCGATTCATCCCGATGATCCGCCGTTTTCAGTTTTAGGACTTCCAAGAATTGTTTCGACAGAAGCCGATTTGAAAGCTATTTTCAGCGCTGTTCCTTCAATGGCAAACGGGTTATGTTACTGTACAGGTTCTTTAAGCGCTGATTCTAAAAACAATCTCGAGAAAATTATAGACGATCATGGAGATCGAATTCACTTTTTACATCTAAGAAATACCATCCGCGAAAGCGAAACCATTTTTAGGGAATCAGAACATTTGAATGGCGATGTAAAAATGGAAGTAATTATTGAGAAATTATTGTTGCTGATGAATAAAACTAAAACAAGTCTCCCAATGCGCCCAGACCACGGTTTTCTGCATAGAGTTGATGAAGCAACAGAAACGTATCCGGGATATTCTCTAACAGGAAGATTAAAAGGTCTGGCTGAGTTAAGAGGTTTGGAAATGGGAATTGGTTATAAGTTGAATTTGTAATAAAAGTTATTTTTAAGTATCCTAACAGGTTTTTAAAACCTGTTAGGTATTATAAGAGGTAAAGTAATATTCGCCAGTTTAAACCCGACAGGTTTTAAAAACCTGTCGGGTTTACGATGAGGGGAGGAAAAACTTTAAATAACACCTAACAAGTTTTGGAAACCTGTTAGGATGCGTATCAAATCTATGATTCTATGTGTTTAAAAACTAAAATAACATACATAATCTTATCACTTCTCTTAATCGGATTAAGCACAAATTCGTATGCCATAAATCCAGAGAAATATGTATTGAATCAAGCTTCAAGCGAAAATTTTCCTCTGGTTTCAAAAGGAAAAGTAGCTTCGATTTTTGTTGACGATAAAGATTTTGCAGGAGTTTTAAAAGTAACAGGACATTTAGAAAATGATCTTTTTAAAGTTTCTGATTTGCATCCGAAAAGAATAAAAAAGATTTCAGAAGCAGAAGATCTTGTTGTGATTATCGGGACATTAGGAAAAAGTAAAATCATTAATCAATTAGCTAAGGAAGGTAAAATCGATAAAAATGAACTTAAAGGAAAATGGGAAAAATTTACCACGCAAATTGTCGAAAATCCGTTTAAAGGAATCAAAAAAGCTTTGGTAATTGCAGGTTCAGATAAGCGAGGAACGATTTATGGAATCTATGATTTATCCAATCAAATTGGTGTTTCGTCTTGGTATTATTGGGCAGATGTTCCAGTGAAAAAACAATCAGAATTGCATGTTTTACCAGGAATTCATTCGCAGGGAGAACCAAAAGTAAAATACAGAGGAATTTTTATAAATGATGAAGCTCCGGCTTTGACAGGCTGGGCATTTGAGAAATTTGGCGGATTTAATTCGAAATTCTACGATAAAGTTTTTGAATTGATTTTGCGAATGAAAGGCAATTATTTATGGCCTGCAATGTGGGGCAGAATGTTTTATATTGAAGATCCGCAGAATGCTGTTTTGGCCGATGAATACGGAATTGTAATGGGAACTTCGCACCACGAACCGTTAACAAGAGCGCATGCCGAATGGGGAAAATCAAACGGGAAATGGGATTTTAATTCCAATTCTGAAGCTTTGACTGCGTTTTGGAAAGACGGAATTAAAAGAATGGGAAACAAAGAAACCCTTGTCACGATTGGAATGCGTGGCGATGGTGACGAACCTATGACCGAAGGAACTGCAATTGATTTATTAGAAAATATTGTAAAAACACAAAGAAACATTATTTCAGAAGTTACTAAAAAACCTGCAGAAGAAACGCCGCAAATGTGGGCACTTTACAAAGAAGTTCAGGATTATTATGATAAGGGAATGACTGTTCCAGACGATGTAACACTTTTATTGTGCGATGACAATTGGGGAAATATCCGCAAACTGCCAGAACTGAATGCAAAACCAAGAAAAGGCGGTTACGGAATTTATTATCATTATGATTATGTTGGCGGACCGAGAAATTATAAATGGATTAACACCAACCAAATTGAAAGAGTTTGGGAACAAATGGATTTGGCGTATCAATATGGTGTCGATAAAATCTGGATTGTAAATGTTGGCGATATCAAACCAATGGAATTTCCGATTGAGTTTTTCTTAGACATGGCTTGGAATCCGGAGAAGTTTAATGCGGAAAATCTACAAGATTATTATGTGAATTGGGCTAAAGAGAATTTCGGAAATCAGTTTACAGAAGAAATTGCCGAGATTTTAAAATTATACACGAAGTACAACGCACGAAGAAAACCAGAATTATTAGACGCTAAAACGTACAGCATTACTAATTATAACGAAGCTGATCAAGTTGTGGCAGATTATCAGAAATTGGTTGAAAAAGCCAATTTGATAAATGAAAAATTGAAACCAGAATATAAAGATGCTTTTTATCAGTTGGTTTTATTTCCTGTTTTGGCAAGTGCCAATTTAAATGAAATGTATGTAGCAACGGCTAAAAATCATTTGTATGCAGAGCAGGGAAATGCAATGGCAAATGCTTATGCAGAAAAAGTAAAAGCATTATTCGAAAAAGACAGTTTGCTAACAAATTATTATCATACAAAATTAGCAAATGGCAAATGGAATCATATGATGTCGCAAACGCATATTGGTTATGATAATTGGCAACAGCCAGAGAAAAATGTGATTCCGAAAACAAAAACAATCGAAATTTCAAACAAAGCTCAAGAGAAAATTTCTGCTGAAGATTCTCCAAAAGTAGGAATATCAAATATTAAAAATAGAGATTTAAATCATGTTCGAGGTTTTGTTGAAGACAACGGCTACATTTCAATAGAAAGTAAAAATTATTCTAAAGCAATAAATTCAGATGCAGTAAAATGGACGATAATTCCGAATCTTGGCAAAACAGATTCAGGAATAACAATAAAACCTTCAAATATTCAGCAAATTGAAATTTCGGAACAATCGCCGAGATTAGAATATAACGTTCATTTTTTTACTAAAGGAAAAATTAAAGTAAATGCCTATTTTTCGCCAACAATCAATTTTAAAATTGGAGAAGGTTTAAAATATGGAATTGCTTTTGATAATGAAAAACCGCAAATCATGAACCTCAACGCAGATGCTTCAGAAAAAGCCTGGGCGGAATCGGTTGCTAACAATATTAAAATGGTGATCTCAACGCATGAAATTGAAAAAACAGGAAATCATGTTTTGAAAATCTATGCGATTGATCCAGCTTTGGTGCTTCAAAAAATTGTAATTGAAACCGAAGAAGGAAAAGTTTTGGAGTCGTATTTGGGACCGCCAGAGAGTTTTAGAAGGGAATGATTTCATAACGTAACACGTTCTGTTTGTCATTTCGACGTAAGGAGAAATCACACTAGTAACTCCACCCAGAATATCGTCAATCTTTGTCGATTCACTAGTGTGATTCCTCGTTCGGAATGAAAAAACTAAACAACTAAAAAACAATTAACTATTTAAACCAAAAGATATGAAATGTATTAAACCTTATTTAGTTGCCGTCACAACTTTGTTGGCGGTCAGCTGTACATCGCAAAAAGAAACCGTTTCATTAAAAGATGCTTATAAAGACGATTTCTATATTGGAACCGCGTTAAGTGCTGATCAAATTGAAGTCAAAAATGCTAAAGAAGATTCGCTGATTCGAAAAGAATTTAATGCTATTACAGCAGAGAATATCATGAAATCTATGTTTACCCATCCGCAAAAAGACAAATACGATTTTGCTTTATCGGATAAATTTGTGGCTTACGGAGAAAAGAATAAGATGTTCATTCACGGACATACTTTGATTTGGCACAGTCAATTAGCGCCTTGGATGGAAAAGATTGCCGACAGTACAGAAATGAAGGCCTTTATGAAAGATCATATAACGACAATAGTTTCCAAATATAAGGGCAGAATCAATTCTTGGGATGTAGTAAACGAAGCTTTAAACGAAGATGGAACTTTGAGACAATCTGTTTTTTTGAAAACATTAGGCGAAAAATATCTGGTTAACGCTTTCAAACTCGCAGAAAAAGCAGATCCAAAAGCAGAGTTATATTACAATGATTATAATATTGAAGAACCTGCAAAAAGAGCCGGAGCGATTGCGCTAATCAAAAAAATAAAAGCTGAAGGTGGAAAAGTTGATGGAGTGGGAATTCAGGGACATTGGAGATTGAATAGCCCTTCATTAGAAGAAATTGAAAAAAGCATTTTGGAATATTCAGCATTAGGAATCAAAGTAGCTTTTACGGAATTGGATATTACGGTTTTGCCAAATCCGTGGGATTTAAAAGGGGCAGATGTAAATCAGAAATTTGAAGGAAATCCTAAAATGAATCCATATCCAGAAAAATTACCCGATTCAGTTCAAACGCAATTAGCAGAACGTTACGCATCGCTTTTTAAACTATTTTTAAAACATAAAGATAAAATTAGCAGAGTTACTTTTTGGGGCGTTCATGACGGCCAATCTTGGTTAAACGACTGGCCGATTAAAGGAAGAACTAATTATCCGCTTCCGTTTGATAAGCAATTAAAACATAAACCAGCTTATGACAGTATCTTAAAGTTGAAAGAGACTAAAGAATAAGCAGTCAAAACAGTTCAGGATTGATGAATTAATCAGCAATCGGTTGTGAATTGAAAAATAACTTAAATAAAGTAAACTAAATTTGCATAATATGTTTTTTTGTCTAATTTTACACAACCGATTGTTTTGATTGCAATTCGCTTTTCTGCAAGGTTTCCAAAACCTTATAGGTATGATTTAAGAAGTTGTATAAAATAATTGAAACCTACAAGGTTTTGGAAACCTTGCAGGAGAAAATCTGACTAACTTTATTTTTTAGAAACCACTTTTGCTTACATAACTAATCAATAAAATGACTACAAACCCACCAATGACCAAAATTTCACAAAAACTATCCATCAAAGAAAAAATTGGATACAGCTTAGGAGATCTTGCTGCCAATTTAGTTTTTCAGACTTTGATGACCTATTTGGCGTATTTCTACACCGATATTTACGGCTTATCGCCAACCGATTCTTCGATTATCATGCTGATCGTTGGATTAATTGCGGCCTTTGTTTTTAATCCGATCATTGGGGTTTTGGCAGACCGAACGAGTACCAAATGGGGAAAATTTAGACCTTGGATTTTGTTAACTGCAATTCCGCTTGGAGTAGTGGCTTTATTGGCATTTTCAACTCCCGATTTCTCGTATAAAGGAAAAGTAATTTATGCTGTTATTACCTATACTTTATTGCTTCTTTTTTATGCGGGAAACAATTTGCCGTATTCTGCTTTGAGCGGGGTAATTACAGGCGATATGAAAGAACGAAACAGTATGTCATCCTATCGTTTTGTTGCGGTGATGTTTGCACAGTTTTTCGTTCAGGTTTTTATGCTTGGAATTATCAAAAGTGCGGGAAGCGGAGATAAAGCAGTCGGAATCGAAAAAGTAATGACTGCTTTGGCAATTATTGGAACGATTATGCTTTTAATTACGTTTTTAACCACTAAAGAAAGAATCATTCCAAAACCAGAACAGAAGTCAAGTGTAAAAGAAGATTTGAGCGATTTAATTAAAAATAGACCTTGGGTAATCATGCTTTCGCTGACGACTTTGGTTTTTGTGACTTTGGCGATGAAGGGTGGATCGTATGTATATTATTTTGAGAACTATGTTGATAAGAATCAATTGGCGGCTTTTATTCAGCCTATTTTAGATACTTTATCAAATATAGGATTGAATCATTTTGGAAATGATCCTGTTTCTGCGGGTTTTGGTCTATTTAATGCAGGTGGAATAATCTTTATGATTGTCGGAATCACATTGTCTAAAAACTTGGCAGACAAATACGGAAAGCGAAATGTTTTCGGAGTGTTTTTATTCATTTCGACTTTATTCATTATTGCTTTCTATTTCTTCCCGCCAGCCTCAATCGGATTGATGTTTTTCTCTCAAATCCTACACGGATTTTTCTACGGAATCACAATCCCAATTCTTTGGGCAATGATTGCCGATGTTGCCGATTATTCAGAATGGCTGAATAACCGTCGAGCAACTGCTATTATATTTTCGGCAATGATGGTTGGACTAAAAACTGGATTGAGTGTTGGAGGCGCTTTGACAACCTTGTTTTTGGGATATTTCCATTACGTTCCAAATGCACTTCAACAGTCAGAAATAGCTATAAACGGAATCAAATTATTGGTTAGTATTTTCCCTGCAATCCCTTTTTTAATTGGAGCTGGATTGCTGTTTTTTTATAAAATAAATAAAGAAATGGAAGTGCAGATTGAAACAGAATTAAAAGAAAGAAGAGCTTAATTATTTAAACAAAATAGTAGTATGCCTGAAGATAGCATTGAACACATTAATTTTGAGGAAATTAATGACCTGGCGATTTCAAAGCCTTTAGTATCCCATATGTACACAGCCGATCCTTCGGCGCATGTATTCAACGGAAAAATTTATATTTATCCATCGCACGATATTGATGCGGGAATTCCTTTTAACGATAACGGTGATCATTTTGGAATGGAAGATTATCATGTTTTTTCTATGGAAGACATTTCATCAGAAGTAGTTGATAATGGTGTTGCATTGCATGTAGATGATGTGGCTTGGGCCGAAAAACAAATGTGGGCGCCCGATGCAGCTCATAAAAATGGAAAGTATTATTTGTATTTTCCAGCTAAACGCGCCAACGGAATTTTCCAGATTGGAGTTGCCATTTCAGATTCTCCAGTTGGGCCTTTTGTTCCTGAAAAAGATGCCATAAGAGGAAGTTACAGTATTGATCCAGCCGTTTTTGAAGACGAAGATGGTAAACATTATATTTATTTTGGAGGAATCTGGGGCGGTCAGCTTCAAAAATATCGTAACAATACATACAATGAAAACCACGAAGAACCTTCGGCAAGAGAAAAAGCTTTAGGGCCAATTGTAGCTTTGTTAAGAGATGATATGCTTGAATTTGCCGAAGAGCCAAAAGAGATTAAAATTTTGGATGAAAAAGGAAATGAGCTTCTGGCAGGGGATAATGCCCGACGTTTTTTTGAAGCCTCTTGGGTTCATAAATACAACGGAAAATATTATTTTTCCTATTCCACAGGAGATACTCATTTTATCTGTTATGCAATTGGAGATAATCCGTATGGGCCATTTACTTATCAAGGAAGAATTTTGAATCCAGTTGTGGGATGGACATCGCATCATTCAATTTGTGAAGTAGAAGGCGAATGGTATTTGTTTTACCACGATTCGAGTTTGTCAAAAGGTGTAACGCATTTGCGAAGTATGAAAGTAACCAAAATCGATTATTTAGATGACGGTTCGATTATTACGATTGACCCTTACGGAATAAGAAGATTAATTGATTAAGATTTTCTATGTAAAAAAATTTCATAAAAATTACAATCGGTTGCGTGTGTCGATTATGTTTCTTTTTATTGCTTTGATTACAGAGGAAATGAAGATGCGCATTAAAAGTTGCAAAGAAAAGTCCCGGAGGGACGAAATATTTATAGAATTTTTAGAACATCCGATTGTAAAAGCCCCAGCGGGGCGATATATTATTTGTGGTAAATGTGTCGCTCCTCTGGAGCTTTTAATCTGTGTGAATTTGGGTTCCTACAAATATTTCGCTCTTTCAGAGCTGGATTCAGATGGCAAAGATTAGTGAAATGTTCTTCTGAAACCGTTTTGCGTGAGGGATTACTTCACATATTATTTATTTTTATCGGAGTTCAGTGAATTTCATTTGAAGTGGAAAGCCCACAGCCGTGAGGGACGAACAGGCGAGGACTTGCAACGGATAGCCTCCCGATAGTTATCGGGACAAGCACACGCCCAAATTATTAGAATAAAAGAGCTTAAAAAAATAACATAATTCATGTAAAAAATAATTTTTTATAAAAGTTTTTTAGCTACTTTAGCATAACAGAACGGAACAGAACGGTATGCTAAAAGAACAAGAAAAATTTGAGTTTATAATTAATCATGATAGCGATATTCCGAAGTACCAGCAGTTGGTTGACGGAATTACGAATGCCATTGCGGAGAACATTTTACAAAAGGGAGATTTGCTTCCGTCGGTGAATGTTATCTGTAAAACATATCAGCTTTCGAGAGACACGGTTTTTAAAGCTTATACGATTTTAAAAGACCAGAATACGATTGATTCTGTACCAAATAAAGGCTATTATGTGGCAGGAGAAACGAGAAAAGTGCTTTTGGTTTTAGACACTTTTAAGGCGTATAAAGAGGTTTTGTACCATTCTTTTGTGAATAATCTGCCAGATAATGTGATTACTGATGTGCAGTTTCACCATTATAATATTGATGTTTTTAAAACAATCATTAATAACGGAATCGGGAAGTATTACAAATATGTGGTGATGAATTTTGATCACAAGGATATTGCTCCAGCGTTATCGGCGATTTCAAAAGATAAACTGCTTTTGATTGACTGGAATATCAGAGCTGATAAAACTAGTAATTATGTTTTTCAGGATTTTGGTAAAGCATTTTATGAGTCTTTGACAGAAGCGGTTGATTTATTTAAGAAGTATAGAAAGATACAATTTGTGTATCCTGATTTTACAAATCACCCTTGGGAAACGGTAGAGTTTTTTAAGAAATTCTGTGCCGATTTTGGTTTTGAATATGAAGTGATTACAGATCCGAAAAAGTTCAATATTGAAAAAGGAATTGCTTATATCAGCGTAAGCGACAGGATTTTAGGGCACTTTTTGGAACAGTGCAAAGAGAAAGATTTTGAACCGGGGAAAGATGTCGGATTTTTATCATATAATGAAACTCCGATGAAGAAATTTATATATAAAGGAATTTCAGTCGTATCTACTGATTTTAAAGAAATAGGAACCAAAGCAGCGGCATTTATCACGCACGACGAAGAAACGCAGTGTTATGTGCCGACAAAATTAATAATAAGAGAATCATTATAGTATGTATTATATCGGATATGATATTGGAAGTTCTTTTGTCAAGGCAGCCTTGGTAGAAGCAGAAACGGGTAAAAAAGTTGTCGTTTTGAATGAGCCTCAAAACGAAATGGAAATCTTGTCGATTCACCCAGATTGGGCTGAGCAGGATCCTGAAATCTGGTGGCAACACATTTGTACGGCAACGAAAAGAGCAATTAAAGAGTCAAATATTGATGCATCTAAAATTCAAGGAATTGGTATTTCGTACCAAATGCACGGATTGGTAATTGTAGATAAAGAAGGCGCGCCGTTGCGAAACTCAATTATTTGGTGCGATAGCCGTGCGGTTGAAATTGGAAATAAGGCTTTCGCCGAAATTGGAGAACAAAAATGTATGGAGCATTTATTGAATTCGCCAGGAAATTTTACTGCTTCTAAACTAAAATGGGTTAAAGAAAACGAACCTGAAGTTTACAATAAAATCTCCAAATATATGCTTCCGGGAGATTACATCGCTTTGAAACTGACAGGCGAAGTAACGACAACCAAAAATGGTTTGTCTGAAGGAATGCTTTGGGATTATAAAGAAAATAAAGTAGCCAACTGGCTTTTAGAATATTACGGAATTGATACAGCATTAACTCCAAACATAGTAGAAAATTTTACGAATCAAGGAGTTGTTACTGAAAAAGCTTCACAAGAATCTGGTCTTCCAGCTGGAATTCCGATTGTGTATAGAGCGGGAGATCAGCCAAATAATGCTTTGTCATTAAACGTGCTTCGTCCGGGAGAAGTTGCGGCAACAGGTGGTACGTCAGGTGTTTTCTATGCCGTGACAGAAACAAATTCAGGAAAAAGTACTCGTGTAAACAACTTCGTGCATGTGAATTATGCTGAGTCAAATCCGAGAGTTGGAAAATTGCTGAATATAAACGGAGCAGGAATCCAATACCGATGGATGCGAAACAATATCGGAAATGAATCCTATGAAGAAATGAATGAAAAAGCATCTCAGATAAATGTAGGTTCGCAAGGATTGGTTGTCATTCCGTTTGGAAATGGAGCCGAAAGAATGTTCAATAATAAAAACATTGCATCTCATATTTTAAATCTGAATTTTAATATTCATACCAACGCACATTTATTCAGAGCATCTTTGGAAGCAATTGCATTTTCATTTGTTTACGGAATGGAATGCCTGAAAGATGATAATGCAACGATTAATGTGATTAGAGCTGGAAATGATAATTTATTCCGTTCCGAAATTTTCTCTAATACAGTTGCAACATTAATTGGACATGAAATAGAAATTTACAATACAACCGGAGCAGTAGGAGCAGCAAGAGCAGTAGGCTTGACAGATGGTGACTTTGAAAAATTTGGTTCAGGAATTACAACAAATGATCACGTAATGACCTTTTTGCCTTTAAAAAACAAAGAGGAATACGAAACGGCATATAAAAAATGGAAACAAGAATTAGAATTAATATTAACAAATAAATAAAAAAAATCAAATGATAGTTTTAGGAGATAAAGAATACTACAAAGGGATTGGCCAAATTAAATTTGAAGGAAAGGAATCTGATAATCCGTTGGCATTTAAATATTACAATCCAGACCAAGTTGTAGCTGGAAAAACAATGCGTGAGCACTTTAAATTTGCTATTGCGTATTGGCATACTTTCTGCGGACAAGGTAGCGATCCATTCGGGCCAGGAACGCAACAATTTGCTTGGGATGCTTCATCAGATCCTTATCAAGCTGCAAAAGATAAAGCAGATGCTGCTTTTGAATTTATCAGCAAAATGGGATTCGATTATTTCTGTTTTCACGATTACGATTTGATTGCTGAAGGAGCAACTTTTGCAGAATCAGAAAAACGTTTGGCTTTTATTACAGATTACTTAAAACAGAAAAAAGCAGACTCTGGAATTAAATTACTTTGGGGAACTTCAAATTGTTTCTCAAATCCAAGATTCATGAATGGAGCGGCTACAAATCCTGATTTTAATGTAGTGGCAAGAGCTGGTGGACAAGTAAAATTGGCTTTGGACGCAACAATCGCTTTAGGCGGAGAAAACTACGTATTCTGGGGCGGTAGAGAAGGCTATATGTCTTTACTAAACACAGATATGGGAAGAGAATTAGACCACATGGCGCAATTCTTAGCAATGTCTAGAGATTACGCAAGATCTCAAGGTTTTAAAGGAACTTTCTTTATCGAGCCAAAACCAATGGAACCATCAAAACACCAGTACGATTTTGACTCGGCTACAGCAATCGGATTCTTGAAAAATTATGGTTTAGATAAAGATTTCAAAATCAATATCGAAGTAAACCACGCTACATTGGCGCAGCATACTTTCCAACACGAATTAGAAGTGGCTGCAAAAGCGGGAATGTTAGGAAGTATCGATGCAAACAGAGGTGATTACCAAAACGGATGGGATACAGACCAGTTCCCAAATAACATTCAAGAAACTACTGAAGCTATGTTGGTTTTCTTAAAAGCAGGCGGATTGCAAGGCGGTGGAGTTAATTTTGATGCTAAAATCAGAAGAAACTCTACAGACTTAGAAGATGTTTTCTTAGCACATATTGGTGGAGCTGATACTTTTGCAAGAGCGTTATTGACTGCAGATAAAATCATCACTTCTTCTCCTTACGAGAAATTAAGAAAAGAAAGATACAGCTCATTCGATTCTGGAAAAGGAAAAGATTTTGCTGAAGGAAAATTAAGCCTTAAAGATCTTTATACTATCGCTCACGAAAATGGAGAATTAAATCTTCAAAGCGGTAAACAAGAATTGTTTGAAAACATCATTAACCAATATATTTAATTGGTAAACTTCTACAGCAAACCTAACAGCCCCGATGCATCGGGACTGTTAGGTTTCTACAAAATATTTAGTGAGAGAAAAAATCTAAAAAGAATTTAATTTTAAATATGATAGCCGTAAAATGTTATATGTTTGACAATGCTTTTTTAGATAAAAACTTCGAAAATGTGTATTAAGATTATGGTTTTTTTGCATTTAGATTTGAGAAAAATAGATTGAAGGTTTAGTTACTATTTTTTGAAAATTGAAATGAAGAAAAAGTCAGTTTGATAAAATAATAAGTGAGTATTTTTTATTGAAGGTTTTTTGAAGAGCAGAATCAATCGAAATGCACATTTTTCACTCACTAGAATTTACACACAATCTTGTCATTTCGACTGAAAGGAGAAATCGCACAAGAAAATCTACAAAGATTGGCGATTTTGCATGCAGAACTACTAGTGCGATTTCTCCTTTCAGTCGAAATGACAAAACACATGTAGAGCACACTATTTAACTTAAACCAAAAAAACTTATGAAATTTTTTATTGACACTGCTAATCTTCAAGACATTGAAGAAGCGCAGGCTTTAGGCGTTTTAGACGGCGTAACCACGAATCCGTCTTTAATGGCAAAAGAAGGCATTACAGGAAAAGACAATATCCTGAAACATTACCTTGACATTTGTAATATCGTAGACGGTGATGTTTCGGCTGAAGTAATCTCAACTGACTTCGAAGGAATGATAAGAGAAGGAGAAGAGCTTGCCGCTTTGCATCCGCAGATTGTGGTGAAATTACCCATGATTGGCGACGGTGTAAAAGCTTGTAAATATTTTTCTTCAAAAGGAATTCGTACCAATGTTACTTTAGTATTTTCGGCAGGGCAGGCATTATTGGCAGCGAAAGCAGGGGCGACTTATGTTTCTCCATTTTTAGGAAGATTAGATGATGTTTCTACGGATGGAATGCATTTGATTGCTGAAATCAGAGAAATCTATGATAACTACAATTATCAAACCCAAATCCTTTCGGCTTCTGTAAGACATACTATGCATATTGTTAATTGTGCCAAAGTAGGATCAGATGTAATGACGGGACCTTTGTCAGCAATCAAAGGATTATTAAAACATCCTTTGACAGATATTGGTCTGAAGCAATTTGTTGAAGATGCCAAAAAGATGAATTTATAGTATTCTCTATTTTCATTTTTATAATTTTAAAAAACTCTCTTTCAACTATTTGAAAGGGAGTTTTTTTTATGAAATATAAGCAACCGATTGTTTCTGTTTTTGTTTTTGTAAGAAATATATTCTTTATGGATTAGTGTATTGGTTTACAGTTTATAATATCTCTGAAGTCTCATTGTATAAGGG
>RCUJ01000512.1_pt1 | contig 22346 bp, 18 predicted proteins | sample 2166321 | NCBI WGS metagenome assembly RCUJ01 (sample SAMN09932808, study PRJNA488358) | compost metagenome | feature: garden; material: soil; isolation source: compost soil in an enriched community after 118 h of incubation | place: Germany: Experimental Botanical Garden Goettingen | collected... | reverse complement strand
GTTGTTCTCAAGCCCAAACAGGAAATGCAACAGTTTCTATAAATGCATTACCTATTGCTACCGCAACTCCAGCATCCCAAACCATTTGTTCGGGTGAGCAAACAGGAATAGTTCTTTCGAGTACAGTTCCTAATACAACGTTCAATTGGACAATTCAATCCCAAGTTGGAGCAACAGGAGCAGTAGCGGGTAGTGGAAACAATATTGCTCAAGTTTTAACTGCAACAGGAATAACATTAGGAACTGTAATTTATACGATTACGCCAACAGCTAATGGCTGTATTGGTAATTCAATTCAGGTAACAATTGATGTGACACCTGCTCCAAAAGCAACCGCAAACCCAAATTCACAATCGATTTGTTCAGGTGACACCACCTCTTTTGTGTTATCAAGTGATCTAGTAGGTACCACTTATGATTGGAATGTGGTACAAACCAATGTGACAGGCGCCTCTGCAGGAAGCGGAACAGTTATTTCACAAGTATTGACAACTGTAGGGAATAACGCGGGACAAGCTGTTTACACCATTACCCCAAAATTAAATGGTTGTTACGGAGCACCTATTTCAGTAGTGATTGATGTAAATCCAATACCGGTGGTTTCAGCAAACCCAGCGTCAGAAACTTTGTGTTCAGGAGAAACAACTAACATTGCTTTATCAACAACCAATGTAGTGGGAGCAACCTTTACTTGGACGGTTAACCAAACGGGAGTTACCGGGGCTTCTTCAGGAAGTGGAAATATGATTAATCAAATAGTAACAGCAACCGGACCAGTTCAGGGTACTGTAGATTATACAATTACTCCATTGAAGAATGGATGTTCAGGTGTTCCTGTTACCGTGACGATTACAGTTAATCCAACTCCAGAGGTTTTTGGACCCGCAAGTACTACTATTTGCAGTGGGGAATCTCCAAATATAAGTTTGTCACCGAGTATTGTAGGAACAACATTTGAATGGATTGTTGTACAATCTGGAGTTACTGGGGCAGCAGACGGTTCGGGAGATACAATCAATCAAATTCTCGAGACTTCGGGGACGACGCAGGGATCAGTAATTTACAGAGTAACACCAACTCTAAACGGATGTGTTGGTTCATCGTTAGACATAAAAGTACTTGTAAATCCATTGCCATTACCGGAGTTAACAGACGGAGTTATATGTGTGGATCAAGCTACGAATGTTGCTTTCCAAACCTATACATTAAATACAGGTTTGAGCAGTTCCTCTTATAATTTTGAATGGTATTTTGAGAATGTACTTATCGCCGGTGTTGTTTCAAGTACTTATGAGGCCGCTTTAGAGGGTAAATATGAGGTTATAGCAACTAATAAAGTGACAGGTTGTGTTTCATCTCCGGTTTCTGCAAATGTTACCGCTTCATTTCCGGGAGAATCAATTGCAACTACACAAACACCTGCATTTGCCGAGGATGCAACAATAACAGTTACGGTAACCGGAGGGAATGGAACTTATGAATACAAACTGGATGACGGAGCTTTTCAAACATCTAATGTATTTACAAACGTAACGGCAGGGCCACATACAGTAACGGTTGGTGATACTAATGGTTGTACCAATTTATCTCAGGATGTTTTTATCATTGGCTATCCTAAGTTCTTTACACCAAACGGTGACGGTTTTAATGATTCATGGAATCTTGTTGGATTAATCGATCAACCACAAGCAAAAATTTATATTTTTGATCGCTATGGAAAATTGCTTAAACAAATTAGTTCTGCCGGTGATGGTTGGGACGGAACTTATACGGGACAACTAATGCCAGCAACAGATTACTGGTTCACAGTAGAATATACAGAGTTATCTGCCACAAAAATTTTCAGAGCTCATTTTTCTTTGTTGAGGTAAAAGTATATAAACACTATTTTTAAAATTTAAAATGGCTTCCGCTTGTGGAAGCCATCTTTTTTTAAAGAAATTATCTGGCATAATAACTTCATCGTTTTCCGTTTATTGCAAAACAGGTTTGTTCGATATGTTTCACTTCTATTCCAGTTCCATGAATATTTTTTTAATCAAGGCTATTTCTTCCTGATACATTGTTTTTTTTCTGGTCGCAAAATAAAGCGTGTTTTTTAATGGTACTTTACCTTCCCAAATGAGTTTAACGAGACCATTATCAATTTCTTTTCGGCATAAAAAATCGGGAACAACAGCTAATCCTTTTCCACTACTCAAACAACGGATAATAGAATTTAGATTTGGAACAATATAATTGGGTCTGAAATCAGGATGTTTATTAAAATTCAATTGCCAAAAGCGACGTAAATGCTCCATGTCCCCAGTGGTTCCATACCATTTTTGTTGTTTTAACCATAGTTCGATATCCTGATCAGTTCCATTCTTTTCTATAGTACCGAATTCTAAATCGTCAATTTCATTACCACCAACAAGTACAATGGTTTCAGAAGAAAACGGCTGATAATCAATGCTGCTTTTAATCACCATTTGTGGCGTAATAATCAAATCTAAAATTCCTTTTTCTAAACTTTCCACCATTTCAGGATATTCTCCAAACTGAATGATGACATTAAAAGGCAAGGTTGAAATATATTGTTCTAATGTAATTTGAAATGTTTCGAAACACATACCCACACTTATAGTTGGCGTATTTTTTTCGGTACTTCTTTGAAAATTTTTTTCAGCTTCTTCCAGTTTGGTCATGGCCTCAATAATAAAATTATAAAGAACTTTTCCTTTTTCGGTGGGAATCATTTTTCTGCCTGTTCGGTCAAATAATTTATAACCCACATAATTCTCCAGAGAACTCAAATGTAAACTAACGCCTGGTTGAGATATAAATAGAACCTCCGCTGCACTTGTCAAGGTTCCTGTTTTATAAACCGCTTTAAAGGTGCGATACCATTCTAAATTCACCATAACTATTATAATTATGATACAAAGGTATGAATTAAGTTATTTTAATAATAAGACTTGTGGTTATAACTTTGCATCATCAAATTAAAAAAGAAAAATCATGACAAAAATATTTATAATTAATGGCGGACAAAAGTTTGGTCATTCAGGTGGTAGATTTAATGAAACCATTTCAAATGAAACTTTGAATTTTTTTAAAAACAATACTGCTTTTGAAATAAAAACTACAAATATAAATGATGAGTACAATCCGGTTACGGAAGTTGAAAAATTTGTATGGGCGGATGTAATCATTTATCACACACCAATTTGGTGGTTTCAATTGCCTCATGGATTTAAAAAATACATTGATGAGGTTTTTACCGAAGGCCATGACAAAGGGATTTACAAAAGCGATGGACGAACTTCAGAAAATCCAACGATTAATTACGGTACAGGTGGGATGCTTCACGGAAGAAAATACATGTTGACCACATCATGGAACGCGCCAAAAGAAGCTTTTACATTGCCGGGAGAATTTTTCAATCAGCATAGTGTTGATGAGGGACCATTATTTGGTTTTCACAGAATGAATGCTTTTACAGGAATGAAACCATTGGACAGTATTCATTTTCATGACATTGAAAAAAATGCAGATGTAGAAAATGACATTAAATTATATCAGAAGCATTTGACACAATTATTTCTGAATTAAATATGGCAATAAGAACTTAGAGCTATTAAATAAAAAATAGGCGTCTTCGATTAATAATCTGAAGGGCCTATTTTCTTCATTTTAATTTAAAGCTCTAAAAGTTTATCGATTATTCAACATCGCCTTTTCCTTAATGATATCGCTAATTTTTCGATTCTCTATTTTACTTTCTAACCACGAGATAATGTCAAGATAAAGAAAGGCTCTTTTTTCGTATTTGTTTTTTTCTAATTCGATAAAACGCTTTCTCATTTTAACAAACTCCTTTTTAATGTCACTTGGATAAATAGAGTTTAAGTTTTTCAAAAAGCGAATGATTTCTTTTTGGACTTCATGCAAATCATTCATTTTCAATAAAAACTTATACGTATTTTTCAATTGGTTTTCCAAATAATAATCTTTGCCTAATTCATAATGGGCAATCAAACAAAGTATGCGTGAAAAACACATTAAATCCTCACGCATCGTAAGATTTTTATTGTTTATGATTTTCTCCAGATAATAAATGGACTCCGTATATTTCTCGTTACCAAAATAAATAGAGGCTATTTTATAGTAAAACAACATTTCGTGATGTTCATCAAGATGTTCACTGTGGATTTTTAATTTTTCTAAAACTTCAGGGATTAAGTATTCCGCTTCCGCAAAAGTGCCTTCCAGAATATGATAATTCAATTTGTTATTGTACAAATATAGGAATGACAAGGAAGCAATATTATCATTTACCGGAAAACGGTCGTCTTTGAGGGTTTCTTCCAGACGCGATAAATAGATTTTGAATTTCGTTTTATATTTGAGCATATATAAGGACTCCAGTAAATAATGATTTCCCTTAAGAAAAAATACAGGATTCAGATAAATCATATTTGGATTTTCATAAAAAAGAGTTACCCATTTATCTGCGTATTTATAACAGGATAGAAAATCCTGAACTAAAAAGCTTCTCCAAAGATTGGCATTGTAAAACCAATACTTCTCTCTGAAACCAAACTTATTCTCATCATATTTTGGAATGTGTTTGTTGAAGTAGTCATCTATGTATTTGTATTCGTCATCACTTTTTACATATCCCGTTTTGAGCATGATACCATATAATTGCAGGGATAAGTTCGATAATTTACTGGAAATAGTATTGCGGTAATTTAATTCTTTAGCTTGAACAACTAATTCATCCGCACGTCCTTGAATACTTCTCGTTATGTATTGTGATTCTATTAATTTTTCGAATTCCACAATTTCATAGGCCATGAGTTTTTCGTCGTTTTCCAACGCCTGTTGTTTGGTCTTATCCAATATTTTCAGACTTTGCTTATACAAACCTTTATTGTATAATATAGTAGCAAAGTCAATTTGTTCCCTTAGTTGATAACGAATGTTTTGACTGGGAATATTCAAACGGATACTCACTAAAATTTGCTTGTACAGATAGGATTTTAGATTGGATAATTGTACTTTTTTGATGATGCCACTTTTCAAAATAAGTTTCTCATCATACACTTCAGATTTGTCTAAAATATTGAATAATTCTATAAATTTTGTATTTGAACTTGTTTCAAGTCGGCTTGCAAAAATCTTAAATTGTCTTTTTTCGGATTTTGAAAGTGATTTAATTAATACAAATAAGAAATCTTTTTGATGGTTAGCCATTGTAAAATAAAGTAATGTAATTTGTTGTTTTTCAGTAAGTTACAAAGTTTTTGTTTCCTTTATAAACAGTATATTCCAGTAAAATGGTTTTTATAACTAAGTATTGAAATATAAATTTGTTATTAAGATGTGAAATTACATTAAATAAATGAAAATGAATAGAGAGAAAGTTCAAATTTTTGATACCACTTTAAGAGATGGAGAACAGGTCCCTGGATGTAAATTAGACACCAACCAAAAATTAGTTATAGCAAATCGCTTAGACGAAATGGGTGTTGATATTATAGAGGCTGGTTTTCCCGTTTCCAGTCCTGGTGATTTTTTATCAGTTTCAGAAATAAGTAAGGTTGTAAAAAACGCTACTGTTTGTGGCCTTACCAGAGCGGTGAAAAATGATATTGATGTGGCTGCCCAAGCTTTAAAATATGCCAAAAAACCACGTATCCATACTGGAATTGGTACTTCAAATTCACATATACAACACAAACTCAATACTACCAGAGAAGACGTTATAGCAAGAGCTAAATATGCTGTATCACATGCTAAAACGTATGTTGAAGATGTTGAGTTTTATGCAGAAGACGCTGGTAGAACGGATAACGATTTCTTAGCCAAAGTTTGTGAAGAAGTTATAAAATCTGGTGCTACAGTACTTAATATTCCTGATACGACAGGTTATTGTTTGCCTGAGGAATATGGAGCTAAAATAAAATACCTAAAAGAGAACGTTAAAGGTATTGAAAACGTAATCATTTCTTGTCATTGTCACAATGATTTAGGAATGGCGACGGCTAATTCAATTGCGGGAGCTGTAAATGGTGCAAGACAAATAGAATGTACCATAAATGGAATTGGTGAAAGAGCCGGAAATACAGCCCTTGAAGAAGTGGTGATGATTTTCAAACAGCATCCTTATTTGAATTTAGATACCAACATTAATACCAGACAGCTTAACGAAATGAGCCGATTGGTTTCTGAAAGTATGGGTATGATTGTGCAACCTAATAAAGCTATTGTTGGTGCGAATGCATTCGCCCACAGTTCTGGGATTCATCAGGATGGTGTGATAAAAAACAGAGCTACTTATGAAATCATGGATCCTTTGGATGTTGGCGTCAATGAGTCCTCAATTATTCTTACAGCCAGAAGTGGTAGAGCAGCATTGGCTTACAGAGCTAAAAAAGTAGGTTATGAACTTACAAAAGTACAATTGGATATTGTATATGTCGAGTTCTTGAAGTTTGCGGATATCAAGAAAGAAGTTTTAGATGATGATATTCATCAAATTATTGAAGCTTGTAAAATGCAAAATGACTTAATTAGAAATTAAAAGATTTAGAATAGAATTACAAAGGTAGGGTTAACATACAAAATCAAAATTATGAACTTAAAAATAGCAGTATTACCAGGGGACGGAATAGGCCCGGAGGTTGTTTTACAAGCAAAAAAGGCTTTGTATGCAGTAGGTGTGGTGTATGATCATGAGTTTGTTTTTGAAGATGCTCTGATTGGTGCTGTGGCTATTGATAAAACAGGAAACCCATTACCGGAGCAAACACTGAATCTTTGTCTGAATACAGATGCCGTTATTTTTGGTGCCGTTGGTGAACCAAAATACGACAATAATCCTGATTCAAAATCACGTCCTGTACAAGGATTGTTGAAATTACGTCAGGCTTTAGGATTATATGCCAACATAAGACCAATTAAACCTTATAATGATTTATTGGATTTATCTCCTCTGAAAAGAAAAATAATTGAAAATACAGACTTTGTAATTTTTAGAGAACTTTCAGGAGGGTCTTATTTTAGTGAAAAAAAATTAAACGAAGAAGGGACTGTCGCTTCAGATCTTTGTGAATATTCTGAAGAAGAAATAGCCCGTATTACTCATTTGGCTTTTAAAGCAGCATTGAAAAGACGCAAAAAAGTGACTTTGGTTGATAAAGCCAGTATTCTTGAGACGTCTAGATTGTGGAGAAAAGTTGTTACAGAAGTTAGCGCAGGGTATCCGGATGTTGTTTTGGATTTTCTGTTCGTGGATAATGCTGCGATGCAAATTATTATTAATCCGAAACAATTTGATGTTGTTTTAACCGAAAATTTGTTTGGTGATATTTTGTCTGATGAAGCTAGTGTGATTACCGGCTCTATCGGATTGTTACCATCAGCTTCTTACGGAAATTCAAATGCACTTTTTGAACCAATTCATGGATCACATCCTCAGGCAAAAGGTAAGAATATTGCAAATCCAATTGCTTCGATATTATCGGTAGCCATGCTTTTGGAACATTTTGGCCTTCATGCTGAATCTCAAAAAGTATATGAGGCGGTACAAAAAGCAATTGAATTGAATGTGGTAACAGTAGATTTAAACCCATATTCAAAATTTGGAACAAATGAAGTGGGAGATTTTATCTCAAACTATATTTTAAGTAAAGACGATTTGTTGTATTTCAATAATGACAACGTCTACATAGGGCAATCAACTATTGTTTAGATACAATAGAACAAAATGCATTTATAATTGAATGCATATAATAATGAGATTATGCTTTTTTTAGTTCTATTTGTTTTGTACTTTTGGAACACAAAAAATAAAAAAATGCAAATCAACACTATTATTTCCTCAATTATTAATGTCATTGTGATTATCACAGATGCAGGGGAAATGGTATAGATATAATTAAAAAGATATTTAAAACCTCCCAAATTAATTTGGGAGGTTTTTTTTTAGAATGAATTTAAAACATACAAACATATAATACAATGGAATTAAATAAATACAGTAAGACAATAACGCAAGACATAACACAGCCAGCAGCACAAGCAATGTTGTACGGAATTGGATTAACGGAAGAAGATCTTAAAAAAGCACAGATTGGAATTGTAAGTATGGGTTACGAGGGGAACACTTGTAACATGCACTTAAATGATCTGGCAAAAGATGTTAAAAAAGGAGTCTGGAATGCGGATTTAGTCGGATTGATATTTAATACTATTGGTGTCAGTGACGGTATTTCAAACGGAACTGATGGAATGCGTTATTCTTTAGTTTCTCGTGATGTAATTGCCGATTCTATTGAAACCGTAATGGGAGCACAGTGGTATGACGGATTAATCGCAATCCCAGGTTGTGATAAAAATATGCCGGGTGCCTTAATTGCTATGGGAAGGGTAAATCGTCCTTCAATTATGGTTTACGGAGGTACAATACACTCTGGAAGATGGAAAGGTGAAAGTCTTAATATTGTTTCTGCATTTGAAGCATTAGGGAAAAAGTTTCAAAAAACAATTTCTGATGAAGATTTTAAAGGAGTGATTAAAAATTCTTGTCCTGGTCCTGGTGCTTGCGGTGGAATGTATACTGCTAATACAATGTCTTCGGCTATTGAAGCCTTAGGGATGAGTTTACCATATAGTTCTTCAAACCCAGCTTTGAGTGAAGATAAAAGAAAAGAATGTGATGAAGCTGGAAAAGCAATCAGAGTTTTGTTAGAAAAAGATATCAAGCCTAGAGATATCATGACGCGTAAAGCTTTTGAAAACGCGATTACAATTGTAGCTGTTTTAGGAGGTTCAACTAATGCGGTGATGCACTTAATTGCTATGGCACATTCGGTAGATATCGAAATAACTTTAGAAGATTTTCAAGCAATAAGTGATAAAACACCTGTACTTGCTGATTTGAAACCAAGTGGTAAATACATGATGGAAGATTTACATGCAGTGGGAGGTGTTCCAGCTGTAATGAAATATTTATTGAAAGAAGGATTTATTCATGGAGATTGTTTGACAGTAACCGGAAAAACAGTAGCTGAGAATTTAGCAGTTGTTCCTGATTTGCATGATGGTCAAGAAGTAATTCATGAAATTCAAAAAGCATTAAAATCGACAGGTAACATCCAAATATTATACGGAAACCTAGCTTCAGAAGGATGTGTTGCCAAAATAAGCGGAAAAGAAGGGGAGTATTTTGAAGGAACTGCCATTGTTTTTGAGAGCGAATTTGATGTTATTCCAGGGATTCAAAAAGGATTGGTAAAACCAGGAGATGTAGTCGTCATCAGGTATTGTGGGCCAAAAGGTGGTCCAGGGATGCCTGAAATGCTAAAACCAACATCAGCTATTATGGGTGCTGGATTAGGCAGTAGTGTTGCTTTGATTACAGATGGTAGATTCTCTGGAGGTTCACATGGATTTGTGGTAGGTCACGTAACACCAGAAGCGTATGATGGTGGTGGTATAGCTTTAGTTGAAAATGGTGATTTAATTACTATTGATGCAGTTAAGAATACGATCAACCTGAAGATTAGTGAAGAGGAATTTGCAAAAAGACGTGCCAATTGGGTACAACCTCCTTTGAAAGCAACAAAAGGGGTTCTTTTAAAATATGCAAGATCTGTGTCAAGCGCATCTACGGGATGTGTTACCGATAAATAAACAAGGAAAAAGCACTAACAAAACTCAAATGGCTAAGGCGATTTTGAAATTTGTAAAAGCTAAAAAGATAAAAAATGAAAAACAATAAAATATCTGGTGCCGAAGCGGTTATCAGATGCCTATTAGAAGAAGGAGTAAACATTGTTTATGGCTACCCAGGGGGTGCAATAATGCCTGTTTACGACGAATTATATAAATTTCAAGATCAGCTCCATCACGTTTTGGTACGCCACGAGCAAGGTGCAACTCATGCTGCACAAGGCTTTGCCAGAGCTACAGGAAAAGTGGGAGTCGCTATTGCTACTTCAGGGCCAGGAGCTACAAATTTAGTTACAGGAATAGCAGATGCTCAAATAGATTCCACTCCATTAGTATGTATTACGGGTCAGGTTGGGAAACATTTATTAGGTTCCGATGCATTTCAGGAAACCGATATTATTGGAATTTCAACTCCGGTGACCAAATGGAATTATCAAATTACCGAAGCGCATGAAATTCCGGAAATCATTGCTAAGGCTTTCTATATTGCAAAATCAGGTCGTCCGGGTCCTGTTTTGATTGATATTACTAAAAATGCTCAATTTGATGAGTTGGATTTTAGTTATAAAAAATGCACCAGTATTAGAAGTTATACGCCAAAACCAACTTTAAATCTGGATAAATTAAAAGAGGCTGCTACCTTAATTAATAATGCCAAAAAACCATTAATTATATTTGGTCAAGGAGTTATTTTGAGTGAAGCGGAAGCCGAATTAAAAGAGTTTATAGAAAAATCAGGAATACCTGCAGCTTGGACAATTTTAGGCCTTTCTGCATTGCCTACAGATCACGCCCTAAATGTTGGAATGGTTGGAATGCACGGTAATTATGGTCCGAATGTTTTGACGAACGAATGTGATGTTTTGATTGCTCTTGGAATGCGTTTTGACGATCGTGTTACTGGAAATTTAGCGACTTATGCAAAACAAGCCAAAGTAATTCATTTTGAAATTGATCCGGCGGAGGTTGATAAAAACGTAAAAACAACGGTGGCTGTTTTAGCAGACCTAAAAGAATCTTTGACTTCATTATTACCGCTTATCGAGAATAATACACACGATTCATGGCATAACGAATTTAAAGAAAAATATAAAATTGAATTAGAGGCTGTTATTAATGATGAGTTGAAACCTAAGAAAGAAGGAATTTCTATGGGAGAGACTATCGAAATGATTAATAAACACTCTAAAGGTGATGCGATAATGGTTTCGGATGTGGGACAACACCAAATGTTTGCTTGCCGTTATGCTAAATTCAATTCGACTAAAAGTAATATTACATCCGGTGGTTTAGGTACCATGGGATTCGCATTACCGGCTTCGATTGGTGCCAAAATGGGAATGCCTGATCGCGAAGTGGTTGCTATCATTGGTGATGGAGGTTTTCAAATGAACATTCAGGAATTAGGGACTATTTTTCAAACACAGGTTCCTGTAAAAATAGTGGTTTTAAACAACGAATTTTTAGGAATGGTACGTCAATGGCAACAATTGTTTTTTGACAAAAGATATGCTTCTACAGAGATGATCAATCCTAATTTCATTGCGATTGCCGAAGGATATTACATTAAAGCCAAAAAAGTGACAAAGAGAGAAGATTTAGATGCGGCCGTAGCGGAGATGATGGCCTCAAAAGATTCTTATTTCCTTGAAGTTATGGTAGAAAAAGAGAACAACGTATTCCCAATGATTCCAACAGGAGCTTCTGTTTCAGATATAAGATTGAGTTAGAAAAAAGTTTAAAGTTTAAAGTTTAAAGTTGCTCAACTTTAAACTTTAAACAAAAAAAGCTTTAAACAAAAAAACATGGAAAATAAAACATTCACCATTTCTGTTTATTCAGAAAACAACGTTGGCTTATTAAACAGAATATCAGGAATATTCTTGAAACGCCATATCAATATTTTGAGTTTAAATGTATCCGAATCTGAAATAGAAAATGTTTCCCGATTTATTATTGTGGTAAACACTACTGAAAAATGGGTGCAAAATATTGTTGGTCAAATTGAAAAGCAAATAGAAGTTATCAAGGCATTTTACCATGTAGATGAAGAAATAATTTCTTTAGAGAGTGCCATATTCAAAATTGAATCCAGTTTGTTATTTGACGAAAGACAAATTCAAAATATAATCAAAGAGAGTCATTCTGAAATAGTTACGGTTTCGAGAGATTTTTTTGTGATTTCAAAATCAGGGAAACATTCCGAAATAGTAGCATTATATGAAAAATTAAAACCTTTCGGGATCATGCAGTTTGCACGTTCAGGAAGAATATCAATTTCCAAATCAAAAATGGAAATTTCAACATTATTAGAAGAACTTAAACAGTAATTGTGTTGCCGTTTAAATGGCAGCTGTTTAGCTTTTTCAACTATATTAAATCTATCAATTATTAAATTTCACATTCATTAAATATTAAAAAAAATGGCAAATTATTTCAATTCATTACCACTTAGATTACAATTGCAACAATTAGGAGTTTGCGAATTCATGGATCAATCCGAATTTGCAAATGGTGTAACAGCTTTAGCAGGAAAAAAAGTAGTTATAGTAGGTTGTGGAGCTCAAGGTTTGAATCAAGGTTTAAACATGAGAGATTCTGGCTTAGATATTTCTTATGCGTTGCGTGCAGATGCAATCGCTGAAAAAAGAGCTTCTTTCAAGAATGCTACTGATAATGGTTTCAAAGTGGGAACTTATGAAGAATTAATTCCAACGGCTGATTTGGTATGTAACCTTACTCCGGACAAACAACATACTGCTGTAGTTACCGCTATTATGCCTTTGATGAAAAACGGTTCAACTTTGGCTTATTCGCACGGTTTTAATATCGTAGAAGAAGGAATGCAGATTCGTAAAGATATTACGGTTATTATGTGTGCTCCTAAATGTCCGGGATCTGAAGTTCGTGAAGAATATAAAAGAGGTTTTGGTGTGCCAACTTTAATCGCAGTACACCCTGAAAACAACCCAAACGGAGAAGGATTTGAGCAAGCAAAAGCATATGCTGTTGCCACTGGAGGACATAGAGCAGGAGTTTTGAACTCTTCATTTGTAGCCGAAGTAAAATCGGATTTAATGGGAGAGCAAACCATTCTTTGCGGAATGTTGCAAACAGGTTCTATCTTATGTTTTGACAAAATGGTTGAAAAAGGAATCGAACCAGGTTATGCTTCAAAATTGATTCAATATGGTTGGGAAACCGTAACTGAAGCTTTGAAACATGGTGGAATCACCAATATGATGGATCGTTTGAACAATCCTTCTAAAATTGAAGCATATGAATTGGCTGAAGAATTGAAAGATATCATGCGTCCATTATTCCAAAAACACATGGATGATATTATCTCTGGTGAGTTTTCAAGAAATATGATGATTGACTGGGCTAATGATGATATCAATTTATTGACTTGGAGAGCAGCGACTGCAGAAACTAATTTTGAAAAAACAGCTCCAACGGAAGCTCCAATTTCAGAACAAGAGTATTTTGACAATGGTGTATTGATGATTGCCATGGTGAAAGCTGGAGTTGAATTAGCATTCGAAACAATGACTGAGTCTGGAATCATTGAAGAATCAGCGTATTATGAGTCTTTACATGAATTGCCTTTGATTGCTAATACAGTAGCAAGAAAAAAATTATATGAAATGAACAGAATCATTTCGGATACAGCAGAATATGGTTGTTATTTATTTGACCATGCTTGTAAACCGTTATTGACTGAATTCATGAAGACAGTTGAAACCAATGTAATTGGGAAACCATTTTCAACTGCAAACGGAGTAGATAATTCAGTATTAATCGCTGTAAACAAAAGCATTCGTCAACACCCTATTGAAGAAGTAGGTGAGTGGTTGAGAGAATCTATGACAGCTATGAAAAAAATAGGCTAATGAGAAAATTAGGAATTACCACACATGAGGGTGTGCTGGAATTTGCATTATATCATTTGAATCCATAATATTTTGAATTAGTAAACATCTATTAAAAGACCAAAAAAGCGATATTGATGCATAATTACATTCACTTAGCTTCGAACGAGCTTGAAAGTTAAGTGAAGTAATTCCTTAATCATAATTGAAATTTGTAATAAAATTTTTTTTATTACTAAGTTATTTGTTGTTAAATATTGTTGAGATAAAAGCGGGATAGTAAAACTATCTCGCTTTTTTTATACCCTCATAATTGTCGAAAACAGGAGAAAACAAACAAATATCAATAAAAATGTTCTTTTTTTACGTCATATTTAATTTTTCGTAGGAATTAATAAATTAAATAATTTTAAGAATTGCGACAGATTTAATACTTTTATAAAAAATTAAAAAGGATGAGCTATTATAAGATTGATAATTTAGAACAATATTTTAAACATTACAATAAATCAGTTCGAGAGCCAAGAAAATTCTGGGGAAAAATAGCCGAAGAAAATTTTACTTGGTACCAATATTGGGAAAAAGTTGTTGATTTCAATATGGCTGAAGCCGAAGTAAAATGGTTTACTGATGCCAAAGTTAATATTACCAAAAATTGCATTGACAGGCATCTTGCTAAAAGAGGAGACAAAACTGCCATAATATTTGAGCCAAACGATCCAAGCGAAACGGCATTACACATAACTTATAATGAATTGTACGAGCGCGTTTCCAAAATGGCGAATGTGTTGCGTGAACAAGGAATTAAAAAAGGAGATCGTGTTTGTATTTATTTACCGATGATTCCGGAATTAGCGGTGGCTATTTTAGCTTGTGCGAGAATTGGAGCCATTCATTCAGTTATATTTGCCGGATTCTCATCTTCGGCTGTTGCTGCAAGGATAAATGATTGTGAATGTAAAATGGTCATTACTTCTGATGGTGGTTATCGTGGAAATAAAACTATTGATTTAAAAGGGATTATTGATGAAGCCATAGAAAATTGCCCTTCTGTGAAATCTGTTTTGGTTGCCAAAAGAACCAATACAGAAGTGAGTATGAAAGATGGACGTGACCAATGGTTGCAACCACTTTTAGATCAGGCATTAGGCAATAATGTTGCGGAAATAATGGATGCTGAAGATCCATTGTTTATTCTTTATACATCTGGTTCTACCGGAAAACCTAAAGGAATGGTTCATACTACTGCAGGTTATATGGTTTATACAGCTTATACTTTCAAAAATGTTTTTAATCATGAAGAAAATGATATTTTTTGGTGTACAGCTGATATAGGTTGGATTACCGGTCATTCTTATACTTTATATGGTCCTCTTTTAAATGGTGGAACGACAGTAATTTTTGAAGGTATTCCTTCGTATCCTGATTTCAGCCGTTTTTGGGAAACGATCGAAAAGCATAAAGTAACACAGTTTTATACAGCGCCAACTGCTATTCGTGCTTTGGCAAAAGAAAGTTTAGAATATGTACAAAAATATCCTTTAAAGTCTTTAAAAGTAATCGGTTCAGTTGGAGAACCAATTAATGAAGAAGCTTGGCACTGGTACAATGATCACGTTGGAGATAAAAGGTGTCCGGTTGTAGATACTTGGTGGCAAACGGAGACTGGAGGTATTATGATTTCTCCGATAGCTTTTATCACTCCTACCAAACCTACTTATGCAACATTACCTTTACCTGGAATTCAACCGGTTTTGATGGATGAAAGACGTAATGAAATTGAGGGTAATCAAGTAGTAGGAAGTTTATGCATTAAATTCCCATGGCCTGGTATTGCCAGAACGATTTGGGGAGATCATCAACGATACAAAGACACTTATTTCTCTACTTTCCCAGGTAAATATTTCACAGGGGATGGGGCATTGCGTGATGAAGTAGGTTATTACAGAATTACAGGTCGCGTAGATGATGTTGTTATTGTTTCCGGACATAATCTTGGTACGGCTCCAATTGAAGATGCTATTAATGAACACCCTGCTGTAGCTGAATCAGCTATTGTAGGTTTCCCACATGATATTAAAGGAAATGCATTATACGGTTTTGTAATCTTAAAAGAAACTGGAGAATACAGAAATAAGGAAAACTTAACTAAAGAGATTAATCAACATATTACGGATCATATCGGGCCAATTGCTAAATTAGATAAGATTCAATTTGTATCCGGTTTACCTAAAACACGCTCAGGAAAAATCATGCGTAGAATTTTACGTAAAATAGCTGAGGGTGATTATTCAAATTTTGGAGACACAACTACTTTACTAAATCCTGAAATTATTGAGGAGATAAAAGAAGGACGATTGTAAATTAAATACAAGGTTAAAATAAAAAATGCTTTATCTGTTGGTAAAGCATTTTTTTTTATTTCAAATTTTTAGCTCAGAGGTATGATACGAATCTAAATTCAATTTGCTAAATTTACTTCAATATGAAAAGTAAGGAGGTACTAATTGTAGGCGGAGGATTGGCAGGATTGACTGCTGCAATACATTTGTCTAAAATTGGTTTTCAGGTTCTTCTGATTGAAAAAAATGAATTTCCTAAACATAAGGTTTGTGGAGAATACATATCTAAGGAAGTATTGCCATATTTGAGCTGGTTAGAAGTAAATGTTCAGGAATTACAACCAGAAAACATAACAAAACTTCAGTTTTCTGCTTTCAATGGAAAAACAATAAATTGCATTTTGCCTTTAGGCGGATTTGGGGTCAGTAGGTATGCTTTAGATGAATTTCTATATAAAAAAGCCATTGTACAGGGGTGTAGAATAATTCAGGATACTGTAGAGAATATAGTTTTTGAAAATAATTATTTTATTGTCAGTACTTCAAAAGGTGCTGTTCTAAAGTCTGACATTGTAATCGGGGCATTTGGAAAACGTTCTGTTATTGATCAAAAACTCAATCGTAATTTTATTAAGAAAAAATCACCTTGGCTCGCTGTTAAAGCGCATTATTCAGGAGATTTTCCTGATGATTTGGTTGGTTTGCATAATTTTAAGGGTGGATATTGTGGTGTATCAAAAGTGGAGAATAACACAATTAATATATGTTATTTAGCAGATTACGAAACATTCAAAAGATATAAAAACATTGAGGATTATCAAAAAGAAGTCGTTTTTCAAAATCCTATTTTAAAATTGCTTTTTGAAAACAGCTCTTTGCTTTTTGATCAACCATTAACAATAAGTCAAATTTGTTTTGAGAAAAAACAAGCTGTTGAAAACCATATTTTAATGATTGGAGACACAGCCGGATTAATTCATCCTCTGTGTGGAAATGGAATGGCAATGGCGATTCACAGTGCAAAAATTGTTTCTGAGTTGGTGAATGGTTACTGTATAAACGAAAGTCAAAGCAGAGCCGAATTAGAGAATAAGTACATTCAGGAATGGAATCATAATTTTCAAAACCGATTAAAAACAGGACGGTTTTTGGCGATGCTTTTGCAAAATCAAAGAATTTCCGCTGTTTTAACGCAGTTATTAATTAAATTTCCTACGATTTTATCAAAAATTATAGAAAGAACCCATGGAAAACCAATAACTGTAGAAGAATAAATGGTGTTAAACACAAAATATAGAACTGAAAAACCTGAAATCATGGATGACTTTACCATGGAAGGGGAGATGTTAAGGGATGCTTTGGATAAAATTGCCAAAATCAATCAGTTGCTGGGAGGAAACAAACTAACGTTGCGAGGGATAGCGAATTTAATGGCATCGATACCAAAGTCAAGAATAATTACAATAGTTGATGTAGGTTGTGGTAATGGAGACATGTTGAGAACGATTGCAGATTACGGATTAAAAAATGATTTTGAATTTAAATTAATTGGAATTGATGCGAATGCTTTTACCGTCAATCATGCACGAAAATCATCTAAAAACTATCCCAATATAATATATAAATGTGAAGATATTTTTGATAAACCTTTTACAGAATTAAAATACGACATTGTTTTGTGTACCTTGACTTTACATCATTTCAAAGAAGATGAAATAATGAGATTGATGGGTGTTTTTGATGCTAATTCAAGTATCGGAATTGTAATTAATGATTTGCAAAGAAGTGCGGTAGCATACCGATTGTTTCAATTGCTGTGTTTTGTTTTCAGATTGAACGATATGTCACGGGAAGATGGATTAACTTCGATATTGCGAGGGTTTAAAAAAGAAGAATTAATCCGTTTTTCAGAAAAATTAAATTTCAAAAAATATACTATTCAATGGAAATGGGCTTTCCGTTACGAATGGATTATAAAAAAAGACAAAGAAATAATAGATGAGTAGATAAAAGAGGTATAAAGCTTAAATCTATTATCTATTCGTCTTTCATCTAAAAGTCTAAAAAAATATGAGTGTAAAAATAAAAACGGTTGCTAAACAGTTGCCTAAGTATTCCAGGACAACTGAAGAAATTCTTCCTTTTCTGGATTCCTGGCTGAATGGTCAAGATGAACGCTTTATTAGAAAAGTAAAAAAAATTTTTGAGGGTGCTGCCGTTGACAAAAGGTATTCGATTATGGATCCGATTGATGTTTTTACTAAAACTTCATTTGAAGAGAGAAATGATATTTATGTTCGTGAAGTAATTGATTTAGGCGAAAAAGTACTCGAAAAAGCTTTGAAAAAAGCGGATTGGAAACCGGAAACCCTGGATTATATCATTACAGTAAGCTGCACCGGAATTATGATTCCTTCGTTAGATGCCTATTTAATTAATTCACTGCAATTGCGTCAGGACATTGTGCGACTTCCTGTAACTGAAATGGGGTGCGCTGCGGGTATTTCCGGAATTATTTATGCTAAAAACTTTTTGAAGGCCAATCCCGGAAAACGAGCTGCGGTTATCGCGGTCGAAAGTCCGACAGCTACCTTTCAATTGGATGATTTTTCGATGGCTAATGTTGTAAGTGCTGCCATTTTTGGGGATGGAGCCGCTTGTGTTTTACTTTCTTCCCACGATGATGATCAAGGACCTGAAATTGTAGCGGAAGAAATGTATCATTTTTATGATAATATCCATATGATGGGGTTCAAATTGACAAATTCTGGCTTGCAAATGGTACTGGATATAGAAGTTCCCGAAACGATTGCTGCTCATTTTCCGGGTATAATTCATCCTTTTTTAGAAAAAAACAATTTAAAAATGGTGGATGTTAATCATTTGATTTTTCATCCGGGCGGAAAAAAAATTATACAAACTGTAGAGACTCTATTTTCTGATATGGAAAAGAACATAGATGACACGAAAGAAGTTTTACGTTTGTATGGTAATATGTCAAGTGCTACTGTTTTGTATGTTTTAGAGCGAATTATGGATCAAAAAGCTGAAGAAGGTGAAATAGGTCTAATGTTGAGTTTTGGGCCGGGATTTTCAGCGCAAAGAGTTTTATTGCGATTTTAAACAAATAGAAATCAGTTTTGGGAAGATGAAAAAACAGGAAATTATATCCAGATTACCCTATTCCAAACCATTTTTGTTTGTGGATGAAATCATTCAGATCAATGAGAATGGAGTGGAGGGCGCCTTTACTTTTGATGAACATCTCGATTTTTATAAAGGTCATTTTAAAGAAAATCCAGTTACGCCGGGAGTAATACTAACAGAAGTGATGGCGCAAATCGGATTGGTCTGTCTAGGAATATTTATATTAGACGATTCATTTAATTCGGACACTTCAATAGCTTTAACATCAACAGATGTTGAGTTTTTAAAACCTGTTTTTCCAAATGAAAAAGTTATTGTAGTTTCAGAAAAAGTATATTTTAGATTTGGGAAATTGAAGTGCAAAGTCAGTATGAAAAATGAAAAGGAAGAGACCGTTTGCACGGGAACAATTTCAGGAATGATGGTTTAAAAAAAATAGCAAGGGCAAAACATTAATTCCAATTTCAAGAAAGTCAATCACAAAATACTTAATTGAGTTAATCGTAATGATCAAAAAATATTGGTATTAATAGTACTCCATTGAAATTGCTTTTGTTATTGAAATTAAAAGAAATAAAAATGAAAAAACGTGTCGTCATAACAGGCTTAGGTGTTGTAGCTCCAAATGGAGTGGGGCTTGATGCATTTACTCATGCTATTAAAAACGGTGTTTCAGGAATTAGACACGATGCAGAATTGGAACGATTGCAATTCTCTTGCCAGATAGCCGGTAAACCTGAAGTTTCCACAGAATTTGCTTTGAACTATTTCTCTGAATTGGAATTAAGAAACTTTAATTCATCGGGAATTTTATATGGCGTAATTGCGGGTATTGACGCATGGACTGACGCCGGTTTGTCTATGGAAATCAATGAAGAACCAGATTGGGATAGCGGAACTATTTTTGGAACTGGTACTTCGGGGATTGATAAATTTAGGGAAAGCATTTATAAAATTGACGATTTTCAAACCCGTCGCTTAGGAAGTACAGCCGTAGCACAAACTATGAATAGTGGTGTGAGTGCTTATTTAGGAGGGAAACTAGGATTGGGAAATCAGGTATCTACTAATTCATCGGCTTGCACTACGGGGACAGAGAGTATTTTAATGGCTTTTGAACGTATAAAATCGGGGCAGGCAAAACGTATTTTAGCTGGAAGCACAAGTGATTCCGGACCTTATATTTGGGGAGGATTTGATGCAATGCGGGTTTGTACCTTCAAGCATAATGATTCGCCTGAAAATGGTTCCAGGCCAATGTCTGAAAGTGCATCCGGATTTGTTCCAGGTAGTGGAGCAGGAGCTTTGGTTTTAGAGGATTTAGAAAGTGCTCTGGAACGTGGTGCAAAAATTTATGCGGAAGTTTTAGGTGGAAATGTCAATTCAGGAGGGCAACGCGGATTAGGATCCATGACAGCTCCAAATCCTATTGCTGTGCAAAAATGCATTAAAAGCGCTATTGAAAATGCAGGAATTCAATCAAAGGATATTGATGCTATAAATGGACATTTGACCGCCACCTCAAAAGATAGTTTGGAAATTCAAAATTGGAGTGAGGCATTAGGAAGAGGCGGTGTCGATTTTCCATATATCAATTCTTTAAAATCAACTGTGGGACATTGCTTGTCTGGAGCAGGAAGTATAGAAAGCGTGGCTTCGGTATTGCAGTTGTATCACGGATTTATTTTTCCCAACCGTAATTGCGAGGATGTAAATCCTGAAATTACGGCTTTAATTGATTCATCCCGAATTCCACAAAAGTTGATAGAAAAAGAGTTGACTATTGTAGCAAAAGCCAGTTTTGGTTTTGGAGATGTAAACGGATGTGTGATTTTTAAGAAATACAATTAGTCTCAGTTTTGGATTTAAAGGTTAAATAAAAAGTAGAAATAATATCTTTAAATGAATTAAAAATCTGCAAATTAGTGATAATAAACATAGATAAAATATGAACAAACAAGACACAATCGAGAAATTAAAAAGTATTGTAAAACCATTCATTCAAAATCAAGAAGCCTTTGATAATCTTACCGAAGACACGGATTTTATCAATGATTTGAAAATTAATTCAGCTAACCTTGTTGATGTGATTCTCGATATTGAAGAAGCTTTCGGGATAGAAATTGATAATCAGTCTATGGAAAGAATGCTCAATTTAAAAGTTGCGATGGAGATTATCGAGAACAAATTATCCGCAAAATGATAGGAAACGACATTGTAGATTTGGCTTTAGCCCAAAAAGAAAGCAATTGGGAACGCTCAGGATTTTTAAATAAAATCTTTACTTTAAAAGAGCAATTGCTGATTTTGAATGCTGTAAATGCAGATGTTATGGTTTGGAATTTATGGACAAGAAAGGAAGCGGCCTACAAAATATACAATAGAGAAACTGGAATTCGAGGGTATTTTCCTTTGCAATTGGAATGTGAATTTCAAAATCAAAACTATGGAACGGTTGTTATTAAAGACAATATTTATTTAACGGAAACTACTATTAACAATGATTGTATTCATACAATTGCTGTTGCGGAAAAAGCATATTTTAGACAAATAAAGGTTTTAGATCGCGAAACAAAAATCAACAAAAGAAATGGGATTCCATTTTTGACAGATAAATGTATCAAAAATGAAATCCCTGTTTCTATTAGTCATCACGGTCGTTTTTGGAAAGGAATCAGTCTTTAAAACGAATGAAATAATGACTTATTGAATTCCTAGTCTTGCTTTTAATTTCAAGAATAATAAAGCAATTTTATAAGCATCTTCGGAAGAAGAATTTCGGTCACTTTTTGGAATTTTGTAGATTGTGCTCAATTCGTCAAGGGAGAATTGTTTGTCCGTAATGTCGTGAAGTTTACGGTACATTACATCAATATCTAAAGCTTCATTTTTTAATCGGCCACAGTCTAATCTTTCTAATGCTGCGTTGATCATTTCGACGTCAAAATCAATATGGTGTCCAACTAAAACGGCATTACCGATATAATCGATTAACGATTTAATAGCTTCAGGTTCAGCTAATTTTTTCATTTTGCTTTCGATGATGAACTCATTGGAAAGTCCGTTATCATGAAGGAATTTATACTGCAACAATACCGCTTCAAAACTATCTCCGATAAGGATGCTGTTATTTATTACGGCAAATGAGCCAATAGATAGAATTACATCTTTATGGGGATTCATGCCTGAAGTTTCAGTAGATAAAATAACAAAACGCTTTGATTTATGCTCGAATTTTGAAAGATATGTTTTCCAAAATTCA
>RCUJ01000509.1_pt1 | contig 22397 bp, 19 predicted proteins | sample 2166321 | NCBI WGS metagenome assembly RCUJ01 (sample SAMN09932808, study PRJNA488358) | compost metagenome | feature: garden; material: soil; isolation source: compost soil in an enriched community after 118 h of incubation | place: Germany: Experimental Botanical Garden Goettingen | collected... | reverse complement strand
GGGCTGGATGGCCAGGCCGTCGGGGCCCGTGCCGTACTTGGCCTTGAAGTACTCGGTGTTCCACGCGGCGGGCGCCACGCCCGACGAGTTCAAGCCATGCAGTTCCTTGCCGTCCCAGACGATGGCGAAGCAGTCGCCGCCCAGGCCGCAAGACACTGGTTCCACCAGCACGATCGTGGCGGCGGCCGCAATGGCGGCGTCCACGGCGTTGCCGCCCTTGAGCAGCATGCGCAGGCCCGCCTGGGCCGCCAGCGGGTGCGACGTGGACACCACGTTGCGCGCAAACAGCGGGATGCGGACGGAAGGATACGGGTTGGCCCAGTCGAAGGTTTTCATGTGCTTGTCTCTAAACGGTCTGAACGGTTAAGCAGGCGAAGGTACTCTCGTGATCTAATTAAATCAATTTGATTTTTTGTTCCGTCATAAAAGAAATTTTTATGGATGACCGCTATGAGCACCATCCGGTTTTTACGCACTTTCCTGGCGGTCGCCCACCATGGCTCTTTTTCGGAAGCGGCCGAGCAAGTGGCGCTGACCCAGGCCGCCGTCAGCTTCCAGATGCGGTCATTGGAAGCCGAGCTGGGCCGTGAACTCTTCGACCGCAGCGGACGACTTGCCATTCTTAACGCAGCCGGCCGCGAATTGCTACCTGAAATCAAGCATTTACTGGATTTATACGACCGAATGCGCCTGCCGAGAACCGTGCCGGGCGAATTGGCGGGCGCGGTATCGGTGGGCAGCATCGTGTCGTGCATGGGCACGCTGTCCAAGGTGGTATCGGGGCTGAAGAAGGCCCACCCCAAGCTGGACGTGCGCATTCTTTCGGGCAAGGCCAGCGAACTGGCCGGCAAGGTCGAAGACGGCGAACTGGACGCGGCCTTTCTGGTGGAAGCCGGGCGCAAGATGGCCAGCACGCGCTGGACTCCGCTATATGAAGAGCAACTGGTGGTGATTGCGCCCGCGTCGGCGCCCGGCAAGGACGCCCGCCAGGTGCTGGCCGGCAACCCCTTCCTGCGCTTTGACCGCACGCAGCGCACGGGCTTGCAGATCGACCGCCTGCTGCGGCGCCTGGCGGTGCCGCTGAATGAATTCCTGGAACTCAACGCCATCGAGACGCTGGTGGAACTGGTGCGTCAGGAAGTCGGCGTGACCCTGCTGCCGCTGATCAACGGATCCAACTGGCAGCACAGCCCCGAGCTACGCATCCTGACGCTGCCCCAAGACCTGGGCCCGCTGTCGCGGGCCATCGGCATGCTGGAACGGCGCGAACATGCGCGCCAGGGCATTACGGCGGCAATCTGCGAGGCGTGCGCCACGGCGTTCCGGGCGCGCGAACCGCAGACTGCCGCCTGAGCCTTACGACCCCATCGCCGGGTCGGTCACCGACGGCTTGCCGGTTTCAACGTGGCCGGCAAAGCGGCGCAGGTAGGCCGGGTCTTCAGCCAGGCGGGCCGTGAAGTCGTACCAATGGCCGCTGCCTTCCAGCGCCCAGTGTTGTTCGACCTTGGCGCCCGCCGGCACCGTCAGGGTCCAACGCTCGTTATTGCTGTAGTAGGCGTTGGGCGTGACTTCGAAGGTGCAGTCGACCTTGCCGCTGTTGATGAAGCTGACGTAGAGGTCGCCGTTGGCGATGTCGTAGCAGACGCGGATTTCCGGGTCCAACTGCGACGTGCGCGCCAGGGCCAGGTCGCCCGCGAAGTGGCGGTGATAGCCGTTGGGGCCCAGCACCCACAGGTCGTACTTGCCACCGTCGGCCGCCGTGTCCCAGCTTCCTTCCAACTGCTTGTCGGGTTCCACCGTGTAGCGGCGCGGCAGGCGGTCCAGATGCAGGCGGTCATACACATGGAAGACCGCCGCCTGCTTGCCGGTGTTGGAGAACAGCAGCCACATGGCGCCCATGCTGGGCTGGCTGCGGCCGCTGGTATGCAGTTCATACGGCAAGGGGCGCGCATAGCGATAGCCCTTTTCCTGCTCGGGCTTGGCCTGCACCGTCGTGTCCGGCAGCGGCACGGCGGTCAAGGCTTGCTGGTCGGCGCGCACCTGGTCCGCGCCCGCGCGCGTCAGGCTGCTCAGGTCGGGCAGCGCTTCGTCGTTGGGCGTGGCGAAGTTGAAGGCCGAGGTCAGGTCGCCCAGCACGGCGCGGCGCCACGGGCTGATGTTGTCTTCGGGCACGCCGAAGCGGGCTTCCAGGAAGCGCAGCACCGAGGTGTGGTCGAAGGCCTGGGAATTGACCCAGCCGCCACGGCTCCACGGCGAGACCACGTACATGGGCACGCGCGGGCCGGGGCCGTAGACGCGGTTGTCGGCCGCGTCCTGCGCCGAGGCGTGCGTGTGGCGTTCCAGGTCGGTGTTGACGGTGGACGCGCCCGCCATCGAGCCATCGGCGTTCAACGACGGCGCGGCCGGCGACGGCACGTGGTCGAAGTAGCCGTCGTTTTCGTCGAAGTTGATCAAGAGCACCGTCTTGCTCCAGACGTCCGGGTTGGCCGTCAGCGCGTCCAGCGTTTCCTGGATGTACCACGCGCCCTGGATGGGGCTGGACGGGCCGGGGTGTTCGGAATACGTGGCCGGCGCCACGATCCAGGACACTTGCGGCAAGGTGCCGTTGTTGACGTCGTCGCGCAGCGATTGCAGGAAACCGCCGTCCGGCATGGTGTTGGCCGTGCCCTTGTACAAGGGGTTCGCGGCATCCATGCTGGGCGTCCAGGCCGGATACGGCGAGCCATTGGCGGCGTTGCCCGCCTGTTCGTTGGCGCGGCGGTATTGCTGAAAGCCCGCCAGCGAGTTGTCGCCGAAGTTTTCCGGCAGGTTCTGGTAGACCTTCCACGTCACGCCGTTCTCTTGCAGGCGTTCCGGATACGTCTTCCACGTCCAGCCGGTGGTGGACGCGCCCAGGCTGTCCCACTGGTTGCGGGTCGACGGGCCATTGCCTTGGGCCAGCGGGTCGTTGGTGCCCGTCCACAGGAACAGGCGGTTGGTGTTGGTGCCGCCGTGGGTGGAACAGTGGTAGGCGTCGCACAGCGTGAAGGCTTCGGCCAGCAGAAACTGAAAGTCCACTTCTTTCTGGCGGTAGTAGCCCATGGACTGGTTCTGCTTGTAGCGCGGCCACTGGTCCATGCGGCCGCCGTCCCACGCCATTTGCGCGTCCATGTAGTCATGCGGCGTGCCGGCCACGCGCTGGGCGTTGCCCTGCGTGCTGTCCAGGTGATACGGCATGACCACGCGGGTGCCGTTGGTCTGTTCCCACACCGAACGGTTCTGCGGCAGCGGAATGGTGATGCGATCGCCAAAACCGCGCACGCCCTTGTACGTGCCGAAGTACATGTCGAACGAACGGTTTTCCTGCATCAGGATCACCACGTGTTCAACGTCGTTGATCGTGCCGGTGCGGTTGTTGGCGGGGATGGCCAGCGCGCGGCGAATGGCGGGCGGGAACATCGACAGCGCGGTCAGGCCGGCGGTGGACGCGGCGGCGTTGCGCAGGAAGCGGCGCTTGCCGGCGTGGATCGGGTCTTTTTCGGACTTCACGGATGGGTTTCCTATGACTCGGTAGAGGGCGCGATTCAGGGTGCGCAGCGCAGTTCGGGCTTGGTGGGCGCGGGCGTTTCGGTCCCGCCGCCGTTATCGGGCGGCGTCGTGCTGTCGTCGCCGTCATCGCCGCCGCAGGCGGCCAGGGTGGCGGTCAGCATCAGCACCGCGCCGGCGCGCAGCAGGCCGCGCAAGATCAGGGAATGGCTCATGGTTTTTCTATCCTAGGAACATCAGGGAAACAGGTCGGAGACGGACTTGCCGGACAGCGCCAGGGACTTCACTTCGTCCTCGGTCAATGCGCGCGACCAGAAGGCCAGATCGTCAAAATTCATGGTGTACGCACCCTTGGTGCCCGCGCAGCAGATGCCGTAGGTGCCCCGGCCGTCTTCGTTCAGGCCGATGTGCGGACCGAACACGCCCGCCACCAGCCCCAGGTCGACCGTGCCCGTGGTTGTGTTGCGGCGCAGGAAACCGATTTCGCTGTCATAGACGAAGGCCGTCATGGTCTTGGCGGGCTTGTCGATGGTCATGGCGACGTAGACCGGCTTGTTCGGCGTGAACTTAAGCCCGTTGATGTCGGCGCGAGCACCGCCGCCCGCGACGTTGAAGCGCAGCTCGGGGCCGGCCCACTGGGCGATGGTGATGCCGGGATTGCCGCCGGAGTTGTAGTCCTTGTTGCCCAGGATCGAGCGGTCGTTCGCCGTGCCGTCCGACTGGTACCAGAAGCCGATCGTGAAGACGGGCAGGCTGTCCAACATGCCGGCCGGGTAGTCCAGCTTGAAGGCGCCCAGGGCGGCCGTGCCGCGCTCGTTCTGGAACATCTTGCCGAACACGCCGGCGTCGGCGAACGCCGGCGCCTGCACGCCGTCATACGGGGTGATGACCCCGCCGCCCGCGGCCACGTCGGTCACATCGCCTTCGAAGGGGAACAGCATCGTCAGGCCGGTGCGCAGCGACGCCAGCAGTTCCACCGGCTTGGCATACACCACCGTGGCGCGGGTGGCGCTGGTGGCGCGGCCCGTGGCCACGCTGTAGTTCAGCGTATGCACGCCTTCGGTATCGAAGGTGAAGCCGGTATCGGCGTAGCCCGTGTCCGTGCCGGGCAGCCGCGCCACCTCGACGCCGTCGCGGCTGACCACGATGTCGCCTTCGGGTTCGCCCACGCGCACCCAGGACAGCGTCACGGTCTTGTTGTCCATGGACGTGCGGGCCGACAGGCGGCGCAGCGCCAGGGGTTCGGACAAGGGCGTGCCCGCCATGTCGTATTGCCCGTCGGCAGGCAGCGCGTGCACATGCGCCAGCATGGTGGGCGCGATGTCGGCGGCGCTGGGCAGCGCGTACCAGTTGTTGTCCCAAAGGCCGTCAAACGAAGCGTCGTCCGCGCTACCGCCCAGCAGCGCCGGCTGGTTGGCGGCCAGGAAGATGGTCTTGTTCGCCGCTTGCGGCAGGCCGTCGGCCACACCCGTCTTGCCCAGGCCGTGGCTGGATGCCACCACGATCAGCCAGTTCTCGTTGGGGTGCTCGGCGCGGCGGTCGGCAATCTGCTTGGCCAGCACGCCGATGGCCGCGTCGGTCTGACGGATTACGGCGTTGTAGTTGGCGCCAAAGCCGCTGTCGGACGCGGCGCGTTCGGGTGCGCCAAACTGCGCAACAACCACGTCATAGCCTTCCGTGATGCGGTCACGCGCTTGCGAGGCGACGCAGTCGTCAACGCCCGCGCAATCGGTCAGGGCTTGCAGGTAACCGGCGTCATGGTCGCTGCCGACCAGGCCCGCCAGCAAGGGCGAATTGAAGGCGCCCGCCGTGCGCGCCTCCGGGTGCGCCGTCTTGATGCGCTGGAACAGGCTGGCCGCTTTCATCGACTGGCCCGCCGCGTTGGAACGCACGCCGTGCACGTCCGCCCACTGGCCGGTCAACAGGGTGGCCCAGCCCGGCGCGGCCAGCGTGGGCTGCTGGGTGACGTCGCCCGTTACGCCGCCCGTCCAGGCGCGCGTGGCCGTCAACTGGCCGATGTTGGCAAGCGTCTTGTCCGCGACGCCTAGTCGCAGGGCGTCATACGTCAGGCCGTCAACGCCGATGAACAGGACCTTGTCGGTGGTCGCCGGGCCCGGTTCGGTCACGGGTGGTTGCGCCGGCGGGGTGTCGGCGTCGTCGTCGTCGCCCCCACAGCCCGCCAACGCGCTGGTGGCCAGCAACATGGCGCACCATCTTCTCCAATCCATCGCTTTCATGCTTGTCTTCTCGTTTCAGGAACAGTTTCCGCTGCGCACATAGTGGCGGGCGAACGTGAAAGGTCCATGAAGGCAAGGCCAGAAAGATTGATCGACGGATCAGGATTCTTTGGCGTCTATCTTCACCCCCGTCAGGTAGCCGACCGACGCGCCCGCGCCGTCCTTGTAGTTGGCCTTGACCAGCGGCTCCAGCACGGGCCGCACCACGTCATGCACGTCGTTCCAGTCCGCCGTGTGCTGAAAGTTGCTGGTGATGTAGGTCCAGCCATTGATGTCGTCCACCGCGTGCAGGCCCGTGGATTCGGCAGCGACCGGACAAGACAGCAGGCGCGACAACACGCGCGTATCCACGTTGAACGCCCACAGGAAACTGTTCACGCGGCCCATGCTGTCTTCGCCAATGAACAAGGTGCGCAGCTTTTCCGAGAACTTCAGGTTGTCGGGGTTCGATATGCAGTCGCTTCGATGGCGGTTGCCCAGCGCGTCGGGCGCGGCCAGCAGCGCGCCCACCAGTTCGGGCACGGCGGCCATGTCCACCGGCACCCAGTCGCTGGCTATGGCGACGCCGTCGGTGTCCGACTGCGCGCCTTGCAGGTGCAATTGATAGACCGCGCCCGCGTCCGGCCCTTCCACGCGCAGGTGCGGCGACGTGCCGTCGACCATGGACGTTTCGATGTGCGCCATGGCGGTGTACGCGATCTTGTCGCGCGCGTTCACCGTGGTGCCTTCCATCTTGGTGAAGGCCAGCGTGCCGCCCGCCAATGCCGCGTAGCGATGCGTTTCCAGGAACGCCGCGGCCTGGCGGCGGCCCGGTTTCAGCCTGACCCAGTTGTCCTTGCCGTCAAAGCGGATGTGGGTGTAGGTCGTATCCACCGGGTCTACCGTGCGCACGTCCATGATGTCGGCGGCGGTAAGCTCGTCCGCCATTTCCTTGACCTCGGCGCTGGTGGCGTGGCCCAGCCGTATCCAGCGCAGCACCGCCGCGCCCGGCCCGACGCCCGACGTCTGCATCCAGCGGGCCACATACAGCGTGCCCGAAGACAAATCCGCCTTGCGGTCGGCCACGAACATGAACAGGCCGCCGTTGGTGGCGTCATCCCCCATCAACGCGGTGCGCTGGTCGGGCATGATCTGCACCAGCTCATGTGAGATGCGGCCCATGCAGTAGTGCTTTTTGATGCTGCCCGTGCCGTCCGCGTGCACCGTCACTTCGGGCAGATGGCCGTAGTGATACGGGTTGGCGCGGCGCGCGTCGCCATAAAGGTGGCGGCTGAACGCCCGAAACCATGCCGAGTCGCGCGCCGTGGTGGCGTCGGGCTCGTATTCTTCGCTGGACAAATGCGTGTTCCACGGTGACAGGCTGGCGCCGCAGGTGACCCACAGGCCATGCACCGGCGCGGTGTCCACATTGCAGTAACGAAGCAGGCGCAGCGTGCCGGTCTGCAAGTCCTGCGCCAAGGTCAGCACGGCAATCGGCGATGGCAGGTGCCTCCACATATCGTCGCCCGCCTGATTGCGCGACAGGTATTCAAACTGCACCACCGCGTACACGGTGGCCTCCGGTGGGCCGGTTGCGCCGTCGGCCTCGCCGGCGGGCCGGGCCAGGGTCAACAGCGACATGCCATCCGGGCAGTCTGAAAAAAACGGCCGTGCGCGCTTGGGCACTGAGGTGTCCAGGATGGGCTTGCCGTTGATGTCGACGTAGCCGCCCGCCAGCACGGTGCCGCCCTTGCCGTCGGGCACTTGATCCCCCGTCATGAAGAACGCTTCGTAGCCCAGTTGCACGCGCCGCCGCGTGCCGTTGGCAAAGACAAGTTCCATCGCCGATTCCACCGTGGTGCGCGCCATGCCCGCCGGATCCGACAGGCCGGGCGCGGGCATGGAGATGAATTCGGCGGACTGGAATTCGGCGGACTGGAATTCGGCGGATCGGGATCCGACGGACCCCGTGGTGGTGGCCGCCCACGCATGAGGCAAGGACAGCAAGCCGGCCAGCGCCCCGCCGCCCAGGGGCAACATCGGCGCGCTGCCCAGCATCTTGAGCAGCCGGCGACGATCAGTGTGGTCAGGATTTTTCATGTGAACGCTCCCAGGTTCAAACACCCAACAACGAACCGGCCATGCGCGCACTGGCCTCGCGCGACCGCGCGCCAGGGCGCATGCCGGAAGACACCTCAAACACATCAGGCAAGCCTGACGCCGCCGAGTGTAGGAGCCAGCCGGCAATGGGATGATCGGCGTTACACCTGAGAAATGATTCCCGCTGGTACTGATGCCCCGTGGCGCTGATGCCAGACATGCATAGGGGACCGGCGCACCGGTCCCCTACTCTGCAACGTCAGCCATCAAGCCGACGCAAGGCGCGCTTACGCGCCGATCTTCACGCCCGTCAGGTAACCCACCGCCGCGCCAAAGCCGTCCTTGTAGTTGGCCTTGATCAACGGTTCCAGCGTGGGCCGCACCACGGCATGCACACCGCCCCAATCGCCCGGGTGCTGGAAGTTGCTCATGATGTAGGTCCAGCCGTTGATTTCATCCACCGCCTGCAAGCCGGTGGATTCCGCCGCCACCGGGCAGGACAACAGGCGCGAGAAGGCCTTGGTGTCGACGTTGTAGGCCCACATGAAGTTATTGACGTGGCCGCCGCTGTCTTCGCCCACGAACAGGGTGCGCAGCTTTTCCGAGAACTTCAGGTTATCGGGGTTGGACACAAAATCGGCGTTGTGCGTATTGCCCAGCGCATCCGGCGTGGCCAGCGGCTTGCCGATCAGTTCGGGCACGGCAGCCATGTCCACCGGCACCCATTCGCTGTCGATGATGCCGCCGTCGGTATCGACCTGGCCCGCTTGCAGGTGCAGTTGATACACGGCGCCGGCGGAATTGGCTTCGACCTTGAAGCCCGCGACCAGGCCGTCCGTCATGGACGAGTCAATACGCGACATTGCGCTGTACGCGATCTTGTCCTTGATGTTGACGGTGGTGCCTTCCATCTTGGTGAAGGCCAGCGAGCCGCCCACCAACGCCGCGTAGCGGTGCGTTTCCAGGAAGGCCGCGGCCTGGCGGCGGCCGGGTTGCAGCTTGACCCAGTTGTTCGTGCCGCTGTAGCGGATCTTCGTGAAGGAAACGTCGCCGGGGTCGGCCGTGCGCACGTCCATGATGTCGGCGGCGGTAAGCTGGTCGGCCAGTTCCTTGACCTCGGCGCTGGTGGCGTGGCCAAGCTTGATCCAGCTCAGCGTGCCGGCGCCCGGGCCCGTGCCTGATGTTTGCGTCCATTTCGCCACGTACAGCGTGCCGGCCGACAAGTCGGCCTTGCGGTCGGCCACGAACATGAACAGGCCGCCATTGGTGGCGTCGTCGCCCATCAACGCGGTGCGCTGGTCGGGCATCACTTGCACCAGCTCGTGCGAGATGCGGCCCATGCAGTAGTGCTTCTTGATCGTGCCGGTGCCATCGGGGTGCACCGTCACTTCCGGCATGTGGCCGTAGTGGTACGGGTTGGCCTTGTTGGGGTCGCCGTAAACGTTGTTGCTATAGGCCTGGAACGAGACCGAGCCGACCGCCGTCGTCGCGTCCGGCTCGTACTCTTCGCTGGACAGGTGCGTGCCCCAGGGCGACAGGCTGGCGCCGCAGGTGATCCACAGCCCATGCACCGACGAGGTGTCCACGTTGCTGTACTTGACCAGGCTGAGCTTGCCCGTATTGGGGTCTTGCGACAGCGTCAGCACGGCGATGGGCGACGGCAGCAAGCCGTACATGTCGTTGCCCGCCTGGTCCACCGATTGGTATTCGAACTGCACCACCGCATAAACGGCGTTGCCCGCCACGCCCGGCACCGTGGTGGGAGCAGACAGCGCCAGCAACGACGTACCGTCCGGACAGTTCGAGAAGAACTGGCGCGCTTGGGCCGGCACCGAGTTGTCCATGATGGGCGCACCGGCCAGGTTGAAGTAACCCCCGGCGATGGCGACGCCACCCTTGCCGTCGGGCACGTTGTCGCCCGTGATGAAGAACGGCTCGTAGCCCAGTTCGACGGTGCGCTTGGAGCCATCGCTGAACGCCAGGTTCATGGCCGAGCTCACCGTGGTGCGGGCCATCAGTTCCGGGTTGGCCAGCGTGGGCGCGGGCATGGACGTGAACGATGCCGACGTGAAAGTCACCGGCGTAGCGGGCGGCGTGACGGCCGCGTCGTCATCGTCATCGCTCGAATTACAGCCGGCCAGCAACGCCGCCATGCTGACGCCGCCAATCGGCAGCATCGGCGCGCCCCCCAGCATCTTCAGCAGTCGGCGGCGATTGGCTTGATTCATGTCTTGCATGCGGTTTCCCTGTTGGTTCGGATGGATGCCCAAGCGTTGAACCTGAGCGTGTCCGCATGCTAGATACGCGCCGTGTAGGCGGAATGACAAAAAACTGTAGGGAAGCTGAATCGGGGTGTGCAGGGGGTGTGGCGTTGGCATTGCCGCGGTGTTGGCGCGGTGTTGCTGTGCTGCTGCGGGGTTGCGGTGTTGCGCCGGCATTGCCGTGTTATCGCGTAATTGTCACGTAGCCTCGCTATAGTCGGGCGCGGTCCCTGCTCCTGTTTCCCACCAACGTATCCGCTGCTGTACGCCCATGCCTCTTTCCTTGCGCCCTTCCCTGCCTTCCGCACCCGCCGCGCTGCGTGTTATTGCCGTGCTGGCGCTGGCGGCGGGCGTGGGCGTATGGGGGTCGATACTGCTGGCCCCGCGTCCAGGCGCGCTGCCGCCCGCCGTATCGGCAGCCCCGCCGCGCGCGGCTGACAACACGCCCGTGGCGCTATGGTTTGGAAAGGATGAAGTGATGCGCACGCAGATCAGCGTGCTGGGCCTGATCGCGGCCGGCCCGGATGGCGCGGCGGTGCTGAGCGTGGACGGTGGGCCGCCCTTGGCGTGGAAAACGGGCGCCGAAGTGGCACCAGGCATCCTGCTGCGCGATATCGCGGTAGACGCCGTGACGGTCGAGCAAGGGGGAAGAATGAACCGATTGGCAACGCCCGCCGCGCTGGAAGCGCCGGCGGGCATTGCCAAGGTGAAATAAATTAGCGCTTGCGGCCTGCCGGACGCCCCATTTGCTTGCGTCCCGCCATGTTCGACAGGGAAGATCCCGTCGGCTTTTGCGTGGCGGCAGCCAGCTTCTTCTGCTGAAGCGCCTTTTCAACCAACGCCGCCAAACCAGTCGAAGACTTCTCTTTTGTAGCCATTACCGCTCCTTGTAGATGGGCCATGGTAGCAGGCTGGGGGAAAGGTGCTGAGACCCACCCCTAATAGCCATGACAAAACCGCGCCAGATCAAGGCTTTCGATCAATAAGCCGATGCGTACCCAAACGACGCAAGATGGCGACGGAGCCGTCCATTTCGAACGTAATCTGCCAAGACTTGTTGGGTAACACGTCGATTTTCAATATGCGAGGATCGAAGCAGCCAGTGATTGAATGAAGCCTGAGCTTGTTAGGTTGGGGATAACGCACCAAATCGCGAATGGCATTCTTTGCGGCATTCTGGATTTCGAGAGGCGCCCTGCGAAAGTCACGATCGAACGTCTCTTTCCTGGCAAGAGACCTGATAAGAATGGACGCCAAACTTATCGACCCAGAGATTTCAGAAACGCTTCGACGTCGTCCTGGGGGCCGCCCGCGACCACCGCCGCCACGTCTGCATCATTTTCCATGACGGCCCACTTCAAGTCGTGCAAGTGGGAAAAGGCATCCTTCACTTGAATAATTGCCTTGTCGAAGGACTCCACCACGCCATCGCCATCTTGAAGCTCATGGTCCGCCAAGGCCGCCAGGCGCTTTTCTTCAAGCATGCGCCCCAGTTCGGCTAGCACATCAAGCGTGTCATCAAACGCGGCCTGGAATACGCCCTCGCGGTCCAGCACCTGCCGTTCGCTTGCGGGCGAGCGGCAGATCGCGTGCGCCACATCGGAAGCATTTCTTGAGATAGTTTCAAAGGTGTTGGCCAGCACTTCGTTGCTGGCTACCGTGTCTTCGATAGCGCGAAGCAGGTGCAGGGAACGGCTGCTGTCGGCACGAGCGCCTTCCACAATGAAAGCGACCAGCCCGCTATGAGAAATGGTGGAACGCATGTGCGCTTCCTTTATCGGCGTGTTGGACCCCAATCCTGGGACCCAAGACAAGGCATGCGGAAAGTATAGACACAAAGCCAAATCGCCCGCCAGTTGTGGGAAGCCGCAATATTTGCGGTTTTCCTCCTGACCCCCTCGACGCAAGCATTACTGTCATATTTCATGTCCACAATTCCGGGCTTCTACTGGAAGACCGGAGTTGTAAAGTGCGTCAGTTACCGCGCGGGCTTGCCCGTCAGCAAGGTTTCACCCTGATCGAGATCATGGTGGTGATTGTGATCATGGGGATTCTGGCGGCGCTGATCGTGCCGCGCGTGCTGGACCGCCCGGACCAGGCGCGGCAGGTGGCGGCGCGTCAGGATATCGCCGGCATCATGCAGGCCTTGAAGCTATACCGGCTGGACAACGGCCGCTATCCGACCACGGCGCAAGGCCTGCGCGCGCTGGCTGAAAAGCCGGATGGCGCGTCGAACTGGCGTGGCTATCTGGACAAGCTGCCCAATGACCCCTGGGGCCACCCCTATCAATACCTGAGCCCGGGCGTCAAGGGCGACATCGACGTGTTCTCGTTTGGCGCCGACAACAAGCCCGGTGGAGAAAACGGCGATGCCGACATCGGTTCCTGGGAGCTCTGAGCGCGGCTTCACGCTGGTCGAAGTGTTGGTGGTGCTGGTGATTGTGGCCATTGCCGCCAGCATGGTGAGCCTGTCGATCGGCAAGCGCGACAACGGCCTGCGCGTCGATGCCGAACGCCTGGCTGATGCGTTCACCGTGGCGCAAAGCGAAGCCCGCAGCGACGGCCGGCCGATCCGCTGGCTGGCCGGCGACCAAGGCTGGTCGTTCGAGCGACAAGGACGCTTGCCCGGCCCCAGCGCCGACGACAACGTGCCCGTGCCGGTAGACCGCCTGGAGCAGGACGACATGCTGCGCCCGCAGTCCTGGCACGCGGGCGTCGTCCACCTGAGTCTGGCCCCCAACCGGCCGCTTGTGTTCAACACCGAATGGGTCGCCGACCCGATCACGCTGACCCTGCGCGCGGGCGATGACCAGGTCACCCTGCAACGCGACGCCGCCGGCCGCTATGACATCCGCTGATTCTCCTCTTTGCGCCAACAAGCCTGTCGCCAACAGCCCAAAGCGCACTCAACACCCCCAGCGCCCCCAGCGCCAGCGCGGCTTCACTCTGATTGAAGTGCTGGTGGCGCTGGCCATCATTGCCGTGGCGATGGCGGCCGCTCTGCGCGCGACCGGCGTCATGACGGCCAACAACCGCGCCTTGCAGGACAAGACCTTGGCATTGCTGGCCGCGCAGAACGCCTTGACCCAGTTGCGGCTGGAACAGAGCCTGCCGCGCGCGGGATCGCAAACCGTGCCTTGCCCGCAAGGCGGCCGCGCGTTGCAGTGCGAACTGGTCTTCACGAACTCCATGAACCGCAGCTTCCGGCAGGTATCGGTCAACGTCCATGACGCCGCCTCGGGCCGGCCGGATGCCGTGCTGCTGCAATTGGACGGCCTGCTGTCCAGCCTGCGATGACGATGCGCCGCGTGCTATTCCCCCCCGCCAAGCGCCCCACCCGCGCGTCCCAGGCCGGCTTCACCCTGATCGAGGTGCTGGTTGCGCTGGCGCTGATGGCGCTGGTCAGCCTGATGGCCTGGCGCGGGCTGGCCAGCGTGTCCAGCGCGCGCGACCGCATCGAACAACAGGCCGAAGACACCGACGCCATCGTCCGAACGCTGGGCCAGATGGCGCGCGACGTGGAACTGTCCTACACCGGCCCCCGCTTCGATGCACCCGGCAAAGACGCCGTCGCGCTGACCAGCGGGCTGCGCCTGCTGCGCCAGAACACGGGCGGGCAGACGCTGGAACTGCTGCGCCCGGATGCCGACGGCAATGGCCTGTGGCAGCGCGTGCAATGGCAGGTGCGGGCCGACGGCCTGTGGCGCGCCAGCGGGCTGCCCGCGCCGCGCAGCCCGTTGCCCGCCGCGGTCAACGCGGTGCTGCTGCTGCCCGGGGTGCGCGGTTTGAGTCTTCGCGCCTGGGTGCCGGGCGTGGGCTGGGTGGACGCCAACGCCAGCTTCGGCACGGCGCCGACCGGCATCGAGATCACGCTGGAACGCGGCGCGGCCAACGCGCCGCAGCGCTACACGCGCATTCTGGAGCTGCCATGATGCCCCGCCCCAAGCTTGAAGAACGCGGCGCGGCGGTCATCAGCGCGTTGATCATCGTGGCTATCGTGGCGGCGCTGACCACCAGCCTGTTTCAGCGCCAGACCGCCAGCACGCGGCGCGTGGAGAACGAGATGTCGCGCGTGCAGGCCCGCGTCATGCTGGCGGGCGGCATCGACTGGGCGCGCCTGGTCATCCGCGACCACGGCAAGCGCGAATCCACCACGCGCGGCGACCAGATCTGGGCTACGCCCATCCTCGACACGCGCATCGAACGCCCCGGCGACGACCGCGTCGCCGTGTTCTCGGGCCGCGTGCAAGACGAACAAGGCAAGTACAACCTGAGCAACCTCGCGCGCAACGGCGTGCCGCAGCCCGAGCAGGAAAAACTGCTGCGCCGCCTGCTGGCCGCGCAGCAGTTGCCGGACACGCTGGCCGCCGAGATCGTCGACATCATTGCCTTGGCTCAGCCGCCCGCCCTGGCGGCCGATGCGCCGTCCGGCACCCATGGCCAACCCGCCGCCGCCCCCGACTCGCGCGCCCCCCTGCCGCGCGGCGTAGACGAAATTGCCGCCCAACTTGGGCTGGAACCCGCCGTGCGCAATGAACTGCGCCGCACGATGACGGTGCTGCCGGTGGCCACCAGCGTCAACGTCAACACCGCGCCCGCCGAAGTCATAGCCGCCCTGGTACCTGGGCTGTCGCTGAGCCAGGCGCGCGCCATGACGGGCGAACGCGACCGTGGCAACTGGTTCAACAACGCCGGCGACTTCAGCAACCGCCTGGCCGGCACCGGCGTGGACGCGCCCGCCCCCACCGTCACCACCGCCAGCGGCTGGTTCATGGCCAGCGGCACCGTCGTCTATGAACGCGCGCGCGTCGCCATGCAAGCCCTGGTGCGCAGCGCACCGCCCGCCGCGCCCGACACGATATGGACAAGAGAAATCCCTTGAAGAACGCCCTGCGCATCGCGCTTGCCCCCTTGGACGAATTCACGGCCGATTCGCCGCTGCCCTATGCCTGGTTCGACCGGCGCGGACGTTGCGTCCAGCAGGGCGAACTGAGCGTGCGCGCCCTGGGCAACGCCTACCCCCACGCCGCCTGCGAAGCCGTGCTGCACCCCGCCGACGTCATCGCCACCACGGTACGCATTCCAGCCGTGCCGCGCGCGCGCTTTACCGCTGCCGTGCATAGCGCGTTGGAACCCCTGGTGCTAAGTGACCTGGACGCCCTGGCGATCGGGTTCAGCGCGCGCGCCGCCGATGGCAGCGTGGCGCTGGCGTGGTCGCCCCGCGAACCGGTGCGGCGCGCCTGGGGCCTGCTGAATGCCCACGGCCTGCGCGCCCACGCGCTGATTGCGCCGCAAACCCTGGCGCCTACGTCGTCCGAACCCTTGCGCGACCCCGCCGACCCGCGTTGGCAGGCGCCGTCGCCCACCTGGTCGCTGGCCATGCCGCAGTTGGCGCCGACCCAGGTCTCGCGTTGGCGGCCGGTGTGGCGCTGGGGCGCGGCGGCGGCTGTCGTCTGGATTGCGGGCTTGAACATCCACGCCTCGCAGCTCAGCGCCGAAGCGCAAGCCTTGACGGCGGGCATGCGCCAGCAAGTGCTGGCCGCGTTTCCTGACTTGCCCGTCGTGCTGGACCCGCCCCGCCAGGCCCAGCAAGGTTTGGATGCGCTACAGGCCAATCGCGGCGCGGCCAACGCGGCGGACTTTCTGCCCTTGGCGCGCGCCACCGCGCAACTGCTGCCGTTCGCGGCCGACAAGGTGGCGCGACTGACTTACGCTGATCAGGCCCTGACTCTGCAACTGGCAGAGTCCGGCGAAAAAGCGCAGCGCGTCGCCGAAACCCCCGCGCTGATCCAGCAAGCCGCCGCCTTGGGCCTGAAGCTGGAACGTGGCGATACCGACAACACCTGGCGCATCGTGCGCAAGCAACCATGACCGCCCCGATCGAAAGCCGGCAGACGACTTTGCAAACGAATCCGCAAGCGAATCCGCACACAAATCCGCAGACAACTCCGCAAACCGATCTGCAAACTCGCCTGCAAGCCGGCGGGCAAGCCGCCCTCGCCCGTCTGCGCAAAGCCGTCGACCCCACCCTCACCCGCGCCCGACTACGCTTTCAGGCGCTAGCGCCGCGCGAGCGCCGTCTGGTCACGGGAGCCGGCGCGCTGCTCGGCGTAGCCGTGGTCTTTGTCACGCTGATCGAACCGCCCCTGAACACGATGCGCAAGCTGCAAGCGGAGCTGCCGCTCTTGCGCGGGCAGGCTGCCGCCGTTACCGACCTGACCACCCAGGCCCGCGCGCTGCGCCAACGATCCGCCGCGCCCGTGGCGTCCCTGCCCACGCAGGCGGAAGTGGGCGCCAGCCTGGAACGCGCCGGGCTGCCGGCGGCGATGTGGACTTTGGGCACGCCCGAATCCGGCAAGGGTTTGCAATTGACCGTGAACCAGGCGCCGTCATCCGCCCTGCTGCCTTGGCTGGACGGTGCCGGACAAGACTGGGGCCTGAGCACGCAGCAGGTGGAATTGACCCGCGCCACCAATCCCAATGGCCGCCCCCTGCCAGGGCTCGTCAACGGCCACGTCACGCTGACGCTGCCCGAACCATCGGGAGCCCGCTGATGGCGTGGGTGCGCTTGAACAAACGGTCGGCCGCGCTCTGGCTGGCCAGTTGCGCCTGTGCGGTGGCGGCCGGCGCCAGCGTGCTGCCCGCGCGCTGGTTGCTCGCCATGCAGTCGGACGCTTCCCTTGTTTCGTTAGCGGACGCCAGCGGCACGGTATGGCACGGCAGCGCCTGGGTGGCGTTGGGCCCGCAAGGGTCGCGGCGCGTGTTGCCGCAGCCCGTGCAATGGCAATGGCGTTGGGATGCGATGGCGCTTGAAGTCACGCACCCCTGGCTGCAAGGCCCCTTGCGTGCGCGCCTGGGTTGGAACGGCGTGTCTGTACCGGCGCAATCGCTGCGTGTGCCGGCCACCGTCTTGCCCGCGCTGGGCGCGCCCTGGAACACGCTGGCGCCCGAAGGGATGCTGGAGATCAAGTGGCAGGCCTTGAGCCTGGGCGGCAGTTTGCCGACTGGTCAGATCGCGGATTTGCGCTGGCGTAATGCAAGCACCGCGCTGACGTCGATTGCGCCGGTCGGCACGTATCTGCTGCGCGTACAAGGCCAAGGCAAGGCGGGCGCCACGCTGACGCTCAGCACGGAAAGCGGGCTGCTGGCGGTAACGGGCCAGGGCAACGCCGGCTCGCGCGGCGTGCGCTTCGAAGGCCAGGCCACCTACGCGGAAGCGGCCACGCCCGCGCAGCGGGCCGCGCTGGACGGCCTGATGTCCACGCTGGGCCGACGTTCGGGTGACACGGTGGTGTTCCGCGCCGGTAAGTAGCCGGGCCGGTTGCAAGGCAGGCCGCGCCTGCGAGCCTGGACCCTGCGTGCCTGGATGCCTGCGTGCCTGCCCGCAGTGCTAGGCGTCGCGCGTGACCCGCACGATTTCCTCGGGCGAGGTCTGCCCGCCTTCCACCCAGCGCTGCCCGTCTTGCCGCATCGTGCGCATGCCGGCGGCCATGGCGGCCACGCGCAATTCGCGTTCGTCGCGGCCTTCATGAATCAGGCGGCGCGCGTCGTCGTCCACGGTGAACAGTTCATGGATACCCGACCGTCCGCTGTAGCCGGTGTGATTGCAGGCCGGGCAACCCACGGGATGAAACACGCGCATGCCATCCAGCATCGACGGCTTCTTGCATTCCGGGCACAGCTTGCGCACCAGCCGCTGCGCCAGCACGCCCAATAGCGACGAGGCCAGCAGAAAGGGCTCCACGCCCATGTCTGTCAACCGAGTCACGGCGGACACGGCGTCGTTGGTGTGCAGCGTGGCCAGCACCAAGTGGCCGGTCAGCGAGGCCTGCACCGCGATCTGCGCGGTTTCCAGGTCGCGGATTTCTCCGATCATGATGACGTCGGGATCCTGTCGCAAGATGGCGCGCAGCGCCAGCGCGAAGCTCATGTCGATCTTCGCGTTGACCTGCGTCTGGCTGATGCCGGACAGGTCGTATTCGATGGGGTCTTCCACCGTCAGGATATTGCTGGTGGCCGCGTCCAGGCGGCTTAGCGCGGCGTACAGCGTGGTGGTCTTGCCGCTGCCGGTGGGCCCCGTCACCAGCACAATGCCGTGCGGCTGGCGGATCAGCCGATCCAGTTGCGTCAGCACCTCGGGGCACATGCCCAGGCGTTCCAACTGCAACCGCCCCGCTTCCTTGTCCAACAGGCGCAGCACGGCGCGTTCACCATGGCCCGTGGGCAAGGTCGACACGCGCACGTCAATGGGCCGGCCGCCCACGCGCAGCGCAATGCGGCCATCTTGCGGCAGGCGCTTTTCGGCGATGTCCAGGTGCGCCATGATCTTGATGCGCGAGATCAAGGCCGCGTGCAAGGCCTTGCGCGGCGACACCACATCGCGCAGCGTGCCGTCGACGCGGTAGCGCACCACCGAATGCGTTTCGAAGGGCTCGATGTGGATGTCGCTGGCGCCATCGCGCGCGGCCTGCGCGAACAGCGCGTTGATCATGCGGATCACGGGCGCGTCGTCCTGCGCTTCCAGCAGGTCGGCCACCTCGGGCATGTCTTGCAGCAGGCGGTCCAGGTCAATCTCGTTTTCCGCCACACCCATGACGGACGCGGCGTCTTCGGAATGGCTGTATGCCGCCGTCAACAAGGTTTCCAGCGCCTCGTCGTCCACCTGCGCCAAGGTCACGTCGCCATGGCAGCGCCGAATTTCCCGCACCGCCCATTCGGGCGTGCGCGGGCTGACCGTCAACTGCACCTGGCCCGCGCGCAGCGATAGCACGGCCCGCTGCGCGCGCGCCCAGGCGTAGGGCAAGGGATGCGCGCTCATAGCAGCGACTCGGGGTCCACCGCCACGCTGTGCATCAAGCTGCTGGACACGTGAATCGGCATGGCGGCAGTGCGCGCCGGCGGGCTGCCCGGGTACTGGCGCACCGTGAACGACTGCACCGTGGCCGGCGGCGGTTGGCGCAGGGTGGCGGCCTGCTGGTCCGGGCGCAGGTCGTAGGCGTTGTTCGACACCGACGGCGCGGAGCCGGGCAGCGGCAGCATCGGCGCCTGCATGTCGGGCAGCGCCCAGTGGTGGCCCGGTTGCGCCGCGCCCTGCGCCCGGCGCATGTAGTCGTAGCGGTCCATGGTGACGCTGGCGCTGCGCTTGGCGTCGCGCACCACGTAGGGGCGCAGGAACACCATCAGGTTGGTCTTGGTGCGCTTGCGGGTGTCGTAGCGGAACAGCGACCCGATGACCGGCAGCGAACCCAGGCCGGGCACGCTGTTGGTGGTCAAGGTGACGTTGTCTTCCAGCAGGCCGCCCAGCACGATGATCTGGCCGTCATCGATCAACACGCTGGTGTCGATGGCGCGCTTGTTGGTCACGATGCCGCTGGTGGAGTTGGAACGGCTTTCGTCGATGCTGCTGACTTCCTGGTAGATGTCCAGCTTGACCGCGCCGCCTTCCGAAATTTGCGGGCGGATGTTCAGCTTCAAGCCCACGTCCTCGCGTTCAATCGTCTGGAACGGGTTCGAGCTGCCGTTGCTGCCCGACGTGACGTACTGGCCCGTCACGAACGGCACGGTCTTGCCCACCAGAATGCTGGCCGACTGGTTGTCCAGCGTCAGCAGGTTCGGGGTGGACAGGATGTTGGCTTCGCCCGTGTTTTCCATGGCGCGGGCCAACACGCCCAGGTTGATGACCTGGTTGCCCAGCACGTCCACCGTGCCCTTGACCACGCCCAGACTCAAGCCGCCGCCGATGGCGTCGATGGACGTCGGGCCGTTGCCCGTGATGCCGCTGCCGCCCAGGTTGGTGCCGCCGATGAAGCTGGTGCCGTTGCTGTTGATGTTGCCCGCGCCCGTCATCCACTGGATGCCGAATTCCGCGGCCTTTTCTTCGCTGACTTCAACGATCAGGCTTTCCACCAGCACCTGCGCGCGGCGCTGGTCCAACTGGTCGATCACTTCGCGCAGGCTGCGGTACAGCGGTTCGGGCGCGGAGATGATCAGCGAGTTGGTGGCCGGATCGGCTTGAATGGTGGCGCCGCCCGCCGAATACGACACGGGTTGCGAGCTGTTGTCTTCCCGCGCGATGCGTTCTTGCTCGCCGGACAACCCGCTCTTGGATGAGCCCGACAGGCTGGCCATGCCCTGCCCTGCTTGCACGTTGCCGGCGGACGTGTTCTGGGTGCGCGCGCCCGTCTGCTGGCCGCCCGTGGCGCTGCTTGCGCCGCCCGTCGCGCCGGGCGCGGAGTTGGCCTGCCCGGTCAACAGGCCGCCCAGCACTTCGGCAATGCGCGAGGCCTGCGCATTGCGCATGTAGACCACGTGCAAGTTGCCGGCGCGGTTCTGCTGCGCGTCCAGCTTCATGATCAGGTCACGCGCCAGGCGCGTGCGCGCCGGGCTGCCCGAACGCACCAGCACGCTGTTGCTGCGCGGGTCAGCCACCACCGCGATGCGCTGCGTGGGGTCGCTGCTTTGCGTGTCCAGCAACTGCGAGGCCAGGATGGCGATGTCGGTCGCGATGCCCGACTGCACCGGCACCACATCGGTGTCGATAGAGCTGGGCACGTCGATACGGGCGATGACCTGCGCAATGCGTTCCAGGTTGTCGGCGTAGTCCGTGACCACCAGCGTGTTATTGCCGGGGTAGGCATTGATGGGGTTGTTGGGCGGCACCATCGGGCGCAGCACCGGCACCAGGTTCGCGGCGTTCTCGTACTTCAGCGGGAACACGCGCGTCAGCATCTCGCCGCTGCTGCCGCCGCCTTTGGCGAAGGCCGACACCGGCACCGGCCCGCGCGCGGCACCGGTCGACGCGCTGGTCGATGCAGACCCGGCCGCCGGCCGTGTATTGCCCACCACGGCACTGCCTTGCAGCTTGGCGTCGGCTTCAGGCACCACGCGCGTCACGCCGTCCACGTCCACGATGGCAAAGCCCTGCAAGCGCAGCGCGCCCGTCAGCATGGCCAGCGCCTGCCCGCTATCCACGGGGCGGTCGGACACCAGCGTCAGCTTGCCCTTGACGCGCGGGTCCACCAGGAAGTTGCGCTGCGTGAACAACGACAACGCGCGCAACACGGCGGGGATGTCGGTGTCGACAAAGTTCAGGCTGACACGGTTGTCCGTTTGTTGAGCTTGGGCCGTGCTGATCGCCGGTCCGATTTGGCTTGCGATGAGCAAGGCGGCAAGGCTGAATTGCGCGATGTGACGCATGACGAGAGTGGTGCCTTCAGACGTGAATGCAGGGGTGAAAAAAACGTGAAATCGCGTCGGAGTATACGGGGTGACAGTGCAACACCACGGTCATATTTGACATGCAACATACAGCCTGCAAACCCTTTAAATTCGGGGCTCTTGCGCGTTTTTCATTTGCGCGCCGCCCCTGCATTCACCATGCCTTCCTTTCGCTACGAAGCCACCGACGCGCTGGGCAAAATCGTGCGTGGCACGATCGACGCCGACTCCGAGCGCGGCGCCCGCAACCAGTTGCGCGGCCGTGGCCTGTTGCCCTTGTCGACGGCATCGGCCGCGCGCACTGAAGGCCTGGGCGCCAGCCTGCGCACCCGCCTGTCGGATGCCGACGTGGCATGGCTGACGCGCCAACTGGCCAGCCTGCTGGCGGCGCGCTTGCCGCTGGATGCCGCGCTTTCCGCCACGCTTGAACAAGCGGAGAAAAAACACATCGCGGCAACGCTTGGCGCCGTGCGCGACGATGTGCGCGCCGGCCACCGCCTGTCCACCGCGCTGGCCGCCCGGCCACGCGACTTTCCCGAGATCTATCGCGCACTGATCGGCGCGGGTGAAGAATCCGGCGACCTGGCGCAAGTGATGGAAAAGCTGGCGGACTACATCGAAGAACGCAACACCTTGCGCAGCAAGGTCATGACGGCCTTCATCTACCCGGCGGTGGTTGCCAGCGTGTCGGTCATCATCGTGATCTTCCTGCTGGGCTATGTGGTGCCGCAGGTGGTGTCGGCGTTCAGCCAGGCCAAACAGCAACTGCCGATGCTGACCCGCGTGATGCTGGCCTTGTCGGACTATGTGCGCGAATGGGGCATGGTGACGGGCGTGGGCCTGGCCTTGGCAATCGTGCTGTGGCGCTACACGCTGCGCGCGCCCGCCGCGCGCCGTGCGTGGCATGCGCGCGTGTTGCGCCTGCCGCTGATGGGCCGCTTCGTGCTGGGGGTGAACGCCGCGCGCTTTGCCTCCACGCTGGCCATTCTGTGCGGCAGCGGCGTGGCGTTGCTGACCGCGCTGGACGCCGCGCGCCGCACCTTGGGCAACGACGTGCTGCGCCAGGCCGTGGACGAGG